>Ga0307375_10002717_pt1 | contig 17902 bp, 15 predicted proteins | sample TR1MG_FD_202531 | JGI IMG/M metagenome (GOLD analysis project Ga0307375, IMG submission 202531) | Soil microbial communities from Risofladan, Vaasa, Finland - TR-1 | ecosystem: Environmental > Terrestrial > Soil > Coastal area > Acid sulfate soil | place: Finland: Risofladan, Vaasa | collected... | reverse complement strand
CCGCTACGGTCAGGATGCCCAGTTCCTTGGCTACTTCGGCCACCACCGGCGCGGCACCGGTACCGGTGCCGCCGCCCATACCGGCGGTAATGAACAGCATGTCGGCACCGTCGATCAGCTCGGCGATGCGCTCGCGATCCTCCAGCGCCGCCTCGCGCCCGACTGCGGGATTTGCTCCCGCACCCAGACCCTTGGTGATGGCCGTGCCCAGTTGCACGGTGACGCCAGCCTGATTGCGCTTCAGCGCCTGCGCATCGGTGTTGACGCAGATAAACTCGACGCCGCCCAGACCACTGGCGATCATGTGATCCACCGCATTGCCGCCGCAGCCGCCCACGCCGATCACCTTGATTACCGCTTCCTGTGTTTGTGTGTCCATGATCTCAAACATGCCTGCCTCCTTTTTTGTTACACCCAAAGTTCAAAAAACCAAAAAATTAGAAGTTCCCCTGAAACCAACTCTTCATCCGATTAAAAATCTGTGTCATCGAGCCGTTCTGCATCGTGGCCAGATGATGACGCTGGTGTTGATCCATCCCTGCGAGCAACAGGCCGACGCCGGTAGCGAAGCGCGGATTGCGCACCACCTCAGCCAGCCCGCCCACGTACTGCGGCATCCCCAGCCGCACCGGCATGTGGAACACCTCCTCGCCCAGCTCCGCCATGCCCTCCATGGCGCTGCTGCCGCCGGTGATGACGATTCCGGAAGAAAGCAGTTCCTCGAAACCGCTGCGGCGCAATTCCGCCTGCACCAGGCTGTACAGTTCCTCGACGCGCGGCTCGATTACCTCGGCCAGAGTCTGGCGGGATAACTGGCGCGCAGGCCGGTCGCCGACGCCGAGCACCTCGATCATTTGCTTCGCGTCGGCCAGCTGGCGCAGGGCGCAGCCGTATTTCACCTTCAGATCCTCGGCGTCCGCCGTCGGCGTCCTGAGCGCCATGGCCACATCGTTGGTGATCTGGTCGCCGGCGATCGGGATCACCGAGGTGTGGCGAATCGCGCCGCCGGTGAATACCGCGATATCGGTGGTGCCGCCGCCGATATCCACCAGGCATACGCCCAGGTCTTTTTCATCCTCCGACAGCACAGCCATGCTGGATGCCAGCGGCTGCAGGATCAGGTCGCGCACTTCCAGACCGCAGCGGCGCACGCACTTGATGATGTTCTGGGCTGCGCTGATCGCGCCGGTGACGATATGCACCTTGACCTCCAGCTTTACCCCGCTCATGCCGAGCGGCTCGCGCACGTCTTCCTGCCCGTCGATGATGAATTCCTGGGTAAGGATGTGCAGCACCTGCTGGTCGGTCGGGATGATCACAGCGCGCGCCGTTTCGATCACCCGGTCGACGTCGCTCTGACCCACTTCCTTGTCCTTGATCGCCACCATGCCATGCGAGTTGATGCTCCTGATATGGCTGCCGGCGATGCCGGTGTAGACCTCGCGGATCTTGCAATCGGCCATCAGCTCGGCTTCCTCCAGCGCGCGCTGGATGGCGTTGACGGTGGACTCGATATTCACCACCACGCCCTTCTTCAAACCGCGCGACGGCGTCTGCCCCATGCCGATGACCTCCAGCCGCCCTTCCGGCAGGATCTCCGCGACGATGGCGACGATTTTCGAGGTGCCGATGTCCAGCCCCACGATCAGATTTTTTTGCTCTTTAGCCTTGCTCATCCCTTGTCTCCCATGTCAAGCGGCGGTTGCCAGATAATTGACATCACGCCGCCACCCGACTTTTTTCTTCGAACTTTCCTGACCCGGCCTTGTTGCCGGCTGCGCCTTCTTCGCTGGCTTTGAAGCAATCTCCGGGTAGCGCACCACGAACCCGTTGGGATAGCGCAGGTCGGCGTAAGCAACGGATTTCGGGAGCTTGGCGACGGTCTGGTCGTACACCCCGACGAATTTCTCCAGACGCTCGCGCACCTTGTCCCTGCCCAATTCCACTACCAGCCCATTATTCAGCTTGAGCTGCAACGCACGGCGGTCTGACAGGGTCATACGGGTTAAAGCCAGGTTGAACGGCTTGAGCAACCGACTGAATTCCTCATAATGCCCCGTCACTTCCCCGGCCGCGTCTTCCGGGCCATTGAACTCCGGCAGCACCGCATTCGAGGCCGCCCTGAACAGCTCGCCATGGGTGTTGACCAGCGCCGAACTGCCCCAACGCGCCAGTACCACATGCTCCTCGATCGCCACTTCCAGCCTGTCCGGCCAGCGCCGCCTCACGTTCACGTTGCGCACCCAGGGCAGCTTCTCGAACGCCGCGCGGGTACGGTTCAGATCGAGGGTAAAGAAGTTCCCCCTCATCTCGCGTGCAACGATGAACTTCACCTGCTCGCGGTTGACGTGCTGCAACTCTCCCTTGACGTCCACCTTGCGCAGCGGAAACACCGGCAGATGCACCACCATGAACAGCACGGCATACACCAGCAGCACTGCCGCCAGGGCGTAAAGCATGTTTGCCAGCCACAAGGTCATCTGCGTTTTATCCCACACGGTTCAGTTCCAGTTCCTGAGTGCAGAGTTCATGGCGCTCATCCCGCGCTAGCCAGCTCAAGAACCTTGATCACCAAATCTTCAAAGCTCAGGCCCGCTGCCTGCGCCGCCATCGGCACCAGGCTATGGTCGGTCATTCCGGGCGAGGTGTTGGCTTCCAGCAGGTACGGCTTGCCCGCCGCGTCGAGCAGGAAATCCACCCGCCCCCAACCGGCGCCGCCGATCACCGCGTAGCCCCGCTTTGCCAGACGCTGGATTTCGCTCTCCTGTTCTGCCGTCAGCCCGCACGGGCAAAGGTAGCGAGTGTCGTCGCGCAGGTATTTCGCCTCGTAATCGTAGAACTCGTTGGCCGGCTCAATCTTGATCACCGGCAGCGCTTCTTCGCCGAGGATCGCGACGGTGTACTCGCCGCCGCCGACGAACTGTTCGGCAATCACCAGATCGTCGTAGCGCGCCGCCAATTCGTAAGCGGCACGCAGATCTGCGACTGTCTTCACCTTGCTGATGCCGACGCTGGAGCCTTCGTTAGCCGGCTTGACGAACAACGGCAAGCCGAGGCGCGCGGCGACCGCCGTAAAATCGCTGCCGGCATCGAGCAGCTCGTAGGCGGGAACCGGCAACCCCGCCGCCTGCCAAACCAGCTTGCTGCGCCATTTGTCCATCGCCAGGGCAGACGCCAGCACACCGCTGCCGGTATAGGGAATGCCCAGCAGGGCCAGCGCGCCCTGCACCGTACCGTCCTCGCCCTGGCCGCCATGCAGGGTGATAAAGACACGTTCGAAGCCATCCCGCTTCAGCTCACCCAGCTCCCGCTCGGCCGGGTCGAACGCATGCGCATCGACGCCGCTGCGCTTCAGCGCAGCCAGTACCGCATTGCCGCTCTTCAGCGACACCTCGCGCTCGGCGGATTTTCCGCCCAGCAGCACTGCGACTTTTCCAAAATTGTGTGTTTGCATTATTCGAAAACCTTTTCTTCACCGCAAAGGACGCGATGGGCGCAAAGGAAAGCAAAGCAAGGGGTTTCCTTCGCGTTACTTTGCGTCCTTTGCGGTGAAAACATTATTTTGCTTCTCCAATAACCCGCACTTCCGTGACCAATTCCACGCCGTGCTGCTCCTTGACCGTTTGCCGCACCCTGGCGATCAGCGCCTCGATGTCCGCCGCCGTGGCTCCGCCGGCGTTGACGATGAAATTGGCGTGCTTGGGCGACACCATCGCCCCGCCGATCGTCGTTCCCTTCAGGCCGCACGCCTCGATCAGCCGCGCCGCATGATCGCCGGGCGGGTTACGGAACACCGAGCCGGCATTGGGCGTGCCGATCGGCTGGCTCGCCACCCGCTTTTCCAGCAGGCCCTTGATCTTTTTCCGCGATTCCTCACCGTTGCCGTGCTTGAAAGCGAACCAGGAGGCGACGAACCACTCGCTGCCGATCCCCGCCTGGAGCGCCACGTGGCGGTAGCCAATATCGAAATCCTGCGGTGTGCGGCGGCGCAACTCGCCGAAACAGTCGATGGTCAGCACTTCGGTCACGTGTTGCCAGGTTTCGGCGCCGTAGCAGCCGGCATTCATCGCCAGCGCACCGCCCACCGTGCCGGGAATGCCGGCGAGAAACTCGGCACCCTCGAAACCGTTCAGGGCTGCAAATCGCGCCACCTTGGGACTGGCCACGCCCGCCTCGGCGTAAACACCGGCCGGCGCGCCCGGCTTTTCGTACCAAAGCGTGATCTGGTTGAGTGCACTGTGCAAAAGCACCACCGTGCCGCGCACCCCGCCGTCGCGCACCAGCAAATTGCTGCCCAGGCCGATGAAGTACACCGGCTCGTCAGCCGCCAGCCCCTGCAAAAACTGCGACAAATCGGCGATATCCGCCGGAATATAAAAACGCTCAGCCGGCCCGCCGACGCGCCAGCTGGTGTGCTTGCTCATCGGCTCGTTGTACTTCAACATGCCACGCAACTTTTGAGGCGCAAGCGCCAATGCCGTATTCATGTCCTTGTCCTCCTCACCGTTCACGCACCGCCCCGCGCCAGCTGGCCTGGTATCTGGCCGATCGAGCCGGCCCCCATGGTCAGCACCACATCGCCGTCACGCACCACATTCAGAATTTCTTGCGGCAGTTCCGCCACCGTTTCCACGAAAATCGGTTCGACCTTGCCCACTACTCGGATGGCACGCGCCAATGCTCTACCGTCTGCGGCCACGATCGGCACTTCGCCGGCCGGGTAGACTTCGGTCAGCAGCAGGGCGTCGACGGTAGACAGCACCCTGACGAAATCCTCGAACAAATCGCGAGTGCGGGTGTAACGGTGCGGCTGGAATGCCAACACCAGCCGCCGGCCCGGGAAGGCGCCGCGCGCAGCCGCCAGCGTTGCCGCCATTTCCACCGGGTGGTGACCGTAATCGTCGATCAGGGTGAAGCTGCCGCCGCCCGGCAGGAAAACCTCGCCATACCGTTCGAAACGCCTGCCGACGCCGCGGAATTCGGCCAATCCCTTGACGATGGCCGCATCCGGCGCGCCCACTTCCATCGCTACTGCGATCGCCGCCAGCGCATTCAGGACGTTGTGCTGGCCGGGAAAATTGAGCCTGACCGCCAGTTCCGGCTGGCCGGCGCGCTGCACCTTGAAGCACATCTGGCCACCGCAATGGCTGATGTCGGTAGCGCGCACCTGCGCCGTTTCCGACACGCCGTAGGTGGTTACCTGCTTGGTGATGCGCGGCATGATCTCGCGCACGTTGGCGTCGTCGGCGCACAGCACCGCCATGCCGTAGAACGGCAGGCGCTGGATGAAATCGACAAAGGCCTGCTTCAGCCTGCCGAAATCGTGGCCGTAGGTTTCCATGTGGTCGGCGTCGATGTTCGTCACCACTGCCATCACCGGAGTCAGGTAGAGGAAGGAGGCATCGGACTCGTCCGCCTCGGCGACGATGAATTCGCCCTGGCCCAGCCGCGCATTGGCGCCGGCCGCCTCCAGCTTGCCGCCAATCACGAAGGTCGGGTCCATGCCCGCCTCGCCGAGTATGCTGGCGATCAGGCTGGTGGTCGTGGTCTTGCCGTGGGTACCGGCCACCGCAATGCCCTGCTTGAAGCGCATCAGCTCCGCCAGCATCATGGCGCGCGGCACCACCGGGATGTTGCGCTCCCGCGCTGCCGCGACTTCCGGGTTGTCGGCCTGGACCGCGGTGGAGATCACCACCACATCGGCGCGCTCCAGATTCTCGGTGGCGTGGCCCTGATACACCTGCGCACCCAGACTCTTCAGCCGGCGCGTGGCGACGTTGTCGCCCAGATCGGAACCGCTCACCTCGTAACCCAGATTGAGCAGTACTTCGGCGATTCCGCTCATACCAACGCCGCCGATGCCTACGAAATGAACGTGTTTGACTTTATGTTTCATCTATAAACCTTTCACCGCAGAGGCGCGGAGACGCGGATAAAATCCTTTCCTCATGAGAATCCTCTGCGCCTCCGCGTCTCTGCGGTTCAAGTAAATATTCATTTCGCCAGCTCCATGCACACCCTCGCCACGTCCGCCGTGGCTTCTGGCTTGGCCAATTTTTTCGCCGCCTGCGCCATCGCCAGCAGCTTTTCGCGGCTGAAACCCGTTAACAAATCAGCCAGCCCCGCTGGGGTCAGGTCCTGCTGTGGCAGCAGCACCGCCGCGCCATTCTCGCTCAGGAAGCGGGCGTTGCCGGTCTGGTGATCGTCCACCGCGTGCGGATAAGGCACCAGCACGCTGGCCACACCGGCGGCAGTCACTTCGGCCAGGGTCAGCGCGCCCGCCCGGCACACGATCACGTCGCACCAGGCATACATCTGGGCCATGTCGTCGATGAAAGCGCGGGCGTCGGCGGCGACGCCGGCAGCGGCATAGTTGGCACTGAGCTTATCCAGGTTCCTGGCGCCGGACTGATGGATTACCTCGGGGCGGTCGGCTTCTGCGATCAGCGCCAGCGCTTGCGGCACCGCATCGTTCAACGCCGCCGCACCCAGGCTGCCGCCCACCACCAGCAAGCGCAGCTTGCCCTGACGGCCGGCCAGCCGTTGTTCCGGTGCAGGCAGGGCGGCGATATCGGCGCGCACCGGGTTGCCACACCAGCCAAAAGCCGGTTTGCGACAGCCGATCGGCTTGTCGCCGGGATTATTGAAGGCCGACGGGAAGGCCACCAGGACACGATCGGCGAGGCAGGCCAGCACCCGGTTGGTCAGACCGGCCACCGAGTTCTGCTCGTGGATCACCAGGGGCTTGACCAGCAGGGAAGCCATCAGGCCACCGGGAAAAGCCGTGAAACCGCCCATGCCGAGCACCACATCGGGGCGGACGCGCAAAATCGCCGCCGCGCTCTGCCACATCGCCAACAGCAGCATGAGCGGCAGTGCCGCCCAGCGCAGCACGCCCTTGCCGCGCATGCCGGCGAACTTGACCCAGGCCATTTCGTAACCTTTTTCCGGCACCAACCGCGCTTCCATGCCGGCGCGGGTGCCCAGCCACACCACTTTCCAATCCTTCTGCCGCAGGTAGTCGGCCACGGCCAGGGCCGGGAACACATGCCCACCGGTGCCGCCCGCCATGATCAGGATGGTGCGTGATGGGTGATGGGCGATGGGCGATGGATCAACACCGATGCGCCTTTCATCACTCATCACCCCTGACCCATTACTCATACGGAGTACCCCTTCATAACCTGCCGGTTCTCCCAATCCACCCGCAGCAGCACTCCGATCGCGGTGCAATTTGCGGCGATTCCGCTGCCGCCGAATGACAGCAGGGGCAGGGTCAGGCCCTTGGTCGGCAACAGGCCCATGTTCACGCCCATGTTGATGATCGCCTGCACCGCCAGCCAGATGCCGATGCCATAGGCCACCAGTGCGGCAAAATGACGGTCGATCCCGGCCGCCTGGCGGCCGATGGAGAAAGCACGGACAGTCAGCCAGACAAACAGCAGGATCACCACTGCCACGCCGGCGAACCCGAGCTCTTCGGCGATCACAGCGAGCAGGAAGTCGGTGTGCGCTTCCGGCAGATAGAACAGTTTTTCGACACTCGCGCCCAGACCGACGCCGTACCATTCGCCGCGGCCGAAGGCGATCAGCGCGTGGGAAAGCTGGTAGCCCTTGCCGAAGGGGTCGGCCCAGGGGTCCATGAAGCCGATAATGCGCTGCATGCGGTAGGGCGAGGTCCAGATCAGTACCAGGAAGCCTATCAGCAGCATGGCGATGAGTCCGGCGAACAGCCGCCAGTTCATGCCGCCGAGGAACAGAATCGCCATGGCGATGCTGGTGATCACGGCAAAGGCGCCGAAGTCCGGTTCGCGCAGCAGCAGGCCGCCGACCAGCAGCATCACCATGAACATCGGCATGAAGCCCTTCTTGATGTTGTCCATGTAAGCCGCCTTACGCACCGTGTAATCGGCGGCGTAGAGCACTGCGAACAGCTTCATGAACTCGGACGGCTGCAAATTGATCACCAACAGCGACAGCCAGCGCCGGCTGCCGTTGACCTCGCGGCCGATGCCGGGAATCAGCACCAGCACCAGCAGCACCAGGCCGGAAAGGAACAAATAGGGCGCGATTTCCTGCAACACCTTGTTCGGCACCTGGAAGGCAAACAGGCCGAACAGGGTGCCGACACCGAGGTAAACCGCCTGGCGCACCAGGTAATAGCTTTCCTGAAAATTGGCGTGCTTATCCGCCGCGGCGATGGCGATCGAGGACGAATACACCATCACCAGCCCGAAGCCGAGCAGCAGGATCGCCAGCCACAGCAAAGTGCGGTCGTAGTCAGGTCTGGCGTGCTGGGCGGCTACTGGCGAATAGGAGTTCATGCTTCGTCCCCCTCCAGTTTTTTGACTGCGGCGATGAATACCTGGGCGCGATGTTCGTAGTTGCGGAACATGTCGAAACTGGCGCAGGCCGGCGACAGCAGCACCGCATCACCCGACTGGGCCTGCTCAAACCCCAGGATCACCGCCTCCTCCATGTTCGCCGCGGTGAGCAGAGGCACGCCACAGCCAGCCAGGGCAGCGCCGATTATTGGGCCGTCGCGGCCAATCAGCACGACGGCACGGGCATGGGCAGACACCGCCGGTGCTAGCGGGCTGAAATCCTGGCCCTTGCCATCGCCGCCGGCAATCAGCACCACTTTGCACGGCATGCCGTTGAGCGCCGCCACCGTGGCCCCTACATTGGTTCCCTTGGAATCGTCATAGAAAGTAACCCCATGAATCTCCGCCACTTTCTCCACCCGGTGCGGCAGCCCCTTGAATTCGCGCAGCGCCTCGAGCAGGGGCTGGATCGGCAGGTCGATGGCGCGGCACAAGGCCAGAGCAGCCAGCGCATTGGCGGCGTTGTGCAAGCCGGCAAGCGGCAGATCGGCTACCGACATCAGCCGGTTCCCGCCCTGCGCCAGCCATGGACCGTTCTCGCCTTCCTGCACCCCCCAGTCCTCGGGTTTTTGTGGCGCGTCCAGGCCAAATGTCATCACCCTGCGATCGGGCTTCGCCATCGCCAAGCTGTAGCGGTCTTCCCGGTTCAGTACCTGGACGCCGTTGCCGGCAAAAATGCGCGCCTTGGCTGCGGCGTACTCATCCATGTCGCGGTAGCGGTCCATGTGGTCTTCGGTCACGTTGAGCACGGTTGCTACAGCCGGATGCAGGGTGTGCGTGGTTTCCAGTTGGAAACTGGAGAGTTCGATCACGAACACGTCGGCAGTCTCGCCGCGCCGATCCAGATCGCTCAATGCATCCAGCACCGGCAGGCCGATGTTTCCCGCCACTACCGTATGCAGGCCGGCCTTCCTGCACATCGCACCGACCATCTCGGTCACCGTGCTCTTGCCGTTGGCGCCGGTGATGGCGATCACCTGGGTCCTGAGCGTCAAATCCTGAGTGCTGAGCGCCTGGGCGAATAACTCGATATCCCCGACCACCTCCACGCCGTGCGCCAGCGCATCGGCAACAGCCGGTTCGCGCAAGGAAACGCCCGGACTGACCGCAAGCAGGTCGGCATTGCGAAAGACCTCTTCCCTGAGCTTGCCGGTGAACAGCGGCACACCAGGCAGTTCAGCCTGAAGGTGTGCGGCATGGGGCGGATGGTCGCGCGAGTCGGCGACAGCCACCACCGCGCCTCTCGCATCCAGCCAGCGCGCCATGGAGAGGCCGGTGTCGCCCAGCCCCACCACCAGCACTTTTTTATGTTCTAGGTTTATCATTTTTTTCTTAACCGCAAAGACGCAAAGGCGCAAAGGTGTGAAGACTTTGAATTTCTTTGCGTCTCTGCGTCTTTGCGGTTATTCACTTTCATCTCAACTTCAACGTCGAAAGCCCAACCAGTACCAGCATCATCGATATGATCCAGAAGCGAACCACAACCTGATTCTCTTTCCAGCCCTTCAACTCATAATGGTGATGCAGCGGCGCCATGCGGAAGATGCGCTTGCCGGTGAGTTTGAACGACCCCACCTGGAGCACCACCGACAGGGTTTCCACCACGAACACCCCGCCCATCACGAACAGGACGATCTCCTGCCGCACGATCACCGCCACCACGCCGATCGCCGCACCCAGCGCCAGCGCGCCCACATCGCCCATGAACACTTCGGCGGGGTAGGCATTGAACCAGAGAAAACCCAGGCCGGCTCCGGCCAGGGCGGTGCAGAACACGGCCAATTCACCGGCGCCGGGCACGTAAGGAACACCGAGGTAACGCGAAAAAACGAAGTGACCGGCAACGTAGGCGAATAGCGCCAGCGCACCCGCCACCATCACCGTCGGCATGATCGCCAGGCCGTCCAACCCGTCGGTGAGGTTGACCGCGTTGCTGCTGCCGACGATGACGAAATAGGTCAGCACGACGAAGCCCACTCCGCCGAGAGGAATCGTCAGCAGCTTGAAGAAGGGCACGATCAGTTCGGTATGGGCCGGCAGCGTGGCAGTCATGGCAAGGAACACGGCAACACCGGCACCGATCAGCGACTGCCAGAAATACTTGGCCTTGGCCGACAGCCCCTTGGGATTGCGATGCACCACCTTGCGCCAGTCATCGACCCAGCCGATTGCACCGAATCCCAACGTGGTGGCCAGCACTACCCAGACATAAGGGTTTCTCAGGTCCGCCCAGAGCAGGGTGGAAATTGCCATCGCAACCAGGATCAGCGCACCCCCCATGGTCGGCGTTCCCGCCTTGACCAGGTGCGTCTGCGGGCCGTCGTCGCGCACCGACTGGCCGATCTTGTAGGCGGTGAGCTTGCGGATCATGGTCGGACCGATGATGAACGAGATCATCAGCGCGGTCAGCATCGCCAGCACCGCACGCAGCGTGATGTAACCAAACACGTTGAAGGCGCGAATGTCGTGCCCCAGCCACTGGGTCAGTGCGAGCAGCATGTCTTCTCCCTCTTGATGGTGAAGGGTAATGAGGGATGGGCAATGAGTGAAACACCTCGCGCGATGCTCGCCAATGCCTCATACCACTTACTCATCACCCCTTACCTCAAAGCTTTTAACCACCCGCTCCATCTGCATGAAACGCGACCCTTTCACCAGTACCGTCACATCCGGCGCCAGCAGGTTTTCGATATCGTGCAGCAGGTCCTCGATATATTCGAAATGCCGTCCGCCCGCGCCGAAAGCCTGTGCAGCTGCGGCACTCAGATCGCCCAGGGTGAGCAGCCAGTCGATCCCGGCCGCCTTCGCCGCCGCGCCAATTTCGGCATGCAGCGCACGCGCGTTTTCGCCCAGTTCGCCCATGTCGCCGAGCACCAGCACCTTCTTGCCCGGCAAGCCGGCGAGCACGGCGATCGCCGCCCGCACCGAGCCGGGATTGGCGTTGTAGGTATCGTCGATCAGGGTGGCGCCATGCAGGCAGGGATTTTTCTGCAGCCGGCCCTTGACGCTGGAAACCTTTGCCAGGCCTTCGGCAACGATTGCGTTATCGACCCCCAGGGCCTGAGTCACGGCAGCTGCCGCCAGGGCGTTGCGCACGTTGTGCTCGCCCGGCACCGGCAATGCGACGGCAAATTTACCGGTGGGCGTGGTCATCTCGATTTCGCTGCCGAAGGGCTGCAATTTGAAGCTGGCCGACACTTCTGCTGACTGCTCGAGGCCGAAGCGAATGGCGCGATGAGCCCCGGCCAGTTCCTGCCACAGTGCCGCATGCGGGTCGTCGGCGTTGATCACGGCGGTGCCGTTAGCGGCCAAACCCTCGAAAATCTCTCCCTTGGCGCGAGCCACCGCCTCCACCGTGCCCAAACCTGCCAGATGGGCGGCCTGGGCATTGATGATCAGCGCCACATCGGGCCTGGCGATCATGGACAGATGTGCGATCTCACCCGGATGGTTCATGCCCATCTCGATCACGGCGTAGCGATGGGTATCGCGCAATTCGAGCAGCGTCAGCGGCATGCCGATGTCGTTATTCAGGTTACCCTTGGTCGCAAGCACTTGGTCGTCCGCGCCAACCTGAGCCCGCAGGATCGCGGCGATCATTTCCTTCACCGTGGTCTTGCCGCTGCTGCCAGTAAGTGCCACCACGGGAATGGTGAATCGGCTGCGCCAGTGACCGGCCAGTTCACCCAGAGCAAGGCGCGCATCCTTGACAACCAGCAGCGGGAAATCGCCCCAGGACGGGTCGCGCCGCTCCACCAGCGCTGCGACTGCGCCCTGTTCCATTACCTGTTTGACGTAATTATGGCCATCGAAACGCTCACCCTTCAGCGCCACAAACAAATCACCGGCAGCCACCGCACGACTGTCGGTGGTGACACCGGAGAACGTCACATCCGCACCGCTGGTTTCAGCGTTCAGGGCCTTGGCTGCTGCACTCAGACTTAACATGTTGCATATCCTTGCATACGATCTTTCATGCGCTTCAGCGCATCGCTAAAGTCGGAGTCCCGATTTGGGACAAGACTTGCCGAGCCACCTCGGCATCGGCAAAGGGCAGTTTCACGCCCTTGATTTCCTGGTAATCCTCGTGACCCTTGCCGGCGATCAGCACCACGTCATCCAGCTGCGCCCCGCGCACTGCGGCGTCTATGGCGGCAGCGCGGTCATCGATCACATGGTAGTTGGCACCCATGCCGGCGATGATTTCGTCGATGATGGCGTGGGCATCCTCGCCGCGCGGGTTGTCGCTGGTCACGATCACGCTGTCCGCGAGACGCGATGCCACCTCGCCCATCAGCGGGCGCTTGCCGCGGTCGCGCTCGCCGCCGCAGCCGAACACGCAAATCAACTTGTTTTTGCCGCCCATGATTTCGCGCAGGGTGCCAAGTACCTTTTCCAGCGCATCCGGGGTGTGAGCGTAGTCCACCACCACCAGCGGCTTGCCCTCGCCGCCCAGGCGCTGCATGCGGCCCGCAACCGATTCAACCTTGCCCAGTTCGCGCACCGCGTCTTCCAGTGCGATGCCGCTCACCAGCAGTACCGCCAGCGCAGCCAGCAGGTTGGAAGCGTTGAAGCGGCCGAGCATCTTGCTGCTCAGCTGTGCCGTTCCCCATGGCGTAACCACCTTGAAGCGGATGCCGTCCGCATCCGCCACCAGATCGCGCGCCAGAACGGCAAAGCGGCAGCCCTCATGCTTCCCTTCCAGGCTGTAGCCCACCGTCTGCACGCCGCTGCAACCGAGCCTGCCAGCCAGTTCGACGCCGAACGGGTCATCCATATTGAGCACCGCGTATTGCAGCTCCGGCCACGCAAACAGGCCGGCCTTGGCGGCGGCGTAGGACGCCATGTCGCCGTGGTAATCCAGATGGTCGCGCGACAGGTTGGTGAGCACGGCGATGTCAAAATGCACGCCGTTGACCCGGCCTTGATTCAGACCATGGGACGACACTTCCATCGCCACGCACTCCGCGCCCTCAGCCAGGTAGTCGCGCAACAACGCATGCAGACTGACCGCATCCGGCGTGGTGTTGGCGGAAGGCGCCAGCACGCCGGGAAAACCGTTGCCGAGCGTGCCGACCATGGCGGTTTTTCTGCCCAGATCGGTCAGGCATTGAGCAATCCAGTGGCAGCACGAAGTCTTGCCGTTGGTGCCGGTAATGCCGATCGTCCGCAATTGGCGCGACGGCTCGCCGTAAACCTGGCTGGCAATCTCGCCTATTTTGTCGCGCAAACCCTCGACCGGAAGATTCGGCACTTTCCATTCGTCATTCCACTCGAACCCCTCGCGCTCCCACAGCACCGCATTGGCGCCGGCGGCAACCGCCTGTGCAATGAACTTGCGCCCATCCAGCCGCTCGCCGGGGTAGGCGGCGAAGGTATCTCCCTGCCGGGCTTGTCGGCTATCGACAACCAGATGCTTCACCTCTGTGCCCAGTTGAGTAAGGACAGAAGCTTCCACGCCACCCCTCACCCCTGACGCCTCACCCCTCACCGAAGCACTCATACCACCTCCTTCACTTCGGGAGTGCCTTCCGGCGGCAGGATATTGCCGGTCGGCGCATCGGGCGGCACGGAGAGCAGGCGCAGCGCGCCCGACATCACCTGGCTGAATACCGGTGCGGCCACAGCGCCACCGTAATACTGGCCATTGGAAGGTTCATCGATCATCACCGCCACGATCAGGCGCGGATTGGACGCCGGCGCCAGGCCGACGAATGAAGCGATATATCGATCCGACGAGTAATGGCCATTTTCTTCCTTGTGCGCCGTACCGGTCTTGCCCGCCACGCGATAGCCCATCACTTGGGCGCGCGGCGCCGTGCCGCCTGGCATCACCACCAGTTCCAGCATGCTGCGCACTGCTTGCGAGGTTTCCGCCGCGATCACCTTCGCCCCTGTCGGCGGGGCATCCAGCTTGAGCAAGGAGACCGGCCTGATTTCGCCGTCTCCGGCAAACACCATATAGGAACGCGCCAGTTGCAGCAGGCTGACGGAAATGCCGTGGCCGTAAGCCATAGTGGCCTGCTCGATCGGCCGCCAAGTCTTGTAGGGGCGCAGCCTGCCTGCCGCCTCGCCGGGGAAGCCCGCATGGGGCGGCTTGCCGAACCCGAAATGGTCGAAGGCATTCCACAGGTATTCCGGCTCCAGTGCCAGCGCCATTTTGGCAGCGCCGACGTTGCTCGACTTCTGGATCACCTGCGCCACCGTCAGCACGCCATTGGGATGGGCGTCGTGTATTGTCGCCGAACCGATAGTGAAGGTGCCGGGCGCGGTCTGAACCAGTGAATCAGGCTTGAATTTCCCCGACTCCAGCACTGCCGCGGCAGTGAACGGCTTCATCGTCGAGCCCGGCTCGAAGGTGTCGGTTACCGCGCGGTTGCGCGTGCTGTTGCGATTCAGCTTGGCACGGTTGTTGGGGTTGTAGGCAGGCAGGTTGGCCAGCGCCAGGATTTCGCCGGTTTTCGCGTCGAGCACCACGATCGCGCCGGCCTTGGCCTTGTGTTCGGTGACTGCCGCTTTCAACTCGCGATAGGCCAGGTACTGGATCTTGCGGTCGATGCTGAGCGCCAGGTCGTGACCGTCCTGCGGAGCGCGAATGCTTTCCACGTCCTCGACGATGCGTCCGAGGCGATCCTTGATCACGTGGCGGCTGCCCGGTTTGCCGGCGAGCCAGTCCTGGTAGGTCAGTTCTAGCCCTTCCTGGCCGTTGTCGTCGACGCCGGTAAAGCCGAGCAGATGGGCCACCACATCCCCTGCAGGGTAATAGCGACGATATTCGCGCTGCAGGAACACGCCCGGCGCATCGACCTGCATCACCCGCGCCGCGGTTTCCGGCGGCACCTGGCGCTTGAGGTAGATGAAATCGCGCTGGCTGTGAGTGAAGCGGCTCTTCACATCGCTTTCGCTCATTTCCAGAATCTTGCTCAACTGACGGATACGTTCCGGCGTGATCTCAAAATCCTTCGGGCTGACCCACACCGACTCCACCGGCGTGCTGATCGCCAGCGGTTCGCCGTTGCGGTCGGTGATCATGCCGCGGTGCGCAGTCAGTTCGATCACCCGACTGTAGCGCGCGTCGCCCTTCTGCCGCAGGAAGTCGTTGTTCAGACCCTGCAGGTAAAGGGCTCGCACAATCAAGGCCAGAAACCACGCCAGCAGCAGCCAGATCAGGATGCGCGCACGCCCGGTCGGCAGCTTCAGCATCGGCACGCTGCGTCCGCGCGTAGCCCCGTTCAGCCCGTAGCTCATGGCCGCACCGCCTTGTTAGTCGCCGGCGGCACCACCTGAATGCGCGAGGCGTCAGGCACCTGCATCTGCAGGTAGGCAGTTGCGATTTTCTCGATACGGGTGTGCATCGCCCAGGTGCTTTGCTCCAGCTGTAGCTGCCCCCACTCCACTTCCATCTTTTTCGCCAGCTCCTGCTCCTGCTGCAGCTCGATGAAAATCTTGCGCGCCTTGTGCTGGGCGGTAACAATCCCCAGCGCGCACATCACCAAAACCAGCACCAGCAGCAAGTTGAGCTTGATCATGGCGCCCCCTCAAACGGACAGCACGAACCAGCAAGACTGTATGTCAGCGCCCGGCTGCATACGATCCCGCACGAGCCGGTTTCATGGCTCGCAGCGGGTCGGAGTCCCCTTGTGGGGCAATCGTGGCTGGTCGCACCTTCCTGCGGAAGGCACTGCTCCCTGCTCATGCCGCTGCCTCCGTACGCTCAGCCACGCGCATCGTCGCGCTACGCGAGCGCGGGTTGGCGGAGACTTCCGCCTCGGAAGGTCGAGCGGCCTTGCCCACCAGGCGCAAACGCGGCGCCGGTAGCTGCGCAGCGCGCAACGGCAGCCTGGCCGGATAAACAGACGGTTGCGCGCCATCACGCATGAAGCGCTTGACGACACGATCTTCGAGGGAATGAAAGCTGATGACTACGAGGCGGCCGAACGGCGCCAGAACCTCGACGCACTGAGGTAACACTAGCGACAACTCCTCAAGCTCCTGATTGAGGTAAATCCGTATAGCTTGAAAGGTGCGCGTCGCCGGGTCTTGATGTGGCTCGCGGCTTTTGAAGGCCTTTGCCACGATCTGGGAAAGTTGGCGAGTGGTAACGATAGGCTCCCCCGATCGAGCCGCAACAATCGCTCTTGCAATCTGTTTAGCATACCGTTCTTCACCATAATTTTTTATCACCTCCCCGAGTTGTTGTTCAGTTACGTCAGCCAACCATTCCGCAGCGGTTTGTCCATGGCTCGTGTCCATGCGCATATCGAGCGGCCCATCAAAACGAAAACTGAAGCCGCGTGCCGCTTCGTCGATCTGCGGGGATGAAATCCCCAGGTCAAGCAAAACCCCATCGACGTGCGCCACCCCCAGTTCCTTCAACACATCGCGCAAGCGGCTGAAGCTGCTGTGCACGATCTGGAAGCGCGGGTCGGTTATTTTTCGGGCCTCTTCCACACCGGCCAAATCCCTGTCCAATGCGATCAACCGGCCCCGCTCGCCCAGCTTTTCCAGGATCAGCCGGCTGTGGCCGCCACGGCCGAAGGTGCAGTCCACGTAGACCCCGTCCGGCCGGATGTTCAGACTGTCGACCGCCTCGTCCAGCAGAACCGTCTTGTGGCGAAATCCCTCGCTCACAGCGAGAAGTTTTCCAGCGCGGTCGGAATGGCATTGTCGGGAGACAGCGCCTGCTCCATCTGGGCACGCCAGCCCTCCATGCTCCACAGCTCGAAATATCCGCCCTGGCCGATCAGCATGGCTTCTTTCTCCAGTCCGGCAAGTTGACGCAGCACGGGGGAAACCAGCAGGCGGCCGGATGCGTCCAGTTCCAGCTCCTCGGCATGGCCTAACAGCAGGCGCTTCCAGGAACTCGACACGGGATCGAAACTCGGCAATGAATTGATTTTTTCTTCGATGGGCAGCCAGGCAGGCTGAGGATAGAGCAGCACACAGCGATGGGGGTGTGCGGTCATTACCAGCCGCCCGGCGGACTGGACCAGCAGCGCGTCACGATGCTTGCTTGGCACTGCCAGGCGTCCTTTCGCATCGAGATTCAAAGCTGTTGCACCGCGAAACATGACGCCCCCTTTAGATTCATATTGGCGAAGCAGGCTCCCACAAATCCCCACTTCTCACCACTTTTTTGCACTATAGGCAAAAAAAAGCGGAGGGTCAAGCTAAACTTCGGGTTTTTCTCTTTTGTGACAACGAGTTAATTAACAATTCATCAAAAAACCAATATGCTTAAAAAGCAAATAGATACGTAAAATACCGAAAGTAAATTATTAGGACTTTGAGGTGTGGAGTGAAGGGTGGAGCAAGGAGGGAAGCAACCCTCATCCAACCTTCTCCCGGAGGGAGAAGGGGCAATGGTGAAAGGCACTTATTTTGATTGGGGTGAAGCTGGCCGATAAGCCGGGTTCTGTCGTGGACAGTCATTCCTCTAGGCGCACGGTTACCCGTGAACTCAAGCAACCTACCCGCAGGCTCGACGAGCCGCCTCAACGCCTGCCTATTTGGTCTTG
>Ga0307375_10002716_pt1 | contig 17904 bp, 13 predicted proteins | sample TR1MG_FD_202531 | JGI IMG/M metagenome (GOLD analysis project Ga0307375, IMG submission 202531) | Soil microbial communities from Risofladan, Vaasa, Finland - TR-1 | ecosystem: Environmental > Terrestrial > Soil > Coastal area > Acid sulfate soil | place: Finland: Risofladan, Vaasa | collected... | reverse complement strand
CTATTCAAGAGCCAAGGTCTTCACTACATCGCCCCTGCAGCAGATCATCCCTTCTGACGATCACAAAAACGCCGATCGCACCCCAAAGATTCTTTCAAATTCGACTCAGTTGCGTAACTTGGGCTAGACCGCAGTGTAATCGACCCCAGCCTGCGAGCAAGCCGCAACGGACGGCGATCGGTACCGCAACCGCATGAGAGTGTAATCGACCCCAGCCTGCGAGCAAGCCGCAACCGGTGCATTATCGGTGTCCACACAGCGAGGAGTGTAATCGACCCCAGCCTGCGAGCAAGCCGCAACCCGGCGACCGCCGGCCCCAATAGCCCTACCAGTGTAATCGACCCCAGCCTGCGAGCAAGCCGCAACCCCTCCAACAATGGGGAGCGGCAGAGGCGAAGTGTAATCGACCCCAGCCTGCGAGCAAGCCGCAACCACTCGGGCGCGGGCACCAGCGGGTCATCAAGTGTAATCGACCCCAGCCTGCGAGCAAGCCGCAACAACTTCGGTTTGCGGGCCACCGCGATGGCCAGTGTAATCGACCCCAGCCTGCGAGCAAGCCGCAACTACGGGCTCGCTCATGCGTCACCGCCTTCAGTGTAATCGACCCCACCCTGCGAGCAAGCCGCAACGCAGGCGATTCCTGGGTCAGCGTCAACCTCAGTGTAATCGACCCCAGCCTGCGAGCAAGCCGCAACTCGCGGGTTGAAGTCGAGTTGACGGAACCAAGTGTAATCGACCCCAGCCTGCGAGCAAGCCGCAACCCGCCTGCTGCTGCATGACTGCCCGCAGTGAGTGTAATCGACCCCAGCCTGCGAGCAAGCCGCAACGGAAAAAGTACGCCGCATGGGGCATCCACTAGTGTAATCGACCCCAGCCTGCGAGCAAGCCGCAACCGCCTCCCAGTCGCGGTACGCCTCGCACACCAGTGTAATCGACCCCAGCCTGCGAGCAAGCCGCACACTCGTAGCTTTGCCGATGGCCCGGTCTGCAACACCCCGGGCATCGCGGCTATTGCTATGATGGAGTGAGAGGCGAAAGAAGCATGCTTGGCGGGGGCCAGGCGGTCCTGAGGGCACGAAAGGCCGACCGCGATGATTCGATACTGCTGTGACGGCTGCGGCAAGATGATGAGCGCCAACGATGCCAATCGCTACATTGTGCGGCTGGAGGTCTTTGCCGCGGCCGAGGGCCTGACGATCAGCGAGGAGGAATTGGCCAAAGACCATCAGGCCGAGATCGAACAAGTCGTCAATGACCTGCGGCAGGCCGACCCCGACCAGATCGAGGATCAGGTATATCGATCGTTCCGATTCGATCTCTGCAGCGCGTGTCACCCCCGATACCTGGCCAACCCGCTGGCCGCCCTCACGCCGACGCAATGAAGCCGCACGGCTTTGGGCTCTGGTTGGCACGCGCCCAGCGGGGCTCGACCCGCCGTAGTGAGCTTCCGTCGCCCGCCCCGAGACGGGGCCGGGCACCCGTAGATTTCCCACCCTCGCTGGCGCAGAAATGGGGCGCGCACATACGCGCGGGGTTGCCGTGTCAGCAGACGGCGCGAAATATGAGACTGGACTATCGCCACCTTTGGGCCAAAGATCAGGAGCCAGAGCGGATCATCCTCGGAATCGCGGTGTTGGCCCAGGTTGCTGTGAGATTGAACCCCGAACGGAGGTGTTGGACATGGCGGAACAGACCCTGCCGCACAACGAAGCGTGTGAACATCCCGGACATACCAAGCACCTGTGCTTCCTGATGCACGATGGTTTTCACTACAGCCAGAAGGAGCAATACAAGGCCATGGTGCAGAACGCGCGGTTTCGCTGCCAGAACTGTGCCCGCACGGCCGGCAACGCCGAGAACCTCTGCGCGCCGGTGGAGCTGTAGGCCAAACAGCCGGCTGCGAGGGTTGGCTGTTTACTTGGTTGCGATATTGTGGATCTTGGTCCGTCCGGCCAGTTCCAGCCGTTCGGATCGAAGCGACTTGAAACCAGCCTGCGCGGCGGCGGCCTGATAGTCCTGCCAACTCCAGCGATAAAGCTTGACGTACCGCGCCGTTTCCAGACGTACCTGGCCGGCCTCTTGGGCGACGTAGAGGTGATGGCAGACGATGGCATCGTCCAGACGCTCGTCGACAGTCAGCTCGATCATGCTGACCTCGTGGCGCTGCCATCGGCCCGCCAGTCGCGGATCCGGGCCGTGCCAGTTGGCCTCGATCAGTTCAGCCGCTGTCCGCGTCGGTTCAAGTTCCGACGCGCCGGCGAACAGCAGCACGCCGCCGGGCTTGAGCACGCGACAGAAGCCTCTCATCGCCGCGTGCAGCGCATCCTTGGTCGGCACCCAGGCGAGTGCGTCGTTGATCACCGCGTCGAACGAGCCGTCCCATTCGCCGGGCAACGCGTCCCACGCGTGGCGATGAATGGCGAGGTCGGCACCTTCCTCCGTGGCGATCTCGCCTGCGATATCGACGGCGACCTGGCTGGCGTCGGAGGCTATAACCTCGTACCCCCGTTCGTATAGCAGCACACTCTTGCACCCGGGGCCGCACGCAACGTCGAGCACCTTCTTGGCGCCCGCCTGGCGCAGCAGATGGTCGAGGTGCTCGGCCGACGGCGTGAAGTAATCGCGGAACTTGCCCTCGGCCAGACTGCCCTTGAACCATTCCCACTTCCAGTAGACGTCCCAGTCTGTCGTCGCCGCGTCCGACATGTTCGGACCCCTTACGAGCCGATCAGAAAGCCACCGTCCACGTAAAGCACCTGCCCCGTGACAAACTCCGATGCCTCCGAGGCCAAGAACACCGCCGCCCCAACCAGGTCTTCCGGTCGGCCCCAGCGGCCAATGGGTGTGCGCGAGAGCACCCATTCGTTCAACTTCTCATCGTCCAGTAGAGGCTGCGTCAGTGGTGTGGCGATGTAGCCCGGGCCGATGGCGTTCACCCGTACGTTGTACCGGGCCCACTCGGTCGCCAGCGATTTCGTGAGCTGCTTGATGGCCCCTTTGCTGGCGGTGTAGGCCGACACACCCGGCCGCGAGATCTCGCTCATCAGCGACGCGATCATGATCACGCGACCCCATCGCCTGGCGATCATCCCGCGGGCGACCTGCTGGGTCAGCGCGAAGACGGCGCGGACGTTGACGTCCATCTGCCGATCGAACGCATCGAGCGGCATGTCCTCAGCCGGGCAGCGCATGGTGGTTCCGGCGTTGTTGATCAGGATATCGATCGGGCCGAGTTGCTTCTCGATGGTCTCGACGAGTCGCTGTCGATCGGTCTGATCGGTGATGTCCGCCGGAACGCCAACGACTCGGTGCTCGACCGCCTGTTGAAGATTCTGTTCGGCCTTTCTGAGTTGCCCTGCCCGGCGGCCGCAGATGGCCACGTCGGCTCCGTGGCGAGCCAAGCCTTCAGCCAGGCCGTAGCCAATGCCCTGGCCACCGCCTGTGACCAGGGCGACTCTGCCCGTCAGATCGAACAGGCCCGGCATCTGCACCTCCGGCGCGCGGACGGCGCCGCCGAGACGACTCGTCGAAGGACTGTCCGTGCCGCTACCGCTTGATCCTGGCCGACGCGCCCTTCATGACGGCCATCACTTCGTCGAGCGTCACCATGCAGGTGTCGCCGCGGGTCGTCTGAAGCATGGCTCCGTTGGCTGCGCCGAACTCGACGCATTCCTGCGGGCTCATGCCGGTCAAAAAGCCGTAGGTAAACCCGCTGGCGAACCCGTCACCGCCGCCGACGCGGTCTTCGATCTCCAGCCGCTCGTACCGCCGCGACTCGTAGAACTCACCGTCGTAGTAGAGGATCGCCGACCAGTTGTTGATCAGGCCGCTGACCACCTCGCGCAGCGTCGTGCCCACGGCCTGGATGTTCGGGTAGGTCTCGACGACCTTCTTGACCATCCGTTTGTACCCCTCGACGGGCAGCTCGCGCAGGTGTTCGTCGACACCCTCGACCTTGAAGCCCAGGACCTTTTCGAAGTCTTCCTCATTGCCGATCAACACGTCGATAAACGGCACGAGCTGCTTGGTGGCGGCGATCGCCTCGGCGCTGGTCCACAACTTGCTGCGGAAGTTCAGATCGTAGCTGACGATGGTGCCCGCCTCGTGGGCGGCCTGCATGGCCTCCTTGACCACCTTGGCGCAGTCGGGGCTCAACGCCGAGAAGATGCCCCCCGTATGCAGCCATCGCACGCCGCGCTGGCTGAAGATTCGCTTGAAGTCGATTTCGCCCGGCTTCACGTGCGAGCAGGCCGAGTGCCCGCGGTCGTACATGGTCACGCTGGCGCGGATGCTCGTACCCACCTCGGTAAAGTTCAGGCCGACGCGGTCGGCCCGCCCCACACCGTCGTAGGGCACCATGACGACCTCGCTGATGTCCATCCCTACGGTCCGCGCGTGGTTGAGAATAAACTTGGCCAGCGGATTGTCGACCATGCGCGACACCCACCCCGTCCGTAGCCCGTAGCGGGCCAGCGCGTAGGCCGCGTTGTACTCGCCGCCGCCCACCCACGCTTCGAAGTACGGGGCAAACTCGATGCGCTGCCGCCCCGGCGGGCTCAGGCGGATCATGGTCTCGCCCAGGGCCAGATGGTCCAATTCACATTGCTCTTTCGGCTTGATCTTAAGTGGCATGGATCACTCCTTAACCTGGCAGCCAGGTGGAAAACACGTCCCGCTTGCCGATTCTCCTCGCGTCGCCAAACAGGCTCGTCGCCATTCGTCGCATTCGCCGCGAGTCAGACAGGATATCCGTTGCCCGACGATCCGCAACTATCGAGAACCGTCGTCTATTCCGGAAACTCGACGCCGAGTTCGGCGCCCAGATCGCTGAGCAACTGGTGCACCTCCGATGGGATCGGACAGCCCTCTCGCTCGCGCCGCGCCTGGGTCCGCAGCTCCGGCTCACCCGGCAGCAGCACTTCGTCGAATCCCGGCGCGGTGGGGCAGGCCTTCAGTTCGGCGAACATCTTATCGACGTTGCGGCGAAACGCGTCCAGCGGCATGAACGCCTCAACGTCGATCACCTGTACGTAATGCCCCAGCGCCGCCTGCTGCTGCCAGTTGTCGAACTTGCGGACGATGTGCGGGCCAAACGGCATGCCCGTCAGTGCCGAGCACGTCAGCTCGATGAACACGCTCACGCCGTACCCCTTGGCTCCCGCCATGGGCACAGCCGAAACTTCGGCCAGTTCAGCCGCCTGGCTGGGTGGATGCGTCAGCACATTGCCGTCCTTGTCCAGCGCCCAGCCGGCGGGAATCTCCTTGCCCGCCAGACCGGCCGCCCGGATCTTGCCGAACGCCACCTGGCTGGTGGCCATGTCGGCTGTGTACATCGGCGTGTTGTAGCCGGCCGGCGCGGCGAAGCAGATCGGATTGGTCCCGAAGAACTTGCGCTTCCCGCCGAACGGCACGACGTCCGACTCGCCGTGCGACCAGAGCATACCGAGGCAGCCCTGCCTGGCGGCCATCTGAGCATAGTAGGCGGCTGCCCCGAAGTGGTTGCTGTTCCGCACAGCCACCACGCCCACGCCGCCCGCCTTGGCCAGTTCGATGGCGTGGGTCATCGCATGGTAGGTCGCCACCTGCCCCAAACCTCGATCGCCGTCGAGGATGCCCGTCGCCGCGCGCGTCTTCTCGAAGGTGAGCTTCGGCCGCGGGTTCATCAGGCCCCGTTGGAGGCGCCGGCAGTAGTTGTCACACAGGAACACGCCGTGCGTGTCGACCCCGCGAAGGTTGCTTTCGATCAGAATTTCGGCCGTGATCTGCGCGTGCTCGTGCGGACAGGCGGCGGCCCGCAGCGCCGCGCGGGCGAAATCCCTCAGCGCCGAAGCCGGGTACGTTTTCTGCTCGCTCATCGCTGGCGACCCTCGTCCCTTACTTGCCGGTCATCCATTCGGTGTGGAAGAACTCGCCGCGCGGCTTGTCCACCCGTTCGTAGGTATGGGCACCAAAGTAGTCGCGCTGCGCCTGAAGCAGGTTCGCCGGCAGGCGCTCGGCCCGGTACGAGTCGTAGTACGCCAGCGCCGAGCTGAACGCCGGCGCGGGCACGCCCAACTCGGCGGCCGTCATTACCACCTTCCGCCAGTTGTCCTGGTTGCTCTGGACGATGTTTTTGAAGAACGGATCGAGCAGCAGGTTGGCCAGGCTCGCGTCGCGGTCGAACGCCTCCTTGATTCGATTCAGGAAGTGAGCGCGAATGATGCAGCCGCCTCGCCAGATCATGGAAATCTCGCCGAAGTTCAACTCCCAGCCGTGCTCCTTGGCCGCGGCGGCTATGAGCTGGAAGCCCTGCGCATAGGAGCAGATCTTGCTGGCGTACAGCGCATCGCGGATGGCGGTTACGAACGCATCGCGGTCGCCTTTGTATTTCGCCGCCGGACCCGAGAGCTGCTTGCTGGCAGCCACCCGCTCTTCCTTGATGGCGCTGATGCAGCGGGCGAAGACGGCCTCGGCGATCGTCGGCGCCGGAACGCCCAGATCCAGTGCGCTTTGGCTGGTCCACTTGCCCGTGCCCTTCTGGCCGGCCGTGTCGAGCACCACGTCGACGATGGGCCTGTCCGTCTCGGGATCCTTGCGACTGAGGATGTCCGCGGTAATCTCGATCAGATAGCTGTTCAGGTCGCCCTGATTCCATTCGGCGAAGACCTTTTGCATCTGCGCGGTGCTCATCCCCAGGGCGTGGGCCATCAGGTAGTAGGCCTCGCAGATAAGCTGCATGTCGCCGTATTCGATGCCATTGTGAACCATTTTGACGTAGTGGCCCGCGCCGTCGGCGCCGATGTAGGTGCAACAGGAGGCGCCGTCCACGTGCGCGGAGATCTTGGTGAAGATCGGTGCCACGGCCTCGTAGGCCTCCCTGTGTCCGCCGGGCATGATGCTGGGGCCCATCAGGGCGCCTTCCTCGCCGCCGCTTACACCCGTACCGATGTACAGAAAGCCCTTTTCCTCCACCGACTTGGCTCGCCGAATCGTGTCGGGGAAGAAGGTGTTGCCCCCGTCGATCAGGATGTCGCCCTTGTCCAGGTGCGGCAGGAGCATGTCGATAAAGGCGTCGACGGCCGGTCCCGCCTTGACCATCAGCATGATCTTGCGAGGCTGCTCGAGCGCATCGACGAATTCCTTCACCGAATAAGTACCGACGATGTTTTTGCCCTTGGCTCGGCCCTCGATGAATCGCGTGACCTTCTCGAGCGTGCGGTTGAAAACTGCCACGCCGAAGCCGTTGCGCTCCATATTGAGCACCAGGTTTTCACCCATCACCGCCAGACCGATCAATCCGATCTGTTGCTTGGCCATCGCTGCACTTCCTCCACTACACGTATGCTTTAGTTTCCGCTGTGTGCCGAATCAACCTGACCGTGTCTCGACCCCTCTACCGGGTCGGTGCCCGGGCGAGCCCGGCGCACAGAGCAGGCATCCTAGCAGAATCCCACCGGCCGAGGTAGCCCGGTGCCGGACACCGTCCGACGTCGCCAGAGCGAAATGCCGCCGGCGAGTCCACGTCGGTATGGTCGTCGTGTGCCTTTCGCGTCTATACTCTCGCCCCGTGCTTAGCGCAAGGGAGGACGACAATGCCTAAGATCGCGATTATCGGTGCCGGATCGATGGTGTTCTGCAAGAACCTGATTTCCGACATCCTGTCCTTTGATAACTTGAAGGGTTCCACCTTTGCCCTGATGGACATCGACCTGGAACGGCTGCGCGTGGCGCATGCCCTGGCCGAAAGCATCAACGCGACACGCAAGGCCAACGCCAGGGTCGAGGCCTACAGCGGACGTCACGAGGCGCTGGCGGGCGCCGACTATGTGGTCAACACCATCGGTGTGGGCGGTTTCGAGGCGACGAAGACCGACTTCGACGTGCCGGACCGATTCGGGCTGCGCCAGACCATCGCCGATACGCTGGGTGTCGGCGGGATCTTCCGGTCGCTTCGATCCATTCCCGTCGTGCTAGACATGTGCCGCCAGATCGAGAGCGTGTGCCCCCATGCCCTGCTGCTGAACTACACCAACCCGATGGCCATGCACTGCCTGGCCATTCAGCGCACCAGTAAGGTCAAGGTGGTCGGGCTCTGCCACGGGGTGCGCTACACTCGTGGCCGCATGATCCTTCTGGCCAGGCTGGCGGAGATGGGCTCGGACGAGGCGGCCAGGATCCTGAACGACTACGAACCCACCGAGTCGGGTCCGTCGGGCTTCATGCGTTTCTACCATGAGTGCGTCGCGGACGAGAGCGTTCAGACGCTGTGCGCCGGCATCAACCACATGGCCGCCTTCCTCGTCTTCCGGGAAAACGGCCGCGATCTCTACCCACTTCTGCATCAGGCGTACGAGGACGAGGCCCTGCGTAAGCTCGAACTTGTTCGACTGGAGCTGATGGCCCGGTTCGGCTACTTCATGACCGAGACGTCCGGTCACATCGCCGAGTACTTGCCGTGGTTCCTTCGCAGCGACGACGAGGTCGCCCGATTGGCCCTGCGCCCCGGCGCGTACATCGGAACCTGCGAAGTGCTCGATCAGCAGTTCCAACAGTACAAGGCCAACGCCGAGACCGGACAGCCCTTCATTCAACCCGACGAGCCGACCAGCATCGAGTACGCCTCGCGCATCATCAACGCGATCGAAACCGATCGGCCCTTCATGTTCAACGGCAACGTGCATAATCAGGGCGGGGCGCTGATCTCGAACCTTCCCGCCGATTGCTGCGTGGAGGTGCCGTGTGTGGCCGATGGCATGGGGGTTCGGCCGACGCGGGTGGGCGAGCTACCCCCGCAAATCGCCGCCATGATCCGCACCAACGTCAATGTGCAGGACCTAGTCGTCCGCGCCGTCCTCGAGGGCAAACGCGAGCACGTTTACCACGCGGCGATGATGGATCCCAACACGGCCGCAACGCTGACGCTGCCACAGATCGAGCAACTCATCGACGCCATGTTCGACGCCCATGGCGATCTCGTGCGCTTCTGAGCGTCGAGTGACACCGGTGGGGCTGCCGGCCTAAGTGTACCGCCCTAACGTGCTGTCTTTTAGAGACTTAAGAGTGGAACGCGCCGGCACAGGGTTTCGGCCTGGCCGTGGCTTGCCCCACGATGGGTTGCGTGGCCGTCGCGTCGGCGTTTGGTTCCGTCAAGTCGCACCGCAGATTGGCCTACGTGGCTCGACCTTGAGAACCTGCTGACGAGACTATTGAAGGGTTAACGAAAGTGGCGAGGCACAATCTGTGGCTGTGTGCGACTCGGTACCAGCGCCGCCCCGCCCGCGTTTGGCTTCTCCCCGGCCCGGTCTTGCCCCCAGCGACTTAGCACCTCAACAACGGCAATATCGGAAAGATGTTTCGTGGCATGAAACGAAATTCAAGGGTTTGTCCCAACTCCAATAAGCTAAATCTCGTGTGCCGACCCGGTTATGGGACGCGGCGGGAAGGTGCGGCAGGGTCGAGGTCAGCCCGGATCTTTACGCCGGGACTCTTGCGAGCTGTGGTGGAACGCTCAGGTCGGTAACTGCACGAGCGAACGGGAGATGTTGTCGGCCATTTGAGCGCACAGAGGGCCTGGGGATTCTGCGTGGTTCGGATCGAGGAAGGGCTCGGCGAAGATCACACCGAGGCTGCCGCAGGGACGGCCACCGTCGTCATGGATCACGCTTGCGGCACAATGCAAGCCCGGGCCAAGGAAATCCCGGTGTACGTGGAAAAGCCCGTTGGGTTCTCGTTGCGTCTGGGGGGCTGCAACTTCGCCTTCGGTGCCGACACTGTCGACGAGGCGTTTCCGTGTCGGCTTGGCCACGACGCGCTCCAGGCGCGGAGCCGGCGCGCCCCGCAGACCGGCCAGGCCCGCAGGAGCCTGATCGGCGGGAAAAACCCATCCGAGGCACGAGTCGATGTGCGGAAGTTTTTGGCTGGGTTGCTCGGCGACCACCAGCAAATGCCTGCCGTCCGGCGACAATTGGGCAAAGAAGGCGTGGCCGCCCGTCCGCTGGCTCAGTTCACGCATGGCGGTGTCGACGCGGGGGAGGTGGGCTCCTGTGAGCGCTCTGGCTGCCAGTCCGTACAATCGCCAGCCTGCATGGTAGCGTCGGGTACGATCATCCTGTGCCGCGAAGCCACTCGCCATCAATGATCGACAGATCCTGTGTACCGTTGCCTTGGGCAGGTCCAACTGCCGCGCCAAGGCACTGACTCCTACGGGTTTTCCCGCAGACGCTACCGCCTCGATGATCGAAAGGCAGCGATCAACGGAGGCGACGGCCGATCCTTCACGCATCATTCCTGTCCCCAATTGAGCGCCCGCTGCACTTCCGGATTGTGCGTCCGCAGACGTCGGCGACATCATAAGGTGTCTGCGCACGTCACGCCTGCAGTGTTCACCCGCCCTGCCGGCGGGCGGCCTGATAAAAGTATCGGCTTAACTGAATCGGATTATTGAATTTTTTGACGACATAATCGGGCCGGAAACGCTTTCATCGCGCCGCATGCTCGGCAGGGCGATATGGGGACTGGGCGGGGTGGCAGGACAGTGCTAGTGAGCCGGCCAACAGGCCCAGCGACGGCCCCCCATTCCGCTGGGCTCGGCGTCTCGGTGCGTACCGGGCCGGGCGGGCCGATCGGTAGCCCGCAGGACCGGCTTCTGCGATGGGGGCGGGCGTACCCTCTTGGGCTGCTTCGGACAGTCGCCGCGGCGAGGAGGCGATTGACAGCATCCCGCCCGACGGATGTAATGCAAATTCATGTCCGACGACGTGGATCTGCCTGTTGCCGAGTCGCTCTGCGTTGCCCTGTTGGCTGATGGGCGATGCTTCGAGCTTTTTCCCTCCGTCATTCGGCGGTTGTGCGTCGGCCTGATCGACGAGGCTGTCCGTATCGTCCTGATCTGCGATGAGGCCGAATTGCCGCCCTCGTTTCCCTCCGGACCCGTGCGGCATGTGACCTATTCGAGCGGTTGGTGGGCGTCCCAGCGGCGGCGTGCCGGCGAGGTGATCCAGCAGATCGGCAGCGACCAGCCGATGTTGCTGCATGCCCTCAGCGGCCGGCTCTTCGGGCTTGCCAGGCGGCTTGCCGCAGCATGGCAGGTGCCGGCCGTGGTGCAGGTCTCGGCCCTCGGCGAGCTGCGAGATCGTCAGCCTGGCGGTCCGCCGGGGGTGCACTTCGTCGCGCCCAGTGAGCCGTTGCTCGACTACGTTCGCGACGCGAGCGGGTGCCCCCCGGATCGATGCGTCCTGATTCGTCCCGGTCTGCACTGCCAGAGCGAAACTGCATGCCTGCGAGATTCCAGCAAGACGCCCGCGATCATGGCGCCCATGGTACAGGACGGCGGGCTGGCCTACCTGGTTCGGGCCTTCGGTGCGGTGCTTGCAGCCGGTCATCAGGCGATGCTGTTTGTCCTGGGTGCGGGCGCGTCCGAGGCCGAACTGCGCCGCTTGATCGGACAACTCGGGTTGGTTCAATCGGTTACGTTTGCCGGCAGGCTGGCTGAACCGATGGCAGCCATCCGTGGCGGCGATTTCTTCGTCCTGCCGGCCAAGGTTGGCCAGATGATGGAACTGCCCTTGGCGGCGATGGGGGCGGGCCTGGCGACCGTGGCTACCTCCGGCTCCGTGTTCGATTTCCTTACGCACGAACAGACGGCCTTGTTGTATCCCGACCGGGACGAAGCCGGCCTGACCGAGCAACTCATGCGCCTGCTGGCCGATCCGCCCTTGGCACGTCGGCTGGCGGCACAAGGGCAAGACTACGTCAGAGAGCATTACACCGTCAGCGCCATGATCCGCGCCACACGCCAACTCTACAATCGAATCACCCTGCCGCAACGGACGATTCGCATTCAGCCGTCTCGATGAATCGCCAGGCCTCTTCCATCGCCGGCGAGCGCCGATGCGACAGGTCCTATGGCGATTCGATGCTCCGAATGACGCGGGTCAGCTCGGCGGTCACGACCGCCTCATGTCCGCGGGCGAAACGGTTCTGACGCAGCCACTCGGCAGGGGGCACCTTCGCCTGGCTGGGCTCGTTGTTGACCGGCTGGAGGCCCTGACCGCGCATCAGCTCCGCCAGATCGATCGACGGCACGCGATTCAGTTTGGCGGCCTGATAGATCACGGCGTTGTAGATCCACGCGAACGGCTGCATGTGTGAGCAGGGCGGCAGCGTCACGCACACGGGAATGCTGCCTGCGGCACGGATTCGCCCCACCAGTTGCGTGTAGTTGGCCTCGAAGTCGAGCCGCTCCGGATGGCCGCTGGCCAGATCCGATCCGCCCAGCAGCACGACAGCGTAACGAGGCCTGTGTCGTTTCAACAGGTCGTCGACAGCGCCCAGCACCTCGCTCAGTCGCCAGCCGGACTCGTTGCCGAAGCTCCGTCCTCGCATGGTCGGCGGCGCGCATGCAGCAGCCAATTCGTCGCCCAGGAAGATCGTGCCGGATCGATCGTCGAAGCGCGAGGCCAATTGCCGGCAATCCGTAAGCCAGCCGCTAACCGGCTCGACAGTCGCGAAGCCTTTTTGCTTGTCCCGCGGCTGGATCGCCCCTTCCAGATAGGGCAACACCATCGGCGCGTAGTAGGTGCCCTGAGCGACCGGCTTGAGCATATTCAGGTCACGCGCCTGCTCGGCGACGCGGGCGAGGATCTTGCCGATCACGATTAAGTACTTCCCGGCGCCGGTCAGGTGGTAGGCCCGCGCGAGCGTCAGCACGGCCATGTTCCCCATCGATTTGCGGTATACGCTGCCGGTGGAGACGTACTCGCACGAATCGGCCGAGCGCTTGGTCAACTGAGCGTGCAGGCCGTCGAGTTGGTCGGTAAAGGAATGGCTCAACAGGAAGTCAGCCAAATTTGCGATGGCCGCCTCGATCTGAGGGCGGTACGCGTATCCCGGGTAGACCTCGAGCAACTGCGTGTATCCGTTGGTGATCGAGTCGGCCAGCCAGGGCTGACAGATATAGTCGTCCGTTCGCTCGCGGTTCCACCAAATGCCGTCGCGGTGGCGCGACCAGTTGTTGACCATGTACTCGCGGGCGGCCCAGATCATGGGCTCGACGTAGCGGTCGTCCCAGGTCAGCTCGTAGGCGTAGGTCATCACCGTCCAGAGATAGCCGCCCAGGTATCGCCACGTGCCCCCGCCGGTGATGCGATACCAATCCTCCGCCAGGTAGATCGGCAGTGACCAGGTAATCACGTCGTGCGCCCGTGGGTCGGCGGTCAGGAACCAGTAATTCGCCAGGCCCGCGATGAACACATGCCCCGGGTCGGTGTCCATGCATCGCTGTCCGTGCGAATCCTCGCCGGCAAAATGGCTTCCGCTCTTGTCGTGCGAGCGTTGCGGATAGTTGCTCGTTTCGGGCGTATGGGTGTGACTGTACAGGATGTCGTACTGGCTGCGGGCGCACTCCGCCGCAAACTCCAGGTACCTCAACTCGCCCGTGCGGTAGAACTGCTGGAGCATGCAGAAGCTTGGATCATACTCCTGGCACCCCCAGTAGTCGCCCACCATAAAATCGCCGAAGTTGAAGTAGCCGTAGTCATCCTCCCGCTCGCGGAAGTAGTAAAAGCCATCTCGAACAGTCCGTTCGCGATTCAGGCCGAGCGTCAGCAGCTTGTCGTGCTCGGGATGCATTTGCTTGCCGTTCTGCACGGCCGGGGTGAGCGGTTGATGACCGTACGCTTGGGTCGCGCAGTAGTACGCCGGCTCGCAGGTGGCGAACAGTTCGAACAGGTGCCCCAACGCGTTCTTCTCGGCTTTGGCGGTCGCCGCATCGCCGGTGTGGAAGTACAGCCACACGTCATGGGTCTTGGCCATGCCCATCCAGTTGTAGTTGCGGCTGAGCGGCTCAAGCTGAGCGCCGGCTGCCCAGTGTTCCAGTCGAATGCGGTCGGGGCACGCCACCAGTCGCTTGGGAAAAGTCTGCCAGAAGCCCCGGACTGCCGCCGTGATACCCCACCTGTCGTCGGAGACATCCATCCAGCCGGGCGCCCGCCGTCCCTCGTGGACTTGCTGGTCACCGGCCCACACGCGATAGTGAAAAGCCTTGCTCAGACCATCGGAGCCCACGTTGCCCTTGATGCAGGGGTGGCTCAAATCCTGTTCGAGGGTTGCCTTGGCGGCGCCATTGAGGGGCACCTCTCGACCTTGGAACGTCGCTGGTTCGGGCAAGGCCTCGCCCACGCCCATCGTGGCCGCTGCAAGCTTCGGGTCGAGACTGATCGGCAGCTCGAGCGCGTGCGATTTCATCACGACCGCCTGGCTCTGCACGGCCGATCGATCCTGACCCGTCGGACCGTGGATCAGCGTCTCCTGCACGCGAACGCAGGTCGATCCGGCATACGCAAAGATCCGCACAACCGATTCGAACCTTGCGTCGAGTCGGGTCCGGATCCGCACAACGGCCAGCACAGGTCCGGCCTTCTCTACGGTCACCTCGGGAGTGGCGCTGTTGATGCGCGCGGTGCGGTGGTCGTAGTCCACCCACAGATTGGCTGGCTCTCGCGGCGAGACGAGCCGGTCGCCGGACGAAAACCCGTCGCCGTCAACGTCGAGCCACACCTCATCGAGGATGTTGCACCTTCGCTTGGAGATCAGCAGGCGTAACGCCCCGGCTCCACTGCCGGTCGTGATGGTCACCGAATCCGCTGCATCGTCGACTTTCAGGCCCGTTTGGGTGGAACCGGCTTTCACGTCGCCGTACTCGAATCGGTACTGTCTCGTCTGGCCGGCGGGCACGTCGGCCAGGAAGTGCAGATGCACCCACTTGGCGAAGCCGTTGCTGCCGGCCGGGTAGCTGCCCCACGTGGCCGCCACGTCGGCCTGACAGGGCACCGCCTTGCCGTCGGCGCCGACGAGCCGGAACCGTCCGTCCTTGATTGCATCTGTTCGTAATATCTTGTCAGAAAAGGGGATACCGCAGCTAACGGGCCATCCCTTACGATCGAGTCCGCCGGTTTCTCGCACTGTCAGCAACACTTCATCCACCTCCGGCTTGGCAGCCGCGGCCCCAGCCATCGCCGCCAGGACCAGCAATCCAGAAGCCGCCAGACATCTGCCAGACATTGGGTACATCCTGACCGGGCTCCAACACCGTGCTCTCTCGGCGACTCGAACCCTTTCTGAGCCGCCGCGCAATACGTCAATCGCTACTGTTGCACGCTATGCGCTTGTTGTCCACCAGCACCTGGATAGTTGGCCAAGGGCAAGTTTGTTACCGGGTTCGACAAGTCAATCGAAGTTTTTCGTCGCGCCTCCGACGCGGCCAACGTCTAAACAGAGGATACGTTGGCGGGTCATCCTGCGAGGTAAAGATTGCGCCGGCAGAAGAGTAACGTTGGGCTTTTGGCTTGCCATACGCGGCCCATCTGGGCGATAATCGCGAAAGCGGCCGACGGAAAGGGCGCGCCGTGAGTGGCCGCAACCGTTCGCATCGCACGCAAAGTCTGAGTCGTGCTTTTCGTGGGGCCGGAAGCGCAGAGGTAGGTAGCAGGCGCAGGCCGGGCGATCCCGAAGTTCAGGTGGCAGACCATCATGGCTGATCCGTTGGTCACTATTGTCATACCCACGTACAACCGCGCTGACCTGCTGGCTGAAACACTCGATAGTGTGTCGGCCCAAACGTTTCGGGATTATGAGATCATTGTCGTCGATGACGGATCGACCGACCACACGGCCCAGATGATTGCGCGCCGCTCCGAACCGATCCGGTACTTCCGTCAGCGCAACGAAGGTGCCAGCAGTGCCCGCAACCACGGGCTGCGCGAGGCGCGCGGTTCGTTGGTGGCGTTTCTGGACTCCGACGACCTCTGGTTGCCCGAGTATCTGCAAGCCTGCGTCGAGCTACTGCGCCAGCGAGACGAGTTGGCGATGGTCTACTGTGATTTCACGTGCATCGGCGAGACCGGTCAGCCGGTAAACGGGCATCGCAAGGTGCAGCATGACGGTGACGTGGTTGAGCGTCTGTTTGCCAGCACCTTCGTGCACACCTCGTGCGTGACGGCGCGCAAGAGTGTTGTGCTCGACGCGGCTGGGTTCGACGAGTCGCTTCCCACGAACGAAGACTACGATCTCTGGCTTCGCTTGGCGTTGCAGTATCCGTTCGGGCTCGTATCACGCGTGCTGTGCAAGCGCAGGACGCACCGTTGCTCGCTCTCGCGGAACGGTCGATCCGGGAACCTGCTGCGCAAGACGGCGCTCCTGGAGGATTTTTATCACCGGTACGGGGACGGCCGAATCGGCCGTCGCATTGCCCATCGCCGCCTGGGCAAGGTGCACTACAGCGCCGGCAAGAGCCTGCTGAAGGATGGGTGTTTTCACCAGGCTCGTTACCTCTTGCAGCGAAGCCTGCACTATCGTTCTATCGCACCGAAGACATGGGCCCTTTTCCTGCTCAGCGCGACGTTGGCTTTTGCCGACCGATCGGGCAACGGATCGTCGAGGTCCAGCCGGGTGGCCCTTTACGGCCCGAAATCCAAGCAATAGCCGAGCCGACGGCATGGGGACTGGGACGGCGAGCCACCTTCCACCCATTTGTGGCCTTCCCACGGGTGGCACGGTCCGGTGAAGCCGGGCCGTGGTTCGCCAACCGAACATGACGCGCCGGAATAACACGGCCGAGCCAACGCTCGACCGTGCCACCCATCCGGGGTTGTTCGCGAAGGAGAAGGGGTGGCATGGTCCGGCGCAGCCGGGCCGTGATGTGCCAACGAAACATTACACGCCGCAATAACACGGCCGAGCTGGCGCTCGACCGTGCCACCCATTGGGATCGACCGTGCCACCCAGCGTCCTGCGTTTTCTCAGGGGCTTCACTTTCGCTGATAGCTAGTCTCTTGTAGAATTAACCGATATCATACGGGACGAATCATGCACGTTGTCGGTTAGCGTTCGTGCCGACATGGGGAACCCATCCAAGGAGACACCGGCCATGCGATGGTGCTTAATCGTGATAGGCGTGATGGCGATGGGAGCGTCGGGCTGCGCCAGCGGGTCAAGTATGCACGGCCTCCCACCGGGCCATAGCGGGCGGGCAGACACCGACGGCTGCCGGATCGTTCCCGAGGGATCATTGCACGGGGCACAGGTCACGCGCCTCGTGGGCCCTGATCCCCTTCGACCTACCGGCTTCCTTCCGGAGATAGCCGTTGACGATATGGACCGTGTCTACTGCTCATGGCAGCCCGGTCCAGCGCCAAGCTTTGACGAACCGCGGGCGCGATACGTCGAGGTACGAGACAAGGGACATGTGTGTCGACTCAAGTTCGAAGGCGAGCACCTCTCCTTCATCAGAAACCCGGTGGCCATACTGGACAGGGCAGGCGACCTGCGTTTTATCGACGCGGGACCCACACAATTCTCGCGCGAGGATCGTCGATTGAAGAGTGTTTTCACGATCCACCGACCACAGTCTGACTGTACCAGCACCGCCAGCACGACGCGCCCGGCCACGAAGATCGTGGAGTGGAGCCTGGACTTGCCAGAGGCAATAGCGGGAGCCCGTTCTCCCCGTCTCACCGAGGTCGTTGCGTTTCCCGGCCAGGCGGATCGCTACCTGCTGATCGGCATGTATACCGAGGTCATCTATTGGCCGGGAATACTGTTTCTCTGGACCGGTCATGGCGAGGAACGCTTCGTGAAACGGTTTTCCGCGATTCTGGATGAGGGTAGCATTGTACCTAGCAGTGTGGTGGCGTTCATGGGGCCCGGGAAATTCCGTGTGGAACGTCCTTTGGTCTGTATTGACCAACATGGGGTTGTTCATGTGCTGGTACGAACACAAAGTAGGACCACAACCGAGAGTCGAGGTAGTATCGAATCCTGTGGAAATTGATTGAAAGAAGGGGCATCCTCCAAGGAGTTTTCAGTCCAACACACTACAAAGGAGGAGCCCGATGGCTACTAAAGCAAAACGAGGCGGTGACGTCAAGC
>Ga0307375_10002715_pt1 | contig 17905 bp, 19 predicted proteins | sample TR1MG_FD_202531 | JGI IMG/M metagenome (GOLD analysis project Ga0307375, IMG submission 202531) | Soil microbial communities from Risofladan, Vaasa, Finland - TR-1 | ecosystem: Environmental > Terrestrial > Soil > Coastal area > Acid sulfate soil | place: Finland: Risofladan, Vaasa | collected... | reverse complement strand
CAGATTCTACATGCAAGATTATGAGATATCTGCCACTCAGAGGGCGTGAAGTGGTACAGAAGCAGTGCAACAGGGCCAGATTTTCGCGTCAATTCGGGCACGAGGACCAACGTCCGTATTTGGAGTCCTACGCCTACCTACATCATCGATTATCGCACCAAACAGCACATAAAAGGACTTTCAATGGATTAATCGTCAGCATGAATGCAATGACATGAAAAAGAGGGTCAACAAGGGACCAAAACTCACTCTCAATAGACCACGTACTTGAACGAATAACACATCCTCTCACAGGGAATCATAACACAGAACTAAAATCGATGGTAACACGCACACGGCAGCTCAGCATAGAACCGTGACATGTCAGGGGAACGCATTGTTGGCGATGGGAAGATCATCACCCAGCTTTTCAAATTCGACATCGTTCGGCAGTATCTCTGAAGCGATAGTTGACGAATTTCGACCATTTCATCATTTCATCATTTCAATTACAAAACTCTACAGAGATCCGATCAACCAGCAGTACACCAAGAGTATCGTTTAGCAGTCCCACAGCGAGTCAAATCTGCCAACATCTGAAGGATAGATGAACCAAAACATGGTAAAAAGCCGATAAGAAGGAGTGTTGGGGTTCTACACCAGGTTGCAAGACCACTGTCCACGTTGAACCGCTTCGAACGCAAAGTGTCCCCGTAGCACCTTTCCAGCTCTATTTTTGGTGGGAAACAGTACAAAAGAGTTAGCAAGCTGATGCGCGGGCACAATGAAACGAGAAATAGTCCCAGCTGAGGCAAGTCGAGCGTGCACGAAGGACAACTTGCGACACCGGCTAGAAACCGCCGCTTTCTTGATTCATAACGAACCTTTCGACCTTCACACTTGCTGCTCCTTATCGTTTGCTTACTTTTCTAATTCTATCGAGTGCATAGACCGTCATTCGCGGTGTCCATGCGTTGCAAACAGACGATGAACAGGGGAGGTCCAAGAACCAACGCCTGAGGGTGTGTAACAGTGAGATGGATGCCGGTTTCCCACCAAAATCTGCAAAATTGTCATGGCCTTGCGTAAAATGCCAAGTTGCGGAAGGTGGAGTCATTGATGGAACTGGGTTTGGGCCTGTTGAGGTGAAGTGGACTCGGGCCTCTTCTGCGTTGGTTCTACAGCTTTCATAGTGTACATTTTCAATATATTCTACAGTCTTCTACCTTCCTTATGACACGATCTATCTATATTTTGGAGGTAGAAGGACGTGAAATCAAGAAGAAACGATGGAGGCGCCCTGTTTGACGGTTTTGAACTGCGTTCGATTCTCTTGAGGGACAGGCGATGATGCGTCTTTCACATACGCAATCTGATAGTTCTCGTGCCTGAACTCGGAGAGAGTCTTGCGAAGCACATCTGGGACGGAGGCTTGACTCAGAAGCTGTTGACAAACGTCTTTCGGAGGGAAGGAAGGATCAAAGATGATGAGAGCTATTCGCCCATTAACATTCTCTGCGCCAACAATCGTTCTCGAATGGCCATCATGTTGCAAGTACAGAGGAGGAATGACGGCATCGCCACGAGTCACTCGGGTCTCAAAGTAGTTCCAGACCCATTTGAACATCTCCACATGCGGAACGAACATGGCCGGCTGGAAGCGCATGTACTTGAATGTAGAAGCAACTGTAGAAACCACCCTCGAGACGAGGCCGGGGAAAGACGAAGAGGAAGAGGAGGGGGAAGAAGAGGAAGAAGCACCTCTACCATCAATGACGTGAACACCATGGCTACTAGATTTGGATGTCTTACTACCTGCAACACCAACCGCACTATTTCTATCGCCTCTTCGAGCGGCATGGAAGGTCTGAAGCTCCATCCGCACTCCAAAGTAACGAAGCATCGAAACCGCATCATACGTTCCAATCCAACGATTTCCACCGAAAACACCTCGAAACTTATGGTTCGTATCGGGATCATAGCCATCTGCCCAAGCAGCCTCCAAACACTGCTGCAAAACCGGAATTGAAGGGATGTAGCCAATTCCGCCAAACAAGGTACGCTTAAAGTGAGGTGCTTCGCTCAATGACGAACACATCATTTGAATGTTGCGATATCCACAGCCCCAACCACGGTCACCATGTCCAGACGAAGTGTGGGTAACTTTCGTAGCCAACGCGAAATTTCGCGAAATTTTCGGAAACTTCTGGTAGTGCTCGTGAAGTACGGCAATCACTTGTGTGTCAGAGGTTTCTGTATCAGGAGCAATCATGAGCTCGTGTGAGAGGGCGTTCAGTCTTTCTTGAACCTGAGAGATGGATTTGAAGGACTTGACGGCGCGAAGGTAGCTTCTAGCGTATTGATGCTCGTATGCAGTTGTGAAGCGGCGTGTGTCGATTCCAGTAGTAAAATTCGAAGTATTTGATGAAGGAGTCGAAGAGGATGAAAAGGCTGATGGTGTGGATGGAACGGAGAAGGTTGATGTGGGTCCCGACATGTGAAGCGATGCGTGTTCCAAAAGCGACTCCAAATCGTCAATGGCGAACTCACAACCACAAACACCACATTGTACAGTCGCTCCTTTCAAAGCATCGGAAAAGGTAGAGCTACTCTTTTGTGGACCAGGTTTCAGCGTTGAAGGGCGTTCTTCAGGATCCACTGGGGACAATTCGTCATCACCGTCAATAACTATGGTAATAGGTCCTGAGGAGGAGGAAGAGCGAGAAGAGGACGAAGTATCGCCCAAATTCGGGGAATTGGCTTTCCGAGGCGTTTCGCAGCCTGTGCATTCGGCATTAGTCGGACTATTCCTAAAAGTACAAAAGCGGCAAACCCAATCATCGTCTATTCAGCAAATTTTGGGTTAGAGGCGGAGATTGAAGACGAGAAAGAGGGAAGCAGAGTTTCGTCTCTATGTTACAAGCTTCAAGAAGGACGAAAGTCACAAAAAGGGGCAAAAGAGGTGATACAGAACACATACCGAGTTCATCGTATTTGGGACGCTTGGCAGGGGGAGCAAGAGAGGCAGCAGAAGCCATTGGGAGACTGCGCGTGCGGGCGCTACCTTCTGCCTTGAATCTTGGAGTTCTACACCCGTCGCATCTATCGATTCGGAAGGGGTTGAATAGTGTACAGTGTCTACATTGCCAAGTGAAGCGAGAATCGGTGATTTTCGAAGAAGATGAGGCGGAAACCGGCTGAGAAGAGGCAGAGGCGGTTGCAGACTTCGCAGAAGGGGATTCAGCAGCGCAGAAGGAGCATGTCGCAAGAGAGAGGTCGTTTTGAGTGGTACACAGTTGACATGTCCATTTCGATCCCATGTGAGATTGAGACAGAGCATTGAGAGGGATGAGGGTACTCTCCGCCTGCCGAGCTCCCGGACAGAAGAGAGAAATGGAGAGAGAGACAGAGAAGGACATCAGCGTTTCCATCCATTCTGACTTCACCCTACGCATAGGTGGCGCATAACTCCACAAACACAGCATATTTAGGATGAATGGAGTCGGATTGCGATGTGGCTGGAGCGGCACTTGTACTATCGTTTCAACAGATTTTGTCCAACATGACTGAGTCCCGAAACGACCGCATGATGGCTTCATCCCGACCTTCTTAATTCGGGCCTCACTTCACCCTCCCATGGAACTGTGACGCCTCTTTTCGCTTCGTTCTCAATCACAATGTTCGTTTCCCTATCATAAGAGCTCCATAAGAGATGATATATCGGATGGGGGCGCCGTGCTTCCAACTCTCCCAATTATGTGCGACCAGTCTGGCTCACTTGCTGTGCGATTAGAATTGGGGTGTTTTTAGCATGAAGTAGTGTTTGTACAAAGATCGATGCCACGTGATTTGGATGCGACTGGTAGGAAGTGTGGGCGCCTCAGTTGTCGCACCAGTTGATCAAGTCTAGCAGACCACATCCTACGATGAGTAGACCTTCGATGATGAAAATGGGGATGAATACGACTGGCCATGATCTGTGGTAGTATCCGTCTAGGTTTAGGGCGGTGAGTGCGAACCAAGTGAGTATCGGTGTGAGGATGAGAGAGATGCAGAAGAAATAGACGCCGAATCCAGCTGAGATGCTCTCAGCATCTACTATTCTGATGTTTGAGCGCATGCTGTACGAGCAAGAGGCCCAAAAGAGAGTGCAGAGGGGGTATGTGAGGGTGAATCCGAAGTATACCCAGAGCGGGACGAGCACGAGCACCCAGTTCCAAGTGACGACCTTGTCGAGTTTGAAAACTACAAAGAGGAGTTCCAAAGCGATGAGTAGGCAGGAGATGACGACGTAGAGGCGATCTACCCATCTTCCTTCTCCCCAAGAGGATCCAGAAGCCCATCCGAAGAGCTGTTCGAGAATGAGGGCGATGATGAGGAGCAACCACGGGATGATGAGTGGCCCCGCAGGTATGCCGTCGTAGTTATCATTGAGTTTGATCATGAGTAAGATCCAGAATATTAGGAGTGCCAAGTTGGTGAGGTAGATGAGAGGTCGATACGGTCGGTATTTGACGAAGGTGACGTGCCATAGTGCGATGTGTGATTCGGTGACCTCATCTATGTTGCTAGAAGTGTAGTACTTTCTGCAGAGATCGTATACGAGTGGGGTGAGCATCAATTGAAGCATAGGGATGTAGAAGGGGATCAAGACGAGGCGCCAGGACCAAGTGATGGCCTCCTGACAGCGTGCCGCAGCGAAGCAGGTGCCTAGTATGAAGCAGAAGAGACTGAGGAAGTCAATGGAGCGATTAAAGAGGAAGATGGTCATGAAGCCCTTGGCCCACTCGCTCTGATCGGAAAGCCACTGTTCGTATTCGGCCTGTTCTATGCGTCTTTTTGTCTTCTCTCTTTCGTTCATCTCATAGTTGTAACACGCTGCGAACCCGTTGCGCGATTGTGCCTTATTGAAACGCTCTTTCGTCACGTACGACCACTCAGGCAGGTACACTTTCCAAATCGAACGCTCCTGCACCAAATCGTTCGTCCTGCGACACACGGCGGCCGTGCGATCGACGCTCGGGGGCTCCAAATGCGCGTAAATGTTGCGCAGTACCTCGTCGGGCATCACGCGGGTAAGCCAATCCAAATGAGCCTTCTCAGAATCCGGAAGCGCGAGTACCTCGTCCAACTCGAGTGTCTGGGCGGGTTGCTTGACTCGCCCACCATGTGCACCACTGCCGCCACCATGTGCACCACTACCGCCACCGCTCCCATGATCTGCACTAGAATCTTCAGCATCAGTCTCGTCACTGCCTTCCTCGTCCGGCACAATCACCTCCAAATCCTCCTGATCCCAGCGCCGAGATTGCGCCAACGAGCGCACCTTCGGCTTCTCCTTCTTGCCACCCTTGCCGCGCTTCTTGTCCTCCTCTGAGCTCGGACCCGTCGCCTCTTCATCCACCACCTCCTCGGCCACCGGCTTCTTCGCCTTGCGCGACTTCTTCACGCGCGGGGGCTCCTCTTCGGCCATGTCCACCACCACCTCGTCCGCCACCAATTCCGCCTCTCCCTCATCGCGCTGCTGACGACGAGTCTTCTTCTCACGCTTACCATTCACATCCACTTCCGCTTCCGCACTCTTCTTCTCGCCACGCGCACGACGAGGCGGGGACTCCACTTCCGACGGTTCGCCTTGCTCCTTCGGCTTTCTACGCTTCTTCTCGCCCGGCTCCGACATCGCAGACCTGATCCTCAAGCACTAACACAGAAAAGACACCACAAAGAACAACACACAGGCATCAGACAACCAAACAGACAACAGACAAGACAGAAATGACACAAACAGCCAACCGCGCACACACGTGCACACGCGCTCTTTGAAGGACGACGGAGAGGGACGATTGCGGATCGCAGCCAAACAGCACACTCGACTACCTCAAAAACATGCGAATACACTGGAACAGGGGCAGGGGAACGTATATACAACCTATATCCACCAAAACGAAGTGGCAGAAGGGCTATTTCGAGCAGGAAAGGATGTGGACAGCGCGAAACGAGATCAGGGCGACATACCTACTGAATTCAAGCAGTGCAAAGCAACCAACGATCGGAGGTTGGACGATTCAAGTGATCAGATGAGGCGGCGTCTACCTTGCGTGTGTGTGGGAAGGATTAAGGCAAGCACTGCGCCGCTGCCCCAGCAGGTCTTCTCATTGCTCACGCTGCGCTTTTTCGAAGATCCAGAGAACACTTTGGCACCTTTTCCCTAATTGTTGCTCTATGCCTACTCTCTCGCATGGATCGATCCAGTGCAGTCTTTGGTCTCATGTCTCAATACGAAAATGTCAGCTGATGTTGAAGAGGTCATGTACGCGGAGGAGGCGTCGGAGCATGGAGCCGAGGAACCGCCAACAGAGGAGGAGCAAGTCGTCGCTGAGCCGTCCTCGCTTGCGAGCCCCCTCTTCAAGCCTGTCAACCCTCTTGTGGTCTCTAAACGCTGGAAAGAGTATGTCGATCCTGTTTCGAATCGTCCTTTTTTCTTTGATCGAATCACTAAGGGCGTTCAATGGCGAAAACCGGTTGGCTTTCTCTCCCGCAAAGAGTTGCTTCGTCCTGTCTCTGCCAATCGCATTGGTTCTTCTGATTGGAAAGTAGTGAGTACCCTTGGTGGTCGAGACTATTTCTGGAATATGGAGACTGGTGTCGTTGCGTGGTTGTTGCCAGAGGACTTTAACACACCGCTTCCCGTTTCTGCCCTTTCTCTGGACATCACTGCTGCATCTGCCCCAGTTTCCGATCATGCGTTGGATAAAAAGCGTTTGGCCGTGGATTCATTGGAACAAGAGGCTCCAGAGGCGAAGAGAAGGAAGCTGGCGAGCGAATCATTGAAACCTGCGACTCTCGTGGGCATGTTTGAGGACACTCGTGATATTGCAGTTCAGAATTATAAGCGCATGTTAGAAGCTGTTGGTGTTGATAAGGATGCTGATTGGAGTGATTGGATGCCGAGATTGGCGAAGGAAAGTCGGTTTAATGCTGTCGTGTCTCTTGTGGAGAGGCGTTCCTTGTTTGAGGCATATGTCCGTCAATTGGCATCAGAGTACAAGGCAAGAGAGAAAAAGAGGCGAGAGGAGGCAAAGGAGGCGCTCAGAAAGGAGATACAGAAGTTGCCCGCGAACTCGTGGCGCGGGTTTGACGCCTTCAAAGACCTTCTTCGTCCTACAGAAGCCTATCAACATCTTCGTGATCTAGATCCCGAATCTATTGGCGATTTGTATGATGAGGCGAACCGATTGGAGGCTGAAGCGAGGCGTAAAGAGCGCGAACGCGCAAAACGTGATTTTCTAGACTTGCTTGAGGAGAAGATTCGAGATCAATACGAAAGAGATACGCGCAAGGATTGGTTAGACTTCAAGCTGCTCGTGGAAGAGGATCCGCGATACAATCGAGCGCAATTGAGTGGTGCAGATCGCGAGAACTTGTTTGAGGACTTTGCCGCCGAAGTATGCCGTTCGTTGAGGTCTGGTTCCCGTCCCCATGCTGCTAAATCTAGTGATCTTGATGTTCCAAAGAGGGAGTTCGAGGGAGGTAGAGAGAGCAGTGAGGCGAAAAGGCGCGAAGACGCGATCCGTCGTAGGAATGAGGAGGCGCTGCGTCAACGACATCGTGAGGAGATCTACGCGAGAGATAAGCACGATAGGATGCGTGAGGAGCGCGAGTTGAGCAACTTCAGGACGTTGTTGGCGGAGAGAGTGACGAGAGCGCAAACCGAGTGGGAGGACGTGCAGGACTCGCTTTCAAGAGACGATAGGTTTGATACGCAGTACATTGATTCTAGAGGCAAAAGGAGGCTGTTTGAGGAGCACGTGAAGCAATTGAGAAGGAGTGCAGAGACGAAGTTTTGCGAGGGCCTCGACCGCTTTGGCGCTGGAGACTGCTATCTGAGTTGGCAAGAGGCTTGTGATTCGTTAGTAGCCACCCCTGTATTTAACATTTTGAATACGAATACGGATAGAGAGGCAGCGTACGACGTTTGGGCAAAGCAGAAGAGAGCGCAACTGGAGGCGGATCTCAGAAGCCTCTTTCAAGCCACGAAGATCATCACAAAAGACACTGAATTGGACAATCCAAAGGAGAGGAATCCTATACTAGACAAACTGAGGAAGGACGCACGATGGAGAAGCTTGCCAGACTCGAGCGAAGGATGGGAGAAGAGGAGGATGGCGCTCCTGCGCATCTACGTGGACTCACTCAACAACAGTCCTCAGCAGTGAGGAGTTCTAAGCCAATGCAATCAGTGTAAAATGTAACGCAGCCCAATTGAAAGCGCAGATAGTCGCCTCAGCGTGGTAGCCTTGGCCTCGCCGCCCTGCCGCTGCTTTGCTCCTTCTCTTCTGCAGCCCGCCCAAACCACTCCCCTCTGACCTCGTCGCCTGCGAGATGATCCCCTCCCGCGTCCCATTCTAAACCTTCAACACTTTGGCTTCCTGTTGGTGCAACCAATTATGGCGACTTTGGAAGAGGCGACGACGCTCACTGCGTCGCAAATGGCCTTCTTCGCCGACGACGAGCTGGTAACGATTATCCCTTCCGAGCCACTTCCTGAGCTCTCCTTGATCTCGGTACGTACTATTTCACATACCTGTGTCCCTTATGCACTTGAAAAGAGCTACAACTGACCGATGAGATGTCTCCTCTTGCTCAAAACGCAGGGCACTTTCGGTCCCTTCGTACCCGCCGAGGAAACTCAAGTTCCCCTCTGGTTGGCGGCACCCTTGCGCCAACGGGGCCAATGTATCATCGTACCCCCTAAATGGCTCTCCTTAGAGCATCTCGAGAAGGTCAACAATGCTCAAGGACGAATCACTTCCGAACAAGAGGCCGAACAACTTCGCCTGCCCTACCGCTGGCGCGAGATTGCCCATCGCCTGCTCTCAGTGTACGTCTCTTCCTCTAATTTCCTCCGTTTGGCATACTACCCACTCTCGTCTACCCTTTTACACACGTTTGGAGCCGGATGAACGATATGATTAAGCAAAATCGATGTTGAACCAAATTACCATGTGACCCAATCAGAAAAGTCATAGTTACTATGATCGGTGAATCCTCAATGCTCTCTTACCTTCATGAAACCACACTCCATTCAACCTACTTCCAAAATGCCCAGGTATACTGACCACTTCGAACTTGCCTTGTCCCTTCCCCGCGTGTTTTCGATGTCAAGCGCCGAGGAGGACGTCTCTCAAGCCGCCGCAGTCAGCAATCAGCTCGATCACCTGTGGACCAAGAGGTCAAACGAGATGCGCAACAACTTGGTCTTATTGGCAGGAGAGCACGAGTTCTTGTACGTCGACATCACCGGTTTGCGCGTTGGTTCCATGGAGCTCAACACTGTGAGACCCTTCTTCATCGAAGCGGCCTCGCAACTGTACACTCTCAGCGCCCTTTCAGCGGCGGTATCGGCAGGAGAGAGGTCAACATCCCAGATGGACTCACAGGGCTCATCACAATCGCAATCGAGACCGCGTGCTGAAGACGGCGCTCCTTTGAACAAGTACTCTCGCCAATGAATAAAGAAGTGCCGAATATCCGGCGAAAGTAGATGTATATCATGTTCATGTCTTGTTTCGAGGGGTCCAGAGCCGTGTTCGGGGTCAGACACAGCCAGAAGTCGGCACGCGCCGGCGCCAAGACACTGACTTCCATACATTCCCATCTTGGCATCCGAATGGATAATCATAAGGAATGTTCGTCACACATATCCTGATCACAATCGACGGTACCGGTTATAGTACATCGTGGGATGTTCTGTGAGAGGTCGTCTCAGTGTTGGCCTTTCCTGTGGCTAAGCTCAGACAGTCGCCTTCATGTGACTCCACCGAGTCTCTATTGAATAGCCAACACAATTTTCGTTCATTTGGCCTACCTACAGGTGCAATGGAGCAAAATGAGATCAAGTACAACGGAAGGTGGAGGCTAGCTGCCCTAGAATGCACCAGAATGGACCATCATAGTGGCCATCTATAGCAACAGTTCAAAGCATCTTGAGTCGTGTAATGGTATGCCGGTAGAAGGGAGATGAAGGACATGAAACCGGATCATGGAAATCAAGGTCGTTCTCGAATGCAGAGGGACAATGATAGCAACAGTTGTCCGAATGCAATACCTCGACATCTTAAGCGAAGCCCGTACAAATATGAGCATCAAGGAACAACAGATGTAATGGGGAAGGAGGATAAGAGTACGAGAAACATCCTCCGAAGGAGCTGCCGTAGCACCAAGATGCATGCAGGCATGTACGTGCTTGCAGATAGAACGTGAATTATCGGCATTGTGTAACTTGGAAAATAGGCGAAAGAGACAGTAGAGATGAAGGAGATGGAATGTAGAGGGCGCAAAGGAAAGGGATGGCCATGGCAAGGCAACAGTGGCGTGGAGATGCTCAAATACAACGCCTACACATTTTCAACGTTACTGCACAACGATTGTCAGAATATCAGAGGAGCAAGAGGTAGACATGTACGAGAAACAGATCGGAGAATTCCGGGCGACTTAGTTGAAATCGTTGTGAGCGTGCAAGAGGAAATGCCCTGGAGAGTTTCGGGATGGCGATATTCGTGTGTCGCCTGGTGTTGTCCAGATAGATGGTGATGTGGATTTGAAAGTCTCAAACGATTTCAGAGGGTACAATGTAGAAGTCCATGGCACCAGAAGGGGAGTGGGAGCATGTCAATCAGCAGAAAGTGATCGGGTGGTTTCGATGCGGGCGGGGCTGCCGTCCTCGTGTTGCCTTCCTCGCCCCTCCGAAAACACGCCATATGTGGGCTTCAACTGCACTACCCAAGGGATCTTCCTTCAAATAAGAGCAGACAATTACACAGAGGATACCATGAACTGCGTGGTTAGCACCGCACAGTGAGCACATAGCCAAGGAAGCCAGAAAACGAGAGTGATGTCCGGGGGTACTTCAGCTGTAGTCCACATTCCGGCCTACAAGCGGAATCGATTGTCGTTTTATACCTATCAACATCACTAACAGGCCTTATTTGAGACAAGATGAACATGAGAAAGATCGGAAGACGAGGACGAAGCCGGAAAACAGTGGGGGAAGGTGTACTGGGTCCTCGGTTTGGCGGAGATGTGCTCCGTGTGGAGCCACATGGAAGGTATTCGCAACAATGAGGACTACACGTACATCTACTGACCTGAACGAAGAAAAGACGCCGATCGTCAATGATAGAGAGGGTGGAGCAGAATGGCCTCAAAGACCGAGTCGGCCTGACAGAACCCAAGAGAGGACCCGCGCGGCCGTTTTAACAGCGCGCTTTCACTTCAGAGTGTGTGGTTGTTGATCTGGAAAACGGTATATTTTACTTCTTCGTCATCATGACGATGACTGTGATGAGTACAGCGAGTGCTACGATGATGGTGATGATGATGGCAGCGATGCAAAGTTTTGAGCGGCTCTTGCTCTGGTACTCGTGCGCCTTGGTGACCTCCACATGGGCGGTGTCTATGTCGTTTGCAGCGTGGTTGACGTTGGATTCGATGTCGTCAATGATGTGGCCCTGCTCGGAGACGAGTCCAGCCAGGTCCTTGAACATGTCGTGAACCTCGGACATGTCTCTCTGGAGCGATCTGATGGCTTGGTCTCGGTACTGAATCACGGCATTTTGCGCCTCCACATCATTACTCATTTGAGAATACTCCTGCTGACGAGCGGCTTCGAGGAGACCGGCATGCTCCTCCTCTTCTTCGTGACGACCTGCGTACAAATGCGCACCTCCGCCTCCCACACCTACCATCGGCGGCCCACTCGGCGTCACCATTGATACACTCGCAGTGGTACGTGGCGTATATCTCTTCATCTGCTCCTCCAATTGACGGACACACGACGCGTACTGATGGCTGAAAAAGCTCGTGAACGATGCATCCATCTTATCGACCTTTGCCTTGTTCGCCTGGTTCAAATCAGAAGGAAATGCGATTCTAGGGTAAGATACGGTTACAAAGACATTGGAAACAGGGGAGCTCATCGATTGAATCTCACTCAAAAACAGAGAGAGCGCACGTACCTTTCGCTCTTGAACACTTCCGTGGGTGATTGACGCGAGAGAACGAATCGCAGATTGAATTCTCTTTCCCAAACCATTTGACTCATCAATGCGCTTTCGCCTTTAGAGGATAAGAGAATACGAGGAAGAGGAGGGAAGGAATGCGGCACGGGACCAGAAGCGGAGGAACGAGAGAGAGAGAGAGGAGAGAAACGGGAGCGGCGGTCAGCGTTCTGAATGTGTTGTTCGGGCGGAGGTGGACCACAACTTCCGAAGGCTCTTTGTGCATCCACGCGCCTCCTTTGTATCTACAAGTCTCGTAAATTGAACGTACACTGCATTTCTGAACTCTACCGTGTCCTTCGGCGTGTTAATGTCGTTGAGAGCGTCGCGAACTTCGCGATAGTTGAGCGAGAGTGTTTCAATGTCGATAGCGACCTGTGATGACGCTGCAACGAAAGGATCGGCATCGTGTGTGTGATGATGGGCAAACTCCACTCCATACGTAGGGCTAGAGGGGTGCTGAGGAGGCTGCGCAGCCCACGGGGACGACTGCTGTGCGAAACCATAACCGCGCTGCGGTGCGGGATTGCCATAGCCACCAGACTGATTTTGACCATTGTGGCCATCCAATACCGATTGGAACGACATGAGGTGAGGAGCAGGAAGGGATGATGTGGAAGTAGTGATCGGGAATCGAGAGTTCTTGAAGGCAGAGGAATGAAGGAGCGACTTCGCTCGGTTCGGTAGACGAGTTCGCAAACTCTCTTCAAGTGACCAACAAAACGACAAGAGCTTAGGGCACAATAGCAGGTGTGGCGGCCAACGACACGGGTTAGAATGTTCCAAGGCCAGTGTTACGAGAACAGCGGAAATGGGCTCTCTCTCTCTCTCGTTTCTCTCTGAAGCCCGCCAGGGGCCACCCAGGACATTCAAATCGCTTTCTGTTCCGTTCTGTCTCTGTTTTTTTCTCGAAGCTATCGACTATAATGGCGCATTGTCAGTGCATGCACTACCTCGACCCCCATACGACAGCCATAATCGGCATCAGAAGAGCCACGCTCTGTTTCCTGCATGACTTGTTCCCAAGTGATCGAGTTCCGGAGGGTTTCATCAGAAGAGGATGAGTGCATTGTCTATGTTGGGTGCCAATTTCACCCTTTCTACGCCATATGGGGCCCTCTATGAATAGGAAGAGGCTCAACATCGCTTCGAGGTTGGGGTCACCCTCTATTCGTCGTGCATGACTCTCAGTTTCCAGATCGCCCAATCTCTCTGAGTTTCCTTTGAAGCACTGCAATTATAATCAATTTTACAGGCTAGATCCGGAAAGGGAAGTATCTGTGTGGAGCGAGAGCCGCGCCGATAAAGCTGAGAGGCCGCTGGTGAAACTGAGAAAGCCGAGTGTGCGCCTTGATTGGCAGTCGCGATTGAACGGTCGGTTTCCCAACATGGCCTCTCCTGCTCCCTCCTTTACCCTCCGTGTGAGAGTGGTGGCTGGTTCCCAATTGACTTGCCCATCTCCCATGCCTGCCCCTTGGCTGCAGCTGGCTCCTGGACGCGGCGGTTTCTTCAGGTGCGTTTGTGTGTGCACACCCTCGTCTCCACGCTGTTTATTCCCTTCCCCTGACGTTGATGGTCCCATCGTACCTTGAATATGCTAACGTATCACATCTGCAGTCCCTATTCTCAACAAACCAAGCACGCTTCGGTACGAATACCCGAGAAAAGGGCTCCTCCTCACTTGGATCCTGCCCCGGCAAATCCGCGACCAATTCGTGTTTGTAGCTCTGTCTTTCCGGTGGCAAAGAGTGAAGCATCGAAGGATATCTTGAGCTGCATCGTTTCGTTGTTTGAGAGTGTCGTCCTGCGGATCATTGGCGCTAGAAAAGGTGGCCTGAATTCGTTCGGTGGTCTTTGCTTCGCTCCGGAGGGCCGATTCCATGGGGCGCCGTTTCTCTCCACTCTCTCCGCTGTGAATGCTGACCGTTTCTCTCCACACGGCATCCCTTCTCTCTCTCTCTCTCTTTTGTGCTGTGTTTGTTTCATGTGTATGTGTGTCATAGGGCCCAAACCCTGTTTGGAATGAGACGTTCGATGTTCCGATTGCGGACCCTGCGCAGGATCAGTTGAAGTTCACCCTGTACGATCACGCTGCGCAAGCGCAGGTTGGCGAGGGAGTGATCTCCTTGACTGGATTGCGTGGTCCTGGAGTGGAGAATGATACTTGGGTGCCTATTGGTTCTGCACAGGGACCTCGTGGTCAGGTTCAGGTGTTTTTGAATCCGCTCAACTTTGGCGTTGGAGGCGGTGGTGCCCCAATGGGTGCTCCTGGTGGTGCCCCAATGGGTGCTCCCGGTGGTGGTGTTCAGGCCACGATTCAGATTGGTGGTATGGGAAGTCCTGGACATGGGCCCGCCGGACACGGTCAGATGCAGGTCACGGCCTCCGTTGGCATGTCTGCTCCTTCTCAACAGCAGATGATGCAAGGCGGTATGGCTCCTCCTCAGCAGCAGCAAATGATGATGCAAGGCGGTCCTCCTCCTCAGCAGCAGCAAATGATGATGCAAGGCGGTCCTCCTCAACAACAGCAAATGATGATGCAAGGCGGTCCTCCGAAGCAGCAAATGATGATGCAAGGTGGTCCTCCTCCTCAACAGCAAATGATGATGCAAGGCGGTCCTCCCCCTCAACAGCAAATGATGATGCAAGGCGGTCCTCCCCCTCAACAGCAAATGATGATGCAAGGCGGTCCTCCGAAGCAGCAAATGATGATGTCCCCTCCTCAGCAACACGTCGTGATGACCGGCGCGCCGCCGCCTCAGCAGCACGTCGTCGTGCAGCAGGGCTACGGCCACACGCCTCCTCCCGCCCACACCACCGTCGTCGTCGCTGGCGGCCATGGCGGCGGCCACGGCAAGTACAAACACAAGAAACACAAGCACAAGAAGTTCAAGTACAAGGCACCCAAGATCAAACTCGGCAAGTTCAAGCCCAAGTTCAAGTGGTAAACTGCGACGTACCTCTCCTCCTACTGCCTGTCCCAGTTCGCCTTCCCATGTACACACCGCATGAACTCGTGAATACGACACTACCTCCCTTTCCAAGAGTCTATGAAGCCCATGTTCAATGTAAAGCCACAAAGTGTATCACAACATCCGATCTCATGCATTCATCGTCCTATTGGCACTCAGTCGGCATTTGCACACCATCGCTTTTATACTATACATTCGCACAAGTTCCTCTGGAAAATCGGACCGAACGTCCACCTCACAGCGACGCCTCCGCGGATTGCAATTCTCAAAGCTGACGCTCATCTCCTGGGTCCAGAAACCTCTCGCGCCGGACTCTTGACGTGAACTGTTCTACTAGATATCCTTTCAGACATGGTTTGGATTGCTTCACGGCGAGCATCGGTCACTGCGCTCGCTGCGTGTTTCTGCACATCGGCCTCGCTCATCTTGCCTTCCTTTTGCCTTGGAATCGGAATTCAGGCATAGAAATGAGAGTGTTAGATGTGGTTCATACAATGAAGAGGATTGGAAGGAGAGAGAGGGGGTACGAACTTCTGAAAGGCCTCGTTAATGCTGCGATTCGCCTCCTTCAAGAACTGAGAATCAGACCGCTCTAAAATGGGACATAACCAGCAACAAATAAGTCAACAGATGGTCAAAGAGGGTAGGATGCGACATATGAGAGGACAGAATCGAGGACATACGCTGCTCGGAGACGAATTTCGAAGTGTGTAACATTCTCGCCCTACGAACCAGTGTGAGGGAAGAAGATACAGGTTTTCCACTCTTAACCAGCAGTGAGGGCCTGGAAAGGGCTATGCGAGACCAGGACAACATCGTTTGAGGCCGAAAAGTGCACTTGAAGACACACAAGTCAGTAATCAGGCATTTTCAGATCTGAATGGAATGAGGCACGGGAAGTATATGTGGCAACGGATTCGCATCTAACGAGATGAGCGTGAGGGAATGGACAAGCGGGTCACATGATACGCACATGATCTGTGGGAAGAGTGCTTGGAACTCGTTCCCCGTCTCGTCTGGTGGTTCAGTAGCATCATGAGCCAATTCCGAGCTCATTAGCATAGACATCACAAATGAAGAGCATTTGGAAGTCTTGTCTCGATTGCCTTTACTGATCATCGCCGAGTTTTCTTAGCTAGACTCCATTTCCCCTTGTAGACCCGTTCTTGTCTGTCAGTGTTACCTGCTCATTCTCCTAGTGTAGTATACATCATTGGCCGCTTGGAAATAGGCGAAATATGTCGAAACGACGGCATCAGGATGCGGAATTGGAGGATGAAGACTTGGCACAACACGTGAAGCGCCCTACGCCCCTCGGTAAGGATACCTCAGATGAAGAGGCCTTGAATTGTTTGAACAAGCTCTCGTCGTTTCTTGGTCTGGATGATTTAGGACAAGAGGAGACTGCAGGAGGCCTATTTGAGACGCCGTTCATTAGTACGCCAAACCACACTCGTTTCACCCTCCCATTGCTTCCGATATCCTTCTAACTCTGATTTTCCCTTTCTAGGTACTGAGGCAGCTTCTTCTTTGAATGATTCGCAGAAGCAGAAGATGGTAGAGGCGGTTGCGAGCACAACTTCGCGTCTGGCGTCCCTTATGGCTCAAGCAACTCGATCTCAGGGCACAGTGATGGCATTGCGTGATGTTCAAGTGAATTGGAACTTGCCTGATGATAGGCGATGGACAGAGTTGGGCGTATGGAAGACAGTGAGCCGACATACGAACCAGATGATGAGCCGCGTCGCCAATGACTTGAAGAAGTACAAACGCCGGCAGTATCAAGAATCCATTGCCCCGAAAGGTGTTACTACAATTTCTCTTCTTGAACTATACGAAAATGCATCCAAAGAAGCGTGAAGCGCGATCGGAACTTTGTAACATACAACTCTCCCTCTGTACATGTTCAACCCTGTCCATTGCATCGTCTCAAAACGTTCCTGTCTACATTATCTACAAGTTCACTTCTGATTGTTACTACAAGTGTACAATACTGTTCCGTTTAGATCCAAAACATCGACTCCGAGCTCTCTGGCGAAGATAATAGCCTTATGAGTCTTGACTTTGGTTGGAGTAATTGATGATTGTGAGGAGGGAGAGGAGGAAGAAGGGCCTGTTCCCGGATTGGCATGCGGTGCTGAAGAGGAAGATGTTGAAGAGCACGATGCACTGGAAATCTCAGCTTCTGTGTCGATGATTGCGAAGCATATGTTCGCAAACCTTCCTCTAAATCGTTCGCTATGAATTGCAGCTTTGAAGAGCCTCGCAATGTGTCCAGGAGGGTTCATATAGGCACCACAGCCGTAAGCACTCAGAACGAGAGATGTGTGTTGATGTTCAGCGGCGATGGCCAGAATTGCCTCGATCTTCCGAAGTGTATCTCTTGCTAGTTTGCGATCCAGGACTTCCTCGCCAGTGTGAGGGTCAGTCTCGGTGGGAGGCATCTTGAGCGCCGCCGAGGCTACGATGCTCACCTTGCGCGGGATGTCCAAGAATGGGTAACCTTTCGCCTCAGATCCTCGAAAAACAGTCACATTCGGAATATAGAGGCCACCAAACTGAGGAATTGGATAGTCCCACTTGCGATCTGGATTTACGTGGTAGGGGTCTTCGAGACAGTGCATGAGGTTCGTTCGTCGATGAAGATTCTCTTCCTGAGCTGCGCTGGCCTTCCTCCAACCACCACCGGGAACAGACATGCTAGCCATATCGAGAACGAGGGGCGTTTTGGTGGCTGAAGTTTCCATCGCCAATGCTACCTCCAAACAGTCACATGCCATCACTTTGATTACCGTTTCTAAATGGGGCGAAGGCTCATTCAATTGTCCGTAATGATGATCAGACTCATACTTGATACTGGAGAAGGCAGGCGCGATCATATCCTTGCGATCTAGC
>Ga0307375_10002714_pt1 | contig 17908 bp, 17 predicted proteins | sample TR1MG_FD_202531 | JGI IMG/M metagenome (GOLD analysis project Ga0307375, IMG submission 202531) | Soil microbial communities from Risofladan, Vaasa, Finland - TR-1 | ecosystem: Environmental > Terrestrial > Soil > Coastal area > Acid sulfate soil | place: Finland: Risofladan, Vaasa | collected... | reverse complement strand
GTGCGCATGCGCGAGGGCATGGAGCACGATGCCAGCCTGGGCGAAACGCTGCAGATGCTGGAAAGCGCCCAGGCGGAATTGCAGGAGGCCGTGTATGCGTTGCGCCATTACCAGCAGCGCATGGATGCCGACCCGCAGCGTTTGCACGAACTGGAGCAGCGCATCCAGACCGTGCTGGATACGGCGCGCAAATATCGCGTGGCACCCGAGCGTTTGGGTGATGCATTGCAGGGCATCGTGACGCGGCTGGACGAGCTGGGCGGCGATGCCGATCTTGCGCAATTGGCACAGCAGGAAGAGTCCGCGCGGCAGAACTATCTTGCGTCGGCAAAAAAACTGACCGCAGCCCGCAATAAAGCGGCCGTCAAGCTGGCGCGGGAAATCACCGAATCGATGCAGGCACTGGCGATGCAGGGGGGCAGTTTTGCGGTGTCATTGCAGCCGCTGGCCGAGCCAGGCGCAAACGGTATGGAAACCATCGAATTCCAGGTTGCCGCCAATCCCGGCGTGCCGCCGCGCAGCCTGGCCAAGGTCGCATCCGGGGGGGAGTTGTCGCGCATCAGTCTGGCGATCCAGGTGGCCACTTCCCAGCTGGCCAGTGTGCCGACGCTGATCTTCGACGAGGTGGATAGCGGCATCGGCGGTCGTGTAGCCGAAATCGTCGGGAATTTGCTTAGAAAGTTGGGCAAGGATTACCAGGTGTTGTGCGTCACCCATCTGCCGCAGGTCGCCGCTACGGCTGACCGGCAGTGGCAGGTGAGCAAGGCGGTGGAAAATGGCGTCACGCTGAGCCGCATCAGTTTGCTGGATGGCAAGCAGCGCGTCGAGGAGATCGCGCGCATGCTGGGCGGCGTGAAGATCACCGAAACGACGCGCAAACATGCGGCAGAGATGCTGGGTATGTCCGCTTGAGGTATCATACGGCGGCTTTGACACGGTGTTGCGAAGCATCCGGTGCGGGAAAAGCCGCCTCGCACCCGCTCCCGCAACCGGCTGGCTGCGCCAGTAACGTGTCACGGGATGCGGCGGCTTTGAATATCGATTAGGAATGTCATGCGTATTAAGATCATCGTTCTTTCCCTGCTGCTGTCATCGTGCACCAGCTTCTACATACCGCTGTTAACACCCTACAAGATGGACATCCGTCAGGGGAATTTCGTGACCCCGGCGATGCGCGAGAATCTGAAGGTCGGCATGACCAAGCCGCAGGTACTTTTTGTAATGGGCACGCCGTTGATTCAGGATGTGTTCCACCAGAACCGCTGGGACTACGTATATCGCTATGAACATGCCAGAAAAATCGTCGACAAACAAAGAATGACGCTGTATTTCGAGGGCGACAAGCTGGTGCGCATCGTCGATGGCAGCGCCCCTGCCGGGGCTGCACCGGCGAAAGCAGATGAGCATGCGAAAGGGTAGAGCATGAACAGGATCAAGATCGCCATTGCCGGCAGCAGCGGGCGGATGGGCCGCATCCTGTTGGAAAACGTTTTTCAGTCTGAAGATTTGGTGCTGCACGCCGCGCTGGAACACGGCAGCAGCGCGGTGCTCGGCAAGGATGCCGGCGACATGTTCGGAATGGCTTGCGGTGTCAAAGTCAGCGCGGATGTGGAGGCAGCGCTGCAGGGTGCGGACGTGTTGATCGATTTCACCCGCCCCGAAGGCACGCTGCATCACCTCGAAATCTGCCGTAAACTCGGCGTGAACATGGTGATCGGTACCACCGGATTTAACGCCCAGCAAAAAGCGCAGCTCGGTGCTGCCGCCCAACACATCGGCATCGTGTTCGCGCCCAACATGAGCGTGGGTGTGAACCTGGTGTTCAAGCTGCTGGAAACAGCATCACGCGTGCTGGCGCAAGGTTACGACATCGAGATCATCGAGGCGCACCACCGCCACAAGGTGGATGCGCCATCCGGCACCGCGCTGGGCATGGGTGAAGTGATCGCGAAGACGCTGGGGCGTGATCTGGAAAAATGTGCAGTGTACGGACGCGAGGGTGTCACCGGCGAGCGCGACCCCTCCACCATCGGCTTCGCCACGGTGCGCGGCGGCGACATTGTCGGCGATCACACCGTCCTGTTCGCGGGCACCGGCGAGCGCATCGAGATCACCCACAAGGCCAGCAGCCGCGCCACTTTCGCGCTGGGTGCGCTGCGTGCCGCACGATTCCTGAAGGAACACCCGGCGGGGATGTACGACATGCAGGACGTGCTTGGGCTCAAATGAGTGGCAACGGGGAAGTTCATTTAACCGACAGGAAGAATTCAAAATGACAAACGACACGCAAACAGATGCAGGCTGGAACTGGGCAGTACGTTTTATCGCTGTGATTGTGGTTGCGCTGATATTGGCCGCGGCGATCGGCAGCATGGAGTTGTTCATCAAGACATCCGTCTTTGGCGGAAAGCTTAACGCATCACACCTGGTGCGATTCCTGGGTTATGGCGCCGCGTTGGGGGCTTTCTGGATGCTGGGTCAGCGTTCGACCATTGCATTGCAGCAACACGGCGGACGCTGGTCTTTCCTGCAGCATTTGATTTTGCCGGTGGTGAGCCTGATTGTTGTTTCAATAGCCTATACGGTCGCGCTGTTGATACTGAACCCGATGATGAATGCAGCGCTGCACAATATCTACAACTGGGTGTTTATCGTTGCAATACTCGCCTGCGCACTATGGGTGCTGATGGCTGTCCTCGGTCAGTCGGCCTCGCTGACCTCGGCTTTGACTTCTGCCGCCGGCCGATTTGGTTCATCGGGCAAAAACAAGTAATGCCCGCGTATCGGGCGTAGCTGTGGGGAATCATAAAAGCTCTGCAAGCAGTGTGACAAAGAACCTGGAAGTTCATCGTAAGGGTGAGCCAGTTTTCTGAAGTGGTTTTGCTTATCGTTGGTTGTACATGCCGTAGCTGAACAGCGCCGGCGTAAGATGCCGGCAAAACTAAACAAGCAGCATCTTGATCCCGATCAGGATCAATACCACCCCGCCGAAGATCTCAGCCTTGCTTTCCAGCCAGGTGCCGCTGTGCTTGCCGATCAGCACGCCAACCCAGCTGAATGCGAAAGTCGTCACGCCAATGATCAGGCAGGCCAGGTAGACATTGATGTTGAGCAGTGTCAGGCTGAAGCCGGCGGCCATCGCATCGATGCTGGTCGCGATGGCCAGCAGCAGCATCATTTTATTGGTGATCGCAGCGATGTGTTCTTCTATGCCTTCGTGCATGCCTTCGTAAATCATTTTCACGCCGACCAGCACCAGCAATCCGAATGCGATCCAGTGGGCGTAGGCATCCACCCAGCCCAGGACTCCCTTGCCTCCCAGGTAGCCGATGAAGGGCATCAATGCCTGAAAAGCACCGAAGAACATACCCGCCTTCATTTCCAGTCCGCGGGTATTCCCTTTGGACCCCAGCCCGATTGAAACAGCAAATGCATCCATACTCAGCGCGACAGCCAACACAATGACTTCAAACATATCCAGTAATCTCACAGAAGCACTGCATTTATTATGGGCACACACATGGGCATGAATAGTGACTGATAGTGACCGGCCCGATGGCCGGGACGGTCATTTAGTGTCTACCACGTTGGCACAATCAATCCGCTTGCGGCACAGCTTCCAGGTCGACTGAGGCGTGATGTTCGACAAGCTTGTCGATAAAACTGCGCAAGAAGTGTAACGGTTGCGCGCTATGGAAGCGGCCGGTCTCCTGCCCGCGGCTGTATGCGATCACTGTTGGAAAGCCGCGCACCTTGTGCCGCCCGGCGATGCGCATGTTCTCGTCGGCATCCACCTTCGCCAGCACGAACTTGCCGTCGTATTCCTGGGCCAGTTTTTCCAGCATCGGCCCCAGCACGCGGCACGGACTGCACCAATCCGCGCCGATATCCAGCAATACCGGCACGTCATGGGAACGCGCCACGACCAGTTCATCAAAATTTGCTTCTTCTACATCGTAAGAATTTTTCATTGTTCGGCTGGCGAATCACGCCTTCACCCAAGGTGGTTTGCGGGGATTATAAATCGGTATCTTGTGCCGTGGCGGCCCTGCAATTTCATTAGCGTAGCTGTTACGGGGCAAACCGGTTGGCCATCGTTTTCTTGCGGGCGAGCTGTGTCAGCGTCAGGGTTTTTGCAACATCCTGGCTGCGTTGGATGTGCTGGCCCATGAGTGCGCGAGCCTTGACCATTTCCCTGTCCAGAATGGCCAGCAGTATTTCATGATGTTCCTGGAAGGTACGCTGGATCCGTTCCGGGTCCTGGAAATCCACGCGCCGGATTATCCTGATATGGTCATTTACGTCCTGCAGATACCTTACCAGGGCGGAATTGCCTCCGCCGAGGGCCAGTGCGATGTGAAAAGATTCGTCTTTCTCTTCCATTGCGCCGGCGCTTAGTTTCTTTGGTCGTTTGGAGGGGTCCCATAGCTTTAGCAAACGTTCTACCTCTTCCTTGGGCATGTGGTTGCAAGCATCTTCAATTGAAGCTTTTTCCAGGGCTGTGCGCACCTTGTAATACTCGGTCAGTTCGTCGATATCAATCTGCTTGATGAAGCAGCCCTGCTTGGGACGAATAGTCAGATACCCCTCGTTTTCGAGCCTGAGCAATGCTTCCCTGACGGGCGTGCGGCTAACTTGAAACATGTCGGCCAATTCTGTTTCGGTGACGCGACTCCCGGGATAGAGTTCGAAGCTGAGTATCATTTCCCGCAGTGTCAGGTACACATCTTTGGTCGCGATTGTCCTGGGTTCGTGTTTCTTGTTCTGTTCAGTGGTCATCTGGATGGGCTTCATTAATTCACTGGGCAAGTCAGGCGGGTACAGCGTAACCCTTATAACCGACCTGACAACATGATAGCAAACCGCCAGTCGGCGGTGGAACCCGGATTTGCATGCACGTTTCGGGTGCAGTCAGTGGTACGCCGGCACAGAACGGGTGCAATTTATTCCGTCCTGCATCGGATTCTAAAACTGGCCGGCCCCTGCCATAAATAAAATCCCGATATTAATCAGTAGGTAGTGAAAAACCTTGTTTGGGTGGCATACCATTTGCATACATTGTTGTATACAACGTAACTGGTCATCGTACAGGTTACTTGTCAGGTCAATTGTATATAACGTTTGGATCATTGAGGAGCAACGACATGTTAAAGAGGTTAAAGGGGCGTGCGGGTGTTGGAGGGGCGCGGCCATCAAAGCGTAGCGCCCGTGGTTTGGCTGCAACCGTGGGGGTGATAGGCGTTTCATTGAGCATGCTGGGACATGCAGCGGAATGGAGCGACACTTCCATCGGCTGGCGTTATGGAACGAAATTTGCTGAACCTTACGAAACCAATGACATCAGCAAGAACATACTATCGCTGACCCATGTCAGCGGCTACAAATACGGTACCAACTTTTTCAATTTAGATATGCTTTATTCGGATAATAAGGATCCTTCCGCAATCGGCTCCACAAACGGAGCGCAGGAAGTCTACATCGTCTATCGCAATACGGTTGATATCGGCAAAGTAACCGGCCGTGAGTACAAGTTTGGCATCGTAAAGGATATCGGCGTCACGTTCGGCTTCGACACCAATACCAAGAACGATACGGGTTACAACTCCATGAAGCGGATGCTGGTAGCGGGACCGACCGTGATGATCGATGTTCCCGGATTCCTGAATGTCAGTCTGCTCGAGTTGTGGGAAAGCAATGCGCCTTCCGGCTGGAACTTCGGCCCACCGGCCGGAACATACAGTATTTCGCGCTATACCTACAAAACCCATCCGATGCTGACCGCGGCATGGGGCATTCCGATCGGTTCGTCGGCATTCTCGTTCGAGGGTTTCATGAATTACATCGCTTCCAAGGGCAAGGATGAGTTCGGTGCGGACACCAAGCCGGAAACCGATTTTGATGGCCAGATCATGGCTGATGTGGGCATGTTGACCGGCGGACCGAAGGGCACTTTCAAGCTTGGCCTGGAATATCAATACTGGAAGAACAAGTTCGGGAATGACGCGTCAGGCCCGGCAGGCAGCGGTGCGTTCGCCAAGACACCGATGATTCGCGCCGAATACCATTTCTGAGCAATACCAAACACAGGAGAACATTAATCATGAGAAAGATTGACTTGAACCGCCGCAAAGTCCTGGTAACCATGGGCTCCACCGCTGCAGCGACTGCGCTGCTATCTTTAGGCGGGCGCAGTGCATTCGCGGCCAGCAACATGACGGTCGGGGTAATTTATGTGGGTTCGCGAAATGATTTCGGCTACAACCAGTCGCATGCGGAAGCTGCCGCGATCATCAAGAAGATGCCGGGCATCAAGGTGGTCGAAGACGAAAGAGTGCCGGAAACCATGGAGGTCCAGAATACGATGGAGGCGATGATCGAACAGGACGGTGCCAAGCTGATTTTTGCGACATCGTTCGGTTACTTCAATCCGTACGTGCTGAAGATGGCGGAGAAATATCCGAATGTCCGGTTCGCGCACTGCGGCGGTCTCTGGACAGACAAGGACCCCAAGAATGCAGGCAGCTTCTTTGGTTATATCGACGAATGCGAATACCTGAGCGGTGTTGTTGCGGCACATGTCAGCAAGACCAAGAAGATAGGCTTTATCGCGGCCAAACCCATTCCCCAGGTGTTGCGCAACATCAACTCGTTTACGCTGGGTGCGCAGTCGGTTGACCCATCGTTCACGACCCATGTGGTTTTCACCGGGGACTGGTCCATGCCGGTCAAGGAAGCCGAGGCGGCAAACGGCCTGATCGACCAGGGCTGCGATGTGCTGACCTGCCACGTGGACGGGCCCAAGGTCATCGTTGAAACCGCCGAGAAGCGCGGCGTCTATTCCTGTGGTTATCATGCAGATCAGGCAGCGCTGGCACCCAAGGGATACCTGACGGGCGCGGAGTGGAACTGGGCAACGCCATACAAAATACTGGTGGAAGATACCCTGGCCGGCAAGCCGATGATCAATTTCCTGCGTGGCGGGCTAAAGGAGGGGTTCGTAAAAATGAGCCCTTATGGTCCGGCGGTCCCCGCCAAAGGCAAGGAAATGGCCAATGCAATAAAGGCCAAGATGATGAAAGGCGGATACACAATTTTCAAAGGCCCGCTCAAGGACAATACCGGGAAAGTAGTGATTGCTGCCGGTGTCAGCCAGGGGCAGCAGGACGTTGCGCTGGAACAGATGAATTATCTCGTTGCCGGGGTAATCGGCAGTATCTAAATGGCAGCGGCGAAGTGGTTGCGGGGCTTCGCCGCCAACTTACTCATATCTTGACCAAGCGACGATGCCAAAATATCTTCCAAATAAATTCATCCCTGCCGCGGAAGCGATGCTGATTCCAACGGGAGCGATTTTAGTTGCAATGCTCTTGTTTGCAGCATTCGTGTTTGCGATCGGTCAATCCCCGCTCGATGTGTTCGGTCTGTTGTATGAAGGTGCATTCGGATCGAGCTTTTCCTGGCAGAACTCCCTGCTCAGCGCCTCGCCGCTGATACTCACCGGGCTTACCGTTGCGATACCTGCCCAGGCGGGGATGGTCATCATCGGCGGCGAGGGCGCGCTTGCGCTGGGTGCGCTGGGGGCTGCGGTTGCCGGTGCAGCGCTGGGTGGATTACCTCCGCTGCTGGCGCAATTCGGCATACTGATTGCAGGGGCACTTGTCGGCGCGTTCTGGATCGGGCTATCCGGATGGCTGCGCAACTACCGTGGCGTCAACGAAACGATCAGCAGCCTGCTGCTGTCCTACATCGGCATCGCCTTGTTGAATTTTTTCGTCGAAGGCCCGCTGAAGGACCCGGCAAGCCTTAACAAACCCTCTACGGCACCGATCAGTGCCGCCGATATGATCGGCAATCTGCCGGGCCTGGAAGTCCATTACGGCCTGGTCATTGGAGCGCTGTGCGCACTCGTTACCTGGTTCATCCTCAGGTTTACCACCATCGGCTTTGCGCTGAAGACCGTGGGCGGAAATCCCCGTGCTTCGCAAATGGCGGGTCTGCGGGTAAACCTGTGGGTCGTGGGTGCCGCGGCTGCCGGTGGTGCTGCGGCCGGACTGGCGGGTGCAATCGAAGTCGCCGCTGTGCAGGGTGCGGCAAACTCGTCGGTTGTCGCCGACTACGGTTATGCCGGCATTCTGGTCGCTTTCATTGCACGGCAGAACCCGCTGGCGGTGATTCCGGTGGCCATCCTGCTCGGCGGAATCAATGCTGCCGGAGGGATGCTGCAGCGCCGGCTGGATATGCCCGATGCAACGGTTCTGGTCCTGCAGGGCATCGTATTCGTGGTGATCCTGACCAGCGATACCCTGACCGGCCGGTTCCGTGCACGCAAACAGCCGGAGGCAGCGCTTGCCGCTTCCACAACGGCGGCCATCGCAACGGCCATAACAACAGATGGCGGAGAGCAGACATGACAGGAACGACCACTGCGATCGGATGGTGGGGCGTGCCCCTTGAAATTCTTGCGGGTGCAATCAGGGTCAGCACGCCGTTCCTGCTCGTCAGTCTCGGTGAATGCATTACCGAAAAATCCGGGCGCATCAATCTCGGACTGGAAGGCGTGCTGATCATGGGCGCGATGTCCGGCTATGGCGCATCGCTGTACACCGGGTCACCGTGGCTGGGCGTTGTCGCTGCCGGCATCGTTGGCGCGCTGTTCGGCCTGTTGCACGGTGTGCTGTGCAGCTTGCGGCGCGTGAATGACATCGCGATCGGTATCAGCATCATGATGCTCGGCACCGGGCTCGCTTTCTTTCTCGGCAAGCCGCTGATCCAGCCGCAGGCACCCGTGCTTCCATCGATCCCGTTCGGCTTCTGGTCGAGTTCGTCGCAGATCCAGTCCGCGCTGCAGATCAATCCCCTGTTTCTGGCCGGTGTCGCGCTTGCGGTGGCATTGCATTTTGCGTTCCGCCATACCCGTTGGGGGATGCAGCTGCGCATCGTGGGTGACAGCGAAGACGCTGCTCGCGCATTGGGTTACCAGGTCATTCCGGTCCGGATCAAGGCGACCATGATAGGCGGCTTTCTGGCCGGCACAGGCGGCGCTTTCCTCTCGCTCTATTACCCGGGCAGCTGGAATGAGGGACTGTCCTCCGGCCAGGGCATCATCGCGGTGGCACTGGTGATTTTCGCACGCTGGGAACCGCTACGCTGTCTGTGGGCATCACTGCTGTTCGGCGGAGCGGGGGCTTTGGGGCCGGCGTTGCAGGCGATGGGCATCACCAGCGGTTATTACCTGCTGAATGCGGCGCCCTATGTGCTGACGCTGGGCATATTGATTGCCACTTGCGCGCCCAACCGCAAGATTTCCGGCGCACCGGGCGAACTGAGCCTGATCCGCCAGTAGCAACGGTGTCAGGAATGATGGAATCGTCACATTGCAACGAATCGAACGACAAGAGGAACAGATGAGCCGTTATATCACTGCCGAGCCTTACCTGTGGCCGTTCGACGGAAAGCTTGCGCCGCAAAACACTGCACTGGTCGTCATCGACATGCAAACGGATTTCTGCGGTGCGGGCGGTTATGTGGACAAGATGGGCTACGATATTTCGCTGACGCGCAAGCCCATCCCGGTGATCGGTAGCCTGTTGAAGGTGATGCGCGCAAATGGTTATACGATCATCCATACCCGGGAAGGTCATCGTCCGGATCTGTCCGATCTGCCGGAAAACAAGCGCTGGCGTTCACGTCAGATTGGTGCGGGCATCGGCGATATGGGGCCGTGCGGACGGGTGCTGGTGCGCGGCGAACCGGGCTGGGAAATCATTTCCGAACTCCAGCCGCTGCAGCATGAGGTCATCATCGACAAGCCCGGCAAGGGCTCGTTTTATGCAACAGACCTGGAGTTGATCCTGCACACCCGTGGAATACGCAACCTGATCCTGACCGGCATCACCACCGACGTGTGTGTGCATACCACGATGCGCGACGCGAACGATCGCGGCTACGAGTGCCTGCTGGTGGAAGACGGGTGTGCGGCTACCGATTACGGCAACCATCTGGCGGCGCTGAACATGGTGAAAATGCAGGGCGGTGTGTTCGGCGCAGTTGCAGCAAGCAGTGCAATTCTGGAGGTGATACAGCAATGAACCTGATCGGAACCGTCATTGAGCCGCTAACCGGCGCACTCGATCTCGAAATCGTCGGACTGAGCAAGCGCTTCGGCGATGTCGTCGCACTGGACGATGTTTCAATAAGCATCCCGGCCGGCGGTTTTCACGCGCTGCTGGGCGAAAATGGCGCGGGCAAGTCCACCTTGGTCAAATGCCTGGTCGGGTTCTACACCCCCGACGCCGGAGAAGTGCTGATCGACAACCGTCAGGTCAACATTCCCACGCCGCGCGAAGCGTCGAAATTCGGTATCGGCATGGTTTACCAGCATTTCACGCTGGTGCCCAGCATGACGGTCGCGGAAAATCTGGTGCTTGCACGCGGCGCGCTGCCTGCCATCCTGAACTGGCGCCAGGAACGCGAAAATCTCAGCGCATTCATGGCGACCCTGCCGTTCAAAATCGCACTGGACAAACAGGCCGGTGTGCTTGCCGCCGGCGAAAAGCAGAAAGTGGAGTTGATCAAGCAGTTGTATCTGCAGCGGCGGCTGCTGATACTGGACGAACCGACTTCGGTGCTGACCCCGGACGAGGCCGACGAGGTGCTCGGACTGGTGAAGGAGCTTACCCGGAAAAAGGAGCTCACCGCGCTGATTATCACCCACAAGTTCCGCGAGGTGACGGCCTATGCCGACGACGTCACCGTGCTGCGGCGCGGGCGATTTGCCGGCAACGGGCGTGTCGCGACGCTTTCGACCGAGCGTATGGCCGAGATGATGGTGGGCAGTCCGCTCGCTCGCGATACCGCGACGCGGGAAAGTCGCCCGGCGATTGCAAGCGGGACGCCGCGGCTGAAGATCGAAAATCTGGGCGCGCTCGGCGACAACGGTCTGCCGGTGCTGAAGGGCGTCAATCTTGCGGTGCGTCCGGGGGAAATTCTCGGCATCGCGGGCGTCTCCGGAAACGGCCAGAAGGAGCTGGTGGAAGTGCTGATCGGCCAGCGCCAGAAATCCGCCGGGCAGGTGCTGGTCAGCGGCGAGCCCTATTCGGGGCGGCGTTCGGAAATAACGCGCCACCGGGTATACAGCCTGCCCGAGGAGCCGCTGCGCAACGGGTGCATATCCGGTTTGTCGGTCGCGAACAATATGGCACTGCGCAACTATGACCGGATGCCGCTGGCGAATCATGGCCTGATCAATTGGCAGGCGCTGCGGCGGCAGGCGCAACAATATGTGGAGGCTTTCCGGGTAAAGACCGACGGTATCGATGCGAAGATGCAGACGCTGTCGGGCGGAAACGTGCAGCGGGCCGTGCTGGCCCGCGAGCTGTCTAACCCGGTGGATCTGCTCATCGTCGCCAATCCGGTGTTCGGGCTGGATTTCAACGCGGTCGCAGAGACGCACGCCCGCCTGCTGGCGGTGCGCGCCGCTGGGGCGGCGATATTGCTGGTCAGCGAAGACCTGGACGAACTGCTCGAACTGGCCGACCGCATCGTGGTGATGAGCGACGGTGCCATTGTTTTTGAAACCACTGCAGACAAGGCCGATGTCAGGGTGCTGGGGCACCACATGGCAGGCGGTCATGATGCAACCGGGGGCACACAATGAACAGCCCGATATCACTCCCCGACATGCTTGAAGTGGACGCGCAGCCCTATCCCTTCCGCTTCTCTCCAGGCCATACCGCGGTGATCATGATCGACATGCAGCGCGACTTCATCCTGCCCGGCGGGTTCGGCGAGACGCTGGGCAATGACGTTGCGCGGCTTGCGCCGACCGTCGCGGTTGCGCGCCGCTTGCTGGACTGGTGCCGGGCGTCGGGGATGCTCGTTGTCCACACCAAGGAGGCGCATGCTGCGGACCTGTCGGATTGCCCGCCGGCGAAGCTGAATCGCGGCGAGCCCAAACTGCGCATCGGCGATCCGGGGACGATGGGGAGGATACTGATCGACGGCGAAGTGGGCAGCGATTTTGTCGAGGAACTCGCGCCCCTGGACGGCGAAACGGTAATCGTCAAACCCGGCAAGGGCGCGTTCTACGCAACCGAACTCGGCCGCATCCTGTCCGAACGCGGCATCACCCACCTGCTGCTGGGCGGCGTGACGACCGAAGTCTGTGTGCAGACGACCATGCGTGAGGCGAACGATCGCGGCTATGAGTGCCTGCTGGTCGAAGACGCGACGGAAAGCTATTTTCCCCAATTCAAGCAGGCCACGCTGGAAATGATCCGCGCACAGGGTGGCATTGTTGGCTGGACAGCCCCGCTTGCGAAGATCGCATCCGCGAAGTCGATAGCCTGATGGAGCCCTGAGGTGATGGAAAAGAACATGACGGACAAGGACAGGAATTTGGAAATCACCCAATACGTCGATGCGACCCTGGCGCTGCACGGACTGGAACTGAACGAAGCGCGCCGCGCAGAAACCGAAAAGCAATTCCTGCTGCTTGCCAGCATGAGCCGGATCATCGCAACTGAACCGATACCCGACGAGATCGAACCGGCCGGCATATTCCGCTTATGAGTAATTTTCCATTTACTGCAACCGAGTGCATTGCGGCTTTTAATAGCGGGGAAGTATCTGCCAGTGAGATTGCGACAGCCAGCCTGGAGCGGATCCGGCACGCCAATCCCGCATTGAATGCCTTCATCGAAATAACCGGCGAGCGCACACTGTCCGAGGCACGTTTGCTGGATGCCGCGCGCAAACGCGGTGCAAGCATGCTGCCGCTCGCTGCCGTGCCCTATGCGGTGAAGAACCTGTTTGACGTGGAGGGAATAACAACACTGGCAGGGGCCAGGCTGTATGCGCATAACCCGCCCGCGCGCCGCGATGGCAAACTGCTTGAGCGGCTTCATGGCGCAGGGGGACTGCTGGCAGGCACGCTGAATATGGATGCCTATGCCTACGGCTTCACCACCGAGAATACCCATTACGGATCGACCCATAATCCGCGCGATCTTTCCCGTTCGGCAGGCGGTTCCTCGGGCGGTACCGGGGCAGCCGTCGCCGCCGGACTGGTGCCGATCGGCATCGGCAGCGATACCAACGGTTCGATCAGGGTGCCCTCTTCATTGTGCGGCGTGTTCGGGTTGAAGCCGACCTATGGCCGTTTACCCAGGACCGGCTCGCTGCCGTTCGTTGCCAGCCTGGATCACCTGGGGCCGCTGGCGACCACTGTTGCTGACCTGGCACTGGCCTACGACGTGATGCAGGGTTCCGATCCGCACGACCCGGCCTGTGCCCAGCGGCCTGTCGAAGCGACGGTTGCCGATCTGTCGCGCGGTATCGAAGGCCTGCGCATTGCGAGACTCGCCGGATATTTCGATGACAATGCCTGCGAGGATGCACGCTGGGCTTCCCATGTCGCCGCAAAGGTGTTGCAGGCCGCTGATGAGGTGGAAATTCCCGGCGCGGCTCAGGCCCGCGCGGCTGCCTATCTGATCACTGCCTCCGAAAGCGGCGCGCTGTATCTGGATGCATTGCGCGAACGCATCGAGGAGTTCGAGCCGCATTCTGTCGAGCGGCTGATCGCCGGCTCGCTGGTCCCGGCCGCCTGGTATCAGCGGGCACAACGCTACCGGCGCTGGTATCTCGAACGTGTGCTGGCGCTGTTCGAAGACTACGATTTGCTGATCGCCCCAGCGACGCCGGTGACCGCCCCGCTGCTGGGCCAGCAGCACATCCGGATCGGCGATCGCGAATTGCCGACCCGCCCGAACATGGGCCTGCTTACCCAGCCGATATCGTTCATCGGTCTCCCGGTGGCGGTGGCGCCGCTGTGGACCGGATCGGGCCTGCCGATGGGCGTGCAGTTGATTGCGCCGCCCTGGCGCGAGGATATCTGTCTGCGGGCAGCCGGCGCGCTCGAAAAATCCGGTTTGTCCGGCAGCAGGATAAGCAGCGGTGCGCGATGATCATGTCGGCCGAAATCAATCTGGATCATGTGCTGTTGGAGGTCAGGGGTATGTTCGAGCAGTATGAGACAGCCCTGATGAACAACGACCTGGGCGTGCTGGACCGTTTTTTCTGGCATAGCCAGTCGGTTGTCCGTTTCGGTACGTCGGAAAACCTGTACGGCATTGATGCAATCAGGGCTTTTCGCAGTTCGCGCGATACGGGCACGCTGAAGCGGAGCCTGTTCAAGTCGATCATCACCACGTTTGGCCAGAACTTCGCGACCACCAACACCGAGTTTGTCCGTGACGACAAGGTGGTCGGCCGGCAAAGCCAGTCATGGGTTCGATTCCAGGATGGCTGGCGTATCGTGTCCGCGCATGTCAGCCTGATCGATTATCCCGCTGTGAGCAACCCAGGAAATCGCAATCTTTCCAGTCCGGCCAGGGAATCCTAGTTTGAGTTAATCGTTGGATGGGCAAGCGGCCGGCATACGGGCGTATGCACGATGTTAAAACTGCATCAGCTTGCTGCTGTGCTATGTTCCGGGCAACAGTCTGCGCTTGCGCCGTATTGAGAAAATAATATGAAACACGAATTTGACATTGTTACCCTGGTTACCCTGCGACAGGGTTATCTCGCGGGCCAACGCCTTGCTCGCTGAATACCGCGGATGCCGCGACGTTGCTGTCGGTTGCCGCCGGATACGACGAACAGGATGCGTACTCACGCCGCAATCTCGCACACTGCTTCGATTTCGGGCGAGCCGGAACTTTCCGTTTCCGCATCCCGCGCGCAGATCAACTGCAATTCTTCGGCAATCAACAAGCCGCCACAAAAAACTTTTCCGCGGCGGATGCCTATCTCGGCATATACCGATTGGAAAACTGAGCTGAGACGCGGCGCTGGTCTGGGGCAGCATCGACTGCCTGGTCACGCCCACAGCGGGGACGATCTACCGGATAAGCGAAATGGAAGCCGGCCCGATCCGGCTGAATGCGAATCTTGGCTATTACACCAACTCCATGAACCTGCACGGTTGCGCCGCGGTTGAGGGTCTGCCGCTCAATCATCAACTCACCAGTCGTGGCGCACATCTGGCGCGCGCACCTTGAGCAGCACGGATTACAAGCTGTATGCGCTGTCCGGCGCGGAAGATATTACCCTTTTCGGCGGCCGGCATTCCTATTCGCAACGGAAAAACTGACCGCTGTCCGCACATCGCTGCACACTGAAGCTTTGGGTTCATCTTGATTCGCAGCGCGCCGCGAATCGCATATGTGCGCAGATCGCAATGGCTTTGGTGCAGAAACGCACACACTGGTTGGATTTGATACCCTCCTTGCTATCGGCTATAATGCGCACCTATCCAAAGCGGAATGAACACACGGTTCGTTCCGCTTCTTTATGTCATACGTCTTGGGAGTCATCCGGTGTCGCAAACGAGCCCTGCCATTCTAGTCCTAGCCGATGGTACGGTGTTTCGCGGCATTTCCATCGGGGCTAACGGCAGCAGCGTCGGCGAGGTGGTGTTCAACACCGCGATGACCGGCTACCAGGAAATCCTTACCGACCCGTCCTATTGCAAACAGATCGTCACCTTGACCTGCCCCCACATCGGCAATGTCGGGGTGAACCACGAGGATGTGGAATCACGTCAGGTGTTTGCCAGCGGCCTGGTCATCCGCGACCTTTCCATGGCGGTGAGCAATTTTCGCAGCACGCAATCTTTGCCTGATTACCTGAAAGCCAATAGCGTGGTGGCGATCGCCGGGATCGATACGCGCAAGCTGACGCGCATCCTGCGCGAGAAGGGTGCGCAGAACGGCTGTATCGCGACCGGTACGGATGAGGTTGCAGCACTTGAAGCGGCGCGCGGTTTTGCCGGTCTGGAGGGCATGGATCTGGCCAAAGAGGTGACCTGTCCGAAATCGTACTCGTGGACACATTGCGAATGGGAGCTGGGCGTGGGCTATCCGGAAATCGAGCATACGAAATTCCATGTGGTGGCCTACGACTTCGGCGTGAAGCACAACATCCTGCGCATGCTGGCCGAGCGCGGCTGCCGCATCACCGTGGTGCCCGCGCAGACCACCGCGCAGGATGTGCTGGCGATGGAACCGGACGGTGTGTTCCTGTCCAACGGGCCTGGCGACCCCGAACCATGCGATTACGCGATTGCGGCGACGAAAAAATTTATCGAGGCGGGTGTGCCGCTGTTCGGCATCTGTCTCGGCCACCAGATCATGGGACTGGCCGCGGGCGCGAAGACCATGAAGATGAAGTTCGGCCATCGCGGCGCGAACCATCCGGTGCAGGACACGCAGACCCGGCGCGTGATGATCACCAGCCAGAACCACGGCTTTGCGGTGGATGCGGCGACGCTGCCGAAGAATGCGCGCGTCACGCATGTGTCGCTGTTCGACGGCACGCTGCAGGGTTTCGAGTTGACCGACAAACCCGCGTTCTGCTTTCAGGGACACCCCGAAGCGAGTCCGGGGCCGCATGATGTGGATGGGTTGTTCGACAAATTTGTTGGATTGATGGAGAAAGCAACAACATAAGCCACGGAGTTCACAGGGAAAGATGCGGTTTTCTCTGTGTCTTCTGTGAACTCTGTGGCAAAAAATGATTATGCCTAAAAGAACCGACCTGAAATCAATACTGATCATTGGCGCAGGCCCCATCGTCATCGGGCAGGCGTGCGAGTTCGACTATTCCGGCGCGCAGGCCTGCAAGGCGCTGCGCGAGGAAGGTTATCGCGTCATTCTGGTGAACTCCAACCCGGCCACGATCATGACCGATCCGGAGATGGCCGACGCGACTTACATCGAGCCGATCACCTGGCAGATCGTGGAGAAGATCATCGCCAGGGAAAAGCCGGATGCGATCCTGCCGACCATGGGCGGGCAGACCGCGCTGAACTGCGCGCTGGACCTGGCCAAGCACGGCGTGCTGGAAAAGTACAACGTCGAGATGATAGGCGCGTCGCGCGATGCGATCGACAAGGCCGAAGACCGCGAAAAGTTCAAGCAGGCGATGACCAAGATCGGCCTGGCCTCGGCCCGTTCCGCGATTGCGCACAGCATGGAAGAGGCGTTGCAGGTGCAGCAGGTGATGGGTTACCCGACCGTGATCCGTCCTTCCTTCACGATGGGCGGCAGCGGCGGCGGCATCGCCTACAACCGCGAGGAGTTCGTCGAGATTTGCGAACGCGGTTTGGAAGCATCGCCTACCAAGGAATTATTGATCGAGGAATCACTGCTCGGCTGGAAAGAGTTCGAGATGGAAGTGGTGCGCGACCACGCCGACAATTGCATCATCATCTGTTCGATCGAGAACCTCGACCCGATGGGCGTGCATACCGGCGATTCGATCACGGTCGCCCCGGCGCAGACGCTGACCGACAAGGAATACCAGATCATGCGCGATGCCTCGATCGCGGTATTGCGCGAGATCGGCGTGGACACCGGCGGTTCCAACGTGCAGTTTGCGATCAACCCGAACGACGGGCGCATGGTGGTGATCGAGATGAATCCGCGCGTGTCGCGTTCTTCGGCGCTGGCCTCCAAGGCAACCGGTTTTCCGATTGCGAAAATTGCAGCCAAACTGGCGGTCGGTTACACGCTGGATGAGTTGAAGAACGACATCACCGGCGGCGCGACGCCGGCCTCGTTCGAACCGACCATCGATTATGTGGTGACCAAGATCCCGCGTTTCGCGTTCGAGAAATTCCCGCAAGCCAATTCACGCCTGACTACACAGATGAAATCGGTGGGCGAGGTGATGGCGATAGGCCGCACTTTCCAGGAGTCGTTCCAGAAAGCCCTGCGCGGCCTGGAAGTCGGCGTAAACGGGCTGGACGAAAAATACACCGACCTCGATGCGATAGCCGCCGAACTCGGCAGTCCCGGGCCGGACCGCATCTGGGCAGTGGGCGATGCATTCCGTCTCGGCATGAGCG
>Ga0307375_10002712_pt1 | contig 17910 bp, 15 predicted proteins | sample TR1MG_FD_202531 | JGI IMG/M metagenome (GOLD analysis project Ga0307375, IMG submission 202531) | Soil microbial communities from Risofladan, Vaasa, Finland - TR-1 | ecosystem: Environmental > Terrestrial > Soil > Coastal area > Acid sulfate soil | place: Finland: Risofladan, Vaasa | collected... | reverse complement strand
GGCGGGAGTATGTTGAAAGCAGTCACTGGATTCCTGTCGAGGAAACCCAGGAGGGGTTGATGATTTTGACTACCGACCCGGAGCGGATTCAGGCCTCGCGAGTGGTCAACAACATTTTCTCCAAGAGCCGTCTGAACTATCAGGTTTGCTCGCTGCGCGAGTTTAAACAAACCCTGGACCTGTTCTATGGCGGCAGTACTGCTTCAGAAAGCGGGAGTATGCTCGCGGGCGACGAGTCGTCCATGGACGAGTTGTTAACCAGCATGGGGGGTGATGAGGAGGAATCAACCGGGGGGGGCAGTCTGGAAGACGTAAGCGCTGCCGAGGATAACGAGCTGGTCAAACTGGTCAACAAAGTCATCATGGATGCTTACCGGATGGGCGCGTCGGATATCCATATCGAGCCGGGCCCGGGGAAGGCCAAAACGGTGATTCGGGTGCGCAAGGACGGTTCATTGATGAACTACATCGAAGTGCCGTCCACCTACCGCAATGCGCTGGTGACGCGTCTGAAAATCATGTGTGACCTGGATATTTCAGAGAAGCGCAAACCCCAGGATGGCAAGATCAAGTTCAGGCGATTCGGCCCGCTGGATATCGAGCTGCGTGTCGCGACCATTCCTTCACAGGGTGGTGTGGAGGACGTGGTGATGCGTATCCTGGCTTCCGGCGAGCCATTGCCGCTAGAGAAAATGGGATTTTCGGCGCGCAACAACGAACTGATACAGGAGACGGTTACTAAACCCTACGGCCTGTTCTTTGTGTGCGGGCCAACCGGTTCCGGTAAAACCACCACGCTGCATTCCATCCTCAAATTCATCAACAAGCCGGAAACCAAGATATGGACGGTCGAGGATCCGGTGGAAATCACCCAGAAGGGCCTGCGCCAGGTGCAGATCAACAAAAAAGCCGGACTGGATTTTCCCACCATCATGCGCGCATTTCTGCGCGCCGATCCGGACGTGATCATGGTTGGCGAGATGCGCGACAAGGAAACCGTTTCGATCGGCATCGAAGCCTCGCTGACCGGCCACCTGGTGTTTGCCACGCTGCATACCAACAGCGCTCCCGAATCCATCATCCGCCTGCTCGATATGGGTATGGATCCGTTCAATTTTGCCGATGCATTGCTGGGTATTCTGGCACAGCGTTTGGCCAAGCGTTTGTGCGCCGATTGCAAGAAACCGCATATTGCGACAGCCGATGAAATCAAGCTGATGCTGGACGAATACAGTGTTGAACTGGCCAATACCGTGACCTGGAAGAAAGATCCGCCTGCTGCGATGAAGTCACTGTATGCCGAGTGGCGAAAGCTGTTTGCCGATGACAAGGGGCAGTTCACAATCTATGAGCCGGTTGGTTGCGATAGATGTATGGGTACCGGATATCGCGGGCGGGTCGGTCTGCATGAATTGCTGCTTGGCACGGATGCAGTAAAGAAAGCCATTCAGGAACATGCGCGGGTCGCCGAGTTATTGGCCATCGCGCTGGATGAAGGGATGCACACATTGAAACAGGACGGCATAGAAAAAGTGCTGCAGGGCATTACCAATATGCACCAGGTGCGCGCAGTTTGCATCAAGTAAAAGCATGAATTCGTCCGACAATCTTCTTGATCGCCTCAAAGATCTCAACGAGATCGGCATCGCCCTGTCGCAGCAGCGCGATCTCGACACTTTGCTGGAAACCATTCTGGTTGCGGCGATGCGCATTACCCGTGCCGATGCCGGCACGCTTTATCTGCATGACCTGGAACAGCGGGTACTGCGCTTTGAAATTCTGCGCAACAATAAGCTGAATTTCTCGATGGGCGGAACCAGCGGTGAGCCTATCCCTTATTATCCCGTACAGCTTTATGATCGTGCCGGCAAACCCAATCACGCGATGGTGGTAAGTCATTCGGCACTCAGCAGCGAGACGGTCAATATTCCCGATGCCTATACCGCCGAGGGCTACGATTTTTCGGGCACCAAACAATTTGATGCAAAGACCGGTTACCGTTCCCAGTCATTCTTGACTGTCCCGATGCGCAACCATGAAAACGAAGTGATCGGCGTGCTGCAATTGATCAATGCGCTGGACCAGCAGAGCGGTGCAATCATCCCGTTCTCGCGGGATGACCAGCAATTGCTGGAATCGCTGGCTTCGCAGGCGGCCATCGCGCTGACGAATCGTCATCTCATCGATCAATTGGAGAAGTTGTTCGAATCCTTCATCCAGCTTATCAATACCGCGATCGACGATAAATCGCCCTATACCGGCGGCCACTGTGAGCGTGTGCCTGAGCTGACCATGATGCTGGCCGAAGCGGTGAATCGCACTACCCGGGGTCCGCTCAAGGATTTTGTGATGACAGACAAGGACAGGCACGAGTTGAAGATTGCCGGCCTGCTTCACGATTGCGGGAAAATCACCACGCCGGTACATGTGGTGGACAAAGCGACCAAATTGCATACTCTTTTCGACCGTATTCATTTGCTGGATACCCGTTTCGAAGTGCTCAAGCGCGATGCCGAAATCGCAATGTTGCGCGAAGTTGCCGCAGCAGGCGCGGATGTGCAACGGATTGAGGCGGCCCGGCAAGCCTGCGCGGCCCTGACAATCCAGCTTGACCAGGACCGGGAATTTTTGCGCCACTGCAATGTCGGCAGCGAGGCTATGTCTGTCGAGGCGCAGCAGCGGGTGCACAGCATCGCGGCCTATCATTGGCGCGATATCGACGGCCAGCAGGCCAATTTTCTCAGCGAAGACGAAATCGAGAATCTCACCATACGCACCGGCACGCTGACCGCTGCGGAGCGTGCCATCATCAACCACCATATCGTGGTCACCATCAAAATGCTGGAGTCGCTGCCGTGGCCGAGACATCTGAAGAATGTTCCGGAATATGCCGGCGGTCATCACGAGCGCATGGACGGCAAGGGTTATCCGCGCGGGCTGACGCGCGACCAGATGTCGGTGCAGGCCAGGGTCATGGGAATCGCGGATATTTTCGAGGCGCTCACCGCCAAGGACAGACCATACAAAAAGGGCAAAACCCTCACCGAGTCGCTGACCATACTCGGCAAGTTCAAGCTGGGCGGGCATATCGATCCCGATTTGTTCGATGTATTCATGCGGGAAAAAGTCTATCTTGAGTATGCCAGGAAATTTCTTGCGCCCGAGCAGATTGACGATGTGGATGTGGGCAAGATACCCGGTGTGAATCTGATTCAGTAGCGGGCAATACTGCCAAAAATCGTCAGTCAGTGACGAAATTTGGTTGTTTTCGCTAGTCCCGTAAATCCGGAGTATTGAAAACTTCAGGCATAAACAAGTGGATATGATGTTGGCATGGCTATTGCTTTGTAGTAGCGCAACACATGACTCAAATGTGTTCAATTCAAAATCAAGGAGCTTCAATCATGATGAAAAACATTCAAAAGGGTTTTACCCTGATCGAGCTGATGATCGTGGTCGCGATTATCGGTATTCTGGCTGCCGTGGCAATCCCGGCCTACGGCGACTATACCGCCCGTGCGCAGGCTGCTGAAGGCTTCACGCTGATGGATGGCTTGAAGACACCATTGACCGAGCTGTATACCGGCTCAGGCATGTTTGGAATCGATTCAACCGGTGCTTCTGGTGTGACCGGCATTACTTCGGGTAAATATGTCGGAAGCATTTGTACCGGTGACTCACCAGGTAATGATAAATGTGGAACCTCAGGTTACTCTGCCAACGTCGCTGGTAAAGCTTATAGTGTCGTGGCAAGTTACAAAACCACGGGTGTGAGCAGCAGGTTGTTGAGCACCAGTCCTGGCACGCCTACCAGTGTGCATATGTTTTACAACCCGAATACGGGTGCATGGACTTGCGCCAACGGCGATGGTGCCAATGATCCAGCTCCAGCAACGGTTTCTGCAACAACTAGTGCAATCCCTGCCGGCACTGATATAGCCAAAACAGGTGCAAACACGATACCTGCCAACGTGCTGCCGAAGTCCTGCGGTTAATCTTTCCTCATAAGCTACCCCAGGGTAGTGTTGCAAGCATCAGCCCCTCGCAAGAGGGGTTTTTTTTGCTTATGCTACGGGTTTGTCACTGCCAAGGTTGGTAGCCTGTCATGCGCCGGGGCGCAACATGGCGGAACTGCCGGAGCGCATCAAACCGGCTGAAACGCGCTGATAACGGCTAGTGATTCTTGGTCGGCTCGAGCATCTGGCGTAACTCGCTAATATCACTCTCGATGGAAGAAAGCTGGTAAAAGCTTCCCCCCGCTTGTTTGGCTATCCGCAACTGTTCAATTGCGGCATTCAGCCTGCCCTGCCAGGCATAGCTGTAAGCCTGTGCCTGATGCTGTTCCAGGGGCTTGCCCTGCATGGCGTAGGCTCTCGCCTGCAGATCGTAGAGGTTGGTGTCGCTGGGGTGCAGTGCGACCTGATCGCTGAGCAGTTTGACGGCAATTTCCGGCTGCTTGTCTTGCAGCAGCAGGTCGGTGTAGTCGTATATCAGGGCGCGATGATCGGGAAAATTCAGTATGGCAGTCCGGTAAAACGCCAGTGCCGCGGCGTTATTTTTCTCGGCACGCAAAACTTCTCCCTGCAGGGTCGCGATCATGGCGTTGTTGCTGGACGAGGGGCCGGAGTTGGCCTGTTTGAGCAACAGCGACATCTCCCGGCTGGCTTTCGCGACCTGGTTGTCGCGCAACAGCGAGATCACCAGCCCGTAGCGTTGCGCAATCGGGTTGCCGAAATTTTCCGGTCCCAGCGCGGCGCTGAAATAGGCAATGGCATTCTGGGCAGATTTTTGCTCAGCAAGGAGTTTGGTCCGCACCAGTTGAAAATCAAGGCTATCCGGGATCAGAAGGTAAGGCAGATTGCGTACGCGGTTTTCGATTTCCGCAATACGGTCGCTGGTGATCGGATGGTCACGCATATAGTTCGGCGCGTTATTGTCCAGCAATCGGGTTGAAGTTTGCAGCCGCCTGAGAAACTCGGGCATGGCGTGGGGATTAAAGCCGGACTTTTCCAGCAGTTGCAGGCCGATTCGATCCGCTTCTTCCTCGTCTGCCCGGGTGAAATTCAGCTGCCGTTGTATGTTGCCGGCCTGTACGCTGGCGATGGCGGCTTCCGACGCTTGCGGATTGGTGCGTGCGGCAAGTATGGCTAGAGCGATGGCCGCCATCGAAATCACACCGCTGCCGCGTTGAGCCTCCACCATGCGTGCCAGATGGTGTTGCGTGACGTGTGAAATTTCGTGGCTCAACACGGAAGCCAGTTCCGATTCGCTTTGGGTGATGAGTATCAGCCCGATATTGACACCGATGAAGCCACCCGGCAGGGCAAACGCGTTGACGTTGTAATCATTGACGGCAAAGAATTCAAAACCGAGGGCGGGTTCGGAGCTGTTTTCGACCAGCCTGTCGCCGATCTTGTTCAGGTAATCGTTGACTTCGGAATCGTCCAGATATTCTTTGCTGGCACGGATACGCATCATGGCCTGCTGCCCTATCTGGCGTTCCTGCTGCGGGGTAAGTGCGGCTTGAGAGACATCGCCCAGATCGGGAAGCCCGTCGCCCAGCGCACAGGGTGACAGGCACAGCAACAACAGCAGTGTCAATTTTTTCATGAAGGCTATGATAGTTGTTTTTGCATGCGGTTCACACTGGCTTGAACGCCATATTGTTTCAAAGTGTATTCACCAATGTAGACAGCACGTTGCAAAATGCGCAGAATTAGGATGTTTGGAATCGCACAGTCAGAAAATGGACACAATTGGCAAATACGAAATAGTCCGTGTGCTCGGTACCGGTGCGACCAGCACAGTGTACCTTGCGGAGGATCCGTTCAACAGGCAGCAGGTGGCTATCAAGTTGTTCGACCTGGGTATGCTGCACGATCCCAATCGTGCCAAGATATATCGCAAACTGTTGATGACCGAAGCATCACTGGCGGGAAAGCTGTCTCACCCCCATATCGCAAAGATCCTGGATGCCGTGATGGAAGGCGAATCCAATTATGTGGTGATGGAATACGTCGAGGGCAGCACGCTAGAGCAGTATGCCGAGGTGGATACGCTGCTGCCGATCGGTACCATTGCGGAAATCGTTTACAAGTGTTGCAAGGCCCTGGAATATGCGCAATCCCAGGGGGTGATCCACCGCGATATCAAGCCGGCCAATATATTGCTGCAGGGCGAGTCCGATATCAAGATATCGGATTTTGGCGCGGCGGCTATCCAGAACCAGCAAACCACCCAGGTCAGCGGCGTAGGCTCGCCTGCCTATATGTCTCCAGAACAGGTCAAGGAGCTGAAACTGACCCATCAGACGGATATTTATTCGCTGGGCGTGGTGATGTACAAGCTGCTTACCGGCAAGCTGCCGTTTGACGCCAGCAACAATTTCAGCATGATCTATCACATCATCAACATTGATCCGCAACCGCCCAGCATGTTTCGTCCAGAAACACCACCGGAACTGGATGCGATTGTGCTGCGAGCAATGGAGAAGGACACTTCAAAACGCTATCTGACATGGCAAGAGTTTGCCAATGATCTGGTCGGATTTACCAGCCATTCGGAACCCGCAAAGAACGAAATCCTGGATACGGAAAAGTTCGATACGCTACGCAGTCTGGTTTTTTTCAGGAATTTCAGTGACGCCGAACTCTGGGAAGTGTTGCGTATCAGTGAATGGCGCAAAGTCCCCGAGTCCGAGTATATCCTCCGAGACGGCGAAAGCGGACGATCTTTTTACATCATGGGCCAGGGCACCGTGCGGGTGACCAAGCAGGGGCGGTTGCTGAGCCTCTTGCACCGGGGTGATTGTTTTGGTGAAATGGCGCATATTTTGGAACGCGACTTCAAACGCAGCACCGACGTGATTGCCAAGAATGATGTGGTGTTGATCGAAATCAATCCCGATGTGCTAAAACATGCTACCCCCGAATGCCGATTGCAGTTCGGTGATGCTTTTCTGCGCATGCTGGTAAAGCGTTTGTCGGTTGCAAATACACGTGTTTCGCATTTGTTGGCCGATGACAATCTAACGGAAAATGAACAAGAAAATGCCTAGTGCCATAAATATGAACGGATTCAGGAATGTCACCGTCGCAGAACTGCATGCGATGATGGGGCAGGGCAAGGTGTGCCTGGTGGATGTGCGTACCGACGCTGAAATTGCACGTGGAAAAATTCCGCAGGGGGATCCGTTGCCGCTGCATCTCCTGCCATTGCGGTTGGGCGGGATGGACAAGAGCTCCGCTACGGTTTTCTATTGCCAGATGGGCGGTCGCTCGGCTCAGGCTGCCGCTTTTGCCGCGGCGAACGGCTTTACCGATGTGTATAACCTGCAAGGCGGGATAGCTGCATGGGCACAGGCTGGATTGCCGATAACGCCATGAAGTTTGATGCCGATCTGGATGCGCGCCGGTTGGCCTGTCCGCTGCCTATTCTGCGTGCCAAAAAATCCCTGTCGCAAATGAACAGCGGGCAAGTGCTCAGAATATCCGCCACCGACAAGGGCGCGCCTAACGATTTTGCGGAATTTTGCATGAAGACCGGCAATGAACTGCTGTCTTCGACGGTGATGGACGGCGAATTTGTTTTCTTGATCCGCCGTCGTTAAGTGGGTGGAATTTTTTAGGAGCGGGCTATGCCTGCGATTTTTGTAACAAAGCTCGCGGACATGGCCCGCTCCTATGGTTGAATCAAACCAGCTTGCTGCGTTGAGTCTGAAGTTGAGCAATGGTTGCGCTGAAGTTCTCCATGCGCTTGCGTTCCTGCTCCACCACTGCAGCGGGCGCGCGATCGACAAAGCTGCTATTGGATAGCTTGCCCTGTGTCTTGCTTATCTCGTTTTGCAATCGGGTTATCTCTTTGTCCAGTCGTTCGCGTTCGGCAGCAACGTCAATTTCAACCTTCAGCATCAGCCTGAATGCTCTGACAATAGCCACAGCGGCATCGCCTTCAGGTTGCTCGGCAACAATCTGCACCTCGCTGAGTTTTGCCAGGCTGCTGATGTAGGGCGCGAGTGCTTTCAATGTATCTTCATCTCCCGCTGCGATCCCGGAAGAAATTATCAAGGGCACGCGTTGTGCCGGCGAAAGATTCATTTCGCTGCGCAGTTTGCGGCAGGCGATGATGATTTCCTGCAGCAGTGTGACCTGTTCCATTGCCGCCATGTCTACCCTGGCAGGCTCCGCTACAGGATAAGCCTGCAACATGATGCTGCCCCCTGTTCTGCCGGCGAGCGGCGCGACGCTTTGCCACAATTCTTCGGTGATGAACGGAATGATCGGATGCGCCAGACGCAGGACGGTTTCCAGCACGCGCACCAGTGTGCGCCGGGTTGCCCGTTGCCGGGCAGGATTGCCAGTGGCAATCTGCACCTTGGCAAGTTCCACATACCAGTCGCAGTAGGAATTCCACACCAGCTCATACACGGTGCGCGCGGCCATGTCGAAACGGTAATCGAGAAAATGCTGCGCCATTTCGGATTCGGCCTGTTGCAGCACACTGATCATCCATTTGTCCGCGGCTGAAAACTCCAGCGGCAGGCTTTCATCCAGTCCAACGTCCTGCCCCTCGCAGTTCATCAGCACGAAGCGCGTCGCATTCCACAGCTTGTTGCAAAAGTTGCGGTAGCCCTCGCAGCGTTGCATGTCGAACTTGATGTCGCGTCCAGGTGAAGCCAGCGAAGCAAAAGTGAAACGCAATGCGTCTGTGCCGAACGCGGGGATACCTTCCGGGAATTCCTTGCGCGTACGCTTCTCGATTTTCTCGGCATCCTTCGGGTTCATCAGGCCTGTGGTGCGTTTTTTAACCAGCTCTTCTATGCCGATACCGTCGATCAGGTCGATCGGGTCGAGCACATTGCCTTTGGATTTGGACATCTTCTGGCCTTCCGCATCGCGGATCAGCCCGTGCACATACACGTCTTTGAACGGAATCTTGCCGGTGATATGTTTGGTCATCATCACCATGCGCGCTACCCAGAAGAAGATGATGTCGAAACCGGTGACCAGTACGGAAGAGGGAAGATATTGTTGCAAAAACGCATTCTGCGCATCTTTGGTCTGATCGCCGGTCCAGTCCAGTGTGGAGAACGGCCACAGAGCGGATGAGAACCACGTGTCAAGGACATCGGGATCCCGGCTCAGTGTGCCAGTGTAGCCATCTTTTGCGGCGAGTCGTTTTGCTTCGGCTTCGTCGTGTGCGACGTAGGGTTTGCCTGTGTCCGTATACCATGCGGGAATCTGATGACCCCACCACAGCTGGCGCGAGATGCACCAGTCCTGGATGTTGTTCAGCCACTGGTTATAAGTGTTTACCCAGTTTTCCGGGTGGAATTTGATCTCGCCCGAGGCCACGCATTCCAGCGCCTGCTCGGTGATGCTTTTCCCTCCGTCACCGGGTTTGCTCATTGCGACAAACCACTGGTCGGTCAGCATCGGCTCAATGATTACATGGGTGCGGTCACCGCGCGGCACTTTGAGTTTGTGCTTGTCAGTCTTTTCAAACAAGCCTGCGGCTTCGAGGTCGGTCACAATCTGCTTGCGCGCCGCGAAACGGTCCAACCCCTGGTACTGCTTTGGGGCGTGCTCGTTGATTCGGGCATCCAACGTGAGAATACAAATCATGTCCAGCTGGTGCCGCAGTCCAACTGCGTAGTCGTTGAAGTCGTGCGCGGGCGTGACCTTGACCACACCGGTACCAAACTCCCTGTCCACGTATTCGTCGGCGATGATGGGGATATTGCGCTCGCACAGCGGTAGCTTCACCATTTTTCCGATCAGATGCTTGTAGCGTTCGTCCTCGGGATGAACCATGACCGCGACGTCGCCAAGCATGGTTTCGGGGCGGGTGGTCGCGATGGTGAGGTGGGTCAGGCCATGCACGCTGTCAGTTTCGACCAGCGGGTAGCGTATATGCCACATGAAGCCGTCTTCTTCCTCCTGTACCACTTCGAGGTCGGACACGGCAGTGTGCAACTTGGGATCCCAGTTCACCAGCCGTTTGCCGCGATAGATTAGCCCCTCGTTGAACAGACGCACGAAAGTTTCGGTTACAGAACGCGACAGCCCTTCGTCCATCGTGAAACGCTCGCGTGACCAGTCCGGAGAGGTGCCGAGGCGCCGCATCTGGCGGGTGATGGTGTCGCCGGAATATTGTTTCCACTCCCAGACTTTTTCAATGAATTTCTCGCGTCCCAGGTCGTGGCGTGAGATGCCTTGCGCGTCGAGCTGGCGCTCGACAACAATTTGTGTCGCGATGCCGGCGTGATCGGTGCCCGGCTGCCACAGCGTATTGTCGCCCTTCATGCGGTGATAGCGGGTCAGTGCGTCCATCAGGGTCTGGTTGAAACCATGCCCCATGTGCAGCGTGCCGGTGACGTTGGGCGGGGGAAGCAGGATGCAGAATGATTCGGATTTGTGCGGAGCTATTCCGGCCTTGAAGTAACCGGATTTTTCCCATTCGGGATACCAGCGCGATTCGATGTGTTTCGGTTCAAAACTTTTTTCGAGTTCCATTGTTCTACGTCGGGGCGAACTGACGATCCTGAGCTTTTCATAAGGGCCGCGATTATACCAAAGGGATGCAGATCGCTATTGGCTAATACAGACACGCAGTGTCATTGGCCTATGGCGGTGTGAATTCGTGCGTTGCAGCCACGGCAATGCGGTTCATCTGGAATCAAGATACGCATCCATCGCGTCGCGCAACAATGCGGGCAGCTCGGCCTTGATTTCGTCAAGAGCCCGGTCGATGGCCTGGCGCTGCAATTGCTCGAGGTGCAGACCAAGTTTTTGTGTGAACATGATTTCAATACGGGCTTCGAGGCGGCGCAGAAGCTGCTGTATTTCATGATCGCTCATAACGCGAGGCAGACCGGTATCCGATCCGGAAACAACCTCGGTGAGCACCGGCAAGTTATTCATTGTCTTTTCGTCTATCGTTAAGGTTGGCAGGGACGACTCAGCGGGTGTATCGCTATCCGGTTTGTCGGGTTGTTTGCCAGGCTGTTTGAGGGGCATCATGTATTTTGGGTTTTGGATAAATCGATATGGTGCAGTTCATAACCGCGATCACGATAGAATTTGAAACGTTCACGTCCCATGCGGCTGTCTTCTGCATCGCTGCTGATGATTTCGATGACACGCTCAAAGCGGCTGAAGAATGGCATGCATTCGTCGTGCAGGTTGATCAACAGTTCATGATGGGGAAATTTGTCGCCGCCATGATCGAGTATGACCGGCATTTTCTCGCTTGCGCCCGCGTCACCGCGACCGTGCGGGATAAAGGCGGTGGCAGGGTAATGCCAGAGCAGTTTATCCAGCGCATCCGCAGTCGCGGCGTCGGGCGCACTGATGACCGTCCGCACGCCGTTTTGCATGGCTTTGTGACTCAACTGGCATGCAGTGCGCAGCTTGTCCGGAGAACCGGTATAAAAATCCACCTTAGTCATAAAATAGGGGCGTTATTTTGCGGCTTGTGCGCGATGGATCAGATATTGCGCAAGCAGCGGTACCGGACGGCCCGTCGCACCTTTATCCTTGCCCGATTTCCACGCGGTTCCGGCGATGTCCAGATGCGCCCAGCGATATTCCTTGGCAAAGCGCGACAGGAAACACGCGGCAGTGATGCTGCCGCCCGCCCGCCCGCCGATGTTCTGCATGTCGGCAAAATTGCTGTCCAGTAGTTGCTGGTAGTCATCCCACAACGGCATGTGCCAGGCACGGTCATATGAATAATCCCCCGCGTCCAGCAACTCCTTTGCAAGTTTGTCATCGTTACTGTACAGCCCGCTAGCAACATGCCCCAGCGCGATAACGCACGCCCCGGTCAGGGTGGCGATGTCCACCACCGTGTCCGGTTCAAAGCGTGCAGTGTAGGTCAGCGCATCGCACAGGATCAGACGGCCTTCCGCATCGGTGTTGAGGATTTCGATGGTCTGGCCGGACATGCTTTTCACGATGTCGCCGGGTTTGCTGGCCGCGCCGTCAGGCATGTTTTCACAGCTCGGGATTACCGCGACCACATTCAGTTTCAAGCCCATTTCGGCAATCGCCCGCATGGTGCCCAATACGCTGGCGGCGCCGCACATGTCATATTTCATTTCATCCATTTCCGCACCGGGCTTCAGCGAAATCCCGCCACTGTCGAAAGTAACTCCCTTGCCGACCAGCACAATGGGTTTTTGCTTTTTGCCGCCGCCCCGGTATTCCAGCGTGATCAGTTTGGCAGGCTGACGGCTGCCGCGTGTGACTGACAACAGTGAATGCATGCCCAGCTTCAGCATGTCCTTTTCATCGAGGATGGTTGCCTTGAGTTTGTGGTCCTTGGCCAGTGACTTTGCCTGATCGGCCAAATAAGTCGGCGTGCAGATGTTGCCGGGGAGATTGCCCAAATCCTTGGCCAATTTCATTCCATGTGCGATTGCACTGGCTTGGTCGAGTGCTTTTTGAGCGGCGCTGCCGGGTTTGCCGGTATAGCACAGCAGGATTTTGCGCAACACCGGCGCTTCGGCGGGCTTGCTCTTGAGTTGGTCACCGCGATAAACGGACTCGGCAGCGATCAGCACGGCCTGCATCACGCTCCAGATTTCATCGCGGCCCTTGACGGGCAGGTCAGTGAGATACAGTGCGGCGTCTTTGCAGGCGGTTTTTTGCAGCGCGCCCATCGTCGAACGCAGCACGTCGAGAAGCTGCTTGCTCGCGAATTCATTGGATTTACCGAGACCAACCAGCAACACGCGATCGGCAACAATGTTGGCAACGTGATGCAACATCAGGGTGGTCCCGACCTTGCCGTTCATGTCGCCGCGCGCAACAAGATCGCTTAAATGATGCGCCGCCGTTTTGTCCAGCAACTGTGCCGATGGGGAGAGTTTGCCGCTTTCATACACGCCAACCACCACGCAGCCGCTGCGCTGCTTCTCCGGACTGCTTTGTTTTATGCTAAATTCCACGTGTTGCTCCTTAAAAAAACCCATGCCTAGATGTCCGATTATCCGCAAACTTACCATGTAAAGTCAAAGCCACTGCGCTCGGGGATTTTTCACCGTGCTTTGGTAAGCGAATTTGTCAGCAATGGATTGCTGGTATTTGCAGTGTTGCTGGGCATTATAGTGGTCAGCCAATTAATACGTTTGCTAAGCGATGCGGTCAGTGGCGTTATCGCGGTTGACGGGGTGATGGCTCTGCTGGGATTCAGTGCCATGAACTATTTGCCGGTGCTGCTTTCCATCAGTTTGTTCATATCCATTCTCCTTACCCTGTCCAGATGTTATCGGGACAGTGAAATGGTGGTGTGGTTTTGTTCGGGAATCGGACTAACGCGCTGGATTCGTCCGGTTCTATCGTATGCCCTGCCTGTGGTCGGATTGATTGCATTGCTCAGTTTATTGGTGTCACCCTGGTCATTGCGCAAGGCCGATGAGTTCAAGACAAAATTGCAAAGCCGTGATGATGTAACGGCAGCAACACCGGGATTGTTCCGCGAATCCAAACAGAGCGACCGGGTGTATTTTGTTGATAATGTCGATACAGGGTCCAACCGTGTTGGTAACATCTTTGTGCAATCCAAGCAAAATGGAAAACTCGGCACGATGGTAGCGAAGCATGGCTTGCAGGAAACATTCCCGAATGGGGATCGTTTTCTGGTGTTGCTCAACGGCACCCGTTATGAAGGAACTCCCGGCCGGCGCGATTATCGCATCGTGGAATTTGAGCGTTATGCGATGCGAATTGATGCTGCGCCCGTCAAACAGGCTAAGCCTGAAGTGCGCACCATGACAACGCTGGCGTTATGGCGCAACCCCACAACATGGAATCTCTCAGAATTGGAATGGAGAGTCGGATTACCAATCAGCGCGGCGATACTTGCTTTGCTGGCGATTCCATTGGGTTACGTCAATCCGCGTGCCGGCCGTTCGCTCAATCTGATATTGGCGATCGTGCTGTACATGTTTTACAACAACATGATCAGCGTTACCAATACCTGGGTGGGGCAAGGTAAGCTGTCCCCCGGTATCGGCCTCTGGGCCATACATGCGGCCATGTTGATGGTAACTTTGCTGATGTTCTACCGGCGAATGACATTATTCTCGCTACGCTGGAATTTTAAAAAAGATCGGCATGATGCTGACATTCCCCCGCCTGGGTTTCCTCTCCATGTGGATGATGATATGACTCACTCTCTGCTCGAGGGTGGAACTGGCGGCAAAGAAAAAGTATGAAGCTGCTGACTCGTTATCTCGGCCGGGAAATTTACCTCAGTATTGGGCTGGTATTTCTCGCCCTTCTCATGTTGTTTTCCTTTCTGGATCTGATCCATGAGCTAAATGCGATGGGGCAGGGGCAGTACAACCTGGGTTATGTACTGCTGTTCGTGATGTTGACCATTCCCGGTCATATTTACGAACTTTTCCCGGTGGCGGTTTTGATCGGCACGATTGTCGCGCTGGTGCAAATGTCGGCCAGTTCGGAGTTGACCGTTTTTCGATCTTCCGGCGCATCGCTTATGCAGATGGTTGGTGCACTGTTCAAGATTGCCTTGCCGCTGGTGTTGTTGAGTTTTGTTATTGGCGAATTTCTGGCGCCGCCGAGCGAGAAGTTGGCACAGGAATTGCGCCTCAAGGCACAGCACGCCCAAATCTCGCTGAAAGAATTTCGTTCCGGCGTTTGGGTCAAGGACGAGCTCAGCTTCGTGAATGTAAAAAACGTTATGCCAGACACCAGTTTGTTGAATATTGATATCTACAAGTTTGATGATACCTATCATTTGCAGTCGATTATCAGTGCCAAGCGGGCAAAGTTTGTCAATGAAGGACTCTGGCAGCTTGATAACGTAACGGAGACCCGGTTCAGCAAAGCGGGTACGAGTATCGATGTCGAGCCACTGCAGGAATGGCATTCGGCGTTGAATCCAGGAATTTTCAGCGTGCTGTTGGTTGTTCCCGAGCAGATGTCGGCATGGGATTTATACCAATATACCGAACATCTCCGCGACAATCACCAAAGAAGCGCGCGCTACGAAATTGCGATGTGGAATAAGCTCGATTACCCATTTTCATTACTGGTAATGATGTTGTTGGCACTTCCGTTTGCTTCTTATCATCGGCGCGCAGGGGGGGTGGGCTCGATGATTTTTGTGGGTATCGTACTCGGATTGCTGTTCCACTTTGCCGGGCAACTGTTTGGAAGTTTGGGCGCACTAAATGACTGGCAACCCTTCCTTAGCGCTACTGCAATGACCGGGTTGTTTCTGCTGCTTGGGATTGCAATGCTGTGGTGGACTGAAAGGCGATAGAGTTGTTTTTTACATTCCTGAAATGTCAAATTAACCAGCATGTATTAACGCATAGCGGGTTTTTCTTTGCCTGTACGTTCCTAATTATTCCCTTGCAATACACCCCCGTTTTGGGGTTAAATTGGGGGTGCGTTGAGCGGGGTGCAAGGTGATACCCCCAAACTGAAAACCAAGGGGGCAATCATGGCACTGACAGCAATCGAAGTAAGCAAGGCAAAGGCAACCGACAAGGCCACAAAGCTGTTTGACGGCGGCGGCTTGTATCTACTGGCGCAACCCAATGGCGCAAAATACTGGCGGCTCAAGTACCGGTTCGCTGGAAGGGAAAAAATGCTTTCCATAGGGGTTTATCCTGACGTAAGCCTATCGGACGCACGGGAACGGCGCGAAGCTGCACGCAAGTTATTGGCGAATGGTGCAGACCCTAGCGCGGTAAAGAAGGCAAAAAAGGCGGCTGCAGTGGCCTTGGCGGAAAACAGCTTTGAGATTGTGGCGCGTGAATGGCTTTCTAAATTCTCAAAAAACTGGAAAGAATCGCATACAAGAACAACTACTTTAAGGTTGGTGAATGATGTATTCCCGTGGCTTGGTGTCCGCCCTATCGGGGATATAGACGCGCCTGAGTTGCTGACGGTATTGCGCCGGATCGAAAGCCGTGGTGCACTGGAAGCCGCTCACCGTGTTAGTGCAATCTGTGGGCAGGTGTTCCGGTATGCCATAGCGACAGGACGCGCCAAACGAGACCCGGCGGCAGACTTGCGCGGATCACTGCCACCACATAGAGGCAAGCACCTAGCAGCGATTACCGAACCCGTGCAGATAGGTAAATTGATGCGAGATATTGAAGGCTATCGGGGCTCGTTTATTGTGCGCTGCGCGCTGCGCCTTGCACCAATGGTATTCGTGCGACCGATAGAGTTGAGCCGTGCAGAATGGGCAGAAATTGACCTTGATAAAGCCGAATGGCGCATACCTGCCGACAAGATGAAAATGAAGGCGCTGCACATAGTCCCATTGTCAACTCAAGCCGTGGCGTTCCTGCGCGAACTTCACCCACTGACAGGCACGGGTAAATACCTCTTCCCCAATGTACGCACCCACACACTGCCAATGGCGGGCAACACGATATTGGCGGCGATCAGAAGCATGGGGTACACCTCCACAGAAATGACCGCGCACGGCTTCCGGCACATGGCCAGCACGCTATTAAACGAGCAGGGCTTTAATGCTGACGCAATCGAGCGGCAACTAGCGCACAAGGCCAGTGGTGTACGTGGGACCTATAACGCGGCTGAATACCTGCCAGAACGGAGGCGCATGATGCAGCACTGGGCGGACTACCTAGGCGGCTTGGCAGCGGGTGCGGAAGTGATACCGCTGCGCGCTAAAGGATAACGCACCTTGGACAAAACAAAACCACAACCCAAAAACCTTGCGGTGAAATCTGAAATTGCGGAAGTATTCATGAAGCAATTACCTGAAAATCTACTGCTGATGATTTACGAAGCTAAAAATGGAGACACGATAGCGGCGCGCAATACACTAATTTTGTTGACAGGGATGCTGTCATCTACACGATTTAACCAATTTACTGGAGAGATATTGTCTGAGCCGTTGGAAATTCCAGAGTGGGTGCGTTCATATTTAGCACAGTCGTTTACCCACATATTGGAGGGCCAGAATGCGGATAAGGCATTAAACTTGAAGCGCAACGGCAGGCCGACCGCGTGGAGTTATTATCCCAAACTGGCGGCGGCACAAACCGTGCATTTTTACCATACCCATAGTGCAGAAAAAAAAACCATTGAGGAAAGCTGTGCGACAGTTGCCGATGGGATCAATAGTCTGGTAGCAAGAGTAAATCGCACGCTTCTAGAGTCTGTTGGCCTAGGGCATTTTATCGGGAAGTCCGGAATAAGCCAGGAGTTGGTGTCGAAGTGGTACTTTAAGCTGCTAAAAAAAAATGCAAACCTTAATGGCATTAGAGGCAAGCAAATAGCCCAACTTATAGAGGTTGATTTACGAAACCCCCAATAGTTTCGTATGTGATGTAAATCACAATGTTGTACAAAATCCATTCTGCCTACTTTTACGGCGTTTCAGGAATGGATAGCACCATGCAAGCAACTACATCACAAACCGCACTCGCGCACGCTCAGCAACAAACAGCCCTAATCCGCCGCCGCGAAGTCGAGCGGCTGACCGCGTTATCGCGATCCAGAATCTATTACCTGATGAAGCAAGGCGCATTCCCCAAGCCAGTGACCCTCGGCACCATGAGTGTGGCATGGGTCGCGGCTGAAGTTCAGCAATGGATAACTGACCGCATTGCTGAACGCAAGACAGCCGACTCGCTGAGGGGGGATGTGCCATGATAGAACACACCCAGTTTTTGCGTATTAAAAAACTGAGGGGCAGCGGAATTATCGCTATCGCTGCCCGGCATAACCTTGAACCTGATGCGAGAGCTAAAGCTCACATAGACTCGCGCAAGACTTCGCAGAATGTTGTTCTTCGAGGCGCTAACCTTGCTGCTGATGTGGCGGCGGAAGCGGTCAGCATGATGGAGCAGGCGAAAGTTAAGCGACGGATAAATGAAGTTCTCGGGCTAGAAGT
>Ga0307375_10002711_pt1 | contig 17922 bp, 17 predicted proteins | sample TR1MG_FD_202531 | JGI IMG/M metagenome (GOLD analysis project Ga0307375, IMG submission 202531) | Soil microbial communities from Risofladan, Vaasa, Finland - TR-1 | ecosystem: Environmental > Terrestrial > Soil > Coastal area > Acid sulfate soil | place: Finland: Risofladan, Vaasa | collected... | reverse complement strand
CGTATCGGGCCAGGCCTTCTCGCTCGCCCTCGACGCGCCTTCCGGCAGTATCGATGTCGTACCCCAGGACCCGGCCATCTCCGAGATCAGCGCGGCCCAGCCCCTGGCCTTCACGATCAAGGCGGTTTCCGCCTATGCCTTCATCGCCAAGTACTCGATGGATGTCGTCGGGCCTGACGGCAGCACCCTCAAGTCCTTCTCCGCCAATTACCCGAACAACAACGTCGTCAAGTGGGACGGCACGAGCGGCGGGACCATGGTCCTCCAGCCCGGCACCCACTATCAGGCGATAGCCAAGGTCGAGGATGAATACGGCAATGTGGGCACTCTGCGCGGCTACTTCATCACCGATCCCGCCAGTTCCGGCATTCCCCTGACTATCGCCCCCGCCTGGGACGGATTCGCCCCCAAGGGCGATGGCACCAGGCTCACGATGGACTTCGCCCTGTCGGTCGACAAGCCCGACGCGGTCAAGAGCTGGAAGGTCGAGATGCTCGATGCGAGCGGGACTGCGGTCAAGACCTTCACGGGCGGCACGAAGCTACCCTCCGAGCTTTCCTGGGACGGCACGACGGACGCGAAGGCGCTGGCTCCCGAGGGGCGCTATAACGGCCGTCTCACGGTCGACTTCGGCAGCCAGTTCACGGCAGCCACCAAGATCTCCGATCCCTTCGTCCTCGCCCTGACCAAGCCGGCGGTCAAGGTTTCCCTGTCGACGGCGACTCTGTCCCAGGCCGCCGACGGATCGATTCCCAAGGTCGCCATCTCCGTCGACGCCAGTTCTCCCGTCGCCAAGCTCTCGGACTGGAGCGTGGTGATCAAGGATCCCGACGGCAATTCTTTCTCTTCCCTCAAGGGGAACTGGCCCGCCGCCAATGTCAGCTGGGACGGGAAATCGCCCAGCGGCGACCTGGCCATGTCGGCCACGGACTACACGATCGACGTGAAGGTACGGGACGTCTTCGGCAATATCGGCGAGGCCCTCGCGACCATCGGCACGGACATCTTCGTCCAGAAAACCGCCGAGGGTTACCGCATCAATGTCTGGGGCATAGTGTTCAAGCCCTACACCGCCGACTACAAGAACGTGCCCGCAGACAGGGCTAAGCGGAACATCGAGACCCTCGACCTCCTCGCGAAGGCTTTCAACAAGTTCCCCGACTACAAGATCATGCTTGCCGGCCATGCCGTCATGATCAATTGGGCCTATCCCGAGATGGGTGCCGCCGAGCAGCGGGTGATCTTGATCCCCCTCTCCGAGGAAAGAGCCAAGGCCATAGCCGCGGCCCTCGTGGCAAGGGGTGTGGCCGCCAATCGCCTGGATACCAAGGGTTATGGAGCCTTGAACCCGATCGTTCCCGATAGCGATCTCGTCAATCGCTGGAAGAACAGGCGCGTCGAGTTCCTTCTTATCAAGTAGGACTTCAGTATCTAGCTTCCATGCTGCGACCCGTCGCCTGGCGACGGGTCGCAGTCTTTTCTTCCCTATAAAGCGAAAGAAATAAAAAGCATGCCATCGTGTGGCCATTAGCTGGTTCATTTCATCATATAAATAATTATCTATATCCTCATATTGCCATATGCCGGTTTTCGTACTAGAATCCCGCCGACTTCATCGGTTTTTCCGCAATCCCAAGGCTCCCGTGCCACTACGTCCGGTCCTCTTAAACCACTGAGACGAGAGCTGTCGGCGTGGCAATCGTCCGCCCCTTCGGGCGGTCACCATAAAAGGAGAGGGTGATGGCTAAGCAATTCGGAACTCTCTTTCTGTTCCTGGCGGGGGGCTTCGTCCTCTCGCTCATCATCGTGTTCGTGAACTGGATCCTCCGTCCAAGGAATCCGAACGTCGCGAAGTCCCGCACCTACGAGTGCGGTCTCGAGACCGAGGGCCCGACCTGGGTACAGTTCAAGATCAGTTACTATCTCTACGCGCTGATCTTCGTCGTCTTCGATGTGGAAGTCGTATTCCTCTACCCCTGGGCTGCCGCGTTCAAGAACGCCGGCCTTTTGCCCTTCGTGGAAATGGCCATCTTCATCGGGGTCCTCGCCCTGGGCATCTGGTTCGCGTGGAAGAAGGGAGCCTTCGAATGGAACTGAGCGACAAGGGACCGGGCGCCCCCGCCCACGGTTCCGCGGAACCGACGACCCTCATCAAGGGGAAGGTGCATGACGGCATCGAGTCGATCCTCGACTTCTGCCGCGGCAATTCGCTCTGGCCGGTGACCTTCGGCCTCGCCTGCTGCGCCATCGAGATGATGACCGCGGGCAGCGCGCGCTACGATCTGTCCCGCTTCGGCTTCGAGGTCTTCAGGCCCTCACCGAGGCAGGCCGACTTGATGATCGTGGCGGGGACAGTCACCGACAAGATGGCCCCCCTCCTCAAGACCATCTACGACCAGATGCCGGAGCCCAAGTACGTGCTGGCCATGGGCGGCTGCGCAGTTTGTGGCGGCCCCTTCGCCGATTCCTACTCGGTGGTCCAGGGGGTCGACACCATCGTACCCGTGGACGTCTATGTGCCCGGCTGTCCTCCCCGCCCCGAGGCCCTCATCGACGGCATCCTCAAGGTCCGCGCAATGCTCCGCGACCGCAAGCTCAAGGAGGTGCCCTTCAATGCGTGATATCGCGATCCTTGCCGCCGCCGTCCCCGGGGCGGAGATAAAGGACGGCATCCTCCTCGTGCGGGCCGATCGAATCGTGGCGGCCCTCGAGGCCTTGAAAAAGCTCGGAGACTTCATCCTTTTCGACATCTCCGCCGTGGATAGGCCGGCCAAGGCCGCCCCGACTGCCGCGGCCCCCGGCGTCGCGGCCACGTCCGTGGCCGAAGTCGCCGCCCCCGAGCCCTGCTTCGAACTCAGCTATCGCCTCTTGGACATGAAGGAGAAGGCCAAGGACTTCCTCACGGTCCGCGTCATCCTCGATCACGAGGCGCCCTCGGTGCCGAGCGTCATCGGGGTATGGAAATCGGCCGACGTCCTCGAGCGCGAGGTTTGGGATCTGATGGGCGTCGAATTCATCGGTCGCGAGAAGCTCGGCCGAATCCTCCTCAGAGACGATTTCGTCGGACATCCCCTCCGCAAGGATTTCGTGATGCCGAAACGCGAGCGCTTCCTCTCTCCCGCCTGGGATAGGAAGGCAGCCGAGGGAGGTCTCTGATGGGCGATTTCATCACCGAAGCCGACGGCCTGGAGACCCAGGAGTTCATTCTCAACCTCGGGCCACAACACCCCTCCACCCATGGCGTCTATCGCGCCCGTCTCATCATGGACGGCGAGATCGTCGTCTCCGCCGAGAACAAGATAGGCTACCTGCATCGCGGCATCGAGAAGATCGCCGAAGGCATCACCTACGCCCAGTTCACGCCCTATACGACGCGCTTCGACTACGTGTCGGGGGCGATGCAGCCCTGGGCCTGGTGTTTGGCCCTCGAGAAGCTCGGCAACACCGTGGTCCCCGAGCGCGCGGAATACCTTCGCGTCATCGTCGGCGAGCTCCAGCGTATCGCCAGCCACCTGGTCATGCTCGGTTCGATGGTCCTCGACTTCAGCGCCATCACTCCCTGGACCTACGTCTTCAACGCCCGCGAGGAGATACTCGATCTCCTCGAGGCGGTTTCGGGCTCCCGCCTCCTCGTCAACTACTTCGTGAACGGCGGTGTCAACGCGGACATCCCCGAGGGCTGGGCGGCCAAAACCGAAGCCGCCCTCGACGGCATGCTCAAGCGGCTCGACGACTTCGAACGGATGGTGAGCGGCAACGAGATCTTCCTCGGACGCACGAAGGGCATCGCGCCGGTCAGCGCCGCCGAGGCTATCGAGTACGGCATCACCGGGGCCAGTCTCCGCGCCTCGGGCGTCGACTTCGATATGCGCCGTGACTCTCCCTACTCGGTCTACGACCGCTTCAGCTTCGCGGTGCCCGTAATAAAGGGCGGCGACAGCTTCGACCGCTACCAGCTCCGCGTCCTCGAGATCAGGGAAAGCGTGAAAATCGTCAGACAGGCCCTGAAGACCCTGCCGGACGGCGAGGTGCGCGCCAAGGTGGCCAAGGTTTGGAGGCCCGCCCCCGGCGAGGCCTACGCGGCCACGGAGGCTGCCCGCGGCATCATGGGTTACCAGGTCGTGTCCGACGGCAGCACCAAGCCCTACAGGGTCCATATGCGCTCGCCCTCATTCTGCAACATCGGGATAATCCCGGCGAAGGCCCCCGGCCTCACGCTCCAGGATTTCATCTCCTTCATCGCGTCGTTGGACTTCGTCCTCGGCGACATCGACCGATAGGAGGGCGGAGAACATGGTCGGGTTTCTTACAACTATCTTCAATTGGGTCCAGGGCTTCCTGGGGCTGCCGGCGACCTCGCTGGCGGATGCCCTGCCCTGGTGGGATATCCTCTGGGCCTTCGTCTACTTCGTGGGCGCCATCATCCTCCTCATCATCAACGTTATCATGCTGATCTGGATCGAGCGTCGCGCGGCGGGCTTCTTCCAGGAGCGCGTCGGCCCCAACCGGGTCGGCCCCTTCGGTCTCCTCCAGACGATCAACGACACGATCAAGCTCCTGGGCAAGGAATGGATCATGCCGGCGGCGGCGGACAAGCTCGTCTACCTCATCGCCCCCCTCCTCATCGTCACCGTGTCGGTCACGATGTACGGCCTCCTGCCATACGGACCGGGGATCACGCCGGTAACGCTCAACGTCGGAATCCTCTTCTTCCTCGCGATTTCGTCGGTGAACACCCTCTCCGTGCTCATGGCCGGCTGGGGCTCCAACAACAAGTACTCCCTCCTCGGCGGCATGCGCACGGTGGCCCAGATCATCAGCTACGAAATACCGATGGCCCTCTCGATCATCGGTATAGTGATGATCACCGGTTCCCTCGACCTCGGCACGATCGCGAGCGCCCAGTCGCATGTGTGGAACGTCTTCGTCCAGCCCGTGGCCTTCGTGATCTTCGTCATATCGGCCCTCGCCGAGCTCACGAAGTCGCCCTTCGACATGACCGAGGCCGAGCAGGAGTTCGTTGCCGGCTACCACACCGAGTATTCGGGCATCCGCTTCACCCTCTTCTTCATGGGCGAGTACGCGAACCTCTTCTCGATGTCGGCCCTCGGTGTGGTCCTCTTCTTCGGCGGCGCGAACGGCCCCTTCCTTCCCCCATGGGTCTGGTTCATCGGAAAGACCTACGTCTTCATCCTCTTCATGCTTTGGATCCGCTGGACCTTCCTCCGCATCCGCGTCGACAAGATGATGAAATTCAACTGGAAGATCCTCATTCCGATCTCCCTGGCCAACCTCCTCCTCACGGGGGTCGGCATCAAGATCTGGCAGGCCGCCACCGGCGCCATCAGGTGGTAATGAAATGTACGGACTAGGATTGCTGAAGGGCCTGGGCGTTTCGATGAAGCGCTTCTGGATGCCCAAGATCACGGAAAAATATCCCGAGGTGCAGCCCAAGCTGCCGGAGCGCAGCAAGGGTTCCTTTCAATACAACAAGGACAGCTGCACCTCCTGCGAGCTCTGCTCGATGGCCTGCCCCAACGGGGTCATCAAGGTGGAGTGGCACAAGGACGAGTCGGGCAAGAAGCGGCTCGACCGCTATCGGATGAACCTCGGACATTGCCTCTTCTGCGGCCTCTGCGTCGAGGCCTGCCCCACCACGCCGAAGTCCATCGACTTCAAGAGGGACTTCGCCCTGGGTTGCTGGCGCAAGGAAGACATCTACCGCGTGTGGACGAAGGAATGGCCCGCCGCCGAGAGCGCCCCCGACCCCGCGGCCCCCGCTTCCCCGTCGGCCCCCGCCCAAGGAGGCAACTGACATGCTCGGTGTCATCTTCTTCTACGTTTTCGCCGCTGCCGTCGTCGTCGGCGCCCTGGCGATGGTCCTCACGAAGAACCTCGTGCACGCGGCCCTCTTCATGGCTGGCACCTTCCTGATGATCGCCTTCCTCTACATCCTCATGGGTGCCGACTACGTCGGCGCCGTGCAGATCCTCGTGTACGTCGGGGCGATCTCCATCCTCTTCGTCTTCGGTATCATGCTCACCAAGCGCGACCGCATCGAGGATTCGAACCGCTTCAATCGCTACGCATTTCCGGCGACCATCGTGGCCATCCTCCTCTTCGTCAGCATCCTCCTGACGGCGATCGGCACCGCCTTCCAGAACGCTCCCGCCCCTACCGGCGATTCCACCATCCAGACCATCGCGGACATCTTCCTCTCCGACTACGTGCTCGCCTTCGAGTTCGCCGGCATCCTCCTCCTCTCGGCCCTCGTAGGCGCGATCGTGATCGGCCAGGGCCAGCTCGCGAGGAAGACGAGGTTGCGTGGAACCACGACCCTCGAAGGTTCCAATGGAGGCGAAAAATGATCGGCCTCGCGCATTATCTCGTTCTCGCCGGGCTCCTTTTCTGCATCGGGCTCCTCGGCGCGGTAGCCAAGCGCAACGCAATAGCCGTGTTCATGGGCGTTGAGCTCATGCTCAACTCCGTGAATATCAACCTCGTCGCCTTCAACCGTTTCCTCCATCCCGAGTTCCTCGGCGGGCAGGCCTTCGCGATCTTCGTGATCGTCGTGGCCGCAGCGGAGGTTTCGGTGGGCCTGGCGATCATCCTCGCGCTCTACCGCCGCAAGGCGAACACGAGCGTCGACGAGATCGACCTCCTCAAATGGTGAGCGGAAAGGCAAGGCAGGAACGCACATGATCACACTCGCCATACTACTGACGATCGCGCCCGTCGCGGCCTACGTCGTCATCGTGGCCTTCCTCAATCGCTGGAAGGCCCTGTCGGCAGGCCTCGCGATCGCCGCGTCGGGAACCTCCCTCGCGATCTCGCTATGGCTCCTCTGGTCGATGATCGGCAACCCCACGCCGGTTCACGACGCCATCCAGTGGCTCCATATCCCGCAGATCGGCGGCTTTAGGGGCCTCGACCTCGTCGCCGGCGTCCTCGTGGACCCGCTCTCGGCCCTGATGGCGAGCATCGTCTCCCTCGTGGCCTTCCTCGTGATGGTCTACTCGGTGGGCTACATGAAGGGCGACGAGGGATTCTCGCGCTATTTCGCCTATCTCTCACTCTTCACCTTCTCGATGCTCGGCCTCGTGGTCTCGGACAACTACTTCATGACCTTCGTCTTCTGGGAACTCGTCGGCCTCTCCTCCTATCTCCTCATCGGTTTCTGGAGGCTTAAGGACGCGCCGGCCGAGGCCAGCAAGAAGGCCTTCGTCACCAATCGCTGGGGCGACTTCGGCTTCATGATCGGCATCATCCTCCTTTTCATGGTCTTCGGGACCTTCGACTACGGAGCTCTCGCGAGGATGATTCCCCAGTATTCCCACCTCGGCTTCCTCGCCCTCATCGCCGTCCTCGTCTTCACCGGCCCGATGGGCAAGTCGGCCCAGTTCCCCTTCCATGTCTGGCTTCCGGACGCGATGGAGGGCCCGACGCCGGTCTCCGCCCTCATCCACGCGGCGACGATGGTCGCGGCGGGCGTCTACCTCGTGGCGCGTGCCTTCGTCCTCTTCCACGCCGTGCCGAACGTGATGGAGCTCATAGCCTGGATCGGCGGTTTTACCGCGATCTTCGCGGCCCTGATAGCCCTCGTGCAGAAGGACATCAAGCGGATCCTGGCCTACTCGACCCTGTCGCAGCTCGGCTACATGTTCCTCGCCTTGGGCTCGGGCTCGATGAGCGCGGGCATGTTCCATCTTACGACCCACGCCTTCTTCAAGGCCCTCCTCTTCCTCGGCTCGGGCTCCGTCATCCACGCGCTGGGTCAGCAGGACATCTTCAAGATGGGCGGTCTTTCCAAGAAGATGCCCATCACCACCTGGACCTTCGTGATCGGCGCCCTCTCGCTCGGCGGTCTCTTCCCCCTCGCGGGTTTCTGGAGCAAGGACGAGATCCTCCTCTCCGCCCTCAAGGACGGCCAAGTCGCCCTCTACTGGATCGGCGTCGTCACGGCCTTCCTCACCGCCTTCTATATGTTCCGTCTCATCTTCACGGCCTTCTTCGGCAAGGCCGCGTCCGAGAATGCCGCCGAGCGAGAGCTCGGTGCCGCCACCATGGCCCATCAGGATCATGGGACGGGCCATGGCGACGACGGCCATGGGCATCAGGCCCATGAAAGTCCCGCCACGATGACGGTGCCCCTGATCATCCTCGCCGTCCTCTCGGTCGTGGGTGGCCTCGTCGGCTCGCCCTGGTGGACCCAGTGGTTCGGCGGCTCCTTCGGTTCCTTCATCTACTTCGGCGAACCGGAGGCGGCCCATATCGATCTCGCGGTGGCCATTCCCGCCACGATCGTCGCCCTTCTCGGCATCACGCTGGCCTGGGTCATCTATGGCGCGAAGCTCGTCAAGCACGAGTGGCTCGCCGAGAAGCTCAAGCCCCTCCACAGCCTCCTCGAACACAAGTTCTACATCGACGAATTTTATGGCTTCGTGTTCAAGTGGGTGATGTTCCTCCTCGGCACGATCCTCGATTGGATCGACCACAAGGTGATCGACGGGACCTTCGACGGTCTCGGCGCGGCCACGAAGGCCGGCGGCGGCAAACTGAGGCTCATCCAGACCGGAAAGCTCCAGTCCTACGCCCTGTTCATCTTCGGCGCGGTCGCCATCGTCGTGATCATGCTTTCGACCAACCTGATCGGAGGCTTCGCCAAATGAACGGACTCCACCTCCTGCCGGGCATAATCATCGCGCCCTTCGCGGCCGCGCTCATCATGCTCTTCGTGCCCGCCACGGCACGGAACCTCATTCGGGGCCTCGCCCTCGCCGCCGCCACCGTCTCGCTCACCCTCGCGACCTTCGCGATGTTCCTCTACGACAATGGAACGAAGGGTCTCCAGTTCGTCGAGAGCGTGGGCTGGCTTAAGTCCTACGGCATCAGCCTCGACCTGGGCGTCGACGGGCTATCGCTGCCCCTCGTCCTCCTGACCTCGATCATCTTCTTCGCCGGCGTATTCGTGTCCTGGAAGCTCGAGAACAGGCCGAAGGAATTCTTCGTCTACACCCTCCTCCTCGTGGGCGGTGTCTTCGGGGTCTTCATGTCGACCGACCTCCTCGTGCTCTTCATGTTCATCGAGGTGGCTGTCATTCCGAAGTACGTGCTGATCAGCGTCTGGGGTTCCACGCGCAAGGAATACGCGGCGATGAAGTACACCCTGTACCTCCTCGCGGGCTCGGCCCTCGCCTTCGTCGGCCTCTTCGCCATCTACGCCTACGTGCAGAATCCGCAACTCGGTCTGGGCTACGGCACCTTCTCCCTCGCGGAACTCCAGAAAGTCAACTTCGATCCCGAGTTCCAGAAGTGGGCCTTCCTCGCCCTCCTCGTGGGCTTCGGCGTCCTCGTGCCGATATTCCCCCTCCATCGCTGGACTCCCGACGGACACTCCGCCGCGCCGACGACCATCTCGATGCTCCTCGCGGGCGTCATCATGAAGCTCGGCGGCTACGCCATCATCCGCGTCGGCCTCGGCTACTTCCCCGAGGGAGCCGCCTATTGGGCCCCCCTCATCGCGGTGCTCGCGACCATCAACGTGATCTACATCGCCTTCGTGGCCCTCGTGCAGAAGGACATGAAGTTCGTGGTGGCCAACTCCTCGATAAGCCACATGGGCTTCGTCCTCCTCGGCATCGCCTCGATGAACGCGGTGTCGGTGAGCGGCGCCGCCGCGCAGATGTTCGCGCACGGCATAATGGCCGCCCTCTTCTTCGCCCTCGTCGGCCAGGTCTACGACAAGGCCCACACGAGGATGATCGCCGACTTCGGCGGGCTGGCCAAATACATGCCGCGAACCTCGGCGGCATTCCTCGTCGTCGGTCTCGCCTCCCTCGGCCTTCCGGGCCTCTTCAACTTCGTGCCCGAGTTCACCGTCTTCTTGGGCGGCATGCAGCGCTTCCCGATTCTCACGGTGATCTCCATCTTCTCGGTCGTCGTGACCGCAATCTACGTCCTCTGGGTCTACCAGCGCGTGTTCTTCGGGCCCGCCAATCCGAGGTGGGAAGGCCTCTCCGACATGAAGGGCGTCGAGATCGTGCCCGTCGTGCTCCTCGGCGGCATACTCCTCGTCCTCGGCATCATGCCCGGCGGCTTCATGAACATGGTGAGCGGCGGCATCGCGCCGATCGTGCAGCGCCTGGCTGCCGTCGGCACGGGAGGGATCTTCTGATGGACTTCTCCACACTCAACCTCGAAATCGGCGCGGCCGTCCTCGGCATCCTCCTCCTCGCCGCCAGTCTCCTCCTCCCGGCGAAAAAGAAGGGCGGAACTGCCGTCCTGGCCGCCATCGGCTTCGGCGCCCTCCTCGTCATGTCCTTTGCGGCCCCCGGCGGACCCGGTCCCTTCTTCAAGGGCCAGTACGTCAACGACGGCACCGCCCTCCTCTTCAAGCAGATTTTCATCCTCGGAGCCTTCCTGGTCACGCTGATGGCCTTCCGCTTCTCCAAGCGCTTCGAGGACATGCGCGGAGAGTTCTTCATCCTCATGGCCTTCTCCCTCGTCGGCATGATGGGAATGGCGGGAGCCACCGACTTCCTCACCCTCTATATCGCCCTCGAGTTGATGTCCCTGCCCCTCGTGGTCCTGACGGCCTTCGAGAAGAAGGCCGAGCGCTCGACCGAGGCCGGCGTCAAGTATGTCCTCCTCTCGGCCATGTCCTCCGCCATACTCCTTTTCGGCCTTTCCTTCCTTTACGGCGCGGCCGGCTCCTTTTCCTACCAGGATGTGGCGGCCGTCCTTACAGGCTCGGGCATCAAAGGCTTCGCGGTATTCGGCGGAATCTTCGTCCTCGCCGGTCTCTCCTTCAAGATCGCGGCCGTGCCCTTCCATATGTGGTCGCCCGACATATATGAGGGTGCCCCGGCGCCGGTCACGGCCTTCCTCGCCGTTGCCTCGAAGGCAGCGGGCTTTGCGGCCCTCGCCAGGATATTCCCCCTCGTCCTCGCGCCGATGGGACCCGGAGTATCCGTCCTCGTCGTCCTCCTCGCCTCGATGTCGATGGTGGTCGGCAATCTCTCCGCTATTCCCCAGACGAACATCAAGCGGCTTCTCGCCTATTCGAGCATCGCCCACGCGGGCTATATGCTTCTCGGCGTCTTCGTGGCGACGAAGGCCGGGACCGCTGCCGTGGTCTATTATCTCCTCCTCTATCTTGTCGCGAATGTCGGCGCCTTCACGGCGGTGACGGCCTGGTCGGACATCTCCGGCTCGGACGAGATCTCTTCCTTCAAGGGCATGTGGAAGCGCTCGCCCTTCCTCGGGGCCGTCTTTATCGTGAGTCTTCTTTCCCTCGCGGGAATCCCGCCGGCTGCCGGCTTCATCGGGAAGTTCTTCCTCCTCGTGGAGGTCGCGAAGCAGGGCAGTCTCTGGCTCGTCGCCCTCGCCATGGCGATGAGTGTCGTGTCCCTGTACTACTACGTCAGCGTGATAAAGGCCCTCGTGGCCGATGCCCCCGAAGGTGACGATTCTTCGGTGACTATTTCGCCCCTCCTCAAGGTCGTCCTTCTCGCGAGCGCGGTCGCGACCGTCCTTCTCGGCGTCCTGCCCGGCCCGGTGATGGATTTCATCAAGGCGGCGATCGGCTGATTTCGACGATGTGTTTGCCGTCGACCGCCTGGCTTCGAAGAAGTCCGGCAGTCGACGGGTCTTCGGGACGGCCGCCTGTCCGGTCGCCGTCTCGAAGGCTTTGCTTGACGGTCCGTCGAGCACGTGTTACCAATACAGGTCTTCAGTTTTCTCATCACGGTGGCCCATGAAACTCCAGGATGTCTTCAAGCCAGTCCAGTCCGAACTTAGGGATATGGAGCGCGAGCTTCGGTCGCTCGCGGCGGGCCTCTCGTTCGACTCGATCCGCGCGATACTCGAGCGTTTTTTCACGGCCCCGGGCAAGTATCTCAGACCGGCCCTCCTGCTCATGTCTGCCGACGCCGCTGGCGACTTCGACGCCGAGACCCGCAGCCGCCTCGTTCGGGCGGCGGCCGGCGTGGAGCTCATCCACAACGCGAGCCTCGTCCATGATGATGTCCCCGACGAGGATCTCGAGCGCCGCGGACAGGCGACCGTCAACGCGGGCCACGGCAATCGGGTGGCAATACTGGCGGGTGATACCCTCTACTCCAAGGCCTTCAGCATGATGATCGACGCCCTTCCGAAGCCCCTTCTCAAGGACATCGTCGACCTCAATATCACCATGTGCTCGGCCGAGGTCGAGCAGGAGAAGAACAGGACCACCAAGAGGTCCGTCGGCAAGGAGCTCCTCCTCAAGATCAACGAGGGGAAGACGGCCTCCTTCATGAGCGTGGCCTGCAAGATCGGCGCCAGCCTCGGTGGGGGTTCTCCCGAGGTCGTCGCCCGCCTCGAGGGATTCGGTCTCGATTTCGGCATGGCCTTCCAACTCTACGACGATCTCTCCGACCACGACGCCGACTTGCCCGATCTCGATGTCCTTGCGGAGGCTCAGCGCTTCGCCAAGGCGGCCTTGGCGCGACTCGAGGGCCTCAGGCCCTCGACGGGACGGACAGCCCTCCGCAATCTCGTCGAGCATCTCGTGGACAAGGGCGGCAACTGAGCGCGCCGTAGGCGCCTCCATGCTTGATCCGCGTCCAGCCGGGCCTTCGGCCCTTCTCCGATAGTCGCAGCAAAAAAAACCCGGCTCGAAGCCGGGCTTTTTTTATGCGCCGAGGCGCTCCAGCTGTGTTATTCGGCCCTCTTGATCCAGAGGTCCCAGAGGCCGAGGACGATCATGAGGCCGAAGGCGAGACCCAGGGAGGCTCCGCCCACGATGACGAGGGGGGCGAAGGCGCCGACCATCTTGGCCAACCACCAGGAACCGACATCCATGAGAATGGAGAGGAAGCCCAGGATGATGACGCCTCCCTTGAGCCACCTGGAAAAGGCGGTAAAGGAGAAGGCGAGGCCGAGCACGAACATGACGGAGATGAGACCGTTGACGTGGGTGTGGCTGTTTTGGACGAGTTGGGACCAGGAAATGCCGGTATCAGTCGCGAGAAGGGGCTTCAAGCTATCATAGCTGTCGGTGACGATACCGGCAGTCGCCACGTCCTTCGAATGGCAGGTGTCGCAGCTGGTCTGGAAGGTCTGCTGGACCGAGCTGAAGTCGGATTGCTTGCCGCCCGCTTCGATCCAGGCGAAGAGGGCCTTTCCGTCGGCCTCGGTGGGGATGTACTGATTCATCGTCCCCTTGAGGGCCTTCTCGAGTTTGGAACCGGTCGGGGCTCCATTGAAGGCGATCCGGATATCGGCGATGGAAAGTCCGGGTTTGGTGTCGACGGGCGTATAGGTCAACCAGATGTTGGCCAGGCCGAGAAGGTATCCGACCCCCGCTACGAGGAAGAAGGTCGTCAAGGCAAGCTTGAAGGGAAGATCGAGTTTCCCGAGGCCAGGCTTTGAGGGAAGTAACATCACTATCTCCTTAGATATTCATAACGTGGAATTTCGCATCAATACTTTCGAATAGTGCAATCTAGGTACAATCCTCGATTTCGTCAAGGCAAGACAATGCCGCTGGTCACGAGCGGCAAAAGGAATGCTTGCAAGACGATAAAAAAGGCTTGAAACCTTCTGAAGTAGAGTTATAGTTAATCAAGCATTTGAAACAGGAGACCACATTTCATGGAAAGAATGGCGTCACATCCTGCTTGTCCCGATTTGGTATCTCGAAAACGCTCCGCCCTCCTATTCCTCCTAACCTGTCTGGTCTTCGCTTCCCAAGGCGCCTTCGCTCTCTCGAAGGAGGCGACCGCCTGCATGGCCTGCCATTCGGATGCCGCCATCGCGCCGCTTGTCGAGGTCGGGAAGATGGATGCCTCCATTCACGGTTCCTTCGACTGCAGCCTCTGTCACCCAGGCGCGACGAGCCAGCCGCATGATGCGGCGACGGTCAAGGCAAATTGCGCCAGCTGTCACGCGGATGCAGAGGTGGCATATGCCAAAGGTGTGCACGGGAAGGCGACGGCTGGAGGCGACAAGGCCGCCGCGACCTGCGTGAGCTGCCATGGCGAGGCTCATTCCATACTCCCCGCCAAGGATCCCGATTCGACCATCTATCACGCCAACTTGCCGACGACCTGCGGCCAATGCCATTCGAAGGGCAAGCTGCCGAAGTCGACCGACCAGAATGTCAACAACGCCTTCGATCTCTACACCGATTCCATACATGGAAAGGCGACGATGAAGAGCGGCCTCCTCGTGTCGGCTAACTGCTCCGATTGCCATGGGGCCCACGACATCCTGCCCAAGGACGATCCGGCCTCGCCGGTGAACCGAGCCAATGTTCCGACGACCTGCGGCAAGTGCCATGTCGACGTCCTCAGGGACTGGGAGTCATCCAGCCACGCCGCGGCCTTCAAGGCCGGAAACGGAAACTCGCCGGTCTGCACCGATTGCCATGTGGCGCATACCGTGAGCCATGTCGACAGCCCCAAGGACGTGAACGCCCTCATGTCGGCCTGCTCGAACTGCCACAAGACGGAGTTCGGTACCTACCGCGACAGCTTCCATGGCGAGGTCACCGCCATCGGGGACCTGCGGACGGCCACCTGCTCGTCCTGCCACGGGGCCCACCTCGTCCTGCCCGCCTCCGATCCGCGATCGCCGACCTCGCCCGAGCGGATAGTCTCCACCTGCCAGAAATGCCACGATGGGGCGACCGCCTCCTTCACCGATTACCGGCCGCACGCCGAGCCCCGGGACGCAAGCAAATTCCCCCAATTGCACGCGGTCTATCTCTTCATGACGACCTTGCTGGTCGCGGTCTTCGCGTTCTTCGGGCTTCATACGCTGCTGTGGCTCCTCCATTCGCTCCGGACCGGCGAGGGAAGGAAGAAAAAGGAGGGACGCGATGTCCGCTGATTCCACGCGATACTATCTTCGTTTCCGGCTCTATCACCGAATTCTACACATCATGGTGATAGTTAGTTTCCTCGGCCTCGCGCTGACCGGAATGAGCCTCAAGTTCTCGGACGTCGAGTGGGGGCGCCTGCTCTCCTGGCTGCTTGGCGGACCATTTTCGTGCAGGATACTCCATCGCTTTTTCGCGGTCGTCACCTTCCTCTATTTCGGCCTTCATCTCGTTTGGATAGTGCGCAGCATGCTGAAGAACGGCTTCAAGAGGACTTTCTGGGGTCCGGAGTCGATGATGCCCCAACCGAAGGACATCCTGCAGCTTTATCAGAACGTGAAGCATTTCCTGGGACTCGGCCCGGCTCCGAAGTTTGACCGCTATACCTATTGGGAGAAGTTCGATTACCTCGCCGTTTTCTGGGGCGTCGTTATCATCGGTTTTACGGGCCTCGTGCTGTGGTTCCCCCTGCTGTTCGCCAAATTGCTGCCAGGGATATGGATCAACGCCGCCATCATCGTGCACAGCGACGAGGCCCTCCTCGCCGTCGGTTTCATCTTCACTATCCATTTCTTCAACACCCACCTCCGGCCCGAGAAATTCCCGATGGATAAGGTGATTTTCACGGGACGCGTCACCGAGGAGGAGCTGAAGAACGAGCGCCCCGAGGAGTACAAGCGCCTGGCGGAGACGGGAGGACTCGAGAAGATAGAGACGGGGGAGCCGCGCCACTGGGTCTACACGGTCGCCAAGGTCGGGGGCTTCGCGGCGGTGATCATAGGCGTGATTATGATAGTGCTGATTATCTGGTCGATAGTATTCAGGTGAGTCCGTGCCGTCGCGTTCCGCGGGGCGCGACGGCCTTTCCCTTGGAAAGAGAATAAAAGAATACTACAATATAGGACATTCTATATAGTCCGCGAGACTTATTGGCATAACCGCAAAGTCCGGCTATCCTAACGCGCCGCCAGAGTCGCGGAATCATATGTGAAGGAACTTCCCTTGAAAGCGATATTCAAATTCTTCAGATCGGTGCGGCTTGCCATAGTCCTGCTGGCCATCATAATAGTTTTCTTCGTCTTCTCCACCCTCGTCCCCCAGGGCAGGTCAGCGACCGAGCTTATGCATGCCTATGGGCCCGCCCTTGGCCAGCTCGTCGTCCTGACCGGTGTCGGCAATTTCACGAGTTCTCCGATCTTCTATATTTCGTTGGGACTCTTCGTGCTCAATCTCGGCGTCTGTTCCGTCGATCGCTTCGTGAAGAGGCTCAAGAGCCGCGCCGTGAAGCACTTCGGTCCGGACATCATCCATCTCAGCCTCCTCGTACTGACCGTCGGCGCGCTGATCACCTCGACCGTGCGGCGGGAGCAGGATTTCACCATGGCGGCCGGCGACGCGGTCAACCTGCCCGGCGGCTACGTGATGAAGCTCATCGATTTCGAATTCCTCAAATATCCCGATGGCAGGCCCAAGGCCTGGATCTCGACCGTTGATGTCACCCAGGGGAATCGAATCGTGAGGCAGGGCTACAAGATCGAGGTCAATCACCCCCTCGCCATAGGTATGCTCAAGGTCTACCAGATGAACTATTCCTCCGACGCGACGATCGACTTCATCGATCCGGCGGGAGGTAGGGCGACGATGAAGGTGGGCGAGGGCTTCTCCATGGGTTCCGACCAGCTCGTCTTTGTCGGGGCCCGGAGGGCGGATGCCCCTGCCCAAGGCTGGATAGCCCAGTTCCAGGAATACCAGGGCGACAAGGCCGTCGCCTCCTTCGAGTTCGGCCAGGGAGAGAAGATCGGTCAGTACTCGGTCGATTCGATCAGGGCGAGGGATCTCACGGGTTTGCGCGCGGCGATCGATCCGGGCTTCATCCCCGTCCTCGTCGCCCTCGCCCTCATGGCTATCGGTTTAACTATGACCAGTATTCATAAGAGCAAAGGAGTCGACTAATGGCATTCAACGAAGTCCTGGCCGTCATAGGCCTCGCACTCATCGCCGTCTCGGCCATACCCCAGGTCGTGTTTTTCCTGAAGAAGGGCGGCGAGGCCGACCCGCTATCGCATTGGATTCTGATGGCGGCCGGAGTCGCCCTCTTCGGCACGATCGTGGCGCGAAGCATCGAGATCGATTTCCCCGCGGTGACGAACACCTACGAGGCGATGATCTTCTTCTCCGCCTCGCTCTGCGTCGTCATGGCCGTTCTCCGCCTCGTTTCGAAGAAGAGCACCGGCGCCCTGCGATGGAGCGTTTTCGGGGGCACCGTCATCGCCCTCGCCCTCGTGATGATCTCCTCCTCTCCCATCGTGGGGAAGGACGTGAATCCGCCCATACCGGCCCTCCATTCCTATTGGCTCGTCCTCCACGTGACCATGGCCTTCATCGGCGAGGCTTTCTTCGCGGTCTCGATGGTGAGCGCTATCGCCTATCTCCTGACCAAGGAGGAGGAAAGGAAGAAGGCCATCGACAGGATCATGTACACGACCGTGATGATCGGCTATCCGATCTATACGGCCGGAGCCCTCATCTTCGGCGCCATCTGGGCGGAGTATGCCTGGGGGGTTTACTGGAGCTGGGATCCCAAGGAAACCTGGGCCCTCGTCACTTGGCTCGTCTACACGGCCTTCCTTCATTCGCGCTTCGTGATGAAGGTGAGGGGAAAGCTGTCAGCGATACTTTCCATCACGGGCTTCTTCTTCACGATCTTCACCTTCGCCGGCGTGAACTACCTCCTGGCAGGTCTTCATAGTTATGCTAAATAGTTTTGCCGCGGGGGAGGGCGTTCCGGAATCGGGCAACTTCCCTCGACGGAGGCTCCCTGGCTTGCCTTGACAAGCCGAGGAGCATGGTCGATGTTTTCTATACAGACTTATCAATTGAATTGCTTCCAAGGAGGTTCATCATGAAGATCGGCAAAACGGCGACCCTCGCCCTGCTGTTGATCGCGGGGCTCTTCGTGGCTCCGCTTTCCCTTACCGCAGCGGGCAGCGTTCCCGCCTTGCCCGGCATCAATGCCCCCGACAGCCAACCCAGGGGTTGTGTCGATTGCCATGTCAAGA
>Ga0307375_10002710_pt1 | contig 17923 bp, 15 predicted proteins | sample TR1MG_FD_202531 | JGI IMG/M metagenome (GOLD analysis project Ga0307375, IMG submission 202531) | Soil microbial communities from Risofladan, Vaasa, Finland - TR-1 | ecosystem: Environmental > Terrestrial > Soil > Coastal area > Acid sulfate soil | place: Finland: Risofladan, Vaasa | collected... | reverse complement strand
GAGTGAGACGGCCTACACCTGCTCGCTCACCAACGTCACGGCCGGCTTCACCAACGTTGCGGTGGCGAGCGCCTACGGTCCCGGCGAAGAGCAGGTGACCGATCAGAGCCAGGCGGTGGTGACGCTCATAGCGCCGGCAATCACCATCACCAAGGCGCCGTCCAACCAGTCGGTGGTCTCGGGCAGCACGGCCACCTGGACCATCACGGTGACCAACAGCGGTGACACCCCGCTCACCAACGTGAGCGTGACCGACACCCTGGCGCCCAACTGTGACAAGACCTTCACCGGCACTCTGGCCGCCGGCGCGAGTGAGACGGCCTACACCTGCTCGCTCACCAACGTCACGGCCGGCTTCACCAACGTTGCGGTGGCGAGCGCCTACGGTCCCGGCGAAGAGCAGGTGACCGATCAGAGCCAGGCGGTGGTGACGCTCTACACGCCGCCGGTCAACGTAAGGAGCATCGGCCTCGCCAAGAGCGCCTCGCCGACCACCTACGCAGCGGCGGGTCAGACCATCACCTACACCTACGTGATTACCAACACGGGCAACGTGAACCTGGCCTCGACCCAGTACAGCGTGAGTGACGACCACATCAACTCGGGCACCGCGTTCAACTGCGGCTCGCCGGTTGCGCTCAATGTTGGCGCAAGCGTGTCGTGCACGGCGACCTACACGGTTACCGCGGCCGATGTGACCGCAGGCAGTGTCACCAACGCCGCAATCGCGTCGGGTGGTGGGCTCACCACCGCGCCGGCGCACGCGACCATCGCCAAGGCGGTTGCCTCGGCGATCACGTTGGCCAAGAGCGCCTCGCCGACCACTTACACCGCGGTGGGTGACGTGATCACTTACACCTACGTGATCACCAACACGGGCAACGTGGAACTGGCCTCGACCCAGTACAGCGTGAGTGACGACCACATCAACTCGGGCACCGCGTTCAGTTGCGGGTCGCCGGTTGCCCTCGCGGCGGGCGCGACCGTGACGTGCACGGCCAACTACACCATCACCGCGGCGGACATGGCCGCGGGCAGTGTCACGAACAGTGCCACGGCGAGTGGCGGCGGTCTCTCGAGCGCACCGGTGACCGCGACGGTCACCGAGACCGGTGAGGTCACGACGACCCAGCACGTATCGCCGCCGACCGTGCCGACCACGATACCCAACAACGGTCCCGCTACGGGTGCTGGTGGAGCAGCGAGCTCGGGCGGTGCCAGTGTGGTGCTGGGTATCAGTAGCCTGGTACTACTCGCAGGGCTCGCCCTGTTGGGTGTCCTGTTCCGGCGTCGCAGGTCCTAGGAGGATATGAAGTTCCTTTCTCGAGACTCACGTAGCAACCCACCAACGGGGCGTCGAAAGATGCTCCGTTGGTGGGTTCTGTCGATCCTGTTGGTCGTCGCGGGCGTGGTGGGGATCGTTTACGGCCTCACGCGCCCCGCCGAGGGACCCAATATCACCAAGCCGATTGGGGTCACCAGGTTGCAGTCCCTGTTGACGCCACGCGAAACGACGCCCCCAGCCGTCGTCCGCGCGTCGATAGCGAACGCAGTCTCGGGTGCGCCCACGGCGACGATGGTGTCGAACTCGACGCCGGCGGCGACGGTGAAGTTGTCCAAGGTGGTGCCGCTCAAGTTCAGGTCCCGACCCGTGCACATCACTATCCCATCGCTGGGCGTTTCGGCGTCGGTTACCAAGTTGGGGCTGAACCGTGACGGCTCGGTCCAGGTGCCGAGCAGTTTCTCGGTGCCGGGTTGGTACAAGTACGGACCCGCCCCCGGCCAGAAGGGCTCCGCTGTCATCCTTGGTCACGTGGACAGCCTTAAGGGCGCGGCGGTGTTCTACCACCTGAGGGATTTGAAGCTAGGCAACCGGGTGAACGTCACCCTGGCCAATCACACGATCGTGCGTTTCGCCGTGATCGGTCTTCGCGAGTACACGAAGGGCAAGTTCCCGAACCGCGTCGTCTACGGATCGCGGCCCTACTCCGCGCTCCAGCTGGTGACCTGCGGCGGCACCTTCGATCGCGCGACGGGGCACTACGAGTCCAACATCGTGGCCTACACGGCCCTGGTCTCCAAGAAGGTGCCGCGCCGGGCGTAGTTGCGCGCGATGTGGCACCGGGTCGATCAGGCCTCGTGTGATTCCCAACCAGCACTCCGGTTCGCCACCGTTCCCTCGCCCGACGAGACTCGGGCGGTTGTCCGGTGTTTCTCGCTAGAAGCCGTTAGTACCGTTCGGGGTGCCCATCCCGGTGGGGCCGTTGTAGCCGTTGGACAAGCTCTGGCCCGCGTCGCAGAGATAACCGGCGGTGCAATTGGTGGCATTGGTGCCGCTGGTCACCCGGTTCAATGATGTCGACGTGTACAGACCCTCGGCGGATGTGCCGGCGCTGGACGATGACGGGTAACCCGCCAGGGCGTAGATCGAGGCGATGATCGGCGAGGCAACGCTGGTGCCTCCGAAGACGAGCCAGCCCGATTGGCCGTAACTGTCGTAGACCGCGACGCCGGTGTACGGGTCCGCCACCGCGGCGACGTCGCCGACCGTGCGCTTCGTGCATTTTCCGCCGCTCAACGCGCCGCTCTGCCATTGCGGTTCGTTCTCGTAGGCCGAGCAGCCCGAGCCGGTGCCGGACCAGACTGTCTCGCTCCAAGCGCGGGTCGAGGTGTTCGAGGTGTTCGCCACGAGCGAGGTGCCACCCACGGCGGTGACGCCCGGAGATGCGGCCGGGTACTCGACGCCGTAGCCGCTGTCACCGGCACTCACCGTGACGGCGATGCCCGAGTAACTGTAGTAGGGGTCGTAGCTCGTCTCGCCGGAGAACTCCGAGGCACCGTAGCTGTTGGAGATCGAGACGGGATGGAAACTCGCTGCAGTCTGGACCGCAGCGGCGAGGTTCGACATGGAGGCCGAGTTGGCTTCGACGAGCAGGATGTGGCACGCCGGGCAGGCGGCTGAGACCATGTCGAGGTCGAGTGATATCTCCTCGGCCCAGGACTTGTTAGCCCTGGGCAAGCTGGTCGACGAACCGGACTGACCAACAATGCTGAGGCACCCGTTTGCGGTCGAGCACGAGCCGAGACCGAACTGCGTACGGTAGGCCGCCAGGTCGCTTTCGGCGTAGGGGTCATTGTAGGCGTCGACGATCGCGACGGTGCGTGAACCTGACATGTTGTTGATCGCCGTGGCGAGGTTGTAAGCACTCTGAAGGTCGGGCGGTCCGTAGCCAGGTGGCGCTGACGGCACAGTCGTGGGCGGAGCTGTCGTGGTTGGGCCGTGACCACCACCGCCCCTATTGCTCTTGCCTGGCGCGACGGTGCTCAGGGGCGAGCCGTGCCAGTTCACCGACGGGTTGAGCAACTGGATCGCGTTGCAGTGCGCCACGCCGGGCACTGTCGAGGGCAGACAGACAGGGACGTGGTCGGGCCCTTGGGCCGAGTCTGGCGAAGCGTTCGCCGTAAGGGTGAGCGCAACGACCGTTACCGCGGCCACCAGGCCGGGAAGAAGAATTACTCGAGCTCGCATGTGGACCCCCTCGGTGCGAAAACCCAATCATAACCGAGACTTCTTGTGATTCCTAGTGAAATCTTCCCTGGTCGCGGCGGCCACGGCGGCGTACACTCGTATGCGGGACAAGGGGGGAATCATGCGGGGTGGGTCGCGCAGGTCGCTGATCACGGTGCTCGTCCAGGGCGTGCTAGTGACGTCCTTGATCGTCGTGGGTGCGCCGCCGGCGTTCGCCGCACCGCACCACGGCGGTGGTGGCGGTGGAGGTGGTGGGTCGGGGCCCATCACGACGGGCAACGACATCTCCTACCCCCAGTGCGGTGGCTCGATGCCCTCGGGCCAGGCCTTCGGCATCGTGGGGGTGAACGGCGGACTCGCCAACAACCCGAACGCCTGTCTTGGCCCCTCGTCGCAGTATCCGAACTACGCCCAGAGCGAGTTGTACTGGGCGAGCGTCACCTCGACGGGGGTGACCGCTCAGCCCGCGGCGTCGCTCTACGTCAACACCGCCGACCCCGGCAACCTCTATAACGGCATCTTGATCGGCGACTGGCCGTCGTCGTCGACGAGCGGCGACCCCTACGGGACGTGCACGCCCGAGACTGTCACCACATCGAGTGGCCCGGCGAGCGCGGGCGCCAACTCGCCGGCGTGCGCGTGGCAATACGGATTCAACGTGGCCGCCCAGGACATGGCCCGGGTGACCGCGGCGGCCGACGCCATCGACGCCCAGGTGGGACCGGGGGTCGTGTCGGACGCGGCGTCGAGCTACCCGTGGTGGCTCGACGTGGAGACAGCCAACTCCTGGCAGAGCGGCACCACCGGGCTGGAGATGAACGTCGCGGACCTCCAGGGCATGGTCGCCGCGTTCGCGGCTGCGGGTGCCACGGTGGGCGCGTACTCCACCTCGTCGCAGTGGAACCAGATCACCGGCGGCACGAACGCCGTCACGCTCTACAACGTCACGAACTCGCTGTACCAGATACCGGAGTGGGTGCCCGGCGCGCGCTCGCGGTCCGCCGCGGTGAGCAACTGCGCCCAGGCGACGTTCACCGGTGGAGTCGTGACGCTGACGCAGTGGTTTGGTCACCCCTTCGACGGTGACTACGTCTGTTGAGCCGAGGCAGACAGTGCGCTTCATTCGGGCGTAATGTAGACCGTCATTGTGAATTCAATTGAATCGCAATGCGGCGACAAATTGCCGACAAGATTCTAACAAGTCGATCGAAATTCGAAGTTCATGTGGAATCATGCTGCTACCTCGTTTTCTACGAGGGTAGATCTCAGTTCCCTGAGGTGGCCCCACTAGCATGCCCTTGCGTGGTGGGCCACGTCCCGACACCGGTCGCCGCGAGCGAGTCCGCTGGAGCTACCACCCCACGTAGGCACCTTGATCAGGTAGTTTGGACGCAACGCGTCCACTGAGGTCTGCTGGAGGCCCGTCAGCAGGGGTTGGCACGCGCCAGTGTCGTGACGTGACGCACGGCACGAGTGATCCGGGCGAGTACCAGCGACAACGTGGCGGAGAGTGCGTCGCGTACACCACCACTACGCGCGTCAATGACCCGCACCTATTTCGTGAGACTCCGGGCAAATCGACAATGAATTAACGCAACAAAAGTTGGGTCCATTTTGGGATGTCGTAGAGAGCCAGGTGATTCTGGATCTCGAAGATTGTCCTTATGAAGAATACGCAAGGGCACTCATACACAAAGGGCTTCGACGACGCAGTGGTCGAAGTCTCCCCGATCACGGCCAACGCCGCCTCATCCGTCGAAAGCTCGTCGCGCACGCCGCGGCGACGTGGTCGGCGCCTCGCCGCGCTGGGTTCGCTCGTCACCGTCGTCGGTGGCCTCGTGCTGTTGACGTCGGCGTTGCCGGTCTCGGCGATCCTCTCGTCGGGCTCGACCACGACCTCGTCGCCGGCGATCACGCAGCTGGCCTCGGTGGAGGTTACGCCACGCGCGAGCACACCGGCGCCGTCGACGCTGCGTCGCGCCATGCTCGCGAAGAGGGCGTCTGTCGCGACGAGCACTACCTCGACCACGACGTCGACCACGACGTCGAGCACCACGTCGAGCACGACTTCGAGCACGACGGTGCCCGCGCGCACCAACGTGCGTCGTCCGGCGATCGCCGCGCAGGTGCCTTCGCCGAGTCGGCAGTCCACGTCGGTGACCAAGAACCCCGCCGCCGTGCAGCGCAACGTGGGCGCGACCACGACCCACCCCCAGCGCGGGACGAGTGCGCCAGTCAAGGCGACCAAGGCGGTCCCCGTCACCAAGAGGGTACCCTCATCCAGTGCGGCCGCTGCCCGCCTCGCGGCGAATCTCAACCCGGCGTCCAACATCGCGCCCAACCCGAACTTCCTCAACTCCGGGCCGTGCAGTAAGGCGACCGGTAGTTGGACCTGCGCCAACCCCTGCATCACGTCGTCGATGACGTGGCCCACCTACACCAATGACCCCGCTTGCACCAACTACCTGCTCCAGTCCATTGACGCCGCGCGCAGCGCGGAGGGACTCGGCGCCATGGTGCTGCCGAGCAACTGGTACTCGCTCACCCCGGGCCAGCAACTCTTCGTGGTCGCGGACCTCGAGCGCACCGCCAGGGGTCTTCCCCCGTACCTCGGGATCAACGCGGCGCTCAGCGCAAACGCGCAGCACGCCGCTCAGACCAATTCGGACCCGAGCATCGCCGCCGGTTTCGCCATCGGCCTCGACGCCCAGGGTTACCAGGGCATGGGCGGCGCCTGGTCCGCAGGCTTCTCCGTGCTCGCGGCGGACTACATCTGGATGTACGCCGACGGATGGGGCGGCAGTCGCGCCCAGACCTCCAACGTCGCGTGCACGTCGGCCTCGGCGGGTGGCTGCTGGGCTCACCGTGACGAGTTGCTGGGTTACGACCCGGGTTACAACCCCGGCGTCGGGCTCACCTGCGCGAACTGCGAGATGGGCGTCGGGTTCGCCACCGTGGGAAACTCGGGCTCATTCGTGGACCTCATCGAGATTCCTAAGGGCGCACCGCCGGCCATGATCTTCACCTGGGCCCAGAACGTGGTGCCGTACCTGAACTAGGGCGGGTCGGTCGCTGACTCGGACGGCCTCCGATCAGGCCGTCTCCTCGCCGGTTGGGTGCTCGGTCGCGGTGCTCGCCGGGGATCGCAGATGGCCGATGCCCGACGCCAGCAGCACGGAATTCGGTACCTTCAAGACACCATCGTCGGTGAGTACGGTCACGTAGGTCAGACCGCTGCCCAGCACCCACACGTCGAGCACGCCCAGGGTGCCCGAACGGATCCGGATGTGATCGCCCACGGCGAAGGGCCGGGCGAAGAGCAGGACCACCGAGGCGAAGACGTTGGAGAGACTCTGTTGGGCCGCGATGCCCAGGATCACACCCGTGAGGCCCGCGCCGATGAGCAGGTGTTGCAGTGAGACGCCGAGCACGGCGAAGACTGCGAAGATGACGGCCAGGATACCGGTACCGGTGACCACGAGGCGAACTGCCCCGCCCGTACCCGGGTTCGCGCGCCGGGTGAAGAGTCCGTTGAGACTCGACGCCGTGCTGCGGATCGCGATGGATCCCGCGCCGATGAGGACGATGACGGCCGCCCACTGCACGAAGTGGTGGTAGGACGACGCGGTGTTGAATCGGCCGAACTCGAAGCCACCGACAACGGCGGCCACCGCGATGAGGCCCGCAACTGCCGCGGTGATCGGTTCGTGCCGCCGCGGTGGCGGACCACCCAGTCGTGTGGGTCCCATGGGAGACCACTGTAGCGACGCGCGAGCGGCGCCTTGTGGGACTCGGAGTCATCGAATCTCCGGCCGGTACCCGCGTCGCGCGCGGCGTCGCCACGTAGAAGCGCGTGGATGGCCCGAGGTCTTCAGGGGGTGGGGTGTGGGTTCAATTATTCTCTCGGATGCTCCGTGCGGGTACGAACGTGATGAGGCACTGCAGCGCGAGTTTGTGGACGCCGCCGAGCGACCGCGCGTCGCCGACGGTTGGCCCAACCCACTGAGGGGCGGCGAACGCGAGCTCCGAACCGATCTCGCCCTCGAGGGCGGAGGTGTCAAGGGTGTCGGCCTGGTGGGGGCGGTGCTCGTGCTGAGCGAGGCGGGCTGCACGTTTCACCGGGTCGCCGGCACCAGTGCGGGGGCGATCACGGCCAGCCTGATCGCCGGTATCGAGCAGTCCGGGCGTGCGATGACCACGCTGGCCGACGTGCTGCAGTCGCTGGACTTGCGAAAGTTCACGCCCGAGGGCCGACTTCACGAACCGGTGGATCACGCCGGAGGTCACGTCGCGAAGTTGGTGGCCGACGCGGCGATCTTGACGAGCAAGGAGGGGCTGTACTCGGGGGACTATCTCGAGTCGTGGCTGCGCCCGCTCCCTCACGAGCAGCTCAATATCAGAACCTTCGCCGATCTGCGACTCGATGCGGACTTCGATCCCGAGCTCAGCGTGTTGGGCGACCAGCATTACCGACTGGTGGTCTACGTCTCGGACCTCACCCGCTCGCGGCTGGTGCACCTGCCCTGGGACTACGCCTCCTACGGGTTCGACCCCGACACTCAAGATCCAGTGGGCGCCGTGCGTGCCTCGATGTCGATACCCTTCTTCTTCGAGCCGGTTCACGTCGAGGCGCGCGAGGCGATCGTCGAGGTGCTCTCGTGCGGCGCGAGAGCAACGTTGACCGGACGGTCCTTGTCCACAACAACGGCCTGAGCGCGATGGACTTTGACCTCTCCAAGCACCAACAAGAGGAACTCTTCTTGAACGGCGTGCGCTCGGCCACGAATTTCGTGCTCGAGGCCGCACGCAACGGTGGAATTCCACGTCGCCAACGAGCCGCGCTCGGGGCTCTTCGGCGAGCCGGCCGATCGGCCCGGACTAGGGAGCCTTGGACTGGACGAGCAGCTCGCGACGGGCCTTGTAGTCATCCGAGTCGATCTCGCCGCGCGCGAAGCGCTCGTCGAGGATTCCCAAGGCGTCGGGCCAGGCCCCTGCGGCCCCCCTGCCGGCAACCTGGGCCGCGTGGTCGTGGTGCGCGAAACGTCCTCGGGGGCGAAGCACGCTGGCGATCAACCAGACGCCGAGCACGACGACAGCGGTGAGAAACACCAGGAAGAAGAGACCGTGGACGATATCCGGTCCGCCTTCGTGGAATCGCATGACGTTGGGTCCGTACGGGGGCATGGTGACAACTCCTTCGCAGGTCTCTCTCACCGTTCTACGGGTCGGCGTGCGCGATCGCAAGCCAATTGTGCCATGACGGCCGGATTCTTATCCGGCCTTCATCTACTCGCAGGCCGTCGGCGTGCGGTTGCCAGTCCCGGGGAATGTTCGCTAAGCGCGTGCACGTCAGTGTGCTGGCGTCGAGTCCAGCAATGCCTCGCGCGGAGGCTGGTCAGCGACCGCGCCAGTGTGCACCAGCCGCGCGCTGGTCCGAGTCCCCTGATCGGGATGAAGGCGACCGCGGCGTGGTGGCGAGCAACCGTGAGGCCCTGGTGGGTGGAGTGCCTCGCGTATAGCATCGTGGCGTGATCAGCGGCGATCCACCTCACTAGTGATCGAAGGGTCCCATGCCAGAAGCACGACACGACCAAGCCGTAGCCGACGACGATCGTGTGCTCGCCCGTGAAGGTGTGTCGCGCGACGCATCCGAGGGTCGCGTCGCGCTCCTGCGCGGCCCCGAAGCACTGAGTGCGAGGCGCAAGTACTGGTTGGGTGCTGGTGCGCTCGGGCTGATCATCTTCGCCGCGGCCATCGTCGTCGCGTTCGTCTCGGCGACCAACGACAACGCGCGCATCGAACGCATGAGGGCCAACGGCATTCCGGTCACCGTGACCGTCGCGGGCTGCGTGGGCAGTCTCGGGGGCAGCGGGAGCAACATCGTCGGCTACACCTGCCAGGGTGACTACCGCGTCGGCGGCACCGCTTACCACGAGATCATCGGATCGATGACCACGCTCGCCGCGCCGGGCACGCTGGTGCGCGCAGTCGCCGATCCGACCCAGCACAGCTCGGTGGTGCTCGCGTCGGCCGCGAGGACGGCGACGGCCTCGCCCAAGGTCTACGCCCTCTCCGGAGTGCTCAGCGTCATGCTCGCACTCTTGACGCTGGGCTACGGGCGCCTCGCTCGGCGCTCCACATCGTCTCGTCGATCGACACCGCCGTCCACGCGGAACTAGCTGCGCGGCCGGGGTCTCGAACGTTCCCCGTATTCGATCACGCGCCGGTGGAGCCCGTAAGTGCCCGCCACAGTGGGCATCTGGTGTTGGGTTCGCGCGACGCGGTCGACTGGACTAGAAACGAGTTGGGGAAAGGGGGGGCGAACGCGGTGGAGGCAGAGCGGCAGCGGTGGCGTCAGTTCCTCTGTCGTCCCTGATCCCAGCCACGGCGCACGCGAACGTGCCATGACGCTGAAGATTGTTCGAGCCAGTAGCGCCGGCGCATCCCGCCGCTCGACGTGCGACACGCGTCTGGGGAGTTTCTCGTTTCCGGACCGCCGGGTCCGCATCGTGGGCCACCTCGCCGCGCAGGGCCTCAGCGAGCGTCACCTGAGTCGCGAATTCGACACGTGCTAAGGTCCTGACGCAATTGACCTATTCAGACCACCAAATCCGGGCCGCGGTCGCCGACGCCGACGTAGGCGCACAGGAATCGGCTGATCGAAACGGTCAAAATCCGGACGTCTCGTCCACGAGCGTAGTGCGTTCGCTCGATCGGCCCTTCGTCATCCTTCGAGTGCTGCGCGAGAACCGTTTTCCGATGCGACTGACCGAGATCGCCACGGCGGCCAATCTGCACGTCGCAACTACCCAGCGAATCGTCAATCTGCTCATTCGACACGGCTACGTGGAGCGCACCGGCGTCGAGTATCGGCTGGGGCTCGTCTCACTGGTCGATGGATTCACGTATCTGTCGACCAACGGCCTCAAGCAGATCGCTGAACCGGTCCTCATGGAGCTGACCGCATCAACCCGGCTCACCTCGATACTCTCGGTGCGCTTCGAGCTGGCCGAGGTGTCGGTGCTCCTGGTGTCGAGCACGCCGCAGTCGCGTTTTCAGGCCAAGGTGGGTGAACCGGTGTCGCTGATGGACGGTGGCGCCGGCATCCTGGCGGCCACCTTGTCACCCGAGGAACTCGATCACCTCCTCGACGGGGTGGAGAAGATTCCGCTCGCCAGTGGCAAGGTGCTCAGCCGACAGGAGTTCATCGACAGTCTCGAGACGATTCGAGAGCGCGGCTACGCGCTGGGCCAGGGCCTGGGTAATCGCTCCGAGGTCTCGGTCGCGGTGCCGGTGATGAATCGTGCGGACGACGTCGTCGCCGCCATTCAGGTGACGGGCTACATCGAGGAGATCCCAGTTGACGTCAACTCCCTCGTGGCCGAGCTCAAGCGGGCCAGTGCGGCGATCACGCGACGCGTGCCGTAGGTTGCCGCGAGCATCCGGGCGACCTGGTGAGTTGTCCCGTGAGGTCAGCGAGATGAAGTTCGTCAGTCGTGTGATGACTCGAACGAGTCGAGGTGTCGTTCGTGCGAGACGGCCGACGGGGCGGCTTCACTTTGGCGCCGGAACACCGTTGATGTCGCATTGAGCAACAACCGGTGCGTCGACACCAATGAACAAGGCTCCTGGAAACTGCAGTTGGTCCGCCGCCTCATCTGGCGTTGCCAGATCCCCACGATCGCGGAACACACTTGAAGCAGCACTGAACAACTCAGCGTCGTCGCACGTTGCACATGATGACGCGAAAGTGTTCACAGACGCCGCAGCGGAACTCCAGCCCGTATCAAGAGGGCAACTGAACCGACGGCAGCAACGTGGAGCCCGCCGCTGGCTCGTCGTGCGGATCGAAGGTAGTGCGTGCGGCACTCACGTCGTCTGCCACTCGCCAAGAACCACTGCGCTCATTACTGAACGAATCATTCGGTCCGCTTAGACACCGAAGGGACTGTAGCGCCATGAGCCTGTACACCAGCATCGTGGAGGAGGGGTTGCGCGAGAACCGTGGGCTGTTGCCTTAGGGCACGAGCGTCAGACTTCTGAAGCATCTCGCCCACTCCGGTCGAAGACCTAAGGCGCTTGAACTAGATCTATCTTCGCGTCGGAACCGTTCGATGAATGGGGTCTCGACTCGCCTCTGGCTGCATGGATCAGAGCGAATTTCTCAGGTCGGCGGCTAGCTTCGACGCTGCCTGCGGGTAGTCACCTCAGGGTTGGCATGAACACCCAGGTGTTGCCATCGCCGCGCTCCTTACTGACCCGACACGAGTGAAGGGTTGTCCGAATTCTCGGGCATCTCGCGACGGGTGATCCTAGTTTGAATTGAATCCAGGTGGGCTTGTGCCGCCGCCTCCGCGGCTAAGGGATCTCTCGCCTGTAGCGCTTTGAGGATGGCTACGTGCTCGTTGAGGCTCGTGGTCCGCCGGTTGCTGCTTTGAAGGGCGACGTGGCGAGATTGATCGACGATCTCTGCCACTCTCTCCAAGAGGGAGATGAGCAGAGGGTTACCGGTTGCGCGAGCAATCAGAAGGTGGAAACTCCGGTCAAGTTCTGAGAATCGCTCCGTCGATTCCTCGCGAAACATTTCGTCGAGCAACTTCTGCAGCTCTTCGACATCGACTGGACGGGCTCGCAATGCGGCCTTCGCCGTCACCGAAGGCTCAATGACCGCACGCACCTCCATGACCTGAAGGAGCTCATTCTGATCCTCGTTAAGCAACTCGACCAACGTGCCACCTAGTTGATTCTCCCGTTCGACGACGACCGTACCGCGGCCCGGTCGGCGTTCAATCAGACCTCGCAGAGAGAGTTGTTTGAGCGCATCCCGGACGGACGTTCGCGAAAGGCCCCACAGTTCGGCCAATTCGCGTTCTGGCGGAATTCTCTTACCCAGGGGAAGAGCACCCGACATGATTAACTTCTCGAGTTCGACCGCCAAGTTGTCCGGGACTGATAACTGGGAGCGATAGACGCTTGCCCAGTCCGCTTCGTCTTCAATCATTGTAGCCCTCACTAATTAATTAACCAGGACGAAACGTTGTCCGAGAACCACTGTAGGCGTCTCAAGTTATTTTGCTGGTGTGGTTGCACACCACGTGGCGCCCTGCTATGTTAGTCCGAAATTGGTTGGATGGTTGGACCAAAAGGGACTAGCCGCCGAGCGCACGGAGGGGTAAGAATGCCAAAGAACTTGAGTGGAACAGCGGGGATGTGGTGGCGGCAAATCAGAGTCGTGCTGGCAGCCGCAGTGATCCTTCCAATGGTGGCGCTGGGATTGAATGTTCAGAGCGCAGGGGCGTCAGGGCTCACGCCGGCCTTGAAACCACCGACTATCTTGACCACGGGCCAGATTCGCTACTGCTCGGACATTTCGTCGCCGCCGATTGAGTTCCTCAACTCCAAGCAGCGGCCCATCGGATCCGACATACAGATTGGCACCGCGATTGCCAAGGCGCTGCACTTGAAGGCGGTCTGGGAGCAGACCGCCTTCAGCGGAATCATTCCCGCCCTCCAGGCACACCACTGTGACGCCATCTTGTCGCAGCTGTACATCAAGGCTTCACGGAAGACGGTCGTCGATTTCGTGCCGTACATGTACTCATCCGAGTCGGTCACGGTTCCCTCGGCAAACCCGGGTAACATCACCGGTTTTGACACCAGTCTGTGCGGTCAGACGGTATCAACGGTCACGGGCACAACCGCTCAAACGGAACTCGCTACCTTGAGTTCAACTTGCACCAGTGAGGGAAAGTCTCCAGTGCAGGCCGTGCTGTTCACCAGTGACGTGCAAGCGCTTCAGAACATGTTGACGGGCCGTTCGACGGCGTACACGACGACCTCCGAGACGGGCGCGTACTACATGCGGGCAGATCACAACCAGTTCAAGTTCGTTGGTAAGCCATTCGGCAGGATTCTGACGGGTATCGCCATCAACAAGAAGAGTCCGAAGTTACTCGCGGCCTTGAAGCATGCATTTGCGCTCGTTCGCAAGAGCGGCAAGTACAACAAGATCATGACCAAGTGGGGTATCTCGAGAGATGAGTTGTAGGTCGCGGCGAGTTCCTGGACCAAGCCACGATGATGCTTGCAAGCGCGCTTCAGTTCGACTCGTCATTCTTCTGGCATGAACTACTTAGTCCCAGCGGCAGCTTCCTAGGGGGCCTCTGGCGCACGGTGTACATCTCGGTGTTGGCGCAGTTCTTCGCGGTGATTATTGGATTGGGCGTCGCACTCGCCAGGAGATCTTCGCATCGAACCTTGCGCGGCATTGGAGGGTTCTACGTGTGGGTCCTTCGCGGCACTCCCTTGCTCGTGCAATTGGTGATCGTGTATGACGGCTTGGCCGCGACGGGAATCTACACATTCCGAGACGTCTCCGTCTTTGGGGTCCTGGTGCTGGCGAGCGTGCAGGCCGCGATCGTGACCTTGGCTTTGAATGAGAGCGCGTACATGTCTGAGATCATTCGCGCGGGTTTGGCTGCGGTCGACGTTGGCCAGCACGAGGCCGCACTTTCGGTCGGCCTTACGCCAACTCAAGTCATGCGATACGTAGTAGTACCCCAGGCCATGCGCTTCGTGATTCCCCCACTGGGCAACGACTTCAACGCCATGATGAAGAACACTTCAATACTCAGTGTGATTGGCGTTCCCGAGATGTTTCTCATCACGCAGGAAATCAGTTCGAGCACATTCCACACCTTTGAGATCTTCGTGGTCGCAGCCCTGTACTACCTGGTACTCACAACGATTTGGAGCATCGTGCAATCTTGGATAGAGCTGAAGATAGATCGGAGTTGGGGGATCACGCGTTCGCGGCAGTCCCTCTGGGCGGGCCTCCGCGCACGCATCAAGAACCCTCGATCCTTGGGGCTCGTGCGGTCATGATTGGGGATGGTGCACCGCCAGATTCCAGCGGTCCCAGTGTGGACGATGCGGAATTGATCCTTCGCACGGTTGACGTCCGTAAGTCATTCGGGGGCCAAGAGGTTCTCAAAGGTGTTTCGCTGGAAGTTGCTCGGGGCGAGGTCGTTGTGTTGATTGGACCAAGCGGATCGGGTAAGACAACTTTTCTTCGATGCATCAACTGCTTCGAAAGGCCCGATTCGGGAACGGTGCTCGTCAACGGCCACTACATCGGTTCCAAAGTAAATCGGCAGGGTCGAAAGGTGGACGCGTCCACTCGTGAAATTGCGCACCAGCGTGCGGAGATTGGATTCGTATTTCAACATTTCAATCTCTTTCCCAATCGCACGGCACTGGAGAACGTGATGCTCGGACCGGTGAAGGCGCAAGGCATGGGCAAGGAGAAGGCGCGGAGTTTGGCAATTGAGCAGTTGGAGAAGGTTGGCCTGGGCACGAAGGTGGATACGTACCCGGCCCAGTTGTCTGGTGGGCAGAAGCAGCGAGTTGCCATCGCGCGTTCCTTGGCCATGAATCCAGCCCTCATGCTCTTTGATGAACCCACGAGCGCGTTGGATCCCGAAGTCATCGGTGAAGTGCTCACGGTCATCCGAGATCTCGCCTCGGAGGGCATGACGATGATTATCGTCAGTCACGAGATTGGGTTTGCCCGCGAAGTTGCTGACCGTGTCGTCATGTTTGACGACGGGCAGATTGTTGAGGCCGGCACCCCGCGCGACGTTTTTGATAACCCAGTGCAGCCGCGGACCAAGTCATTTCTCTCCAAGGTACTTTGATGCAACCAGGTACCTCACCGCTTCGTGCTCAAGCACGCCAATGTGCGGCTGCGACTCCACATTCGGCAGCTACGCAGATCGCCCTGGACGTCATGCACGGCGGAGGGAATGCGGTCGATGCCGCGCTGGCGGCAGCACTGGTCCTCACGGTTGTCTACCCGCACAATACGTCGCTGGGCGGTGATCTGATCGCGCTGGTCCGCGAGACAGACGGCACCATCAAGTGCGTGAATTCATCAGGTCCGGCCAGTCGCAACGTCGATCCAGACGACTACCGCGCTCGCTACGGAGAGAGGATGCCCGTCGTCGGTGCTGAGACGATTACCGTGCCCGGAGCCCTTGCCGGACTTAGCGCGCTCCACCAGCTCGGAGCGTCTCGACCGTGGGCTGAACACTTTGCCAGGGCCAAGGAGTTGGCTCTCGACGGCGCCGTGGTGTCGCCGGGGCTCGGCGCGGCTCTCGAGGAGAATCGCGTCGGTGTGCTCGAAGATCCTGGTCTTTCTGCTGTCATGGCGCCCGGAAGCCATCTGTTGCACGAAGGCGATCGCTTCGTGCAGGAATCGTTGGCACGCAGTTTGTCCCTCCTGGCATCTGGCGGCCCGGAGTCTCTCTACGGCGGTGAGCTCGGACGCAGGTTGATCAGTGGGCTCTCCGCGCGGGGAAGCAGTTTGGACATTGAAGACTTGGCTGCATTTCAACCTCGCGTCGAGGAACCTATTCACGGTCGTTTTGGTGTCTGGGACTTGTGGACCAGCGGACCAAACACGCAGGGCTTCGTACTCTTGGAGATACTCGGCGCACTTGAGGCGTTGGGCGGGCACCGTGATCCGCTCGGACGTGACGCGGGAATCCTGAGCGAGTTGTTTCGCCGCGGTGCGATAGATCGCGAACTGTTCTTGGGTGAACCAGAGGCCATGAAGTCCACGGTGATCGATCTCTTGAAGCACGATCGTCTGGCCACGCTGGGGCGTGAGGCTGCGTCAAGTGCGCTGTCAAGGGTGAACGAGAACCATCTCGGCCATTCGAGACCCAAGGGAGATACGGTGGCCGTGGTGACCGCGGATGGCGAGGGTCGTGCGGTCAGCCTGATTCAGAGTGTGTTTCATTCCTTTGGCGCGGGCATTCTTGAACCCTCGACAGGGTTCGTGATGCATAACCGTGGAAGTTTCTTCTCGCTTTCTTCCGATTCTCCCAACCAGTTACTTCCTGGGCGGAGACCGGCGCACACGCTTATGCCAGTCATGGTTACGCAACAAGGTGAGTTGGCGTGGGTGCTGGGAACCATGGGAGGAAAGGCGCAACCACAGATTTTGGCGCAAGTGCTTTTGCGACTCTTCACGGGAGAGGACGCCACCAGTGCGGTGTGGGCCCCTCGGTGGATCGTGGGCGGCCTTGAGGTCGATCAGCCCAGTGAGATGGTGTTGGTCGAGTCCTCGGTCAACTCCTCTGTGAAGCGCATTCTTTCCTCACAACTGCCGCTCACGTCGCTGCCAGACCATGATGAGAACGTGGGTCATGCGCAAGTAATCGCGGTGCTGCATGACAAAGCGTTGGTGGCCGCCTCCGATCCCAGAGCTGATGGCGCAGAACCCGTCCCGAGGAGCGCTCGGTGACCTTCAACAACATCGCCGCGAGTACCCACAATGGTTGTGGTGTGATTTGAATCTCAGCCTTCTCGATCTGATTGTCGCTGGAATCGGTGCTTTCGCTGCCGGGGTGGTCAACGCCCTCGCCGGCGGCGGGACTCTCATCTCCTTCCCGATCCTTGTCGCCATCGGCGTCCCCGCGCTGCCGGCCAACATCACCAATACCGTTGCATTGACCCCGGGCTACTTCTCGGGCACGCTGGCGCAGCGGGCGGATCTCATCCCTCAAATGGCGAGAACGAAACAGCTCGCCGCGATTGGTCTCGCGGGGGGCCTGGCGGGATCCGTGCTCCTTGAGATGACACCGAATCACGCGTTCAGTGCTGCGGTTCCGTGGCTCATCCTGATTTCGTGCATCCTTCTGCTAGTCCAAAACAAGGTGCGCAACTGGGTGCGCGTACGTACCAACACGAGAAGTGTCAGCGGCACTTCGAGTCGGCACCCGTTGGGTCTATTCGTCACCGTCTTTTTTGCTGCGGTATACGGGGGTTTCTTTGGCGCGGGCCTAGGGATCATGCTTCTGGGCCTTCTTGGCCTATTTACCGACGACAACCTCGTTCACCTGAATGCCCTCAAGCAGGCTCTTTCTCTTGTTATCAACCTTTGTGCGGCGGTTCTGTTTGCCATCACGGGGAACGTACGTTGGCAACTTGTGCCGGTCATGGCAATAGCCGCGTTGTTTGGGGGGCATCTTGGCGGGCGTCTCTCTCGAATCGTTAATCCGACACTGCTGCGCTGGACGGTCGTTGTCTTTGGTGTGGCCGTTGCAATCAAGTTCTGGCTCAAATGATGTTGGGTCTACTAGTTCGACTTTCGGTTCATGTTGCCAACTGGGTCAATTCAAAGGGTTTACGCGGCTCGTCAGGTTTCGAGGTCTCGTACTGAGCGTGGTGAGTTGGAGGGGCGTGGCACGCTGACGGAGAACTGATGATGTTGCCCGTTAGGCGAAAGGAGGTTGATTTCGGTGCGCCCTGCGCGAAACCCAGACGGTACAAGGAATCCTGATTGGAGCGGGCGACGGGAATCGAACCCGCGTTCTCAGCTTGGGAAGC
>Ga0307375_10002709_pt1 | contig 17929 bp, 11 predicted proteins | sample TR1MG_FD_202531 | JGI IMG/M metagenome (GOLD analysis project Ga0307375, IMG submission 202531) | Soil microbial communities from Risofladan, Vaasa, Finland - TR-1 | ecosystem: Environmental > Terrestrial > Soil > Coastal area > Acid sulfate soil | place: Finland: Risofladan, Vaasa | collected... | reverse complement strand
GAAGCGCACATTTCAACCCAACCGGCGCCGTCGTTCGAAAGTACACGGCTTCCGGAGCCGTATGAAGACGAAGGCCGGCCAGGCCGTACTATCGCGTCGCCGGGCCAAGGGGCGCAAGCGCGTCTCTGTGAAGCCGGGCTATCGCGACTAGTGCAAGCCTGCCCGGGCTCCAAACAATCCGCCAGGGCAGACAGCCGTGAGCATCACTCCAAAAGGCAGATTCCCGAAATCGACGCACCTGCTGAAGCACGCTGACTTTCAACGTGTGTATCAGCAGGGCCGTCGTCATTTCTCGGGGAACATGACCGTCTTTTACCTGTCTGCGCCGGGCGTTCCGCAAGGAACCGAGGGGCGCGAGTTTCCGACAGTTGGCACGTCCGGGGAATCCGCCGCTGCGCCGAAGGCGCGGCGGCCGATGGCCGGAGGCGTTCGCGTTGGATTCACGGTGCCGAAGGCACTTGGCCCTTCCGTGGAGCGCAATCGAATTCGTCGCCGCATGCGCGAGGCGGTGCGGCATAATCTTGAAGTGCTGGGCGAACTGCGGGGGCCGGTGGACGTGGTGATTAACCCCAGGAAAACCGTAATGGTCGCCGAGTTCGTCGCCCTTTCCCAGGAAGTTGGGAAAGCCTTCCAGGTGATCTTGCGCAACGCCAACGGCGCGAAAGCCGCGCGAGAGGCGGACACACGATGAAGTGGCTGCTGCTACGCTCGCTTGAGTTTTACAAGCGCTTTATATCTCCGGCGCTGCCGCACTCGTGTCGCTACATCCCGACGTGTTCGGAATATGCGATGGAGGCGGTGGAACGCTATGGCGTGTGGCGCGGAGTGGCAATGGCGACATGGCGTGTGTTGCGCTGCAATCCCTTTGGCGGGAGCGGCGTTGATCCGGTAGTACGCACCACAAGTTTCGAGGAGGCCGAGGCGCACGCTGTCGCGCACGGCCACGACCATGCAGCTCTGGGGAGCTGCGGTTCCATTACGAGATAACCCGCCGCGCATACGAGGCGGGCGAGACTGGCAAAATACCTTGGCTGAATACAAAAATCCTCAACATGAACCGGGTGGGATGGATTCATCCCGCCTGATCCTCGTCTTCGTCATCAGCTTTGTTCTGCTCATACTGAGCCAGAAGTTCCTCTTCAAGTCGGACAATACCCAAGCTCCGGCAAAGCCCGAGGCACAGCAGACTCAACCGGCGGCGACCACGCCATCCACACCTGCGCCCGCTGCGCAAGTAGCCACGGCTAAAGCCGTCGGCGTGGCAAAGACCGCGCAGGCCCCGGCAGTGCCGCTGAAGCAGGCGACCGCGGAGAGCGAAACCGTGGTGGAGAACGATCTCTACAAGATCACCTTCTCCAACAAGGGCGGACTGGTGAAGTCGTGGATCCTGAAGAAGTACAAGGATGAAAACGGCAAGCCGCTCGAGCTGGTTCATCAGCAGGCGGCGTCCGAGTGGGGATATCCGCTCTCGCTGTGGACATGGGACCAGGGACTGCGCGACAAGCTGAACTCGGCGCTCTACGTGACGAGCGATTCGCAAACCGGAGCCGGCAGCCAGCCGGGAGTCATCCAGGTAGCGAAATCTCCGGCGACGATCAATTTCGATTACTCCGATGGAAACGTAACCGTTCACAAGAGCTTCACTTTTGACCACTCATACGTGGTGAAGGTGGAGACCAGTGTCACACAGAACGGAAGCTACGTAACGGCGCTGCCGGCATGGCCGGCGGGCTTTGGCGATCTGACGGTTCCGGCGACGTATGCGGGACAGCGCATCGACTACAGCACCGGCGATTCCCTGAAACGTCTCTCGACCGACAAGAAGGGCAAGGACATCAGCGGTGGACGCGTGATGCCAGGCCCATTCGAGTGGGGCGGCGCAGTGGACCAGTACTTCGGCGCCATCTTCCTCCCGGATCAGCCGAAGCAAGCCGTGCTGGCGCAGTTGCGCAACGCGATCAAAATTCCTAAAGATCCGAAGAAGCCAGACGGCGACAAGATGGACGAAACCGTGCTCGGCACGGCGATGGGCTATCTCAACGCTCCGAATAGCGAACGCGTGTTCGTCGGTCCCAAGGCCCTGGACGTTCTCGGAGCTATCCACGCCAACGGCCTGAGCGGCCAGGCGAACGCAGGCTCCGATCTGAAAGGCACGGTCGACTTCGGCATCTTCGCCTTCATCGGAAGGCCGCTGTTTGCATGGCTGAAGTGGACGCAACAGCACTGGATCCCCAACTGGGGCTGGGCGATCATCTTCATCACCGTGGTCATCAACCTGGCGCTGCTGCCGCTGCGCATCACCAGCATGAAATCTGCGCTGAAGATGCAGAAGCTGGCGCCGCAGATGAAGTCCATCCAGGAGAAGTACAAGAAATTCAAGCTCAACGATCCGCGACGACAGGAACAGAACGCGGAGATCGGAGCGCTTTATAAACAGCATGGCGTCAATCCGGCGGGAGGATGTTTGCCGCTGATCATCCAGATGCCGTTCCTCTTCGCGTTCTACACCATGCTGGCCAGTGCGATCGAGTTGCGGCAGGCAAGTTGGCTGTGGCTCAACGACCTCGCGGGACCGGACAGGTACTTCCTGATCCCGATCGCAATCGTCATCAGCATGATGGTGCTCCAGAAGATGACACCGCAGGCGGGCATTAGCGCGGAGCAGCAGCGCATGATGAACCTGATGATGCCGCTGATGATCGGCTTCATGAGCTGGTCGGTGGCCTCGGGACTGGGACTCTACTGGGTCACCAGCCAGTTGGTCGGCATCGCGCAGCAGTCGGTGATGAACCGCACGGAGCTTGGCAAGGAAATCCGCGCGATCGCGTTGAAGCGCGCCGCTAAACAAAAGAAGTAGAACTGTCCGCTTCGGTTGGTTGTTCGAGGGCTACGAAAACGGAGAACGGGATACTGTCTTATGCCAATGCAGGACAAGATCGCTACCGCCAAACGCATCAGCGAACTGCTGAACACCATCATCCAGCTCGGCGATTTCCGCCTGAAGTACAAGATCACCGTCGATCCTCCATTGCCGGAAGACCGCGACTGGGAGAGGCCGTCGATCCTTGTGGAGTTCAGCGGGACAGACAGCGGCATGTTGATTGAACGCGGCGGCGAACTACTGCGCTCCATCGAGTGCGTGGTGATGGAAGCGCTGCGCATGGGCTCCGACGACCACGACAAGATCGCCTTCGATTGCATGGGCCATCGGCGCGCGCGCTTCGACGAGCTGAAGATGGCCGCCGAAGTAGCGGCACAACAGGTGCGCGATCGCGGTGTGCCGTATTCGTTTGCGCCGATGTCGAGCCGCGAACGGCGCATCGTTCACCTGGCATTGCGCGAACAGGCCGACCTGCGTACGGAGAGCGAAGGCATGGGACCGGAACGGCACCTGGTGGTCTATCCCAAGGACTACAAGGGCAAGCCGGCACCAGCGCCCTCGATGCGACGGCGCAGATAGTTTTCCAAGTTTAATGATTTCGTGACTGCGGGCTGGCTTCATCGAGCGGCCCGCTTTTCTTTGTCCGCGATGAACCCCGCTCTTGTGCGGTAATCTTGATCCGTGCATCTCGACGACACAATTGTTGCCATCTCGACGCCGCCCGGACGCGGCGGCATTGGCGTGGTGCGACTGGCCGGACCGGAGGCCAGGGAAATCGCCGCGAGTTTTCTGCGACTCGTGGCGAATCGCCAACTCGAAGCTGGTCGTGCGCTGTTTGGCGAACTCGTCGAGCCTGCAACCGGCGAGCGCATCGACGAAATCGTCGCGACGTTCTTCGCTAAGCCGCACTCCTATACCACGGACGATATCGTCGAGATCAGCTGTCACGGCGCGCCGGTGGTGCTGCGCCACGTCGTGGAGATGTCGCTGGCGCGAGGTGCGAGGCTGGCCGAACCGGGCGAGTTCACCATGCGCGCCTTCCTCAACGGACGGCTCGACCTGACACAGGCCGAGGCGGTGCGCGACCTGATCGAATCGCAGACGCTCTTCCAGGCCAAGGTGGCGGCACAGCAACTCGACGGCGCACTGTCGCATCGTCTGCAGCCAATCAAGCAACAACTGGTGCAACTCATCGCGACGCTTGAAGCAGGCATCGACTTTGCCGAAGACGATGTGGCGGTGATGCCCGGCACGGAGATCGTGCGTCGCATCGGTGAAATCCGCGAGCCGCTGGAGAAACTGGCCGCGAGCTTCGCCTATGGAAAAGTTGTGCATGAGGGGCTGACGCTGGCCATCGTGGGGCGTCCGAATGTCGGCAAGTCGAGCCTGTTTAACTGCCTGGTGGAGCGGGAACGCGCCATCGTCACCGCCACTCCGGGCACCACGCGCGACCTTGTGACCGAGACGGTCGCCATTGGCGGACTCCCCGTGCGACTGGTCGACACGGCCGGCATTCGCCACGCACTCGACGAGGCGGAAAGTATTGGCATTCGTAAATCTATGGAGGCATTGGCCGATGCGGACCTGGTGCTCGTGGTGCTCGACGCCTCGCAGCCGGTGGACGACATGGACCGCGAACTGCTGGAGCAGGTGCGGCAGCGCGCGGCCGTGGCCGTGTGGAACAAGTGCGACGTGGCGCGCGACTCCAACACACCCGCCACCAGCGGCTTGACGCTCGTGCACACCTCGGCGCTCAGCGGCGAAGGCATTGCATCACTGCGCGAAGAGATTCTGCAACGCGTCCGCGGCGACGGCGGCGCGCAGATGGAAAGCGGATTCCTGACGAACGTCCGGCAACAGGACCTGGTGACAAAAACACTCGCGGCGCTGGAAGCGGCGGAAGCGGCCGTTGCCAACCGCACGCCACACGAAATGATCCTGCTGGATCTCTACAATGCGCTGCGCGCCCTCGACGAAATCACCGGCGCCACCACCGCCGACGATATCCTCAACCTGATTTTCAGTACGTTTTGCATCGGGAAATAGGTACATACATATTTGTATTGACATCTCTGTACGTAGAAAGCAAAGATTGTCATGGAAAGGATTCCTGTGCAGTTCGAATGGGACGAGAAGAAGAGCCGTTTGAACCGCAAGAAGCATGGTGTCTTGTTTGAAATTGCGGCGGAAGTCTTCTCAGATCCCTTCTGTCTGACAATTCCAGATCGGGTGGTGCACGGCGAAGAGCGCTTCTGGACAATTGGACGCCTGGAGAATTTATTGACTCTGGTTGTCGTGCATACCACTCGCGATCAACAAGGCGACGAGGTCACGCGAATCATTTCAGCGCGAAAGGCCACTCCGAGAGAGCGGAGGTTCTATGAAGAAGCTGACAAGTAGGCAACGGGAGAGTGAACTGAAAGCTATTGCGGCGATCCCCGATGATCGTATCGATACTTCGGAAATTCCGGAGCTGACAGAAGATCAACTGGGCCGGGCAGTACGGGGGCAGATGTACCGCCCCATCAAGAAGCCGGTGACGATGCGCCTGGATGCTGATGTAATAGCGTGGCTCAAAGAGGATGGCCGCGGTTATCAGACAAAGGCGAACGCCCTGCTGCGGAAAGAAATGCTGCGCTCGTACGAGCAAAAGAAGGGGCCGGAGCGGGCGGGTGCAGAGAACAGCAACAGCCGGACGAAAAGGACCCGTTCTCGATAGAGAACTACCCCACTCAAACCCAAAAGCGGGGCTTGAATGGGCCACCCGCCGCGCAGCCAATGTCTCCGAGTGCGGCGTTCGGTACGTGGCAGCCGCTATGAATGAGCTCCAGCATCGCAAATGCGGCTTTTTCCGGCGTAGCCGCCCCGCGGTTTCAGGATTTTGTCGAATGCCGGCACACAGGTGCTTTCGAAATCAAACTGCTCTGAGAAAATCAACAGCCTCGGCGAGATCAGCAATCACGCGGCACCCGAACAATTCATCGAGAGCTACATGCTTTGCGGTAACGGTCGCTCGCAGCGCTTTTTCGGTGAAAAAGGCAGAGCAATATCCTAGAGCCGCGGCGGCGTGCCTGAAATCATAGAAGTCATTAGGCTTGAATCTCTGCAATTTGTCCCACCTAAAATAAGCATGAAGGCAAGCGTAGATATGCAAGCTTCTCAGTTGTTGTTTCGTTGAACGTTTTGCCATCGCTGCGGCAAGTGCGTTCCTGCAGTATTGCTCGTATACGCGCTGTTCCTTCTCGAAGGTTTGTGCCGGATGCCCCGATTGTTCACTCCACAGCTTGCTAATCACGTCCAAAGCAGATGAGGCAAACGCATCTATCGCCCCCGCAACTTCAGTTGCATAACAATGCTCGAAGCTTCGGAGTTCACCGGAATGTTTCGCGTTTTCTGAGTTCAGATTCGCAGCGATAACATCGAAAGCCATCAACTCAGAGGCCGGTACATCTCCGACACGACGAATCATCTCCGATAATGGCAGCGTCCACATGTGGTCAAAGAAAGCTTTCTGAATAGCGAGTTCGGTGTGGCTGTCAAAATCCATGCCGGTAGGGTGGACGTGCCCCAATACGTAACTGAGCTTCGACCAAACCGGGAGTTCATGAACCCGAGTCGAATTGTTGTTTAAGACTGAGCGAAAGAATTGCTCTAGTTCAGACGCGATTCTCTGCTCAAGAGGAACCAGGGTGACCCCAAGACTGAACTCGTCAATAAGCTGGGCTGTTGCTGCACGGCTCCTGGGGTCGCTCTGCTTCAATAGTTCCACAAAGGTACTCTCGCTTATCGGACAAAAAGCCTTATTGCGAGCTACGAGCTCTCGGAGAAGGCGCAAGAGTTCTGTTGCCAAGAGATCGCATCGAAAGCCAAACACAGCTTCCCGCAGCATGATCCAGAACTTAACGTCGAGATAGATTGAGGTTTTGTTCTTGAGAGAGTCGGCCAATTCTTTCTGACAGGCCTGCACATGCTCTGGAAGTGATATGTTTGGCGTCAAGCGATGTTGATCAATTTCCATGATTCCTTGACTGGCATTTCTCCTCGCGCACATCCTACAACGATGGGCCCGAAGACAGGAATACCGCCTCGGTCTAATTTTTAAGAGCTCCACTGGATGAAGGAGTCAAATGGTCGTCAACTACACTGTTAGAACCTTCGCACCAGAACTCTGGGGGGAAATGGACCGGTTTGCGACGTTCTTCAGCGCGTCTTTTCCGGAATCAACTTCTAGAGATCGGAGGGCTATTTCCGGAGCCCTAAATCATTTCAGAAAGGCTGTCGTCCTAAGGAATTTAGCTGAGAAATTGCGCTCGAACATCGAAATCGATCGCAACCAACTTCGTGAAAAGGGATACACTGCCGCCGAGAATTCTTCCGAATCTGCTGCCGTAATCGAGAACATCTTCACCGAGCTTTATTCGGCTATTGATTGCACTAGGAAGATCATCGTGTTTACCCACAAGCTACGCGGGGTGCCGGATTCAACTCGGAAGCTATTCCGCAGAGTTAAGGCTGGTCTACTTGACGAAGTACTTCCGACAGAGCTTGCCGATGCATTAAAACAGGCGACATGGTACGAGCGATTACTCGCGATACGCGACGAACTGACTCATTCAGATCTTGGCTCATGTCATTTCGACGAAGCGACGAGGAAAGTTGCGTACTGGCACACCGGCTTGGGTCGCCAAGACCGACCGCTGATCATCGAAGACATTCATGGGCGGCTGGACTCCGACATAAACGACGTAAATCTCTTCCTCGGCCGGGTATTTAAGTATTTGAACAGCCTTCTGATTGACAAGCCAATTGTTCAGCTTTGTGGGCTGACGGGTGGCAAAGCCCTGATTCGTGAGCTCAGACCCACCGATAAGATCACCTTCGATAGCGGCATCTGTCTCTCTGTGAACTGGATTGAAGTAGATGGTGTCGCGACCTGTCCTCTGTTGTGCGGCGCGTATCAGAAAGCGAAGATGTGTGAAGGTGAAACGATAGACGGCGACAATACACAATGAAGGTGCGCAGCATTATCACTCTCAAAGAGCTCGGTGATTCTCGGTCGGTTTCGCACTGCGACAACGGGTGGTTGACGTGAGCGATGCAACGCAGCCGCTTGTCTGGCCTCCGTTATTGCGATTGCCCTCGGCGAGGGTGAATGTTGTTTATCTCGACCTTAACCACTGGATAGCCCTATCCCAAGCGTCGGTTGGGCACCCGAAGGGCAGCTCCGCAGTGGGAGCGCTTGAGGCCTGCCGCGCAGCCCGAACCTCAGGCGCTGCGTTCTTCGTTCTCTCAGCGACTCACTACGGTGAAATACTCAAAATAAAAGACCCCGCGCAGCGTCGAGAACTCGCCGACGTCATGGAGGAACTAACGGACTTCAATACGCTTGTCAGTCGCGTAGTAGTGATGGAGTTAGAGCTGGCAGCCGTACTGGACGAATTCACAGCAGAGCCCAGTCATTTGCCGATGGTCGACCTCATCGGAAGAGGAGCCCGGCACGCTTTCGGATTGCATAGTGGGATCCGAATCATGGGCCCATCGGGAGACGAATCGGAGCTAGTGCGAGCGCGCGTGGGCGCGACGGTATTCGATGCCATCATGGCCGAAGTGAATCAGAATTTGGAGCGATCCTTACTCCGAGGCCCCGCTGATAGTATGGAGATTGCTGCCCTATCCTCGCTGGGCTGGAAGCTCGAACCGGTTTTGCGGGTTGCGGAGGATCGAGGTGCTGAAGAGCGAGCTCAGACCGTTCGACTTGATTGCGAAGGTCCGTGGCGGCACAGCCGCCTACGCGATGTGGTCTCAGCGCGTGAGTTCACGATAGAGTTCCAGAATATTCTCCCCCGCGCTTTGAAAGAACGGAATCTTACGCTTTCTGATGTTATTCGGGACCAGCGAGCTGCTCGTGCGTTTGCTTGTACAATGCCGAGCACCGAAGTCTCGATAGAATTGAAGACCGCTTGGCACCGAAATCGGAGCAAGGCGTGGACCGCCAATGATATTTACGACATCGACGCTCTGGCGCTGGCCGTCCCATACTGCGACATTGTCGTGACGGAAAAGGCTTGTCACCATGTACTCAATGTGGCACGTCTCGGCGAGCGAATGCACACAGCACTTCTTCGAGACCTTGGGGATCTCCCTCGCGTTCTTGACGAATGGAAGCCCAATCGTCCATATTCGTGTCCACCTATTCAGCCCGGTTGAGCTGATACCAGCATAAATACTGGGCAAAACCGCACGATCTAACCTTCTGCATCGGCAAATAGACATCCCCCGGCGGAACCGGGGGATTGTCATTTTCAGATTCGATTTGTGCGGTGGAGTCCGTCTACTTCTTGAAGTTGAAGTGGAGGACGATACCGGTGGAGATACGGAAGCTGTTGAGGGTGACGATGCCTCCGGTGGTTTGCTTGAGCGGGCCGTAGTCGATGTGCGAGAGCTGATAGTCGACCTGGAAGATACGGAAACCAAGCATTCCGTGGTGTGCGTGCGGCGTGTAGTCGACGCCTCCGCCAAGAGTGAACTGCGGGCCGAGGGTGCACTTCTCGAAGAAGAACGACGAGCCATTGATCGATGGCTGGTTCGGCCCAGAGACGCGGTTTTCGCCGACCAGCGCGTGCGCGAACAGGCTGTAGTTGCCCTCGGGCACGCGGTAGATCGGGCCGCCAGTGACGGAGAAGCCGCCGTTCGTGCCGTTGGTCGGGTGGTAATCGTACTCGACTTCGGCGCCGAGGTTCTTGTGGAAGTAGTAGGCGAAACTGAACTCGGCTCCCGGGGTGACAGAGCGGTAGCTGTAGCCGTTGATCTTCCCGCTGGGCGCCCAGAACGAGTATCCGCCAAACAGATCGATGCGCGAGTTGGCGGAAGAGCCGCTCTGCTGGGCGAGCGCCGTGGCGGCGGCAAGCAGAGTGACCACCAGCACCAACACCATTCCACGAATCGCGTGCCGCATCGCACAGTAGTTTGCAGAGTAGTTTGTTTTCATCGTCATTCTCCTTCTCCCACTACTGCGTAATGTTGATCGTGATGTTTACGGAGTGGTTTATGCCAGAGCCTCCGCCGGAAGCGGAACCCGAGGCAGTGGCTGTGGCCGTGTAAGTACCGGGTGGCGGAGACGGAACCTTGCAGCAATTTCCCGCGCCGCAACCCGTCATTCCCAGCAGGACCGCGAACAGGATCACCAGCGAGATGACCACGATCCAGCGCGATTTCTTGCCCAGCGCCTTGCGCTTCGGAAGCAGCAGGATGCCCATCAGTCCGGGCACGCCGAGCGAGAAGCCGAGGTAGCGGATGGAGCCGCCGAAAGGTGCCGGCGGATTGTCAAGAGAGGCCGTGGACCCAGCGGTAAGCACTTCCAAGTTTATCGTCTGTACTTTGTTGTCGCCGGACAGGTGGAGGACCGACGGAGTAAATACGCAAGTGGTGTATGCCGGCAGATTGGAGCAGCTCAGCGTCACGTCGCCGACGTAGCCGCCGAGGGGAGTGATCGTGAGCGTGGAACTTCCCCTCTGGCCAAGCTTGATGTTGATGACGTCGGGATTGGCGCCGATCATGTAGTCCGGGGCTGTCACCTGCTGCGAGAGGACGGAGGACTCTGAGTTGTTGTACACCCTGTCGCCCGCGTAGACGCCGGTGATGTTATGCGATCCGGCGGTCAGCTTCGTTGTGCTGAAGGTGGCGGTGCCGGTGGAGTCAAGCGTGCCGCTGCCGAGCGTCGTGGTGCCGTCCATGAAATTGACGGTGCCGGTAGGCGTGCCGGGGCCTGCATATTTATTCGTGATATGCGCCCGTGCGTTTCCACCTAGCGACGAGTTCGTTACGGTGGCGGTGAAGGTCACGCTGGAGTTGAGGTTGGAGTTGGAGTTGGAGGTGGTGACCGCCGTCGTAGTGGGGAGCTTGATAACGGTGACGGTGCTCGACGGAGAAGTCGAGGTGCTATAGGTTGCGTCGCCGGAGTAGACGGCGGTGATGTTGTGCGCTCCCACCGCCAGCGATGTTGTGTTCATGGTGGCCACTCCGCTGGAGTTGACGGTGCCCGAACCCAGCATAGTGTCGCCATCCATAAATGTTACGGTTCCGGTCGGAATGCCGGGAGTGGGGATCGAGTCGGCCGGGTGCGCGCCCGAGAGCGTGCCGCCGGAGGGGTGCGTAGAGACGTCGCCGCCGCCGGTGACGGTGGCCGTGAGCGTGATGTTCTCGCCTGGGTAAAGATTTCTGAGCGAGACGCTGAGTGCCGTAGCCGAAGCGATCTTCTGCACGGTGACGGTGCCGGCCGTCGAGTTCGAGGTCAGGTAATTAGTGTCGCCGGAGTAGACGGCGGTGATGTTATGCGCGCCAGCCGGCAAGGTGTAGACCTGCACCGTGGCGACGCCACTGGAATTCACGGTGCCGGTCGCGAATGTAGTGTCACCTTCCTTGAAGGCCACGGTGCCGGTGACGCCGAGCAGGTGTAGACCCTCATAGTGGGCGTGAACACCCGTTGCCTGCGTGCCTCCCGGCTCGCCAGTAGAGGCCGTGACGGTCGCCGTCAGTGTTACCGGCTGATCGACCTGGACGGTGGACGCCGAGACGCTGAGTGCGGTTGATGTCGCAGCCTGCGTGATCGTGACTGAGGACGGACCGGAGGTTGACGGCAGGAAGTTGGTGTCACCATCGTAAGTGGCGGTGATGGAGTGCGGACCGACGGAGAGTCCGGTGACGGACGCTGTGGCCGTGCCGCCGGTGACCGAGGCGACTGCGATCGTCGTCGTGCCGTCCATGAAGGTCACGTTTCCGGTGGCGTCATGGCCGTTGTAGGTGGAGGGCGAGAGGGTGGCTGTCAGGACCACCGTATGGACGTAAGTCTCGGTGGAGGGAGCCGACAGCGCGGTCGTGGTGGCGGCCTGGCTTCCGATCAGTGTTACCTGGTTGGAGGTGCTGGTGGCGTAGTTTTCGTCACCCGGGTAGTTGAAATCGACTTGGTGCTCATCGCCCGCGCCCGGTACCGCGACGCTGGTCAACTGCGCTGACGCCGACCACTGGCCTTTATTGAGAACAGGGATGCCACCACCCGCGCCTGCGGTCGACGCGATGGCGAAGTCAGGCAACCCGTCGCCGTTCAGATCGGCAACTGCAATAAATTTGCCGCCGCTCGGCAGTGCAAAGGTCTGGGGTGGCTGGAAGGTGCCGTCGCCATTGCCCAAGAAGACATACAGGTTAGTGCTGGATGGACCGACGACCTCCAGGTCGGGGATACCGTCGCGATTCACATCCACCAGCGCGGTAGAATCAACGGATCCGCTGATGGTGTACGTTTCGCCCACCTGGAAGGTGCCGTCGCCGCCACCCAGCAGAATGCTGATGGTGCCACTGTTGAAGTTTGCCACCGCGAGGTCCAGATGCCCGTCTCCATTCAGGTCTGCGACGGTAACGTGGCTTGGGTTCGTCCCCACCGGGTAGGTGGCGCCCGCCTGGAAGGTACCGTCGCCGTTCCCCAGCAGGATGGCGACCTGGTTCGGGTTGTACTCGAGAACCGCAAGGTCCGGAATGCCATCTCCGTTGAAGTCGCCGACGGCAACATCACCAGTGGACCCTCCCGAACTTATGGAAACCGGTGTCTGGAACGTGCCATCCCCATTGCCGAAGGCGACCGACACCTGGCCGGTTTGAACGCTGGTGGTCACAACATCGAGGTAGCCGTCTCCGTTCAAGTCCGCCACCGCGATGCCTAGATCAAAGCCGGAACCGGAAACCGTGTACGTCTGCTCAGCTCCGAAGCTCCCCGTGCCGGTATTCAGGAGCACACCGAATTCGCCTCCGTAGTGGGAGACAACGATATCGGGCCAGCCATCGTGATTCACGTCGGCAACCACCACATAGTTTGCGTCACCGGCAACGGGATAACTCTGTGGTGCCTGGAACGTGCCATCGCCGTTTCCGAAGGCGACAAAGACATTTCCGCTGTTTGCGTCCTGCTGCGTGATCATGTCCGGAACGCCATCGCCATTCACGTCGGCAAGCGCAACTGCCCGTGCGGTGGCCCCGCCCGGCACGATCGCCCTGGCGGCTAAATTCACCACGTACATCGGCGTACCGAGCGTTCCCGTGCCGATCTGCACCGACTTGGTTTCGTCGGTGAAGGTCAGCTTGCCGGTCGGACCGCTTGCGAGATAGGGCGGAGCCATCACGGTTCCGGTCAGCGTGTAATTGCCCGACGTGCCGGACATGGCCAGCATCGGGGTGCTGTAAACGGGGGAGGGCACCGTGACCGTCACTGCCTGCGCCGGCGCCGTACTGCCGACGAATTGGTCATTGCCCACGTAGACGGCCACGTAGCTGTGTGCACCGGGGCCGGGGACAAGGTGGAGGATCGCCGTCTTGGCGCTGGTTACCTGGGCCGTGCCGACCAGCACGTTCTTGTCCTGGCCGTACGTGTCATAGAAGTTGACGGTGCCAGTGAATCTCACCAGCGCCGGGTTGTGCGCGATGGGGGTGGCCATACGGGTAGCCGTAAGCGCGTGTCCGCCTCCGGAGGGAGCCGTGCCAGCAGAGAGAGTCGGGAAGGTTACCGCCGCGGTCAGGGTCAGGGCCTGACCGGGGTTCAGTGTGGACGCCGATGGAGTCAATGCCGTCGTCGTCGGTCCCCTCGAGACTGTAATCGAAATGGGCGACGAGTTGGACGCCGCAAACGTTCCGTTGCCGCTGTAAACGGCCGTGATGGTATCGGTACCGACAGGAGTAAAGAGAGTGACGATTGGCGCCAGGCCGGTGGTCCCCACGCTGCTGCTGCCAAGTAATTTCGTTCCCGAATAGAACGAGACACTTCCCGTCGGCGTTCCCGGATAGGACGAAGTCACCGTGGCGGTATAGATGACAGGGTTGAGGAAAGTCGAGCTTGGTGCCGACAATTGTACCGTCGTCGACGTGGGATCGAGATTGATCGTCAGCGTCGAGGCGTCCGAAGTGGAGGTGGCGTACGTTGCGCTATCGCCAGCGTAGACGGCCGTGAAGCTGTGGTTGCCGATCGCCAGCGTATTGGTCTGCATGCTGGCCTTGCCCGAACCGTCGAGCGTGGCCGAAGTGAGCAGCGTCGTTCCATCGTAGAAGTTGACGGTTCCAGTCGGCGTACCGGTGGTCGGGGGCCCTGTGACCGTCACATTGAGGGTCACCTGGTCTCCGTAGTTGGCGGAGGCCGGGGCCGAGAGGGTCGTCGTTGTCGGGTAAAGCGTTCCCGTCAACTGCACCTGGTTGGACGTGGCGGTTGGGTAGTTCGTGTCGCCCGGGTAGGAGAAATCGACGTTGTGCGTGTCGCTGGGGCCCAGCACGGACACACTGGACAGCTGCGCCGAGGCGGACCAGCTGCTCGTGTTCAGGAACGGTACCAGCGTTGACGAGGTGCCGCTCGCCGTTGCGGCAATATCAGGACGGCCATCGCCATTGAAGTCGGCAACCGCAACAAAAGGACTGCTTGTAGTTTCGGTTAAGGCGATTGGGGTTTTTCCCCCGCCTAGGAGGACTTCGACTTGCGTACCTGACGAACCGCCCACCACGAGGTCGAGAAAGCCGTCTCCGTTCATATCAGCAACAGCAACCCGGGTCGGATTGAAGTTGACGGGGACTCCACTGGAAAGATCGTACGAGCCGTTGCCATCGCCCCTCAGCAACAATACGTAGCCGCCGGGTGCGCTGGGGATGATGAAGTCCAGCTTCCCGTCGCCATCAAGGTCGGCAAGCGTAACCGAACTGGGCGTATTCGTGACGACGTGGTGAGTCACGGGAGCCTGGAAGGTTCCGTCGCCATTCCCCAGCAGCACGTTGAAGTTCACGCCAACACTGTCTGCCACGACAAGGTCTGTAAAGCCGTCGCCGTTAAGATCACCTGCGGCGAGATATGCCGGTGAATTGCCCACGGAAGTGATCAGCGGAGCCTGGAAGGTTGCATTGCCATTGTTGAGCGCGACATATACCTGGTTTGTACCCGCATCCGCGATCGCGACGTCCAGACTTCCATCGCCATTGAAGTCGGCCACCGCCAGTTCCTTGCAATTGGTGGCGCCAGGCAAGGTTACGGTCTGCTCCGTCTGGAAAGTGCCGTCAGAATTCTGAATGAGATAGCCGAACGTGCCGCCTGTATGACCGACGATGATATCGAGCCGGCCGTCGTTGTTCAGGTCGGCCAGCGCCACCGCCTCCGGATTAGCAGCGACGGGATAATAGACAGATGTGCCGAAGGTTCCATCACCATTGCCCGGCGTGACATACACATTACCCGTGCTGTCAAAGGAAACGACATCTACGAATCCATCGCCGTTGACATCGCCGAGAGCCACCTGCGCATTCGACGAGCCGAGATTCTCCGTAGTGCCTGCCGCCCAGCTCGTTGCCATCGTTGCCGTGCCAAGATCGGCCGTGCCGATCGTGTTCGACTTCGATTCGTCCGTGAACGTCAGCTTGCCGGTCGGGCCTGCCGTGAGGTATGGAGGCGCGGATACTGTACCGGTCAACGTGTAATTGCCGGCGCTGCCGGAAGAGGACAGGTTGGCCGTGACGCCAAGCGGGGAGGGCACCGTGACCGTCACTGCCTGCGCCGGCGCCGTGCTGCCTGCGAATTGGAAGTTGCCCGCGTAGACGGCCACGTAGCTGTGCGCACCGGGGCCGGGGACAAGGTGAAGGATCGCCGTCTTGGCGCTGGTTACCTGCGCCGTGCCGACCAGCACATTCCTGTCCAGGCCGTAAGTGTCATAGAAGTTGACTGTGCCAGTGAATCTCGCCAGCGGCGAGGTGTGCGCGATTGGGGTGGCCATGCGGGTAGCCGTGAGCGCTTGGCCGCCACCGGAGGGAGCTGTGCCAGTGGCTATAGTCGGGAAGGTCACCGCCGCGGTCAAGGTCAGGGCTTGACCGGGGTTCAATGTGGACGCCGATGGAGTCAATGCCGTCGACGTCGGTCCCTTCGAAACCGTAATCGAAACGGTGGACGATTCCGACGCCGCAAACGTCGAGTCGCCGTTGTAAACGGCGTTGATCGTATCGGTCCCGACTGGTGTAAACATACTGATGAACTCAGCCTGACCCGTGGTTCCCACATTGCTGGAGCCAAGTAACCTGGTCCCCAAATAGAACGAGACACTTCCGGTCGGCGTTCCCGGATATGCCTTGGTGACCGTGGCCGTGTAGGCGACTGGCTGGAGGTAGGTCGAGCTTGAAACCGACGATGTCAAGGTCGTTGCCGTGGGATCAAGATTGATCGTCAGCGTCAAGCCGTTGGAACTGGAGGTGGCGTAGTTGGAGTCGCCGCTATAGGAAGCGGAGATGCTGTGTGGGCCAACCGCCAGCCCGTTGACCGTAATGCTCGCCACGCCGGAACTGAGCGTGCCGGTGCCCAGCTGAGTGGTTCCGTCATAGAACGTGATCGTGCCGGTGGGCGTGCCGCTGAGGGCCGTTACCGTCGCCGAGAGTGTCACGTTGTCCTGGTAGTTGGCCGAGGTGGGCCCGGACAAGGTGGTGGTCGTGGCCGGTAGAACCCCGGTCAGCGTGACCGTGTTGGACGTGCTATTGCCATAGCTGGAGTCACCACCGCCGGAGAAGGTGGCATCCACCGTGTGCGAATCGCTGTTGCCCGTGACGATGACATTGGTGAGCTGCGATGAGGCAGTCCAACCAGTCGTATTGAGCGAGACGACCGCACCCGGAGAAGCTGGAGTTGCCAGCGCCACGATATCCGGCAGTCCGTCACCGTTTAGATCCGCGACGACGAACGGACCGGGTGAGATGATAGTCCTAGCAAAGAAGGCTTGGCCAGGCTGCCCACCAGTGAAAGGTAGAACCGCTATAGCATTGGCACTGGTCCCGGCGACAAGGATGTCGGGATTCCCGTCGAGATTGATGTCGGCGATCGCCACCCCTCCAATCCCATTGACCGCACTTGGCGGTTGAGCCAGGGCAAACGAGCCTGGGTTCGTTTGTATTGCCCATGTAATGGCGTTGTTATTGCTGACCACAACATCCAGATGGTCGTCCCCATTTAGGTCGCCTGCCGCGATGGAATTGGCTCCTAGAGCGATAATACTAGGCTGACCGGGAAGGAAAGTGCCGTCGCCGACTCCCTTGAAGAAATAGATGTCGGGATTGTGGACTCCCGTGGCAACGATATCCTGATTCCCATCGCCGTCAAAGTCGCCTACGACGAGAGAGCTGAAGTTGTCACCAGCAGAGAAGTGTTCGACCGTCGGATTGAACGAAGCTCCGGTTCCGGTTCCAAGCAGCACGTAGCCCTGGTTTGACTGGTCGAGGACGAAGGCGACATCCATATTGCCGTCGTGATTGAAGTCCCCGGCAACGATTCCGGTATAAGTGTTATTGACAACGCCTGCCGCGTATTCGTTGTTCCCCCCAGGGAAGTCTCCATGTCCGTTGTTGAGCATAACGTCAACCCCGCCGGTGGTGCACACAAACGCCACGTCGAGATAACCGTCATTGTTCAGGTCAACAAGAACACCCTTGGATGCAGATGGCGGAATGGGCGTCGGGACTGGCACGCCAAAGGTGCCATCGCCATTGCCAATGTATGTATAAGCGAGGCCAACTGGAGTCAGGACCACCATGTCAGGGATGCCATCGTTATTGACATCGCCCACAAGGACGTCACTGCCTGTCATGAACACCGGGACCCCAGTACCCGACCCAAAACTTGGTTGAATAGAGGGCGTACCGAGCGGGGCGGTGCCGAGACTCATCGACTTGGTTTCGTCCGTAAAGGACACAGTCCCAGACGGGCCGGCGCCTTGCCCCAGCGGCGCAGTCACGCTGGCGTTCAACGTGTAGTTTCCAGGAGTGCCGGAGGAGGAAAGAGTGGTTGAAGTGCCTGAAATGGCGGCAGGAAAAACCGTCAGCGTGCCCGGCTCGGAGGAGCTGGCGAGGTACGAAATCGTTCCCATGAATTTCGCCACGATGCTGTGCACGCCGGGACCGAGGCGCACCACCAGTACCGCGCTGCCGCTTGCCTGTATCTGCGCCGTGCCGATCAGAACGTTGGATTGGGCTCCGTACGTGTCGTAAAAGTTCACCGTG
>Ga0307375_10002708_pt1 | contig 17941 bp, 25 predicted proteins | sample TR1MG_FD_202531 | JGI IMG/M metagenome (GOLD analysis project Ga0307375, IMG submission 202531) | Soil microbial communities from Risofladan, Vaasa, Finland - TR-1 | ecosystem: Environmental > Terrestrial > Soil > Coastal area > Acid sulfate soil | place: Finland: Risofladan, Vaasa | collected... | reverse complement strand
GAAACTGTGTTGACTTTAGTGTTTTCATAGTATCTATAATACTAATCTTTTTTAAAAAAGTCAATTAATATCTTTACAAAAATTATTTTTTTAAGTATTATAATCAGAAGCCTTTTTTTACAAGGAACTGTTATGGGGGAAATAGGGCAACGAGTTGGAGCCATTCTTAGTGCTAATGATGATACAGTTGAATTCCTTGGATATGGCGTGTATAAGGGAGATTATCCTCCTAAAGAAGCTGTAGGTTTTATGGCTAAAGCCCTTACAAAGGCCAAAGTACCAAACCCACAGATAAAACTAGATTCAGGGGGAGTGGTGTATGGGTGTGAGTGCTGGTGGGGTCCGGAAGAAGAAATAAAAAAAGAAATTGAGAAATACAAAAAAATAAAAAAGGTAAATATTGATGAGGTCCGAAAAAGCTACATTGGTAAAGCCGACTAAAGCAGATTTCTTTAAGGCTTTTGAATTTATCAGTGAAGACAAGGGATATTCTGTCATTCTTAAATTCTTCACTGAAATATGGGAGAGATTCTCCTCATGCCCTGCGTCTACACGATTCCATGATCCTGGTCCTGCTGATTGGAAAGGGGCATATCCCGGAGGCTTGTTAGATCATACCTATAATGTAGTAAAGACCTGTATTAATCTTTCCGACCTTTTCAAGATGGATGATGGTTTTAAAGGTTCATTAATAAAATGTGCCTATCTTCATGACATAGGTAAAATGGGCAATGATACTACAGAATGCTATCTTGTTAACAAAAAGGATGATGCTGATAAAAAACCTTATTATTGGAACGATATTTCACCTTGTGACCATGAATTAAGAAGTATTTGGTGGTGCCAGAAAAAAGGAATTATATTATCCGAAGAAGAAATAATAGCTATTTTACATCATGCTGGACCTTATAGGCTTGATCATGGTTACATTAATCCAGATTCTGAACATCCCTTGACTATTATGTTATTTTCTGCTGATAATCTTGTAGCTAAGATACTGGGAATTTAATAGAAAAATTTCAAATATAAAATTCAGATCATAAATCATATATATATGGAGGTGCAAAATGGCAGCAAAATTGCATGAACTGCTTGCAGTGGAAAAAGATCGCAAAGGTACTGCACAAAAGATTATCTTTGAGACCACGGAAACGTTCGTTAAAAAAAATGCCCATTTCGATGGGTTTTCTCGCACATATGATCCTAAAACTGAGGACCCGGAGATGTTTGATGCGGAGCAGTCACGGGTGGTTACAACTGTCCCTGAAAAGCTCAGCTACTTCCAGAAGCATATCGCCACGCTTTTTGATGTACTGTTACAGAAGGAGCTCAGCAATTCATCTGCAAAAGCAGATATTGTGGTCAAAGATGAGGCCACAGATGAAGACACCGTCCTGGCTAAAGCGGTACCCGTACAGGCTCTTGTCCAGCTTGAAAACTATCTGGAGCAGGTCCGTTCTTCTGTTTATGACACGATTCCAACCCTGGATCCTAAATTCGATTGGGAGCAGGATGAGAAAGCCGGAACCGGTTATTGGAAAACAAGTGAGACCCGCAAGCGTAAGACCAAAAAGATTCAGGATTTCGTGGTAGTTGTTCCTACCACCCCTGAGCATCCGGCTATCGTAAAAGAGATCACGAAAGATGTCTATACAGGAGATTGGGTCGAGCGTCATTTCAGTGGTCGAATTTCCCCTGCACGGAAAAGCGAATTGCTGGGGAATATCTCCCGTCTTATTGAAGCAGTGAAAAAAGCTCGCGCCCGGGCCAATAACATTGATGTCCTAAACGGTCATCTTGGTCAGAGACTTTTTCAGTTCATTGAAAACGGAAAATAATTAGGACACCATATTTATTCTTAGTGTTAGTGTTATACTTATCATTAGTGTATTGTGTCCCATACTTAGACAACTATCAATGGAGGTGTGTCTTAAGGCTTCCTAAATAAAGCCAGGTCGGGGATTCAAATTCCCCCCCGCCAGCCAGGTTCTTTTTATAGGCTCTGGCTGGCGGGTAGCTCAGTGGTAGAGCATGGCGATTTAGTCAAACGGAAGCTGTTAAGCAGAGCCTGGTTGATAGATACATTCTACTGCTGACATCAGTATAAATGTATTAAACATATTGGAAGGGAGGGCAGGCTACGCTCTCCCTTCTTTTTTGCGGTTTTCTACGGAATATTTGATGAGGTCAGAGACTAATATTATTTTAACCGTATGTAGAATGGAAAGGATATAAAATGCTAACATCCATAAAGCCTTCTGATGTAGCTGATGCTTTTCTTATCATCAAAGATAATAAGACCTTTAAAGAAGAAATAGTCCTAAGTGTTGCTCTTGATACCATAAAAAATCTATGCGTTAAATGCGGATTTGATCTTAGAGAAATCGAGAGGCTCTATCAAGAAAAGAAAGGGAACGCCTTTGATGCTATTAAAAGTAGCTCCGCTCTATTTAGGGGAAACAAAGGATTTCTAATGATATTGAAAAGGCATAGGTCTCAATAGATTGAAAGAGTGGTTCAGTGCAGCATCGACAGGCGGCTGATAGAAAAGGATATGTCGGGTATCCCAAAACGTTCTTTGCCTGAAGAGCGTCAGAAAAGTCCTGATTCAGGTAGGATACGGTTGGCCTCCCACTTTTTAACAGGCATCTATGAGGCCTATGTTTATTATATATTGTTTTAATAATCATACTTCACTTAATTTAAACCCAGATTTAATACCTGTATAAATTAGAGTCCTTATTCCATTCTGTTTTAATTGCTTTAAAGTATAAGGGTTATAGGAAGAGCATATTGTTATAGATTGGACATAGTCATAGAAATGATAATGCAGCCGGAATTTGTGGTATAGATCATATTTGAGTATTTGACCGATAAGGTCATGTTCTCCTTTACCTTTTTTTACTTCAACTGGATATATCGTGTTTTCACCCTTATAAACCATATCAACAAAGCCATATGGTGGACATGGATGCTCAATATTATAAAGCTGAACTGAGTCATTAAAGACCACATCAAGCTGACTTTTATGCTGGTCTATTTTTTTAACCAACTCTTTTTGACGGGTACTACCCACATATTCTGTGGGAATTTCCGGAGCAATAGATGAATCATCATCTATCCATTCAGATTTTATAAAAGAGTTCGTATCAATAGCGCTCTTTATCCTCTTAAGTTCTTTAAATTGATGGGTCTTAAGAGAATCCGGAGAACCCGATTTAGCGTATTCATCCCTAACCAGATTATAAAAAAACTTGGTTTTCTCCTTATCTGTAAGTAGATAAGAATACATGCACTTATAAAAAAGTGTTTCGATCAAGTATAAAAACCTCTCTTTTTTTGGTATAATTAATTAGAACCTTAAAAAGAAGATTATTATTATTATGTATGAAATGCTTCCTAAGACCCATTATGAGAGGGCCTCATCCTATTTGGTTGAGAACAATATGTTTGGTCTTATAGATCAGGCTATCAGACAGGTAGGGCCTGACCCCACGTATGAGCAATTTGCTCTGGTCTTTAAAGACCAATTAGATAGCATTCAAACAAAAAGAGAGCAGTATTTATACAGCAATTATCTTAATATTTTTTTTCATATTCTTCACATGAAGACCAGCGGGGAAAAAATTTATTACGTGACTCCAAGTCTAGTGGCTAAGCTGACCTGCTCAGAAGCAAATATTGACTCCTTCTTTCTTCGCTCCCCTTTTCGGGAAATCTTCGTCCAAATAGACCCAGGGTTTTTTTATATTAGGGATATAGACTCAAAAAGAGTTCCCGTCCATGGATTCTATGTTCATTTAAGGGAAGACCAGGGAAAAAAATTTCTACGGGTAATGGCCTCCTCATTGCTTGAGCCAACACCCGAAATCCCTTTTAATGATTCTACTTTCTATTTTAAAATGGAAATTGGTCCAGGAAGTCTTATAGAAGAAATCAAAAAATTTCAGAATAATATTATAGGACAACAACATATTGACCCGCAAAATAATCTCGAATATATGAAGGATTTTTCAACTTTTGTTTTTAACACTCTTCTCTATCTTACAAGTAAAAACGCCGATATAGTCACAAAGGAACCTGAAAAACTTGCTGATAAATTAGCCTCCTTGAAATCTACCGGGAAAAAAAGAAAACTGCAGAAAAGGATGGATAAAGTATCTTCCTACAGAGTATTTATGGTAGGGTCGAACATTGTATTCAATGACCTCTCGGACATCAAGAAATATGGAAGTATCGGTTCCTGGAAATTGAATAAGCAGATACGGGTTTCCGGCCATTTCAGAGAACAATGGTATGGCAGTGAAAAAGATGGAACAAGGCATCAGGAATTGATATGGATAGATTCTTTCATAAAAGGTCCGGAAATAGCCGATGTCATGAATAAAAAAATCATTGTAAAGGAGAGATGATATGTTTTCATATCTACTCGTTGGAGGTACTTTTGACGATAAGGATGGCAAAAAATCCGGCTATGTCAGGAAATTAAGCGAGTCTTTAGCAACCCTCAATCCTTGTGGTTATGTGCTGAATGGTGGAAATTATGAAATGCTTAAGCATGCCCTAGAACATATCGAATTCTATGACGTAATATTATGGTTCCCAAATGTCCCTAATGATAAGCCTAAGCTCATTAAAGACATTAAAAAAATATATCCCTCCAAAATCCTTGTGTGCTCTAAAAATAATATTGAGGACAAATATGATTTTATGAGTCTGATAGCCAGGGCCCTTTCGATTAAAGCCAATCTCTTTCTGGAAATACACAAAAAAAATGATAAAATTATGGCAAAACTGTGTGACCCTTTAGGGAATCTGTTTTGCAATACGGGAGATATTCCTGAACTCGCATCAGCTCTTATCCATCGCCTATCTGAATTGCGAGGATTTACTCGAATGAGAAGTATTTGTGACGACTTAAGACCCCATCCTCCAACTTCGGATGAAAGCCGTTTCATCAAATGCTCTATTCAATATGCCGAGATTTTTCATGAAATGGTTCATCCAGAAAATACCTCCCGGTTTTTAGGAAACATTTCCTTCAGATGTGAAAAAGGCTTTCCCTCATTCAAAATCGATAATTGTATCTATGTAAGCCCAAGAAACATGGATAAGAGAACCATTACACAGGATATTTTTGTCCCTGTCTATCTTACAAGCACAGGTCTTTATTATAAAGGGGAGCTTAAGCCTTCTGTTGATGCCCCTCTACAAGCTATACTTTATAATTTCTACAAAAATATAAGGTATATGATCCATTCGCATACTTATATCCAGTACATACCTTTTTTATCTAAAATAATCCCCTGTGGGGCAATAGAAGAAGCCTATGAGATAATAAAAAAATATCCTGATTGTGATAAGGATTTTCTCATGATAAATTTAAAAGGTCACGGCTCATTGGCCATGTCTTCTTCTGTAGAAGACCTTGAAAATATTGCTTACATAAAAAGGGATGTTCCGGAGCTTCTTGGCCATGTCTTCTTCTGTAGAAGACCTTGAAAATATTGCTTACATAAAAAGGGATGTTCCGGAGCTTCCATAATGGAATAAGCTTCAGTGTCCTAACACCATTATTAAGGACATCTTATGACTGATCCTTCTCTTTTGTTAAAAGTAGCAAAATACACTAATGGAGCAAACTGCCATAGAATTAATCAGCTCCTTACCTGTTATAAAAACGCTTCCTTTATAAAAGGTCCTTTAACTGAAGAAATAAAAGAAGTCCTTGAAGAATCCGAAAAATTATTACGAATATTCATCTATGAAGAAGAAAAAAAAGAACTCGAAAAAATAAATCCTTACAAAATCTCTTCAAATAAGCGCTTTATCTGAAAAAAGTAAGCAATTATCCTACCAAAAAATTTGCTTTTACTATTTATTGTTCTTGATATTGGTTAATATTCTTGTTATATTAGGTATTTATATTATCTTTTTCAGTGTATTGCTGTACAAGCCACAAAAATATATGAGTTGAAATTATGGGTTTCTGTATTGCCAGTATTTTAGATACCGACCTATACAAGCTTACCCAACAATTAGCCATCTGCAGGTGTTTCCCACATGAAATAGTCCAGTATACTTTTATAAATAGGAACAAAACGATTTTCCCTGATGGCTTTGATAAAGAACTCCAAAGATTAGTTGATGAGTTTAGCAGTCTTGCCCTTACTAAAGACATGAAAAGTTTTCTCCAGGAAAAATGCTACTACATGGACCCGGTTTACCTTGATTTTCTCCACGGTTACCGATTCGACCCTAAAGAGGTTGACATACAACAGCATGACGGAGACCTAAAAATAAAAATTACTGGTCCCTGGTATCGTACAGTACTCTGGGAAACACCTCTCATGGCTCTCATCTGCGAACTTTATTATGATACGATGAAAATCAAGGGGATGAGCAGAGAAAAAAAGAAAACTTTAAATTACAAAAAAATAAAAGAAATAGCTCAATTAGGAGTCACTGTAGCAGAATTTGGTACCCGAAGGAGATCCTCTTTTCAGAACCACCATGAATTTTTAATAGACTTCATAGCATCTGAAAAAAGAGCTTTATCCGGCACCAGTAATCCTCATTTTGCCATGATGTATGATTTGATTCCTATTGGCACTCAAGCGCATGAATGGCCCATGTTTCATGCCGCTAAATACGGGTATCGTCAAGCAAATGCTTTGGCCATGAAACATTGGGTAGATGTCTTTCAAGGTAATTTAGGCATAGTACTACCTGATACCTTTACTACGGATGTCTTCCTTCGCTCCTTTAACACCTTATATGCCAAGCTCTTTGATGGGGGCCGTCATGACTCTGGTCATCCCTTCACATTTACTGATAAATGGGTAAACCATTACAGGTCTCTGCATATTGACTCTCTTAGTAAAACAATAGTTTATTCGGACAGTATTAACAGCGTAGAGGTTATAAAAAGCATTCATAGCTATGCTCAGGATAAAATAAGAGATAGTTATGGAATAGGTACATGGTTTACGAATGACTGTGGAGTCACTCCCTTAAATATAGTCATTAAACTGACCGGTGTTCTAATCAACGGTACATGGGTAGATACTGTGAAATTATCGGATGACTCGATGAAGAATACCGGAAACCCTGAAGCCGTAGATTTCTGTAAAGAGACTCTTTTGGCATAAGAGGGGGATTAAATTTTGAAAATAAAATTTTTAGGCAGTGGGTCTGCATTCTGTTTTGGGAATTATCAGAGTAATATTATGGTCGAAACAGAAAACAAAAAACTCCTGATTGATTGTGGGACTGTGGCTGATGGGTTTTTAGGATTTGTGCAAAAAGGACAGGAATTCGAATTTTAACATGAACAAGACTTTTAAATTGTGGGCTGAAAAAGATATAATTTTTCTAAAAGAAAACTATAATTTAATGTCTATATCTGAAATAGCTTTAAAGATGGGTAGGACAGAGTATTCGATAACGAAAAAAGCTTCAGATTTAAAAATGTCTCATCAACCGTACAACAAAAAATACATGTCTGAAAAATCAAGAAAATACACTTTAGAGCATTCTTTTTTTGACTCCATAAATACTAATGATAAAGCATATTTTTTAGGCCTTTTATATGCTGACGGGTATAATTGTACAGATAAAAATGTTTTAGAATTGAGTCTTCAGACAAGGGACAAAGAAATTCTATCACTTTTTAAAAAATGTTTGGCTTCTAACAGACCTATTAAACGTTATGTTGATAAACGGCCTAAACGGGGAACTGACCGCTCTATCCTTTATGTCAATAGTAGAAGGATATGTCAAAATTTAGACTCTCTTGGGTGTACTAATAAAAAGAGTCATAAAATATCTTTTCCTACAATAAAGGAAAGATTTAAAAAACATTTTATAAGAGGGTTTTTTGATGGGGACGGGTCAGTTTATATATCAAAGGGTAAAATTATAAATGGGTATGTTAAAAGGTCTCCTACAGGCCATGTAGCTTTTTCTTCAAATAAAAAATTCATTGAGGGCCTTTTTAAACAGTTAAAAAAATTCAATCCATGCAAAGTTAGAGATAAAAGAAAAAAAGATACATGGTATTTGAATATAACAGGAATAGCTGCAATTCAATTTTTAGAATCTATCTATTTTGGAACAACTACTTACATAAAAAGAAAATATAAAAAATACCAAGAGGTCAAAAAAATGTATTCTTCTAAAAAGGTAAAGAGGAGGTATTATGTCAATATGCTTGTTTCTTATTGATTGTCAAATTGACTTCTGCGAGGGGGGTGCCCTTCCTGTTACCGGAGCCACAAAAGATATGGAACGCCTGGCTGCAATGATCAAAAAGTACGGTGGTGATATTGATGATATCCAGATCACCATGGATAGTCATTATCACATGCATATTGCACATGCTTGTTTCTGGAAAGACAAAGAAGGAAATAATCCTATTCCTTTTAAAGACGGCCTTCCTACCGTCATATCTCATGAGAGTATTGTTAAGGGTGATTGGATGCCTTTTAATGATAATTTCAAAGACTGGGTACTTTCCTACACAGAAGGGCTCGAAAAAAAGGGTCGGTATCAGCTTACGATATGGCCGGATCATTGTATTATAGGTGGCCCCGGGCATAATATTCATCCTGTCCTTTTTGAAGCCATCCAGGAATGGGAACGAAAATATTCTGCCATTGCTCAGAGAATCACGAAGGGGTCGAATCCTTTTACTGAGCATTACAGTGCAGTCAAAGCTGAAGTCCCTCGTTCTGATGACCCCTCAACCCAGATGAATGGTAAGCTCATCAATACTTTGAAGGATTTCGATATCATTCTTACTGGTGGTGAAGCTTTGTCACATTGCCTGAATTTCACTGTCAGTGATACTGCTGAAGAGTTCTCTGAGGAAGAAGTGAAAAAGTTCGTGCTCCTGGAAGATGGAACTTCAAATGTTCCCGGCTGTGATCAGCTAGGTCAGGATTTCATTGAAAGAATGACCAAAAAGGGCATGGCCATTTCCACCACTGATAAATTCTTTAAATAAGAGAGGATATAATAATTATGCCTAAATTAGGTGATATAAGTCTTGATGATGCCGGGAAAAGTCTTCAGGGATTTCAGTATACCAATATCTCGGTAGAAAAACTGGAAGCCTCAGAATACACTATCGTTCAGGCTGTGATTGATAAGAGTGGCTCAGTCTTTTCGTATAAGGATGACCTGGAAAAGATGATTGGTACTGTTGTTGATGCCTGTAAAAAGAATCAAAGAGCCGACAATCTTCTTATGCGGACTACCGCTTTCAGTTCAATCGGATTCAGTGGAGTGAGCCTTGAAGAGCTGCATGGCTTTTCCACCCTAGATGTTATCGACCCGAATAAATATGTCGGAACTATTAATCCTGATGGTGGAACGCCCCTTTTTCAGGCCACTGCAGAAGCTGTAGGGGCTTTGATTGATTTCGGGCAGAAACTCTATAAAAAACGCTTCCTCTGTAATGCCATTCTTTTCATCATAACTGATGGGGAAGATAATGCTTCTAATGTTACTCCGGAAGATGTCAAAAAGATGATCGATAAAATGAAAACTGAAAAGATTATCGAGTCTTTCCGGGTCATTCTTGTTGGGGTAAATGACATCGATTGTAAACCTGCTCTGGAGGATTTTAAAAACAGGGCTGTTCTGGATGAATATATCTCTATGGGTAATGTGACTCCGGGCAAACTGGCAAAGTTAGCTCAGTTTGTTTCTCAGAGTGTGTCATCTCAATCACAAGCTCTGGGTAGTGGTGGTGCTTCACAGCCTATTGATTTTAAATTCTGAGGACTTTATGAGAACAATAATATTCTGCCATAAGGGCATTGTTGGGATTCAATCTTCTCCTAAAGCTGAAGGTTTACTCAATAAACCTCTTGATAAGGGCCAACTCGGTTTTGTTGTAGATGCCTCGTATGTGGATGTTCAACCGGAGGCTCTGGAGTTACTTAAAAAAGTGCCTGGATCGGGAGATGATCTTGGCGAAGTTGATGTATTTAAAAGTTCTGATGGAGTAACAGCTCTTTCCTGGCTTGGAGGCCCTTTAAAGGCTTTTAAACCTGATGAGATAACGAGCAGCAATGATTACCAGGTAAATTTATTGACTCCTTGTGAAAATGTTGAGACTCCTCAGAGTTTTATTGATTTCGTGGAGAAAGAAAATGGCACTGAAAAGACAAAACCTTGAAAACTATTGCAGAATCTGCTCTGCTGATGGGGATGAGTGTTGCAATTTCATTGAGAGTTTACAGGGGCAGGAGGGTGTTTCAAGTCAAGACTTACTCTGGAAAAAGCGACTATTAAAGAATTGAATGAAATCCTTACCTTAAACACTATTAAGGCTCAACATCACTTGGAGGAGAAAGATGGCCCATATACGTCTTAATTCTGATGCAGTGCTGCACATAACGAAGCAAACTATTGTCGAGATTATGAAGGCCATTGACAAGGCTGAAAAGGCTAGAGGAATGGCCGTACAGGTTGAAAGCCAAAACAGCCATGTCAAATTTTACATAGATCTTGAAGAGAGCGAATCTGAGGGCTTTATACCTTTACAGGTATTTTATAAAGACCGGGAATCGATACCTTTTTCTGAGGACCTCTTATGAAAAAAATATTTTTGCTCTTAAATAAGTCTTATGCACTATTGAACTCTGTTCGCTTAGGGCATGGAATCGGATATGGAATAATATTTGTTTTGTGCCTCCTATCTTTATGCCGAATATAAGGGATATTCATGAATATTGATTCTTATTTTGAAATAGGAAAGACACATCTGGTCTGTCAGGACTATGCTCTGTGCGGAAAATATCAGGATATGGCTTATGCTATAGTATCTGATGGATGCTCTTCTGCTGAACATTCTGAAATAGGTGCCCAGATACTCTGTCATGTGGCTAAATACAATCTGGAACTCTATTACAATCTTTTTTCTCAAGGTATCTCAGAACTTACTATATCAAATTTGCTGGCAAACAGCATTCTAAAAAGAGCTGATGAGATAAGAAAAATTTACCCTATAACTCCGGCAGCACTACAGGCAACTCTTGTTATAGCCGTAAAAACCTACCACTGGACTTATGTGTTTGCATGGGGTGACGGGTTTATTATAGAAAATAACCATACAATGCAATTGGAATATCCGGATACGAATGCCCCTTTTTATCTCTGTACTGATAAAACGCAATATATAGAGAAATTTAGAAACGATAATGCCCTAACAATAACGGATTTAGAATCGGGACACATTGATTATCAGGATTTTGATTCCCCCTATATGAATATGTATAGAACGGAACCGGGTCTTATAATGGTAGGAACTGATGGTTTGAATCAGTATCAGGATGATAAGTTTAAAGACATTAAGTCTCCGGATATAATATCAGAGATAACAGATTTCCCAACCACCTCTGGGGAGTTTTTGAAACGAACTATGAATTTTCTGAAGAAAGATTACGCGAGAAAAGGTTGGTTTCACTCAGACGATATTGGATTGGCTGTTATTTTATGAAATGGAAAAAAAGTGAGTTCAGAAAGCTCATTAAAAAATATAAGTATAAGAGGGACATAGCACGACATTTGGGTATAACAAGGGAAAGAGTCCGTCAAATAATCAACTCTCTTGGTCTGGAAAAAGAAATAGTACCGATGCCACGGCGATTATACCAGGTTAGTATGAAATCCCTTGACCGTAATAGAAAAAAACAGCAAAGAAATATGGTTATACGAAGAAAATATCTTGAGGGTGCTACAATAAATAAACTGGCAAAAGAATATGATATGTGCGTGATATACATCAGAAGAATAGTTTCTTCTGTAAAACAATTAAAACAAAAAAAGAGAGATGATAAGATTTACGAACTATATGAACAAGGTATGCGTCAAGAGGACATAGCAAAGAGTTTTAAACTGGTTCAATCCACGGTGAGTCTTATTCTTAAAAGAAAAGGCAAATAGATGAAAAGACTCTCTTCACAAGAGCTCTCTGCAGCCCACAGAATATTCAGAAGAGTCGATAATATAAGCGGCGGTTATTACGGTTACAGAACTGAAGCACAAGTCAAAAAATACGTATCACAGAACCGATGGATTATGTTTCCTGTTTATAATGTTCCATCACTTCGGGAGGGGGCCACTTTCCCCGCTCCTAATGTCTACATCTCTTTTAATCGTGATGAGATAAAAGATAATGGAGACGGTCAGGTGAATGGGTGGGTCGGCGTTACTTATAATAATGTCGAAGCAATGCTATGGCTTAGAGAAATTCTTCGCGTTAGAAATGCACCCTATTTCATAAATACGCTGAATGCTTTAAGTCAGGGCTGGCATGTCTATTCAGGGCATAAAATAAAAACCAATTATAAGGACAATACTCCGGTTTATAATAACATCGAGACTATTGATGCCAGAACTGTAGACATAACCGGCATTAAAAGTGCCCTGAAAAAGTCGGATGGTACTACACTGCAACAAGGGATGACTTATCTGGGAGAGCCTGTAATCTGGTGTGTCAGCGTCTTAAATGCCTCAATCGAAACTAATGAATCGAAATTCGATAAAGATGTAAAAGAGGCTTTCGACCTTTTTATCAGAGTTTTAAGTTTACGATGATAAAGCATAAAATAGAAGAAATTTTCAATCGTTATTTTGGGAGGACTCCTCTTAAGGAGAGGCTCAACGATATTCTTGGTGAGGCTATAGAGCTGAGCCGGTATACCGATATCCGCAATCTCAAAGAAGAAACAGGAGACCTGCTCTGCTCCATTATTCAGTTGTGTAATGAAAATGGTTGGGACCCGATAGAACTAATGGAACAAACTCTTATTAAAATAGATAAGAGAGGTTCCCAATACATGTCTCTGGGAAGAAAAATAAAAGTAGCCATATTGGGAGGAGCCTTCGACCCTATACATAATGGCCATATAGAAGTAGCTCAAGCGGTACTTAATTACAGTAAGTCTTTTGATGAAGTGCATTTAATGCCCTGTTTTAAGCATGCGTATGGAAAAAATATGGCTTCAGCAATAGATAGAGTAACTATGTGTAACATAGCAGCTATAGTAGACGGTCGGATAAAAGTTTCTGAATTTGAGATAACTAATCAGTTCAGTGGAGAGACATATCATCTTGTAAAAAGTTTAATGGAATTGGAATCCTCAAAAGATACCTATGATTATTCGATGATAATGGGTCAGGATAATGCTAATACTTTTGATAAATGGTTCAATTACGAACTGCTGGAACAAATGATTCGATTTGTAATAGTTCCCCGGAGTGGCAGCAATCTTGACCCTAAAATATTATGGTATCTTAAGCAACCACACATCTTCTTATGTCCGGATAAACCCATAGTAAATATCTCGTCTTCTCAAATAAGGCATAATATAACCAATCCTGAATGGACCAGATTTTTAAATCCTGATGTTTTGGAGTATATAAAGAAAAAAGGGCTTTATGGCTTCCAAAACAAATAAAATAAAAACGAAAAGTGGTATCATATCCTTAACGGATAAAGATTATAAAGCGGCTGGGGGTCAGGGAGCCGTCTTTTGTAAGGGAAATACAGCCTATAAGATTTATCATGATGCTTCAAAAGCTCCTCCGGTAGCCAAGATAAATGAGCTGGCTGTATTGAAAAGAGATACTATTCTAGGACCTACAGAACCCATTTTTGCTGCTTCAGGAAATAAGTCTATAGGGTTTGCAATGCCCTTTATTAAAGACACTGAATTTCTATGTAAGGTGTTTACAAAGGCCTTCAGAAATAGAAACAATATGACTGCTCAGAACATAGCCGACCTGGTTATTCAAATGCAGGAAACTCTGGAATATATACACAGTAAAGATATTCTTGTTGTTGATTATAATGAAATGAATTTTCTTCTTAGCCAGGATCTGAAAAAAGTTTATCATATTGATGTTGACTCCTACCAGACAAAGAGTTTTCCGGCTCAAGCTCTTATGGAATCCGTCCGGGATAGAATGAATCCTAAAGGAAAATTCAATAAAGGGACTGACTGGTTTTCCTTCGCCGTTGTCACTTTCCAATTGTATATAGGGATACACCCATATAAGGGATTCCATCCTAATTATGCCCCAGCAGATTGGAGCAAAAGAATGGATGATAACATCTCTATGTTCGATTCGAAAGTTAAACTACCTCCTTCTGTGCAGGACTTTTCAGTAATACCAAAAAAGCATCTTGACTGGTATCGATCAGTTTTTGTAGATAAAATCAGATCTGTCCCACCTTATCCGGGTCAAACTATGGCTACTTCCGGAAGAAAAGTCAATTGGAAAGGCGGAGGCATCCTTACTATCACTCTTGCCCACGAATATAAATCAAATATCAAATCGGTCTATTTCTATGATAATGACTTATATGTTATAACCCATGAAGGCGTTTTTAAGGAAGATGATAAAGTCTTTGAGTTTAAGTCATTCTCTGGAAATACTCCAGTCGAGCTTATTGATGTTTATGGAAAAAATCCTGTTTTAGCCTATCTTAAGAACAAAACAATCTCTTTCTATACTTTAGATAAAAAACATATAACAGACATGACAGCAGAGAACCTGTTCACTCATAACGGGCTTCTTTATGCTATAAATAACGGCTATCTTATCGAAGGGCACTTTGAAGTATTCGGAGACAAGCATGTCCTGGTCAGTGCTCCTGTTGCAACTTTATGCCCCTCATATAAAATCCATCAGGGCCTTATTGTCCAGGATGATTACATGAAATGTATCCTGGCTATTCCTTATGAGAGTGGATACTGCATTAATATCTCCATAAAAGAACTCGACCAGCATCGAATACTTGACGCCAAAGCCGAAAGTAAATCAGCAATCTTAATGTCAGAAAAAAATGGGAGCTATTTCCGAAGTATCATTCAGTTCAATAAGGATTATTCTGATTACTCCATCAAATCAGGCGGAGTCCACTCTTTCTCTTCAGTGAATTTCGTGTCTTTGCCTAATGGCCTTAATGTTCTGGCAGAGGACGATAAATTAAAACTTTTTATGGACCCTGAAAAACAAAAAGAAGTTCTGACAGACTCTATAAGCAGTGCTACCAGACTTTACCATGACGGGATGTCTGTTTATTATATAGAAGATAACAAATTATTTCGAGCCAAGATGTAAACACAAAAGGGGGCTCTATGGTAGACTATAAACAGATTGATCCATTGATTAAAGAAGACATGGACAGGAGCTATGCGGATTTCAAAACCGATCATCCGGATGCAGTCATCTCCGACAATACGTATTATAAGCGTCGGATAATGCTTAAAAAGGATACAACAGGCCCTAAAAAAAGAATGGGGCATTCTATGATTGATTATTCCTTAATAGATGGGCTCATACGGGAAAATCCGGACCTCACTTATTCCAGTTTTGCAAAAAGCCATCCTAAAGTAAAAATTTCTGATGCCGCTTTTTATACCCGTAGAAGAAAAATTAATGGAAAGTCCAGCTATCAAAGGTCTAAGCCGCAAGCTGCAAAAATATACATGCAGGTAGTTTCCATTGATGGCATTGCCTTCCAGAAAGAAAGCAGAATAGAGATCCTGCAGTCTGTCATTTCTTCGATCAACAAGGTCTATAATCTTAAGCTTGAAATCATTGAACTAAACTCCCCCAATCAAATTGAGATACGTGACGTGAAAAAATAATAATAATAATAAGGAATAACTATTATGACCACAAAAAAAATGCTTGCCATGTTAATACGCTCCAGGTCTTTCTCTGCTGCCTTGGAAGGTAAAAATATCCTGCTTATTAAAATTCTTAATGGAAGACCCGTCTCTATACGGCTTAAACCCTTCAAAGACGATACTTCAAATGAAGGTTTCTGGCTTGAGCCACCCAGCTATAACTTTAAATCATCAACATCTCATTTTGACTATGTTGATGATGAAACCAGACTTACCAGAAATAAAGGCGTAATAATATCCCTGGTTAAGGATCTTCAACAGACTGAAGCATGGGACTACATAGTAAACAAAAATTTCTTTGTTCCTAATAAGAACAACAAGGCATTATTAAAAGACAAACATTTAAAGAAAAAGATATTTTTCCAATTTGACACCTTGTTAAAGCCTGGACGAAATTAAAAATATCTGTCTATTTTTTCTTTATAAAAAAGTAATATACTATAGGAATTCTATCCATCATTTCAGAAAGGATTAGTCATGCAACGGATTATAGTGGTCTTCTTCCTAAGCCTGTCCTTATTGGTAACGTCTGATGTGTATGCCCGTCGTGGTGGTGGGTCTTTCAGTTCCCCGTCTCGTTCAGTCCCTTCCCGGTCTGCTCCCAGGACAGCACCGAGGAAAACGGCACCAACAAAACCCTCTACAATTACAAAGAAATCTGTGACAAATCAGAAACCAAAAGCAGTATCAAAAAACAAGCTGGACCAAAAACAGCAGAAAATGCTGGCATCAAAAGATAAAGAAGCATTCAAGAAATACTCCAATAAATCACAGGCTACTGACGCTTATAAAGAATCTCTGGCTAAAAATAGTACCTATACCAATTCCACAGCTCCGACACAACGTCCTTCTCATATACCTGAAAAAATCACACAAAATGGTCAACCAGTAAATGTAACCTACAATGTTCTTCCAGGAGGAGGATACGGCTATGGGTACATGGATCCGGTTACGATGGCCTTTATAGCTTTAACGCCCCGGTATTATGTTGTAGACCCTTATGCCATGAGATCGGCCGGATATGGACAATGGGACGCTTCAGGAAGACCTGTAATTACAAGAGTAGGCCCCAGCTCTCCTCTTCTCCCTCCTCCTCCTCCTGGGTGGATAGTCTTCTGGATCGTCATAATAATTATTGCTGGTGTTGTAGTAGTCATCATAATTACAAGGCTATAAAGGAGCGACCGTGAACGATTTTAAGGGATTTAATAAGGGTGATATCATTACCCTTAAAGATATTCAGACCCAGAAAGACTTCGGAGAACTCTCTGTAGATTTCCCTATTATTGAAACCCGTTCATACCGGGAACCCAATAACTTCTTTCTGTATACCGGATATGTGTTTGAATATCTTCTCCCTGATTCGGAAGACCCTATCAAAATGATGCTTCTGATCAGGGAAGTTGGAGATGAATCAGATGTCATGGTGTACTATCTCGATGGAGAAGGTAATGCCACTGAATATGAAAGTCTTTTTATTGAAAGTGGTGAGGACCTGGAAAATCGTTTTGAGGTAACCATGCATCTGGAAAAAGGAGATTCTGATGTAACCTGGGATAAAAAGAATGACGAATCCACTTTCGGAGTCATTACAGAATCTTCCGAGACCGGAAAAGACCATAAAACTCTTGCTGAGTATTATACCGAAGATGATACCGACAACAATCCACATGCTCTTGTCGAGTGGTCTGGGGATACGAAAAAGGGTTGGATTGAGATATGGTATGGGTGTGAAGCAAGGAAAGAGGATATTGAACTTTATCATGTGAAAGGGAAAGAAGATGGATCTTACTAAATTACCCGAATGCTCCGAACTTGAGGCAAAGAACGCTGTTAAAATAGCGGAATTTCTCTCAGAGATAGATGATATCTCCTACAAAAAACTTCGAGAAGATATTTTCGAGGTCACTTCTGCAGGTATCACCTGTATTGTTGATGTGGAAGATACTATCGCTTGTCTGGCTGTTGATGTTTGCTATCTTCCCGACCAAGGTACTGCCGATCTGCTCTTAAAACTCATGAGGCTGAATACAGAAGCTGTTCATGGGAAATTCTGTCTCAGCGGAAATAAGATTCTGATGAAAGACAATCTGGAGATAGAAAACATCGATAAAAACGAATTCGAAGCTTCTTTGAGCTGGCTTTTTGCCATGGTCCGGACAAATATCAACGATATAGCTAATATTCTATCTGATGAGGAATATGATGCTGAAGAAGAGGGTATGGAT
>Ga0307375_10002707_pt1 | contig 17946 bp, 16 predicted proteins | sample TR1MG_FD_202531 | JGI IMG/M metagenome (GOLD analysis project Ga0307375, IMG submission 202531) | Soil microbial communities from Risofladan, Vaasa, Finland - TR-1 | ecosystem: Environmental > Terrestrial > Soil > Coastal area > Acid sulfate soil | place: Finland: Risofladan, Vaasa | collected... | reverse complement strand
TGACGCCATGCCCCCGATCCGCGAGATAGGGGTACACACCCTTCACGGCACCGACGCCGGTAAGATCTTTCACGAGAGCGCCCATGGCCGTGCGCGTCAGGTGGATCCGCAACAAGCGCCCGTGGTGCAGGGTTTGGACGCGGCCGCGATGGCCGCCCGTTATGGTGAGCCGCAAAGCCGGCTTGCCCGCCACGGATGTCCAGGAAAGCCCGGTAAGCGTGGCCGCATGCGCCATGGCAACTGTAGATAGCGCGAGCACGAAAGCCACGAGCTTTGTTTTAATCATGGTGGGGCTCCCTTATCACTTAATTTCTATAGTCACAGGTTGTTTAACCCAACCGATCGGACCGGCCACGGTTTCCACAACAAACACTTTTTTGGAGGTTATGCGAACGATCCGCCCGTAATGCTCACCTATGTAGGATCCGACATGCGCACGGTAGGTCGCGCCGTTCGGGGTTGTGATAAGGACCCACAACTTGGGACCCGACGAGAGGGTTCCCACCATGGCCAGTGCATCCAGCGGATAATGCTGAAGCGGTCCTTTCGGCATGTTCTGACCGGGATAGGGGCCACCTGTGGGCAGGCGCATCGAGAAAGGTTCGAACGGGTCCATAAAATGATGCATGTTAAAGGCCACAATTTTAGGCGGCGGAATTTTGGGCATAGGCTTCACTGGGGGATGGTAACCCGCATCGGCGGTCGCCACGAACTGCTGCAGACTCGCCATATCGCCGCCACCCGAGCACCCGGCGAGAAAGAGGCAGGCCGCCATCATCATCAGCGCACGCGTTCTCATTTCTTAACGTACCGATGCTTAAGGTAGCGATAGGTCTTGGCGGTCATGGACATGGAGAGCACGTTCCCCTTTTTAGCGGTCACTTTGACATTGCCGAGCGTCACGATTCGCGGCAGAGCCGCAATATCGCCCACAAAATGACCGAGTTGGGCATAAGTACCGCCGACCGTCAGCTGAATAGGCAGTTCCGCGTAAAAGTTTTTGGGCGCCTCGGTCTCGGGCTTTAACAACGCGAACCGCAAGCCACTGCTCTTCCCCGCTTGCGTAACCTCAGTCACAAACTCCGGCATATGGGTTGTATTAGGCAGCTCCTGGAGCAGACCGCCGAACAGGATCTTCATCTTCTTCATCTGGCTCTGATACGCAGGTAGATTGGCCGCTTCCATCTTTTGCTGCACAAACTGCTGCCTGAGCGTCACTTCCTGTCCCTGCAAACCCGTGTAAGTCTGGATCTGGCCGCGTATGAAAAACCAGTATCCCAGCACAAGGAGTAGGAAACAGGACAGACCCACTCCGACTAGCTTGACGGAATAGGGGGATGCGCTGAGATTGTTGAAATCAACGCTTTTTAGGTCTTCGATGGTCTGCTGCCAATCCACGGCTATCTCCTTCCCGGAACGGGCGCTTTGACAGGCGCCATGCCTTTGCCCTGCGCGGTAAGCGTAAAGAGACTTACGCGCCCCGTCCCGTTTTTCACCACGGTTATCACGCTAAGGACCGGGTTCGTAAACCACGGCGATGCCGAAAGGTTGCGCATAAGTTGCGACACCCGCTCGTTAGATTGAGCCACCCCCGAGATCGTGAAGACCTGCGCCTGCTGCCCAAGCGATGTCAGATAGACGCCCGACGGCACAGCGCGTACGAGGCCGTTGAAGCTGTGGACAACCTGCATGCGGTCCATTTGCAACTGCTGGATCACGTGCATGCGCGCAAGAAGGGCCGCCCGCTCCTTCTTGATCGCCATAATCTGTTGGATCTTCGAATTCATCAGCGCAATCTGCTGTTGCAAGTAGGTATTACGCGCCTGCTGATGGGAAATCATACTGTCTAATTGAATATGGACATAAAGGAGCACAACCAATACCCCGACCCAGGCTATAGCCCCATGCCGGATCAAGACCTTATCCTGCTCCTTACGCCGCTGCTCGCGCCACGGCAAAAGATTGAGGCGCATCATTGGAAGAAGCTCCGTAGCGCGAGCCCGCAACTCACGATAAGCGACGGCGTTTCGTTGGCAAAGAGCTGCGGCTTAACCCTCTTCGACAAGGTCATGCTTGCAAAGGGATTCGCAATCGCCGTCGGGACCCCTATTCGGCTCGTCAGCAATTTCTCAATACCTGCAATCTGGGCACATCCCCCGGCGAGCAAGACAAGATCTACTTTATTGAAAGGGCTGGATGAGTAAAAAAACTGCAGGGCGCGCATCACTTCCTGGCAAAGGGCCTCCATAAAGGGCCGTAGCACCTCGGTTTGGTAGTTGTCCGGCAACCCCCCCTGTTTCTTGGCAAGCCCGGCCTCTTCGTAGGAGAGCCCATAGCGGCGCTGAATCTCCTCGGTCAGCTGACGGCCACCAAAACTATGGGATCGACTATAGACCGAACGATTGTTGTGCATGACATTCAAAGTCATGTTCGTCGCACCAATATCGTAGACGGCGACCGTCTTCTCCATGCCGCCACCTGCCATATGCTCGGCAATCAAGGCGTAGGCATTTTCCATAGCATACGTCTCAAGATCAACAATCAAGGGCTGATAGCCATGGGTCTGGATGACCGCTAGGTAATCGTCCACCACCTCCTTACGGCAGGCGGCGATAAGGACTTCCACCTCCTCCGGATTGTCTTCGGCAGGTCCTACAACCTGAAAATCCAGATTCACTTCGTCGAGCGGGTACGGGATATAGTGCTCAGCCTCCATCTCGATCTGAGTCTGCAATTCGGCCTCCGTCAAGGCCGCTGGCATGCGCACGGATTTGCAAATGGCTTGGCTCGCGGCCACCGAGACCGCAACGTGGCGCAGCTTGGTTCCCGACCGCTTCATGGCACGGTCGATGGCGGCGCCCACCTGCTCAATATCCGCGATCGCTCGCTCGACAATGGCGTTCTGTGGCAAAGGCTCGACGGCATACCGTTCCACCCGGTACTGGTTCTGATTACAGCTCAACTCCAGAACCTTGATCGACGAGGTGCTGATATCTAAACCGACGAGCGGTTGATTCTTGCGGCTGAGTAGATCCAAATTCCTCCCTTTTTCCGGAACTTATGACCGGTAGATCACTCTTTAGATGAGCTTCCCTGAACTATAGATCACGGGATGGCGCTATGACAAATACTTTGGGGCTTCACGCGTTTCGCCTTATACTGACCTCAACCCTGCAGATCGAGATATTATGGACCCTTCAAGCACGCCCGGCGCCTCGTTGAAGCGCCGGCTAGGATTCCGGTTGCTGCTCGTTTTCTTTGGCCTTTTTGCCGCCGGCGTACTGGTGGCCGGGATGACGGCGCTTGTGATCGCGCCTACCTTGCCGTCGGTCCATAATATCATGCAAAAGCGTCTCAAGGCGCCATTGCAGGTCCTCACGCGCCACGGCCAGCTGATTGCCGAATTCGGGAACGAAGAACGTATGCCCGTGACGCTCGATCAGGTTCCAAAGACCCTGATCGACGCCGTGCTGTCGGCCGAGGACCGTTCCTTCTACACCAACCCCGGCATCGATCTTCTGGGTATCGCGCGTGCCGCCTGGGTCGACCTTTTGACCGGGCACAAGGCGCAAGGTGCGAGCACTATTACGATGCAGGTCGCGCGTAACTACTTCCTAAGCCCCCACAAAACCTTTACTCGCAAAATCAAAGAGGTCTTGCTGGCCTTTAAAATCGCGCGCGAATTGAGTAAAAAGCAGATCCTCCAGCTCTACCTTAACAAGATTTTTCTCGGCAATCATGCCTACGGCTTTGGGGCCGCGGCGCACATTTATTACGGGATGGGACTCAAGCAACTCACCCTCCCGCAACTCGCTATGCTAGCCGGCCTGCCCCAGGCGCCCTCGCTCGACAACCCTATCGATCACCCGAAGAACGCCCAGGCGCGTCGGCACTACGTGTTAACGCGTATGCTGGCCCTCGGATATATCAGCCCAGCCCAATTCACGGCCGCCGATACGGCGCCGGTGGCGACGCGACCCCATACCATCAACTTCCCGGTCGAGGCCCCCTATGTTGCGGAAATGGTCCGCGAATATATGGTCAAGAACTTTGGCCAGAAAAAGACCTATGACGGGGGCTACCGCGTCTACACGACACTGGGCGCTACTGAGCAGACCGCCGCCGATAAAGCCGTAAGGGACGGCCTTCTAGCCTACAATCGGCGCCACGGCTACTACGGGCCCACGGCCTTGCTCCCGATCAACGGCCAAACGAGCCAGCATCGCCTGAACCGCGACCTCCGTCACTACACGACCGTCGGTGGACTCATCCCCGGTATCGTGCTCGCGGTAGGTCACCACTCCGTGCAAGTCTACGACTTGGATCGTCGGTCCATACGCGTCGGTTGGGCCGGCCTATCGTGGGCAGCCCCCTTTATTAACGTCAACGCCAAGGGCCCGGCACCCAGGGAAGCCCGCGATATCCTCGCGGTGGGCGATGTGGTCTACCTGCAGCATGAAGGCCCGCAAACCTGGGCGCTCGCGGAGATCCCGCGTCCCTATGCCGCGCTCGTATCACTACGCCCAAACGATGGGTCGGTGGCGGCGCTCGTGGGGGGCTTTGATTTTTACCATGACAATTTCAACTGCGTCACCCAGGCCGACCGTCAGCCCGGTTCGAGCTTCAAGCCCTTCGTGTATTCGGCAGCCATCGCCAAAGGCTATACGGCCGCCAGTGTTTTTAGCGGCGCGCCTATCGTCGCCTTGAGTGGGGCGCACGGCGAGTTGTGGCGGCCCCACAACTACTCCGAGCATTTCCATGGCCTCACGCGGATGCGCGTAGGGCTCGCCGATTCCATCAATTTGGTCTCGATTCGAATCCTACGGGCAATTGGCATCCGTTATGCCGTTCATTACGCCGAGCGTTTTGGGTTTAAGTCCTCCCAATTGCCCCACAGCCTCTCGCTTGTGCTGGGAAGCGCCACCCTGACCCCGCTCGAAATGGCGCGCGGGTACACCGTTTTTGCCAATGGCGGCTTCCGGGTCCGGCCATACTTCATAAACACCATCGTCGACGGGACCGGGAAGGTCATCTGGCAGGCCCAGCCGGTCACGGTACCGCCCGCGGGCGGGACACCCGAATCGACCGCGGCGGGCAACCCCCAATATGCCGTCCAGGCCATTAGCCCACAAAATGCCTTTATCATGACCAGCATGATGCAAAGCGTCATTCGTTCCGGAACCGGCCAATTGGCCTTGACGCTGAAGCGCATCGATCTCGCCGGGAAGACAGGCACGTCAAACCACGAACGCAATGCGTGGTTCTCGGGGTTTAGCCCTTACCTCGAAACCACGACGTGGGTCGGTTTTCCGGTACCGAAATCTCTTGGTCACTTCGAAGTGGGGGCGCATGCCGCGCTGCCCATCTGGGTCCAATATATGGGTTCCGTGCTCGCCGGACGGCCAGACACACCATTTGCCGAGCCCCCGGGGATTGTCACAGCCACCGTCAACCGCCATACGGGCCAGGTCTGTAGTCCCACAGACCCGGCTGCGATGCGCGAATACTTCATCCAAGGCACGGTGCCCGACAAAACGCAGACCGGCCAGGGACCGACAGGCCCCTCGCCACATCAAAACGTGCGCAGTAGCGGACTTTTTTAACGTGGGAAGACACACGCGCCGGGCACCGGCTGGCCGTAAATCCGAAGCGGTTGTTCGCCAGAAAATCGTCCTCGAGGCGGCGCGCATTATGGCAGAAGAGGGTGTGCGGGACTTTCAGAGCGCCAAGCGCAAAGCCGCCCATCGCTTGAGTGTCCCCGAGGATAAAAATTGGCCCGGCAACGCCGAGATTGAAGCGGCCCTGAAACAGCACCTCGAGCTTTTTCATCAAGAATGGCCCCAGATATTGCGCGAATTGCGGGAAAGCGCACTTGAGGCCATGGCCCTGTTTCAAGATTTTGCGCCCAAGCTTGTCGGAGAGGTCTTAAGTGGGGCGGTGACGCGTTTTTCCGAGGTGCAACTCCATTTGGCGGCACCGGCGCCGGAAGACGTAGCCCTCTTCCTTTCCTCCCACAACATTCCCCATGACCTCGAAAACCGGCGCCTGCGCTACAACAGCGACCGTGTAGCGCAAGTACCCGTCTTTCGGTTCATGGCCGGCGATACGCCTTTTGCCTTGTACGTCTTGAGCCCCGAGGCCATGCGCGAGTTGCCGCTTTCACCCGTCGATGGGCACCCCATGCACCGCGCCGGGACGCGCGAGCTAGCCGCCCTGGTGGGCACAAGCCCTGCTAAGCCGTCGACCTAGCCGAAACGAGGGTCGAGTGAGATCAAAGGCCCCACGCAGCCGACGTTCTGCTAAAATGGGCGACCGCTTTTAAAGGATTGCCCGTGAAGCAGAAAATCACCGCCCTTTTGCAGGAAGCCATTACAACCCTTGTCACCGCAGGGCGCCTTCCCGCAGGCCTGCCAGCCGTCGAGTTAGCGCGCCCGAGAGAAGACGGACACGGCGATTTTTCGACAAACTTCCCGCTGGTCGCGGCCAAATTGGTGGGCCGACCGCCACGAACTTTGGCGATGGATATTCAAGGTGCCCTGGCCACCTCTCCCTGGATTGAGCGAATCGAGGTCGCAGGTCCCGGCTTCCTTAATTTTTTCGTGGCCGACAGCGCCTTTCGTCAGTTGATACCAGAGATCCTGACGCACGCCGAACATTACGGCGAGCGTCCCCGTAAGCCCGAAAAGATTCTACTGGAATTCGTATCGGCAAATCCTAACGGCCCGCTTCATGTCGGACACGGGCGCGGGGCCGCCTACGGGGATTCCCTGGGGCGTCTGCTACAGTGCGCAGGCTATGAGATTCAACGGGAATATTATGTCAACGACGCGGGTCGACAGATGGACATTCTCGCGCTCAGCGTGTGGCTGCGTTACATGGAGGCGGCCGGCGAGAAAGTAGCCTTTCCCGAAACCGGATATCGCGGCGCCTATGTAGAAGACATCGCCCACGGCTTGAGAAACAAGGTGGGGAACACGCTCGAGCGACCCGTCTTAGATGTCCTTACCGAGGATGCCGACCTACTGCCAGACGCCCTTACCGATGTCCGCATTGCCCAACTAAAAGGCCTGCTGGGCACCCAGTACCAGGATCTGCACAGCTTTGGCCTGAAGGCCATGCTGGAAGATATCGAGGCCGACCTCGAGGCCTTCGGAGTGCATTATGACCGCTGGTACTCCGAGCGCGCCTTGCTCGAAAATGGGGCGGTAGAACGCGCCCTGACGCGCCTACGTGCCAACGGGGATCTCTATGAAGATCAGGGCGCCCTGTGGTTTCGTGCCACCCGGTACGGCGACGAAAAGGACCGCGTGGTGGTCCGTGAAAACCATGTCACGACCTATTTCGCCTCCGATATTGCCTACCACCTCGAAAAATACGAGCGGGGCTTTGACACCCTGATCGACATCTGGGGTGCCGACCATCATGGCTATGTGCCGCGCGTCAAAGGGGCCCTGACAGCGCTTGGGCTCAAGCCCGAACGTCTTCAAGTCTTGCTCGTACAGTTCGCGATCCTTTACCGTAGTGGCATACGGGCGCAAATGTCCACGCGTAGCGGGGATTTCGTGACCCTGCGAGAACTGCGCGAGGAGGTCGGAAACGACGCCGCTCGCTTCTTCTATGTGTTGCGAAAAAGCGAACAGCACATGGATTTCGATCTGGATCTTGCCAAATCGCAGTCCAATGACAACCCCGTATATTATGTCCAATATGCGCACGCCCGCATCATGAGCGTATTTCGCCAACTAGAGGAACGCGGTCTACCCCTACCAGACCTGACGAAGAGCGACTTTGCGCTCCTCATAGCCCCAGAGGAACTGACGCTCATGCGCGCCTTGAGTCGCTATACGGAGGTCATAGAAGACGCGGCGGCGGTGCGCGAGCCTCATCAGGTGGCCTATTATCTGCGCGAACTCGCGGGCGCATTGCACGCCTATTATAATGCACACGCGTTTCTGTCCGCCGAAGTCGACCTCCGTCACGCCCGTTTGGCACTCATAGCGGCGGCCCGACACGTGCTCGCAAACGGTCTGCGATTGCTGGGCGTTAGCGCCCCCGAGGTCATGTAAATGGTCGTCAAGAGACGAAGGCCGGTCCTTGGTCAGGGGGCCGTGATGCCCATGGTGATAGGGATCACCTTGGCGGTAGGTCTAGCGCTCGGGGCCTTGCTTTACCGGGTGATCCACCACCATAAAACGAAGCTTGCGCCAACGCCCGCGGTTCTCGCTCCTCAACATCCTGCTTATTTGCCGCCACCCCTAAAAAAGCCCAAAGGGCCGGCGCCCGGCCTACCTGCGGCAACGCAATTCGACTTCTACACCATCCTCCCTGAGGTCCATCGCAAGGCCGAGGCGATCTTCCCGCGTGCCCACCGCAAACCGCCGTCCGAGCCAACGGGCCACGCGGCTCCCGGAACGACGCCGGGGCCGCAAATCATCCACGTAGGGGGCAGATTCATTTTGCAGGCAGCCTCATTCCCGGACGTCGCAGATGCAAACCGCCTGCGCGCGAAATTGGCGCTGCGCGGGCTGACCTCTTATATCGAAAAGGTGAGCATCTCGGGACGCGGGGCATTTTACCGGGTACGGCTCGGCCCTTTGCATAAAGCGGCATTAGGGCATGACCGCAAGATCCTGGCGCACCTTGGCCTAAAACCCATCCTGTTACGCGAGGCCCGCGGGAACTAGCAAGCGAACGGGTGCACCCGGTTCGCCAAACCCCTCGTAAGGCCTCTCGCTCCTGCCGACAGGCCGGTCGGCAACCGTTAAAGGCACCATAAGGGTAAGGGCGGGCCTCACTTTCGGCCCAATCGGAAGCACGCAAGCCGAACCCCGTTCATGCCGCGCGGTAGGTTGGGTAGCGAGACGCCATGCGCCCCAAACCTCCCCGAGTGCTTTTGGAAGGCATCCAGAGAGGCTCGGCGCGAAGCGAACGACGGACAAACCCCGTTCGGGCAAGGGGCCTGAAGACACCAGCCGCCCCACCCGGGAGTGCCAAAAAGGGGCACCAAAAGCGCGTCACCGGCGCCAAAAGACCGCCAGTCGACGGCGGCAAACCAATTATTTTTCCCCAAGATGAAAAATCAAATTGCATTGCTAAGAAAAGATGCCTATGATTCGCCCGATTCCACGGCACCGAAGGCGGCCGCCATTCTCTGTTAGCGATCCCATCGCTCTCAGGCCTAACGCTGACCGGGTGTGCACGGGAGCTACTTCAACGGAACTGCCATAGGCGAAGGTCTTGGAGTTCCTCAGTAACTGAATTGGAGGGCTTGCCCATGCGCTCACTTGGACATCAGATTGTGGCCGAGTTTTATGGATGCGACAAAGCACTGCTAAACGACGTCGCATACATTCGCAACCACATGCTGGAGGCTGCCGTCAAATCCGGCGCCACAATTGTCACTGAGACGTTTCATCATTTTTCCCCGCACGGCGTTTCGGGTGCGGTCATCATCGCCGAGAGTCATCTCGCCATCCATACGTGGCCGGAATACGGCTATGCGGCGGTGGACTTGTTCACGTGTGGTGATTCGGTTTCTGCCGAGATTGGCTTTAACCACCTGCGCGAAGCGCTGGCTGCGGGCCATGTGTCGACCATGGAGGTTCATCGTGGCCAAATCGACATGATGTCGATTGGCGACCAGGAACAGCCGGCCATCAAGCTCGTCGCCGGCAAGACCGCCTAATTTAAGGTTAACGATGATCATCAAGACTCCGACGTCCCACACATTCGTGACGGGCACAAGCGAGGGCTATACGCCCTTGAATGCCTTTGACGGCGCATTGCTCGCGGCCGGAATCGGCAATACAAACCTCGTCAAGATGTCATCGATCGTCCCCCCAGGGACGCGCGAGGTGCCGATCTCCGAGCTCATACTGCCCCCGGGTGCCTTGGTGCCCGTGGCCTATGCGGCAATGGAGTCCGACATCCCCGGCTCGATGATCTGTGCGGCCGTCGCGGCGGCTTGGCCGACTGACCCCACAAAACCCGGCCTCATTATGGAATACCACGCCCATGGCCATCGCGAAGATGCCGAGTCGGTAGTCCGGCGCATGGCTGAAGAGGGTATGCGCAAGCGCGGGTGGGAGGTACGGCTCCTGAAGTCGATGGCCATTGATCACCGAGTCGAGAAGATTGGCGCCGCCTTTGCGGCCGTGGTGTTGTGGGACCTGTGATGCAAAAGGACGGTTGGTACACTGAGGAATGGGCTGGCCAGGGGTCGGCGATCTCGCTACGCGTCAAAGAGAAGGTGCATGACGAGCAGTCGACCTACCAGCGCATAGAGATTTTCGAAACCGAGACTTTTGGCACGCTCATGACCCTAGATGGGCTTGTGATGGTGACCGACCGCGATAATTTCGTGTATCACGAGATGATGTCCCATCCGGCGCTCTTTACGCACGAACACCCCCATAAAGTCCTCATTATCGGGGGCGGGGACTGCGGGACCTTGAAAGAGGTCCTAAAACACGATTCCGTCTTGCAAGTCGACCAGGTCGAGCTCGACGAACGGGTTACACGGGTATCGGAGCGCTTTTTCCCAGAGCTCTGCGCCGCAAATAGCGATGCGCGCGCGCATTTGTACTTTCAGGATGGGATCCAGTGGGTTAAGGACGCGCAGCCCGAATCCTACGACCTGATTATCGTCGACTCAACAGACCCGGTGGGGCCGGCGGCCGGGCTCTTCGGACTGGCATTCTACGCGGACTGTCATCGGGCCCTGAAGCGGGACGGCATCATCGTGGGCCAAAGTGAATCCCCGCTCTTTCATACCGACCTCATCAAGGACATGCACTTGGCCTTGCGCCAAGCGAATTTCTTGGATGTGGCGACCTTACACTTCCCGCAGTGCACCTACCCATCGGGCTGGTGGAGCACCACGTTGGCGCGCAAAGACGCCACACTGTCCTCGTTTCGCGAAGAGGCCTGTCGGGAACGCACCTTTGCGACCCGTTACTATAACGATGGCATCCATCGGGCCGCTTTCGCCACGCCCGAATTTCTTTTCAAAACCCTGATTTGAGATAAGGCATCGCCGTTCATCCGGATACCGATGCCGGTAGGCCCTATTTTTCCCTATTCTCCACCGCTTGTGTATTAGATGCCCTAAATACCCAATATATTGATTTGCGTGCTTGATTGGCAAAGGCCGCTTGCAGTAAACTGGGTCCCCTATTCGCTGCGCTCACACGGAGACCCAACCAAATGGAAAATGCGCAATCGTCTGAGGCCTCCCCAAGCGGGGCGGTTATCGAGAGCGGGCTACGCGTCATCCGCCGCAATGGCCATGCCGCCCACTTCGATCACACCAAGATTGCGATCGCCATTACCAAGGCCTTTCTCGCAAGCGAAGGAAGCTCAGGCGCGGCCTCGCCGCGAGTCCGCGAGATTGTAGCCGGGCTCACCGAACAGGTCACTTCGGCGCTTACCCGGAGGCAGCCGGGTGGCGGCACCGTGCATATCGAAGATATCCAGGATCAGGTCGAGCTCGCGCTGATGCGCAACGGGCACCACGAGGCCGCGCGCCGATACGTGCTCTACCGCGAGCAGCGGGCGCAGGCCCGGGCGGCCGAAACGGCCACACCGCACGAACAGACGATACACGTCCGAACGGCTGACGGGCATATCGCCCCCCTTGATCGTAAGCGGCTGCGGGCCGTCATCGCAGAGGCCTGCCTCGGTCTTCATGAGGCGTCCGCTGAGGCCGTCTTCCAAGCGCTGATCCGCAATCTGTTCGACGGCGTAGACGAACTTGATGTCATGCAGTCGGCGATCTTGAGTGCGCGTGCCTTGGTGGAGACAGAGCCCGATTATACCTATGTGAGTGCGCGGCTTTTGTTGGACGTCTTGCGCCGGGAGGTCTTGGGTCGCCCCCTGACCCATACCGAGATGCGCGGGGAATACGTTGACTATTTCGGACGATTCATCCAAGAAGGGATTGAAGCGGAACTGCTGGACCCGCGACTTGCGGACTTTGACTGCGCGCGCCTAGGCCGCGCTTTGCATGCGGATCGCGATCTCAACTTCACTTATCTTGGCCTACAAACCCTATACGACCGCTATTTTTTGCATCGCGAGGAGCGTCGCATTGAGCTGCCCCAAGCCTTCTGGATGCGCGTTTCCATGGGGCTTGCGTTAAATGAGGTTGATCGCGAGGCGCGCGCCATCGAGTTTTACGAAATCCTTTCTACTTTTGATTTTGTGTCATCCACACCGACCCTTTTTAACGCCGGAACCTTGCGTTCGCAGCTATCGTCTTGCTACCTGACGACGGTGGCGGATGATCTGGACGGAATCTACAGCGCCATCAAGGATAACGCGTTACTCTCGAAGTACGCGGGTGGCCTTGGCAACGATTGGTCGCAGGTGCGGGCGCTCGGCGCGCGCATCAAGGGCACCAATGGAAAGTCGCAAGGCGTTATCCCCTTTCTGAAGGTCGCGAACGACACGGCCGTGGCGGTGAATCAGGGCGGACGGCGCAAGGGCGCCGTCTGCGCCTATCTAGAGACTTGGCACCTCGATATCGAGGAATTCCTCGAACTGCGCAAGAATACGGGGGACGACAGGCGTCGGACGCATGATATGAATACCGCGAACTGGGTGCCCGACCTGTTCGTGGAGCGCGTGCGCAGCGGGGGTGAGTGGACGCTGTTTTCGCCGTCCGACGTCCCGGATTTGCATGACGTGTACGGCGAGGCATTCAAGGCCGCATACGAACACCACGAGGCGCGCGTCGACCGGGGCGAGCTCAAACTTTACAAGCGAGTCCGCGCGCTGGACCTCTGGCGCAAGATGCTTTCCATGCTGTTTGAGACGGGGCACCCCTGGCTTACGTTCAAGGATCCGTGCAACTTGCGCAGCCCGCAACGCCACAAAGGCGTAGTTCATAGCTCCAACCTGTGCTGCATGACCGCCGACCAAAGAGTGGTGACAGACCGGGGTCTACTGACGGTAGGCGAGCTCTATGCGCTCGGCGGAACAAATCGCGTTCTGGGCCTTGACGGCGTCTACCAGGCCTCGGAAATGCTGTTACCGCGACCCCGCGCCCCCATCGTGCGGATTGAGACCGTTGAGGGCTACCGCCACAAGGTTACGCCCGATCATAAGGTCTGGGTGGAAAACCGCGGCTGGGTGGAGGCACAACATCTTAAAGCAGGCGATCACCTGCTGATACAGCAACGCGTGGGGCTCTTTGGACCCGCTCACAACCCGGAAATCGCATTCGTCATGGGTCTTATGATGGCGAGCAGCGCTTATGGACGGCACCGCATCGTCATGGAGGTTGAGGCCGAACACCTCGCCTATGTGGGCAAGACCCGCATGGTGACGGCCAGCCACCACGATACGCCGGAGGCAGCGGATGCTTGGCCGCACGATGGTACCGATGAGCGCGACCGCACCCATTTATCCATCCCGACCTTGATTTGGGGGGGAGACAAGGCGACGGTCACGGCCTACCTAAGGGGTATTTATCAGGCTGGCTACGGCACGATTAAGAGCTTGGTGCTCGCCTGCTATGACCGGCCTTTTATCGAAGACCTGCAGGTTTTATGGGCCAATCTCGGAGTCGAGACGCACATCCAGAAGATCGAGAAGACCTACTGGCGGCATGCCCTCCACCGTCTAGTCGTGAGCAGCAACGAAGGTCATGACAGAGCGGCTAGCACCTTACAGATCAGCGAAGAAGACCGCCCCCAGCACCATACTGACAGTGCTTTATTTACCGACAGGCAGCGGGGCTATGCGACCTTCGCAGGCCTCACCCCCCTTCCCAATGAGGACGCCTACTGCCTTACCGTCGAGTCAGAAACCCACGCCTGGACCGTCAACGGCCTGATCACGAAAAATACCGAGATCACACTGAACACGTCCGATAGCGAAATTGCCGTGTGTAACCTAGGCTCTGTGAATCTTGCCGCCCATGTCAACGCGGAGAGCGGCATAGATATGGGGAAACTGGGGCGCACAGTCCGGACCGCCATGCGAATGCTGGACAACGTCATCGATATTAACTACTACTCGGTCCCCCAGGCTCGCACCTCCAACCTGCGCCACCGCCCCGTGGGCCTTGGGCTTATGGGGTTCCAGGATGCGCTGTACAAGCTGCGCCTGCCCTACAGCTCGGAAGGGGCCGTGACATTTGCCGACCGATCCATGGAGGCCGTGAGCTATTACGCCATTCTTGCGTCCTGCGATCTCGCCCAGGAGCGTGGGGCTTACGCAAGCTATGAGGGATCCCTGTGGAGTCAAGGCATCCTGCCTATAGACAGTATCGCCTTCGTGGAACACTCCCGCGCGGGCGTGCTCTCCATGGATCGGAGCACACACTTGGATTGGGCCATAGTGCGCGAGGCCATTGGCCAGCACGGCATGCGCAACTCGAATTGCCTAGCCATAGCCCCGACCGCCACCATCTCGAACATCGCCGGCGTGGCCCAGAGCATTGAACCCACGTATCAGAACCTGTTCGTCAAATCGAACCTCTCGGGCGAATTTACGGTGTTGAATGAGCACCTCGTCCGGGATTTGAAGGAACGGAATCTGTGGGACCCGGTCATGGTCAACGACTTGAAATATTATAACGGGCGCGTGGGCGGCATCGATCGGGTACCAAATGATCTAAAGGCGCTCTACGCGACCGCGTTCGAGATCGAGCCGCGATGGCTCATTGAGGCGGCCTCGCGCCGCCAGAAATGGATCGATCAGGCTCAGAGTCTCAACCTCTATATGGCCGAGCCGTCCGGGCGCAAATTATCCGACATGTATATGTTGGCCTGGGAAAAAGGCCTTAAGACCACATACTATCTGCGGACCTTGAGCGCGACATCCGTGGAAAAGTCGACCTTGAACGATGGAGCACTCAATGCCGTTCGTGGTCCATTGGCCGAGGCCCCGCAGGCCTGCGCCATCAACGACCCGCAGTGCGAGGCGTGCCAGTAAACAACGGAGGCAACAATGCTGGATTTTGAGATCGACGCACCTCGCGGCGCATCGGTGCCGCGTGGCGGCGTCACCGGGCTTGAGGAACTGAAGGTAGGCTCTGGCCGCGTTCAGGTAGACGATAAGCGCATCATCAATTGCCAGGCGGACGTAAACCAGCTCGTGCCCTTCAAATACCAATGGGCATGGCAAAAGTATCTCGATGCCTGCGCAAACCATTGGATGCCGCAAGAGATTAATATGACGCGCGACATCGCGACCTGGAAAGACCCGCAGGGCTTAAGCGAGGACGAACGCACCATTGTGAAGCGCAACCTCGGCTTTTTCGTAACCGCAGACTCCCTGGTGGCCAATAACCTAGTGCTGGCCATTTACCGCCACATCACAAACCCTGAGTGCCGACAATATCTGCTTCGTCAGGCCTTCGAAGAGGCGCTACACACGCACGCCTACCAGCATATCGTGGAAAGTCTGGGTCTAGACCAAGGCGAGATCTTCAATATGTACCGCGAGGTCGCCTGCATAACGGACAAGGACGCCTTCGAGCTCCAGTTTACGCGTGACCTCATGAATGGCGACTTTGCCACCGGGACCGAGGAAAATGATCGCCGTTTCCTGCGCAACCTGATTGGCTACTACGTCATCATGGAGGGCATCTTCTTTTACGTCGGCTTCGTGCAGATGCTGTCCTTTGGGCGCCGCAACAAGATGACGGGGTCAAGCGAACAGTTTCAGTACATCCTGCGGGATGAGTCGATGCACCTCAATTTCGGAATCGACCTCATCAATCAGATTAAGATCGAAAACCCGGCTTTGTGGTCGGAGGCCTTCCAACAAGAGATTACAGGCCTCATAAAAGAGGCTGTCGCCCTTGAATATCGATATGCGATCGATACCATGCCGCGCGGGGTCCTAGGCCTTAATGCCGCAATGTTCGATGACTATCTCAAATTTATCGCCAACCGCCGCTGCCAGCAGATTGGTCTCGCCATTCAATACCCAGGGGCCAGCAACCCCTTCCCCTGGATGAGTGAGGTCTTAGATCTCAAAAAGGAGAAGAACTTCTTTGAGACCCGCGTGACCGAGTATCAAACAGGTGGCGCGTTGTCGTGGGATTAGGGCCTTGTGTCAGATCTCACCAATGATCGATCTCGTCTCATTGAGCTGGCACCACAATTCCCGGCAGCATAAGGATTTACGGCAGTCAAAATGTCTGGGTGAGAGAAAAATATTGAAGAATCCGATTCTCAAGCGGTCGAACATATATTGAGATACGGGGGCGCTATAGGTCCATTGAGAATGCGCCTATAGCGCGGCTTCCGCTACTCATCTTCATTCCCTTTCACCGCGGGACCCGTAGGCGCGAGACGAGGGTATTTCACCAGGTTTCTTGGCGTAGCGGTCCCGGCACGCTCGCACAGGCTGCTCAAAATCCTTCGACATCTTGTCCTCCTCACACTTGATTGCTAAACGATGCCTTGGCCGCCAGTGAGATCGCCTCGTACGCAAAAGAGGGCGCAACGGGGACGACTAGTAGAGCACACTTGGGTCATGCACCCGGGCCTGTCGGCCACAAGACAAGGGCTGCGGTGGGAGTTTAGAAGTGGTGCATTTACAGCGGTAAAGTTACTGAATATGTAAGATTACGTTCTGTTTATTATCGTTGTTATTGTAGAGTATGCCCGTGCGAGAAAGTGCGGCGTTACCGGGGTTGCGCCCATTTGCCGTGATGCAATGAACGGGGCGCACCGAAACGCTCCAACTTATATCTCGACCATGATACCCGTCATGGCGGGCCCCCGGGTTGCCATTCACGGCAAACCCAGGGGCCTGCGACGGAGCAATACATCTTATCGACGATGCGATCTACGTTGGATCATAGTGGAGGTATTTATGTCACCTGTCAGACCTCTGGAAAAACCCGAAGAGCTCCCGCTGCTCACAAACGTCGATCTCGCTCAGGCTATCAACACCGGCCTTTCTGGCGTGAGGCGCGCCCCTAGTGGATTCAAGGGCGCTCACGCGCGGGCCGCTGGGCACTACTACGTCAGTGTGCGTTACCACCGCAATCAAGAGCCATTCTACCTTAGCAGAGAGGGGGCACGTCGTTATCTAGCATGGATACATGCAGGCCATGTCGGTCCTCACTGGGTTATGGAGGGATGACATAAGACTTTGCGGGGTGGCCCTAAGACCACCCCGTTGTCAACGTGCTCCGTGAAGGCCCATAACTAGCTTGCAGGGCGAGGAGCCGACAGATCCCGAAGCTACGATCCACCCATGGCGCCCATCCGTAACAAAAAGCGCAGTCCACAATATTTTGGAGGAACACATGACCGAGAAAAACGTTCCAGACCTCGTCATTATCCTTATCACTGGTCTTGATAACCCGAAACGACTGCCGTCGGCTTTTTTCCTGGCTGCCACGGCCGCCGCCAACGAGCAGGACGTCTTGATTTATTTTACGGGTCCTGCCACGGAATTACTCAAGAAGGGCGTCGCGGAATCGGTTTTTCCGCTACCCGGCGGCAAGAGCGTCGCGGATTTCATGAAACTGGCCGACGACAATGGTGTACGCATGATCGGCTGCGCACAGTCGCTGGATCTCAACGGCATGACGGCAGCGGATTTATCCCGGGAAATGCCCCTTATCAATCCGAGCACAGCCTTACCCTCCCTCGCGCAAGCCGGTCGGGTTCTGACTTGGTAAAAGGTCGCTCGAGCCTTGCCGGCCACCGTCCGTTGGGCAGGACTCCCTATAGGGACTCGTCTAGCCCCATTACGATGGGCTCCGCACACGCCGTCGCCTTCGGCGGGCGCCTGCGGGCCTTAGGCAACGCTAGCGCCGCACATAGCCCAAGCGGTAATCATCTTTTTCTCGGCAAGACCTGGTCAAACTCTGGTCGGGACTCCGCTCTGGTAGTCTGGTACGGTTATCACGCCCACACAGTTGTGGATATCACGCTCGTCTCGCCCAATGTGGCAGGAAGGTCAAAGAAAACCTCC
>Ga0307375_10002706_pt1 | contig 17948 bp, 11 predicted proteins | sample TR1MG_FD_202531 | JGI IMG/M metagenome (GOLD analysis project Ga0307375, IMG submission 202531) | Soil microbial communities from Risofladan, Vaasa, Finland - TR-1 | ecosystem: Environmental > Terrestrial > Soil > Coastal area > Acid sulfate soil | place: Finland: Risofladan, Vaasa | collected... | reverse complement strand
CGATAGTACGGCCTGGCCGGCCTTCGTCTTCATACGGCTCCGGAAGCCGTGTACTTTCGAACGACGGCGCCGGTTGGGTTGAAATGTGCGCTTCGGCATGGAAAAACTGCGCTCCTAACTGAACAAACAAGATGTCCGCAAACAGTAAGTATAAACGATGCCTTGCGAAACCGGCAATCCGGCCAGGGAAAGTGAAAAGTAGAAAGAAAAAAATGGAAAGGAAGGAGTCAGGCAAACTCCTTCTCCCGTGTGAACCTAATCTTTGTTTGGTCCTCACGGTTTTTACTTTTCTCTTTTTACTTTCTACTTTTCCAGTCCCTGCACTCCGCTTTGTGCGTTCATTCCCGAAGCCGACTTGTTTTCTGCACAACTCGCGCGGCAGTTAGAAAGTCGTCACTTGACGAACGAAAGAAAGAGGCGAATAAACGAGTTCACCTTGTTGCAAGGAATGTTGCTGAGGTCTTGCTCGCGGCGGATTTTTTCGTGCTAGTATCCCTGAAGTCACACGAAAACCTGGTCTGCCCTACTCCTTGTGCAGACCGCGCTGAGGTTTCCGCGCGCAACGCGAAAGTCGTCTGCCAAGACATCAGTCTTCTAAGCAACGGCAAGATTAAACAGAAAGAATAGTGCGGCACCCCCTCCGCGCTGGGCTGGCTACCGGGCGTTTGAGCCCGTTGCTCGCCGGATGGAGACCAACCGCCTTGGGTTATTACATGTCTTCGTTTGCTGCTGCATCTTCCAATCCGTGGGTGCGCATCCTTGATGCGCTGGAAAAGAAAATTAACCGCCACTCCTACGACACCTGGCTCAAGCCCACTCGCTACAGCCACGCCGAGGGAGCCAAGCTCTTCATCCAGGTTCCCACGCCCGAGTTCCGCCAGATCGGCGAGAAGTACGCCGATCTTATTCAGGAAGCCATCGAGAATCTCGGACTTGAATTCCAGGACGTCGAGTTTGTGACGCCGGAAGATCCCGCGCAGACGCCCATCCGCCACAACGGTGGACTCTCCACAGCCGGTTCTCCCGCGGCCCGGCCGGCACAGGCACGCTTCGATTGGGACGGTGCGGCGCAACTCAACCCGCGTTATACGTTCGATGCCTTCGTCATCGGCAGTGGCAACCAGTTTGCCCACGCCGCCGCCCTCGCCGTCGCCGAACGGCCCTCGAAGGCCTACAATCCGCTCTTCCTCTATGGTGGCGTCGGAATGGGCAAGACGCACCTCATGCAGGCCATTGGGCACGAGGTCAAGAAGCGCCAACCGGAAGCCTCCATCTGCTATGTCTCGACCGAGAAGTTCACCAACGAGATGATCAACTCGATCAAGCATGACAAGATGGTCAGCTTCCGTGACCGCTTCCGTGGCGTCGATGTGCTTCTGATCGACGATATCCAGTTCCTCGCGCAGAAGGAACGCACCCAGGAAGAGTTCTTCCATACCTTCAATGCGCTGCACGACTCGCTGAAGCAGATCGTCATCGCCAGCGACCGTCCTCCCAAGGAACTTGCCGAGATTGAGGACCGCTTGCGCAGCCGCTTTGAGTGGGGATTGATCGCCGATATCCAGCCACCGGATCTTGAAACCAAGATTGCCATCCTGCAGAAGAAGGCGGAGTCCGAGCATATTGTGCTGCCGAACGATGTTGGCCAGTTCATTGCCTCCAACATCCGCAGCAACGTTCGCGAGCTCGAGGGGGCGCTGATTCGTCTTTGTGCCTACGCATCGCTCACCGGCGTGGAAATCAATCTGCCGATGGCGCAGCAGGTCTTAAAGAACATCATCGATCAACAGAGCCGCAAGGTGACCATAGAGGCCATTCAGAAGGCCGTCAGCGAGCAGTTCGGCCTCCGGTTACCGGAAATCAAGGCAAAGAACAACTCTCGCCCTATCGTCTTTCCGAGGCAGATCGCCATGTATCTGGCCAAGCACTTGACCGAGGCATCACTCCCGGAGATTGGCCGTCAGTTCGGTGGGAAGCATCACACCACGGTTCTCCACTCGATCGAGAAAATCGAGCAGCAGCGTAAGAATGACAAGGATTTAAACAGGATGTTGAATAAACTCACCGAGACTTTAGGCAGTTAAACTGCGGTTTCCGGTGAGATTTCCACGTTCCGCCGAAGTTTTCCGAGCGGAAAAACCGGGATCCTTGTGGAAGTAGTGGTAAGACTGGGGAGGAATCAAAAAGATACTCCCCGTCTTCCCCAATGGGTGACGATGAGCCGGGTGGATTTCCAGCGAGTAGAATTCATTCCAGCCAGTTCTCAAGCGGTTTTCCCTTCGATTTCCACTTTTCCAGAGGACCTACTGTTACTACTAGTTTTTATTGCTTTTATTTTGATATAAGGACAAGTCAAAGACAGTGTTAGGTTTTAGCTGTCTTCAAGGGATAATAGAGGCAGTCCCTGCCGCAGTTCGAGGCGGGGTAAGTTGCCGGGGGCAAATATGGCAGAGGCAGGAATCGTACAAGGAACTACCATGGAGATTACGATCAGCAAGTTTGATCTTCTCAAGGAACTCACAGCCACACAGGGCGTAGTCGAGCGCAAGACGACGATTCCAATTCTTTCCAATTTTCTCTTTGAAGCAGCTGAGGGCGTCCTCACCATTACTGCGACCGACCTCGACCTGAGCCTGCGTACCTCGTGCGATGCCATCGTCAAGAAAGATGGCTCCTGCACCATCCCCGCCCGCAAGCTTTACGACTACGTGAAACTGCTCGGTGACGGAGATGTCTCAATTAAATTACTGGAGAACCACTGGGTACAAATCCGTGCCGGTCGCTCAAATACCAAGATGGTTGGTATGGCTCGCTCGAACTTCCCCAGCGTGCCCACGTTCCCAGCCTCTGGCGTCGTCAAGATTCCAGCTGCCGTTCTCAAGATGCTTATCAGCAAGACCATCTTTGCCATTTCAAATGAAGAGTCGCGCTACACGCTCAACGGCGCACTGATGGTCCTAAAGCCGGAATCCATCACCATGGTCGCCACCGACGGTCATCGCCTAGCGCATATCGTCAAGGAAGGCGCCAGCTTCGATGTCAGCGGCGAAATGAAAACACTCGTTCCCAAAAAGGCGATGGCCGAACTCTCCTCGCTGCTCAATAACGCCGACATCGAGTTCGTCGAGTTCGCCAAGGATGAGTCAACGCTCTTCTTCCGCATTGGTAGCCGTCTGCTGACCTCGCGCCAGCTTACTGGCCAGTTCCCGAACTACGAGGCCGTTCTACCCAAGGAGAACACGCGCATCATCCCCGTGCGCTGCGCCGATCTCCAGGCGGCCATCCAGCGCGTCGCGCAATTTGCCGACGAACGTTCGGGCGCCATCCGCATTCGCCTTGAGAAGAACGAGATGAAGATCTCCTCGTCTTCCACAGAGACCGGCGAGTCCGAGGATTCGATTGAAACCGAGAACACCGGCGAGCCCATGACCATTGGCTTCAACTCGGCCTACCTGCTCGACTTCCTCAAGGCTGCCGAAACCGAAGGCGTACGCCTCGAGTTCAAGGACGCCCAATCCGCCGGCCAGATGCGTCCCGACGGCGACGAGGAGTACAAGTACCGCTACGTCGTCATGCCGATGAGGATTTGAGGCGGCAAAAATGAATCGCAAAGGGCGCCCCAATTGGCGCCCTTTGTTTTTACAGTTAAGGAGGCAACACCATGCTGAAAGGTTTCCGGCAGTTTCTGCTTCGCGGCAATGTCGTGGATCTCGCGGTAGGCGTCGTGGTGGGAGCGGCGTTTGGCTCCGTCGTCGCGTCCTTCACCAAAGACCTCCTGACGCCCTTCATCGCTGCCATTGTCGGCAAGCCCGACTTCTCCGCCTACGCTTTTGAAATCCACGGCTCCAAGTTTCTCTACGGCAGTTTCATCAACGCCATCATTTCGTTCGTGCTCGTCGCGGGCGCAGTCTACTTCTTTGTCGTCACTCCCATGAATGCGCTCATCGCCCGTTCGCATAAGGAGCCGCCCGCCGATCCGTCGACCAAGAAGTGTCCCGAGTGCTGCATGGAGATTCCCATCGACGCCCGTCGCTGCGCGCATTGCACCTCCACGCTGGCGTGAGAAATGTGGACACCACTTGTTTGGCGCAGCCGCATTTTGTGCGGTCTCCAAGCACCGTTCGGCCTGCCCCGGCCGTATCCCTCGTTACAACTTTCGGTGGATTGTTGCTGAAAACCAGAGGACGTACTCTCGTTTCAACATCCTCAGCAAAACACGACACATGGGTGGCCACCCTTGTTACGTGAAGATGTAAAGCGATGATGTCGTTCGCTGAGTCTCATCATTACCTCTCGTCCATTCTCGGCTGCGCGGCATTCGCGCAGCCAGACTTGTTTGCATGGATATAATTCCCCCATGCGCTCCATTTGCCTTGCAGCAGTACTGGTGCTCAGCAGCGCCTACTGTATTGCCCAAGCGGTTGCTGCAACTTCGCCAGGGACCATCTCTTTGCTGGTGACACAGGGAGAATGTGCGCCACCCCTTACACTCGCAAATCTGAAGACAAGCTCAAAGGTGAAACCGGCCTCTGTGGAAGTGTTGCCGGACGGGCCCGTGGACTACACCGTTCTTTGGGATGTGAGTAACTCTGAGCGCGGTGTCTTTCAATCGACACGCGATGCCATCGACTTCACGTTGCGCGAGGTTCCGCGCCCCGGATTGGACAAGGGATTACTCGGCGCGTTTGCAGAGGAAAAGTACTTCGCAAATCAATACACGAGCGATCCAACGGCCATCACGCAATACTACCGGCGTTTCAAACCTGCTGGTGGAACTGCTCTGTACGACGCGCTCATCGACACGGCCGAGCACATGCAGGCATTTGGTTCTTCTGATGCTCCTCGCGTCGTGTTCGTGTTTTCCGACGGTGATGACAACGCAAGCCATCACAAACGCAATCAAGCCCTGGCTGCTCTGCTTGAGAAGCACATCCGCGTGTACGCGTTTTCCCCCAATAATTCCGGCATCACCACGCGCGGCGACAACAATTTAATGTTCTTCGCTGAAAATACTGGTGGAAAGTTCTGGGTGATCCCTTCCACCACCAGCTCCAAAGACTACCAGCGGTCCATGTCAAGGATGATGCGAGAAATCCGTTACGACTGGACGCATTGGTACCGGGTAGATCTCCAGTTGACCGACCTTGTAAAACCCGGGAAGAAGATCGTACTTGGACTTACGAATGGCAACCGCCATTGTCCGTTGCACGCTGCAGCGGTGCACTTCAGCACGGAAAAACCGGAGTCATGAAGCCGGCCATCGAGACTCCTTTGGGGATCTTTCTGACCCCTCATTTCTCCCCGGCCTATCTGCCTGATTTTGCGGCACTTGCAATCGTCGTCGCGCCCCTTTTTAGGCGCTTTCCATGCTAAAATACACATAGGTCGATTTGCCCCTAAGTGACGACAATTCAGTCAGTTGAAGTCACCCGTGGCGCTTCAGTGAACGACTCGTAAACATCTGTCCCATTAGGTGTTTGCCGCACACGGCATGCGATCTGTGTGTGTTCTGGAACGGAGCAGGATGGCCGCCAAAGATTCAGCCGCAATTGCGCAGAAGAAAAACAACGTGGACGCTGAAAACGAACAAGAGCACGCCAACGGTAAGAATGGAAACGGCAACGGATCCGGCGATTACAATGCGGATTCCATTAAGGTCCTTGGCGGCATGGAAGCCGTGCGCAAGCGCCCCGCCATGTACATCGGCTCCACCGGCGAAATGGGCTTGCACCATCTCGTCTATGAAGTCGTGGACAACTCCGTGGACGAAGCGCTTGCCGGTTTCGCCGACAAGATCGATGTCACCATTCACATCGACGACTCCATCACCGTCATCGACAATGGCCGCGGCATTCCCGTCGACGAGATGGACATGGATGGCGAGCGCGTTTCTGCCGCCCAGGTCGTGATGACCGTGTTGCACGCTGGCGGAAAATTCGACAGCTCCACCTACAAGGTTTCCGGTGGATTGCACGGCGTCGGCGTCAGTTGCGTCAACGCTCTCTCTGAGCAGCTCGATCTCGAAATTTGGCGCGACGGTTCCACCTTCGAGCAGGAGTACTCCAAGGGCGAGCCGCAGACCAAGCTTAAGCGTACCGGTCCGGCCAAACGCCGCGGCACCAAGATCCATTTCCTGCCCGACCGTTCCATCTTCACCGCCACCGAGTACAACTACGACACGCTGGCCAACCGTCTGCGCGAGATGGCCTTCCTTAACAAGGGCTTGGTCATCACGCTCACCGACGAGCGCACCACCGATCCCAAGACCGGCGAGCCCAAGCACGTCGAGTTCAAGTTCAACGGCGGCATCGCCGAGTTCATCAAGCACCTCAATCGCGGCAAGAACGTCCTCCATGAAAAACCGATCTACATGGAGATTGAGAACAGCGCGCTTACCATTGAAATCGGCCTGCAATACAACGACGGCTACTCCGAAACCGTTTTCAGCTTCGCCAACAACATCAACACCGTCGATGGCGGCACGCACCTCCAGGGCTTCCGCTCCGCGCTCACTCGCACCATCAACTACGCCGGCCAGCAGATGGGGCTTTTCAAGGACGTGAAGGAAAACCTCAGCGGCGACGACGTTCGCGAAGGTCTCGTCGCGGTTGTCTCCGTCAAGCTTCCGCAGCCGCAGTTCGAAGGCCAGACCAAGGGCAAGCTCAACTCCGACATTGCCGGCCAGGTGCAGGCTTTCGTCAACGAGCGCCTCGGCGCCTTCTGCGAGCAGAACCCCGCAGTCGCCAAGCGCATCATCAACAAGGCCATCGACGCAGCGCGCGCGCGTGAAGCCGCCCGCAAGGCCCGCGACCTTACGCGTCGCAAGGGCGCGCTCGATGGCGGCGGACTCCCCGGCAAACTTGCCGACTGCTCCGAGCGCCTGCCCGAACGCTGCGAAGTCTACCTCGTCGAGGGAGAGTCCGCAGGCGGCACCGCCAAGCAGGGTCGCGATCGCCGCTTCCAGGCCATCCTGCCGCTCAAGGGAAAAATTCTCAACGTCGAGAAGGCGCGTTACGACAAGATGCTGGGTCACGAAGAAATTCGCGCCATGATCACCGCGCTCGGCACCGGCATCGGCAAGGACGACTTCGACATCTCCAAGCTGCGCTACGGCAAAATCATCCTGATGACAGACGCCGACGTCGACGGCTCGCACATCCGCACCCTGCTGCTCACTTTCTTCTTCCGGCACATGCAGGAGCTCATCAAGCGGGGCAACGTCTACATCGCGCAGCCGCCGCTCTATCGCATCAAGAAGGGCAAGTTCGAGCAGTACATCAAGAACGACGGCGAGTTCGTTCGCGTCATGGTCAAGCGCGCCGCCGACGGCATGACCGTGCGCTACGGCGAGGGCGCAGCCAAGCTCGAAGGCGCGCAGCTCACCAAGTTCATGACCACGCTCAACGACTATCTCGGATTCTTCGACAAGGTCGACAAGCACATCCGCGACGAGCAGGTCAGCGAACTGATGCCGCGCCTCGGCTTCGCCAAGCGTGACGACTTCGGCGGCGACCCGCAGAAGGCTCCGGAAAACATTCTGAAGCTGGAAGCCGCGCTCAACGCCATGGCCAAGGAGCACAAGTTCAAGGGGGTCGGCACGCGTTTCGACGAGGAACATAACCTCTGGTCCGTCACCTTCGTCAACGCGCAGGGTGCCGAGCACGTCCTCGGATGGGACCTCGCCTCCACCCCCGAATACCGCCAGATGATGGCGAAGTACAAGCTGATTGCCGACTTCATGCAGCCGCCCTTCGTCGTTGAATCCCTCAAGGTTGCGAAGGAAACCACGGCCGCCGAGGAACCGACCGAGGCCGAGAAGGCCGACGAAGCGAAGCTCGAAGGCAAGACCGTGAAGGGCCCCACGCCGGGCCGTCCCGGACGCAAGTCGGGCGAACCAGAAGTGGTGGAAAAACAGACGGTCCGGGAACTCTTCGAATACGTCCTCAACGAAGGTCGCAAGGACTACACCGTGCAACGCTACAAGGGCCTGGGAGAAATGTCGGCCGAGCAGCTATGGCAGACCACCATGGACCCCGAACGCCGCACCCTGCTTAGCGTCAAACTGGAAGACATCGCCGAAACCGAAACCATCTTCAGCACGCTGATGGGCGAAGACGTCGAAGCCCGCAGAAAGTTCATCGAAGAAAACGCGCTCGACGTAAAGAACCTGGATATCTAACGAAAGTTTCAGAGACCACCGAGTGCCCTGCCCTGCGCAAAGCGAAGGGTGGAAACCGCGGCCCCTCATGTCCCCACGAGAATAGCTCGGCGATTCAGCGCCGGGAGAGTGTTCTTCAGCTGATAGTCCTCATCAACTCGGCAGGGCAAAGTCTGCCGGGAGTTGTGGATGGTCCAAGATTCTGAACAATGTGGGATGCTCCGGATTATCGAGCTCTTCTATTATCGCTTGCACAGTGACCTGATTGATGACCGCGATGTAATAGTCACCGGCCTCATAGCGAGGATCTGGAGCCACATCTTTAGCCGTAGTAAAGATTACCAGACCTACGTTAACGCCAGCTTCAGCGCCGATCTCAGATGCGAGTGCTGCCCTCAGACTCACGAGATTTGAATATGCGCCTTCATCCGGTGCCTTCATCTTGCAGGAGACAAGTAGAACGAGTCTGCGCTCTGAATGGAAAGCTAGAATGTCGAGACTGCCTTGTCGGACTTTTGGGTTTGCGCCGTTTACGTATAGATGTTCTTGGGGACCGAGAGCGATGACGACGAAACCACACGTCGAGAGCAATCGTTGAACATATTGCTCATAGACGCGTTGCGGTTTAGAAGCGTCATCCTTTTCCACTTGAGGATTTGCCAACATCTCCTGAATTCGTTCCACTGGGCAAAATCGTTTCAAGACCGCGAAGAATGGATTCGCGTATGACTTCGAGAGTAGCTGCTGGGGAGATATTTCCGTCGACGAAATAATTCCAAGACGATTATGAACAAGCCGCAACTCGGCGTGATCACATGGAACGCCCCAATCCCATTCTGCTTGGGCGTAAACCATGTCTGGATTCTTGAAGGGATTATCGTCCGTATAGAATTTACCGAACTTTACTTCTTGGACTCGTCCTGGATTCTGAAACACCATTTGACCTCGAATCCAAACATCATCAACAAGCTCAGGGTCTATGAGTGCATAAGCGCGCAGTTCACGCTTTTCAGGGTCCCAACGGCAATCGTGCACGGCGGCAGGTATCGGGATAACTACATGCACGGCCCCTGGATCAGGGTGTACTCCCGATTGAAAACCAAACCGAGACTGAAGAAATTCTATGGAGTGACTAAATCCGGATTGGCTCATTTGCAACACTACACCGTTGCCATGCCAGATGGCCGTGATGCTGCGCAAGAGAGAAACATTCTCTCCAATCTGTACTGTTGCCATTTTCGGACTGAAAGTCGCTTCAAATATAGCTTCGGAAGATCTGTTTTTGGTAACGTAATCCGAAGTTCCAATGCGGCTTGAAAGAGAATCTAAATCAGGACTGCCGAACAGGGTGATCGAAATGCCATCAACCACGATACCCCCCGCCCCAAACATTTCCACGACCGATGGCCACTCATCTATGTTATGAAATGACCGAACAAGAAAGATCGGGCCATTGCGAATATGATCGCTGCCAAGTCGTGAGTCCGAATTACATTTGAGCACATCCCTTGTGTAACGAGAAAACTCGACAACTGTAGTTAAGTTTCGGAGCCTGCCATCGACTTCAATGGCAAGAGTGCGTACATCAAACGACTTATAGATCTCTCCAATAGCTTCGAGAACTTCCCGGACAGTAACTTGCGCTAACATTACGGTGCTCCCAATTTGCTCTCTCAACTACTTTATCCTGCTCTATCGGACTAATTGTCTTGTGAACGTATTGTCCAGACGATAACAATTTTAAGAGACGCGTTTCGTATACAACCCAACTGAGTTAGAAGCAAGGAGAAAGGAGCTCCTACGACTACCAACGTCAATCTTGTTCAAGCGATCACATTGTCCATTGCTGTTCTAGGCGCAGTCCTCGGAATCATCAACACGTGGACGGCACTGGATAAGTCCCGATTGAAGTTGAAAGTGAGTCCAAAGTTGGCAATCCCAGTTGGACCGATGGACCCAAGGCTTACGTTCTGCATAGAGGTGACAAATCTCAGTGCGTTTGCAGTCACGGTTTACGACGTTGGCGTATTTTACGAGGGAACTGACATGCGAGCCAGCATTACTGAACCCTTCCTTGGCGACGAAGGAAAATGGCCGAGACGCCTTGAGCCACGATCATCTGTTACTGTGTACAGTCAGAAACCTACCTCCAGCCTCGAGCACAAGATCAAGTGCGCATACGCAAGAACAGAGTGTGGCTATACAAGAACGGGAACAAGTCCAGCCCTTCGTCAAATTGCCAATGAGTTCTAAATCGTGCTGCTGAATAACCACCGCACCGCGTGTCCACACTCCCGTTGGGTGCTATCCTCCCCATCGCGAGGTGCCCCATGCCCACCGACCTGGCCATTGACGACAAGCTGATTGAAGAAGCGCGGCGTATTGGCGGCCACAGTACGAAGAAGGATGCGGTAAATGCCGCCCTCGACGAATACATTCGCCGCCGCAAGCAGACGGACATCCTGAAGCTGTTTGGAACCATCGCCTACGACCCGCGCTACGACCACAAAGCCATCCGCTGCTCGTAAAGATCGCCCCACCGCATCAAAGCCCGGTGTTAGAAGCTGGAAGCCTGAATGAATCCAAGCCGCGCTGCGTTCATCCCCGAAATTCGGGCACAAAAAATCGCCCCACGTCGTCATCGATGTGGGGCAAAGCGATACATCATCTTTCGGGATTAAAAATTAAATGACAGTCGCATATCGATCCGTCGCGTCGCGTCTTCCAGGCCCGAGTAGGGACCGCCCGCCAGGCTGATCGACTGTCCGAAGAGCGGCGAATTCAAATTTCCTACCGGCACTCCCAGGTTGACGTTGTTCAGCAGGTTCTGTGCCGAGACGCTCAGTGTCAGCGAATAGCGTTGTTCCGTGCCGCCACCGCCAAAGCCGCCACCACCGCCTGCCAGTCCTCGCCCGCCGAGTCCGCGCGGATGCCAGTGGTGTCCGCCGCCGCCGCCCGGTCCACCGTGATGTCCGCCACCCTCTCCGCCGAATCCAAATGTTTTCTCTGCACGCAGATTAAACGCGAACGCCGCCGGACCGGTGGCCGTGTTCGGCGCCACCAGCGTGTCGTTCGGGCCGGGATTGATATTGAACCTTCCATAGGGCGTCACGCGCAGATCCGCCGCCGGCGTCGAAGCCGTCGCTAATGCCGGACGTCCGTTTTGCAGGCCCGTGCCGTAGAGGTCCTCTCCCAGGCTGATGCTGAACGGAATTCCCGAGCGTATGGCGATCATCGGATCGAGTTGAATGCCGTACGGCAGCGACACGCTGCCTCCCATGAAGACCCGGTTCGTGATGTCGTAATTCGAGCGCCCGTAGTTCGACATGAGGTTCCACGGATTCACCGGGAAGCTGCCCACGCCCGACGTGTCGCTATGGCTGTTGTTGTAGGTGTAGTAGCCGAAGAGCGAGACCCAGCCCATGCGAACCCGGAAGTTCGTGATCAACTGGTTCTGCCGGAAAATTCCTCCAGATTGATATTCGTAAATGTTCCCCTCGGTCGGTATTGGACGCACCGCGCTCGACGGATCCGCCGGGTCATAGGTGCCGGGCAGCGGCGCATTGATGTCGTTCGTGTAGAGCTGCCGCTCGCCGCGAGAGTTCAGGTAGGTCACCGACATCGTGGCGCTCTTCGTCACCTGCCGCTCAATGCTCAACGCCGTTTCCAACGCATAAGGAGCGCGCAGATTCGGCGCAATCCGATACACTGTCGGCGACGTGGCCACGGCTCCTGCAATGCTGGAAATTGCGGGAATAGCCGGGAAGAACGTCGGGTTCTGCACCAGGTAGCTGAGCTGGTTTGTGCCGTTCAAGCGCTCGGCCTGAATCATCTGGTCGTCATCGAAGCGGTCGTAGAAAATCCCGAAACCCGCGCGCAACACCGTCTTCACGTTCTGTCCGTGCCCCAGTCCCCATGCCAGTCCGAGCCGCGGCGCCCAGTCCAGATGATCGCTGATGACGTTTTCCGACTCTAACCGCAATCCGTAGCTCAGGGTAATGTTCGGCCTGACCTTCCAGTCGTCCTGTGCCCACAGCGAACCGTCGATGCGGTTCACGCTCGCCACCGGGTTCCCGGTAGTGATGCTGAACTGGCTCGGCCCGTAACCGGCGGCCTGAATCTGCATCATTGTCATTCCCTGCGCCAGTGCCTGTTCCGTCGCCTGGTAGTCGGCCAGCGAGTTGAACGTGAACGCCCCGTTGAAATTCGCGTTGGTACTTTCCGAGCGATCGACCTGGCGATAGAAGCCGCCGAACTGTACGTAGTGCTTGCCCAGGTTCATGCTCGTCAGGTTCTGCAACTCGTAGTGCGACTCCGCCCGGTTCGACAAACCCCCGCTGCTGCCGCCGCCCGTAAACGCACCTTGCACGTTCAACGTGGAGGAGAGGTCCTGCGGTGTCTGGACGTTGTGGAAATGCAGATACTGGAACCGCGTCTCGTTGATCACCTGCGGATTGATGATCTGCGTATCGCTCACCTGCACCAGATTGTGCGCGCGCGTAAAGTCGTATCCCTGCGTCGGCAGCGATTGCGTCCCAATGCCGTCATTCGTTTCCGTCGCACCGAAGTAGTGATAGCGAACCGTCAACGTGTTGTTTGCGGTGAGCGCGTAGTCGATGCGCGGGCTGAAGCTGGTGAGCAGCCGCGAAGCCGGAACCACCGCGACAAACGGCGACTGTTGCAGGTTGGAATCCAGCGCCAGCGTATTCACCAGATCGTCGTGGTTGATATTGCGGCGCTCAATTGAAACGAAGAACGATGCCTTTTTTCCCAGCGGCCCGCTCATCCGCCCGCCATACAGAATCGTGTGATACGGCGGACGTTCCGTGCCCGCCAGGAAAGGACTTATCGCATTGAAACTTGAATCGTTCCCTTGGATCGATGCGCCGCCATGGAAGCTCTCGCTGCCGGGCTTCGTCAGAATTTCCACCCGGCCGTAACCCAGCCGGTCATATTCCGCCGAGAATGGATTCTGATTGACGCGAATCTCGCGGATCGCCGACTTTGGCGGCAGGTCGCCACCCGTAAATCCATCGATATAAATCTCTGCGCCGTTCGCGCCCACCGAGGGCCCTGCGAGTTCCTGTATCTGCGTCGCCAGTTCGTCCGGATCATCCGCCAGTGACTTCAGGTCGCTGCCTTTGATCGCCACCGCGCTGGCATTTTGCGAAGGCGAGACTGCAACCTGCACCGGCTGCGCCTCCACGTTCACGGATGCCTGTACGGAGGAGACCGCCAGGCTGAGATCAAGGCTGAGGATCTCACCGGCCTTCACCGTCACGCCAGATGTCGTATATAGCGCAAAGCCGTTCGCCTTCGCATCTACCGTATAAACGCCGGGCGCAAGCCCTTCAATGCTGTACACGCCTTGCCCATTTGTCGTTACCGTGCGCGCACCGGTCTTATTATTGCTGGGGGTTACAGTGACCTTGGCATTGGCCACCACCGCACCCGATGGGTCCACTACCTGGCCGTGCAGACCGCCGAGGCGCGTCTGCGCCCAACCGGTTGCTAAAAGCAGTAAACACAGAACGGCGCCAAACACGACGCGAGAAATATAATTGCGAGTCACTCTACGATCCACTCCCTTGCCCTCCTGGGTGTTTTCGCCCCGGTCCCGGCCTCCGGGATGTCCAAGGTATGAATGTTTGATCGCCTTGCAAGTCAACTGACGGAAGACATCACTGTTGCGGCGGGCATGGCAACGTGAATTGTCGTCTCCTTGTAGAGCTTGACCGTGGCCGCACGAACGGCCGCGAAGACCTGCTTCAACTTGCAAAACTGTATAAAGAATTAAAAAATGTGGCTTAACTCAGGCTTAATATCGCTGCCAGCACTTTTGTGAAGTGAACATCATTTCCCTCATGGTGAACTGCTACACTGGCCCAGCGAACGCGGTATTCACATTCACCGGACATTTCGTATCAACATGATGAAAGAGAAATATTCACTCAAGGGAATAGTCGTCAGTCTCAACACACCCTTCGATCATGCGGGGCGCATCGATTTCGATTCGCTGGCGCGTGCCGTTGAGATGCATATACAGGAAGGCGCCTCGGGCTTTCTCTCTCCCGCGCAGGCCGCCGAGGTCGGAGCGCTCTCGCTTGGCGAGCGTATCGAAATTATTCGTTTCGTGCAGCAGCTCGTGCGCGGCCGTGCCACATACATTGCCAGCGCAACCTCCACCGGCGAGAAGGAAAGCTTTGCCGTTGCGGAAGCCGCCGTCGATGCGGGCTGCGAAGCCGTGTTGCTTGAGTTCCCGGAGCGCGTTCGCGGCAACCGCGCGGCCACCATCGAACTCTGCCAGTCCATTGCGCGAGTTGGCATGCCGGTGCTCGTGCTTCAGGATCTCGACTGGAACGGCTCCGGTGTCGATGTGTCTTGGATTGTGGAACTCTTCGAAACCATCGAAGCCTTCCGCTGCCTCAAGGTTGAGGTGCGTCCTGCTGGACCAAAGTATAGCCAGGTAATCGCAGCCACCGGAGGCCGCCTCACCGTCGCCGGTGGATGGGCCGCCGACCAAATGATCGAAGCGCTCGATCGCGGTGTTGACATTTATATGCCCACCACCATGACGCGCTTCTACAACCTTGTCGTGCGGAATCATGCTGCCGGAAATCGCGAAGCCGCCAAGCTGTGGTTCTACCGGATACTGCCCGTGCTGGCCTTCACCCGCCAGCACCTCGACATCTCCATCCAGTTCCACAAGCGACTGCTCCACCACCGTGGAATCTTCGCGACACCACTTGTCCGGAAGAAGTGCCTCCCCTACGACACCTATCACGAAAAGTACGGAGAAGAGATGATGCAGTATCTGGACACACTCGAAGAGTCCGCTGCGTCAAGTTAAAGAGGGAAATATGAGAGAGTAAGGCAATGACCAGACTCTGGACGTCTAAGTAGAAAGTGTTTCCCTATAGTTCAGCCCAGACCATTTTGTGACAAGGAACCGCCCCCGACACAAATGATGCTACTTTAACTCAGCGGTAATGAGTTGAAGTTTGCCAGCGTGATTGCGCTTCGAAAATATGAGACCTGTGTCCCTGGAGAAATCCACTGCTACGTTGCCCAGCTCAGGCGAGGGCGCATAGAGTGCTAATCCCTCTCCCGTCGACTCGTCCATAAGAAGGTATCTGTTATCGTGGTAACCATTACGTTTACGGTCAATTGCGGTGAGCTGGACCATAAGGTAACCACCAGATTCAAATAGCCGCATAGGTTCTGCGCCTTTCGGCACATTAACAAGCGGAAGCGGAATCATCTTTACAATTTCACCCGTCGAACTGAGCACAGTTATTTGTTTTGCACTCAGGAAGTAGACATTTCCATTCAAGCCGGCCACGCCACCTTCCGTCTGCGGCTTGCTGCCGTCTCCCCCCAGATCCGTTTTGTCACGTATGCCGTCAAACTTTTTGATGAGATTGCCACTATCGTTGAAGAGGCCAAGAAATCCGTCCCCTTGAAGCGCTTTAGGAGCTCCGTACCCAAAGTAACCGGAGACCAAAAAGGCATTGGATGATATGGCCACCAGCGACTGCGGCCGCAGACCGTCCTGAACCTGTAGCTCGGTTGGAGCATTAGGCTTGCCATCCGAACTGAATGAAAACAGATAGGCGCCCTTCTCCTCCTTGCTGCAGACCATCCAGACTTCCCCCGCCGGGGTTACCGATGCGGCCCCATACAGGAAGGCATCCGAGTCTTTACGCGGCAATTTGTAGATCACTGGGTTCGAATCATTCAGCGAGAGCTTCAGCAACGCTGCTTCATCGAATCTTCCAGTGTCGTAGTGGAAATAAATGTTATGGTCTCGATCTGAAAACGGATAACCCCAACTTGAAAAGGATGGGACCGAGAGCTCTCGCACAGAAGAGGCGGTCAGAACCCTTGCTATCAACCCCGGGCCACTATTCTGTGCTTGCATCATCGTGCTAGCACTACCGAGCAGCATAACCAGCAGCGTGGCTTTTAGTGTGCCTCTTGTCATTGTTTGCTCCCCTTGGTGGAGTGCTGCCTGAGCCATTCCAAACGCGGTACAAACTCAACTAGCCCACTACAGCGCAGCTACTTCTGCGACTTGTCGGCAACCGCAACTTCGGCTGGCTGCTTCTGCTCTGGGACTGTCGGTTCGGCATCAGTGTCACTACCGTTATTGTTGGCGGCCTTCTGTCGAGATGCTTTTAGATCCGCTCGATTCAGTCTGCGGCGGGCCTCGTCTGCCTTGTCGCCTTCCATAACCTCGCGTTTCAGCACTTCCTGTGCGAGCGCCGCTTTGATCTGCGGTAAGTCGATCCGCACATCTGGCGACATCCTTCTTAGTTCGTGTCGAACCGCAGCCAAAACGTAATCCGAAAGGACAGCGGCCGCCAGGCTATATCTGCTCAAAGCTTGCTGCTGTATGTGGTAGTCACCGATAGCTGATCTAGTCCATCCTTCCTTGGCCAACAGGAATAGGCTTTCGAGGTGCTGATCATTTTTTGGATTCAGATCGAGAAAATTGAACTCGACGACAATCTCCTGTGTAACCGGCTTGCCGAAACAAACTTTATAAATTCGCCATGCCATGCCATTTGTTAACGCGACCCACTCGACGCCAAGGTTAACCGCATAATCAACCGCCTGCCGTACATGAGAATCTTTCAATTCCGTGCCAATCGACTTTACTTCCACCAGGCACTGCACTCGGCCATCGAGCTTCGTCGCCAAATCGCAGTACGTCCCGCGAATCGCATATTCGGAGGTAATTTCTGAGTATTTCTCGTAGCCGAACAAGTAACACAGCATGTCCGTTACGATAATTACCGTATCGGATTCATTTACATCGCGTGCCTTCGCAGACTGGATGATCGGTTGGAATGTTTTGATCCCTTTTGCAAGGCGGTCGGATACGCGGGAAGGAATTGATGCCATTAGGTTGTCTCCTATCGACGCCGAATTCTTACGCCAATCACCCTTGGCAATACAGCGCAATGCGCCTAATCGTCGCAATCAATTCCGGCATTGGGAAAGGCAATGCAACGAAAAAGGAACACATTCCGCCAACTCCAATTCTCCGCGTTCATCCCTTGTCTTTCCTCCGTGTTCCTCCGTGACCCCTGTGGTGATCCGTTTTTACTTTTCCCTTCAAACCTTCCGACCTTCCAACCTGCGGACCTGCTTCGTCACTTGTCAAGATGTTCCTGGTCACACATTTCCCACAGCTATATGATTCCACGGCAAATAGAGTTTCAAATTCGATGTCACCTTTTGCCCCTCCGATCTGTCACACTAGATGTAGAGAGAAAAATCAGCAGAGCCCGCCACGTGCGGGCTTTTGCTCTTTTACCCAGCGCCTGGTACCTAGTACCTAGCACCCGTCGCTAAGTCCTTTGTTTTGAAATATTTGACCTCTAACGCCTTTGTTTTGTCATATTTAGAGGGAAAAGTTCGTATCTATTTGAAAACAAAGGGGAGCAAAAGAGGGGGGGTACCCGCCACCCAAAGCGGAGCGATTTCACTAGAAATTTACGAGTTTCGCCTTTTCTTCGCTATTGATTTCTGCTAACCTCCGTCCTTATACCGCTGCTGCGGTGTGGAGATTTGTATGGCAATTCGTGACGCGATCCTGCCTGAATACGACCAGGAAATGGCCAACACGCGAAAGATGCTTGCCGCTGTGCCCGACGGCAAATGGAGTTACAAGCCGCATTCCAAGTCGATGCAGCTCGACAAACTTGCCGGGCACATCGCCGAAATGCCCGGCTGGCTTCCAATGACCATGCAGGTGGAAGTGCTGAACATGGATGGCAGCTAT
>Ga0307375_10002705_pt1 | contig 17964 bp, 13 predicted proteins | sample TR1MG_FD_202531 | JGI IMG/M metagenome (GOLD analysis project Ga0307375, IMG submission 202531) | Soil microbial communities from Risofladan, Vaasa, Finland - TR-1 | ecosystem: Environmental > Terrestrial > Soil > Coastal area > Acid sulfate soil | place: Finland: Risofladan, Vaasa | collected... | reverse complement strand
TCCATAAAAATGAACCAAAAAGGCAAAGGTCGCGGGTTCAAATCCCGCCGGAGGCTCCATTATTTCTTTTAACTTCTTTTGATAAAACAAAAAAGATAATAATAATCATAAATTTATTACAAATCAATAAATACCTTTTAACCCCAGCCGGTGTGGCTTAGCTGGTTATAGCGCCAGACACACATTCATATGAAATTGGGTCAGACTGATTGTGCTGGACTCATAATCTGGAGGTTCGTGGGCTCATATCCCACCACCGGCATTCTTCTTCTATATTTATGAAACACTCATAATTTCGAAGAATTTAAGATATTTCTTTAATTTGTATCCTTTGATTCTAATGACCGCTATAAAGGAAGTTAAGCGATTTCAAGAATTTTTAATGAACGCATGGCCAGCTGAACAGTATTTTTTTTTGAATGGATGGATATTACGATTTACTAAGGGCGTTACTTATCGGGCTAATTCAGTCATACCAATTAATTATACTGGAAATAGTACTCTTATCGAAAATGATATCGAAATGGTTGAAAATGCTTATAAATCGTTTAATTTACCAACTATATTCACCATGCATGAGTATTTTGAACCGAAAGAACTAGATGGAGCTTTAAGGAACCGTGGATATATTGAACAGGATCGCACAAATGCCCTGTTAATGCCAGTACAAAATCTTGATTTAAAACACATTAACAACGAATTTATTTACGAGATCCACGGTGAAAGAGTAAATGAATTCTCCTCGTTACTAGCGAAGTTTACGAAAAGAGACAGATACCAGCAGGAGATAATAAAAGAGATAACAAATAGAATCAATGTTCCAAAAAAATGTTTTATCATAGCTAAATGGCGAGGAGAGACTATAGGAACTCTAATGGGAGTACTAAATCCTCATAACTATTTTTACATTGCTGATGTGTTTGTTATTCCAGAATTTAGACGCCAAAAAGTAGCAGGTTCTATGCTCAAAACTGTAATAAAAAAATGGGCGATGTCGAATGGAGCCGAAAATATTTGGCTCCAAGTAGAACTACAGAACCTTAATGCAATGAAATTGTATGAGAATTTAGGTATGAAAAGAGTTTACGATTATTATTATTTAAGGAAAGATCTAGTTTAAATATTCCATTTACTTCCTATTTAAAAGGGATTTGAAAAAAGAGTTACTATATCTGACAAAATAGTATAAGATTTTTAAATTAATATAACCTAATATTTATCACCTTGAAATCCATTTAAAAAATGTCAAATAGAGGTGAAAGTTATGGTAATAATTGTCTCAACCACAAGATTTCCCGTTAGTAAAGCCAAAGAAGTGAGTGAAAGGTTTATTGAAGTAACAAAAAAATTTCCACCTGATAGAACGCTAGAAAAGCAAATTTTGCGTATGGCAGCAAGAATTACAGGAGACGAAGTAGAATCAATATCAATAACCGAAGTTAAAGAAGGTAAATATGAAGAAGTATATAAGCGAAGTACTAAAATTCAGGTTATGTATACAGACATAAAAGGAATGAAATTCAAATTGCAAACTTTCTTATCAGGAACAGATGCATTACCAATGATAGGTCTTGAGATGCCCGAGTAACCGTATTTCATCGATGTTATCTAAAGATAATTTAATATCTTTTTTTTTCATTTTAAAATGAAGATTTCAAATCAATTAAAATGCTTTTTAAAGAAAGAATACTAATTTAAAAAACTGAAAAGTTCTTTATACTGAGAGTTTTACTTAATAATATGTTTGTTCATCCTTCTTCTCATATTTTTGAGCCTTTTAAGTATAAAACTCTAAAGGATTTAAAAACAGAGTTAAATAGATTGATGATCCCTCTCCCTATAAGCTCTAGTACCGAAAATTTGAAGGATGTAATTCAATCTAAACATTTTTTTATTCCTAACAGACTTTCGATACAACCAATGGAAGGGTTTGATGCAAAACTTAATGGTACTCCGAGTGAAATGACTTTCCGGCGATACAAGCGTTATTCCAAAGGAGGCGTTGGTTTAATATGGTTTGAAGCAACTGCCATTTCAGAAGACTGTCGTTCAAACGATCATCAATTAATTCTCTCTGAAAAAAATGTACAAAAATTTAAAGAGCTCACATCTCTTATCAGAACACAGTCTAATCGTACTTTGGAATCTTTAGGCTTTAGAGATCGTTGTTGTCTAATACTTCAATTAAATCACTCTGGAAGATATACAAAGCGAAATGGAAAAAAACATCCTATTAGAGCTTATCATAGTGATGAATTAGACAATGCGATTTCCGTAAAAAAAGAGGATGGTGTTATTATTTCAGATGAAGAACTTAAAGAGATTGAGGAAATTTGGGTTAAGAAAGCTATTTTAGCAAAGGAAGCAGGGTTTGATGGCGTAGATATAAAATCATGTCATGGCTATTTGAATAGTGAATTATTATCTGCTCATAATCGTAAAGATTCTGAATATGGAGGAACGAGTTTTAAGAATAGGTCTAGATTATTACTTGATATAATTACTAAGCTGCAGAATAATTTTAGAAAAGATTCCGATTTTTTGATTACTTCACGCTTAGGAGTTTACGACGGTAATCCTTATCCTACAGGTTTTGGAGTAAAAAGTATTGAAAATGAGAAATTTCCAGCTTCTGTTGATCTTGGAGAACCAATTGATTTAATTAACCATTTATACGAGCTCAATGTAAAACTTCTGAGCATCACAGCAGGTAATCCCCATTATAAGCCATATATCACACGCCCATATGATGTGCCAGTAAAGGGAGTAAAATTTCCCAAAGAGCATCCTTTATTTAGCGTATATAGAATTATTTATTTAACTTCAGTGATTAAGAGCTTAGTTCCTCGAGATATGATAATTGTAGGATCGGGTTATTCCTATTTCCGACAATTTGCGGGTAATCTCGCATCAGGTGTTATACAAAATAATATGGTTGATATATGTGGATTTGGCAGAATGTCTTTTGCCAATCCAAGTTTCGCAAAGCAGATCTTCCTACAAAATGGAATTGAAAAGAATAAAACATGTATTACATGTTCGAAATGCTCGCAATTTATGAGAGAGGGAAAATTTACAGGTTGCGCAGTAAGAGATTTTGAATACAAAAATAGAAAATAGTTTAAATTACTAAGAAATTATTTTACCCTCGTTATAATCTTTCCAAACCTTTTCAAACCAATTATTAGAATCAGGGATTTTTCGAACCTTCACCCATTCTACTTCTATTTTACCCTTTTTTAAGCAGATTGTTTGGATTTGATCTGCCAAATCCAAACTACTTCTAATATAATTAAGAGAAGATAATTTTACTGGAAGAGAAACGAGTGTTTCTTGAGTTTCAGTGTTAAGACTTTTTCTATTGATTAAAAATGAACCTCGACTTTGTCCAGAACGCTGGTGATAATCGAGTAATGAAGAGAAGAATAATAGTTGCGTTATTAGAGAGTCTCTTATTTGAAAATAATTAATAATTTCTTTACTGTTTTTAAGGGCAATTATATTATTCAGGTTTTTCATTTGCAGTATTATGTTGTTGAGTTCTCCTTCTAATCCTTCATTAGGTCTAATTATTCCTGCGTATTTTTCCATGCGATCTTGAATTATCTTAATAATTGCATCAGGAGAGAATCCATCATCACTCTTTAACTTCTCAAAACAAATACCTATAATTTCTAAGAAAACGCTTAACTGTTCCTCTATGATTAAATAAAATTCTTCGTTACTTAGTGAAAGTGTATTATTGTAGGATTTAGCAATCTTCTGAGCGGCTCTTAGACCTCCCACTTGACCTGAATTTAACGCAGCACCACCAGGTCTATGAATTCCATGACTTCCGTTTATTTCTCCTATAACAAATAGATGTTTTACATTCGATTCCCACCATATATCACACGATACGCCGCCATTTAAATGCTGGTTGCACACAGCAATCTGTAATGGATATTTAGACAAGTCAATACCATGGTTTTTATAATGCAAAAAAGCGCTTTTGTTGAGAGATTTTAATCTTTTATACGGTAATTCCTCTTCAGACTTAGAATTTTCGAGGTATTGTTTTGCAATTGGATTCATGTTCGAAAAATCATATCCGTGAGGATTCCTTGTAAAATCTAAAAATACATTCCTTTCTTGTATTTCAGTTTCAAAATAGACAGCAAGATCGATCAGAGAAGAACCTAAAGTTTGAACTCGATCTGAGTTAAAAGGCCACTGATACCCTTTCAGAAAAGTAGCTCTCGATAATTCTCTAAAAGAAGGAAAATAATCGTTGAGGAATTCGCGAGAATCACCATTTTTTCCAATAGATATGTAACGTGGGATTACTTGTTGATACGATCCAGAAACATTCCACCGAAACTGAGTAGAAGCGAGTCCGAATTGAGATTCAGTTAAATTTTGTAATATACAACCCGCCTCTATTGCTAAAGAGGTGCTTCCCTTCTGTGATGTTGGATACACCGAATTTCTATACAAGAATGAAGGTCCTCCAGTAGCCATAACAACATTTCTTGTTTTGAAGATTTTAATCGATTTAACATAATCTTTTAAATCTTCCTTATTGGAAGATGATTTGATATCTATACAAATCAAACCAATTACTTCAGTTTCAGAATTTTCGTCTACTAACAATCTAACAGCATAAGAATTGTCAATTACATGAATTCCTAGTTCATCTACAACTTCTAATAATCTTTTACACATTTCCTGTGATGTGTATGGGCCTATGGATGTAGCTCGTTGCTTGGGATCGTTATCAGTCTTATATCCTACGAATCCACCATATTTATCGTGAGGAAATGGTACACCAAGATGAATTAAATGGAAAAATTCTCGAATAGAATTTGTAGATTCAACCAAAGCGATATCTCCGTGCATAGCTCCACCAGAAAATAGATCTTTTGCCATTTCGAGAGGAGAATCGGCCTGATCTCCGATGATCGACATCTTATAATAGGTTTGTTTATCAGAACCAGCGTTAAAGGATGTTCCGCTTCCTAATTTTTCCGTTACAAGTGCTACTTGCCAGGGAGCTATCCCTTCTTCTACTAGATGGATGGCACAATTTAATCCTGCTGCTCCAGATCCTATAATAACTGTGTTGTATTCTAATACTTCACCATCTAAGATACCTAAATTAATTTTTTCCATTTTCCTCACTCAGAGTCTATGTAAGTGGAATCCACCATCGATATCGATTACCGAACCTGTTGAAAATGGTAAGAGTCCAGAGACTATAGCAATAACGGGTTTTGCAATATCAATAGGTTGCCCCCATCTCCTTATCGGCGTGAGACCCTCCTTGATTAAGACATCATATTTATGATGGACATCCTCTGTCATTGGTGTATCAATTATTCCGGGGGATATTTCAAACACTGGTATTCCATACTCAGCAAGCCTTTCTCCAAACAATTTCGTCATCATATTCATTGCTGATTTTGAGAGACAGTATTCTCCTCTATTAACAGATGCCGTATAGCGATTTATAGAGGATATATTAATGATATAGGGTTGATAAGTATCTTTTAACTCTTCTCGTAATTGGATCATCCATTTAGAAATAGCTTGAGTTAGAAAATAAGGTCCCTTGAGATTAATTGACATAACTCGATCATAAGATTCTTCAGATGTTTCTAAAATATCTCGTCTTATTTTAGGTGCAACTCCTGCATTGTTTACTAGAACATCGATCCTATTAAACTTTTTTTTAATTCTATTTAATAATATATCTCGATCTTCTTTCTTACTAATATCTGCCTGTACATATAAGAAATTATTCTCAATTTCATCTTGATAAATTTCCCTTAGTTCAGCGTAATAATTCTCTGCTAAGCTTTTAGTTGCTGCGCCATTAATCACTACAGAAAAGTCTAGTTTTGCGAGTTCTAAAATGATTGCTTTTCCTATTCCATGAGTGCTCCCAGTAACCAAAAGAACTTTTTTATCATGCAGTTTCATAGGATAATATTTATTTTACTGTATTAAAATTGTTTTTAATTTAGCTTATCTTAAAATTAATTGTCATGGAGAGATTTATTTCAGATAAAATTTCTTCTGAAGAATTGGCTATTTTAGACAATAATTCAGAATGGTTGGGAATCCCTAAGAGTCATTTAATGGAATGCGCAGGGTATTCCTTTGCTACGGAAATAATGGCGCAAGGATTAGTAAATGAAAAATCTAAAGTAGCTATATACTGTGGGACTGGTAATAACGGTGGCGATGGTTTTGTTGTAGCTCGGCATCTTTCTTCGTATGGTGTGAAAGTGTTGGTTATTTTAGTAGGCACGCCCGATAAAATAAGTACCGAAGAGGCTAAAATTAATTGGAATATTGTTTATAACAACCTTACTTACTCGATCAAGGTTGATTTCATTAGGGACTCAACGGATGCAATTAAAATTGAAAAACTAATTGAAAAAGATCAGAACTACTCATTGATCGTAGACGCTTTACTAGGAACCGGAATAAGTGGAAAATTAAGAGAACCTATATCTTCTACAATAGATACAATGAACAATTTAACAGAAAGGCTAGGAGATCGTGTTAAAATTGTATCAATTGATGTACCTTCTGGATTAGATCCTGATACGGGAGAAATTTTTGACAAAGCTATTAATGCAGATTTAGTCATTACATTTCATAAATTCAAAAAGGGTTTAAAGAAAACCAAAAAGTATCAGATAATTGAAAAATCGATTGGAATACCACAAGAAGCAAACCTTTTTGTTGGAAGAGGAGATTTATTACCGAACTTAAAATCCAGAAAATTAAATACTCATAAAGGAGAATTCGGTAAAGTTTTAGTTATTGGTGGTTCAAAGAATTATTCCGGAGCTCCAGCGTATGCGTCCTTAGCATGCATTCATTTCGGGTGTGATCTGGTTATTAGCTATGTGCCGGAAGTTATAGGAGATGTGATCCGCAGTTATTCACCAAACATGATTGTACGGACTAGTCCTGGAAAATGGTTAACAACAAAGGCTTCGGAAGAACTCTTATGGTTAATGGATTGGGCAAATGCTATTGTTATAGGTCCTGGTTTAGGAACAGATCCAACAACAGAAGAACTTTTAGTTAAATTATTAGAAAACAATAATGGTGATGACAAATCTTTAGTCATAGATGCTGATGCCTTAAAACTAGTTAAACCTCACCTCGACTTGATTAAAGGAAAAAATGTTATACTTACACCTCACGAGGGAGAACTTAAAATGATGACAGATACCGATTTAGCTCCCTATGATAAAATAGAAAAAAGAGGATTAGAAGTTTTTAAAATAGCAAAAAAACTGGACATTACTTTATTAGCTAAGGGACCGTTCGACTATATAAGCAACGGGAATATGCTTAAGATAAACAAAACTGGATGCCCAGAAATGTCTATCGGAGGCACAGGAGACGTACTTGCTGGCTTATGTGCCAGTTTTTTAACAACTGGAAGCAATCCGTATCAAGCTGCATGTTCTGCCGCTTTCCTTAACGGATACTTAGGAGAATATTGCAAAAAAACAATCGGTCCTCGATTTACGACAATGGATATGATAACTAGTATAAACGATGGAATTTTAAGCCTAATAGAAAAAAAATAACTCTGATTTATCAAAAAGTTGAACTGTTTCCCATTTCTTATTTGATGAAAAATTAATTAAAAATATTTTATTAACCTCACCCAGTTATATGTTATCCAGCTTAAGAGCTATTTTTTTTTTTAAATAAAAGTTTATTAACATCAACTTTATTATAATAGTATAAATTTTTATTCTTAGTGTAAAGGTTAAGGTGTTCAAAAAATTCACACACAATTATTCCAAATCAATCCCGATGGCACTACAACAGATGTTGCATCAGAAGGTCCTATTAAAGACATACTTAGCTCTGAGGAGTGTTATGTATTAGTCTCTGACGAGTACCGTAAAGTGTATTTATGGAAAGGCGTTAACAGTAATGTAAGATCCAAATTTATTGGAGCTAAAAGGAGTCAAGACATACGCGGACAAGTAGGCATGCACTTTGGTGTAGTACCCCTTGACGAAGGCGAAGAGGAGCCAGACTTTATAAAGCTTATTGGTGGAAAGACCGAAGGTGGAATCGCTAAAGAGATTCAGATGGAAGCCAGTACTGCAAAAGCAACAGCACCAGCTGTACATCCTTTAAGAGATAAAGACCCGTTTGGTGTGCCAAAACCCGCTCAAGGTATGAACATTGCGGGTTCCAGAGATAGAATCTCTCAAAATACGGGTCCCTTGTATACCGGCAAGGAATCGTTTGATGCATATACTCAAGAAGAATCTCACGTTAACTTTGACGAAATTATGCAAAAATTAGAAGAAATTAAAATTCCAGACGGTTTCGAAAGAGAATTAATTATCATTGGAGACCATGCCTATTCAGTCGTTGAAAAAGTTCAAACTTTTTTGGGTAAAAAACAAGTCTCCAAAGAAATTTCCAAGGTTGGAGCTATCCCGGAAGGAGTCTTTTTTGCTGAAGAATACTCTCCTCGAGTGCTAAGTGAAAATGGAAAAATTTTAGCCGTGGAATTTCTTAAACGGACAAGTGGCCCAATGGATGCAAAGGTAGAGTTCAAATCTAAGAAGGAAATTCTAAAGGACCAGATCAAAACTCAGTTGGAAAATAAATAATCTGAAGATTTTTACCTAATTCATTCAAATCCTATTTTTATTATAGTCGTACGACAAAATTATCTATTAAGAATAATCTTTTTGAGTTAGTCGATTGCTTTAGATAAAACGATCATTCTTAAAATATGGTATCTTAAACATAGCTAAACTTTAAATCGATTTACCCTAATATATTATAAATATAAATATTTAAGTTCAAAAATTATATTTTATATTAATAATTGAAGAATTATCACATCAATTAAAAGTCAGAGATTATTCAAATGAGCGATTTAACTCAAGACCAAGCCAGTAGTCTTTCAAAATTTCTTGGAAATATTACAGAACACACCGAATTAGAAGCACTTGCATTAGTTACTAATGATGGTCTACGACTTGCTTTTTCATGTATACCGGATTACGATGTTGACCCTGATTTATTTTCTAGCTTAAGTGCTGTTGTAATGCAGAGTGGACATGATGCGATCGACTCTTTAGGATATGTTAATTTATTAGAAGTAGTTTTAAGGGGAATTAATGCCTTTATTATCTTAAGTGGAGCTGGAAGATTCTTTTTAATGGGTGCTAGCAGAAAGATTGAAGACTTGGGCAAAATTGTTACCGTTTTTCGCTACTACGCTGGCGAAATCGGAAGGAGGTATCCAACTCAATAGGTTTCTGAGCAAATATCTCAAAAGTTATATTTAAAATGATAAAAACATAATGAAAATGATTATTTATGTCTGAAATTAAGATTTTCGTAGATGTTAATGAAAGCACATCCAACAAAATAGTTATGTGTCAAGAAAATGCAAATAAACTAGGAATAAAAAACGGCGATTCTATAGAAGTGTTAAATTTAGATAATGATAAAATGACAACTGCCGTAGTTGAAATTTCAAATATGGTATTAGATTTTGCCGCTCAAGTTTCAAAAAATATTGTCAATTTACTTGAATTTAAGGGTGTGGAATTATTACTTCGACCAATAAGTAGTACAGGGTTGCTTACGCCAAAGATACAAATTCCGAAAGTCCCCAGTATCAAACCAGTAGCTCCCCCTCCTCCAACACCCTCGCAACCTACATTAACACCTTTACCAACAAGACCTACTCAAATGCAAGCCCCAAAACCAATCCCTCAATCTCTTCCTACTCGACAACCAGAACCTATACAACAACCTGTTAGTAGACACGTCCCACTTCCCACCAAAACACTCGAACCAACGCCTCCACCACGGATATCCCCCACCCCAAGTCCTCCTCCTACATCAATTCCTATGTCCGCTCCTCCACCACAACCTACACTAGCACCTACACCTCAATTAAGCCCTACTCCCATGCCGCCTTCACCAACTCCCTTACCACAAGCTCCTCCTCCTCAAACGATTCTACCTACCCCGGGTCAAGTTCCTCTTCCCACTACTGGACAAGAAGTTGGAGTTCCAACAACTCCCGTGGATCCCTATCCTAATAGAATTGATGTCAATATATTAAATAGTCAAAAGAATGGCATAGTTTTAACTCCCATTGTAGATGATTCTATTGAAGGTGGACGAGTCCAAGTAGGTAGCGCGGTAATTCAGCGGTTAGGTTTAGGACAAGGTATGCTTATTGGTTGGGAAGACCCTCTCACGCGAGCTGTAGGTTCTGCTAGAATTGATCAAGCAATGATAGCACCTACTGAAATTCGAATGAGTAGGGATACGAAAGAAGATACTAATATTTATAGTCAACAAATTGTTGTTTACTCTACTGAACCCCCTATCCAAAAAGCTTCTGAACTTATGTTAGAAGTACAATCACAGCCAAATTTAATGGGTTTTGCTCTTGTAAGCCCTCGAACACAGCATACGCTCTCAATTGACCACGATAACGTACTTGCGTTTGAAGACGAACTTACTGGAGCTATTGGAGCAGGTAAAGTAGAAATTTTAGAATCTGTTCCCGATAACACCATTATTATAGATAGCGAGATTTTAGAGGCGTCAGGGATTGGAAGCTTCGAAGTAAAAGTGTATAAAAACCCACGACCAATCATTCCCTTGCAGAACATATCGTTAGGTATTTCGCCAATCTCAGGTGAAAACATGTGGGAAATTATTAGCACTGCTCGACAAAATGTAGATTCTTTGAAAGGTTGGCTAGCAAACTATGTAATTTTTAAAGGGATTAAGCTTAGATGGAACGCAGTAAATATCGCCTGTTCAATTTTAACGACTACCCCAGATTTAACAGGAGATATTTTAGCTCAAGTTACAGAAAATACAGCAATCAATCTAAGCCCAACAGGGTTAGTACCTTTTAACGCTATTTTGATAATAGATATTAGCCGTTCGATGATGGCCAGGGATGTCCTCGTTCAAAATATAGCGCCTGCTATTGAAGGTATCAAAGCAGCAATGGAATCTAAGGAAATTCAAGAATTCTTAAAACATTTTAAAGCAGGTATTAACATTCCAAGAAGAATATCTGCTGCTTTTGCAGCTGTTCTATTCTTAAGTGAAAAGGTCGGACGTGGATTTGGAGAAAAAGTCGCTGTGGTTAGATTTGCAGACGAAGCTCAGATATTACCTTTTGGAAACAGCTATTATATGGATTCTGCTAGCGGTAAGAAGGGAGTATTAGAAGACGCAGCACGCATGATAGTAGATCGCATAGGAAATGCCTACGGACAGTCAACCAATATGGGACAAGCAATGATCAAGGCACATCAAGTATTGAGTGAATTTGATAAGCTTAGCTTTGGAAATCCCCAACCTACTATGATTATTCTCCTAACAGATGGAATTCCAACAGATGGAGATGATTTTCTCAAAACTATTAAAATTTTCGCAGAAAATCCTAATGTTGTGATATATATTGTCGGTCTTGGAAATCCAGATGATGAAATGATGACAAGAGCTGCTGCATTGTGTGGTGGAGAGTATTTCAAACCAGATGATGCAGGAGAATTACTAATTTGGTATTCTAAACGCGCTCGAGATTTAACTGTAAAAATGAAGGCTCATAAAGAATAAAAAACTATTTTCTTTTTTGTTTTACCTAATTTTCTTAGGATATTTCAACGATAAAATATCAATAAAATTCTAATAGAGAGTTTTAACTATATTACAGAAAAGATTTCATAATTAGCGAAGAAAAATGGTTAATAAAACTCAGAATGTTGTGTATTTAGATCATACTCAACCTCTTGAAGCTAGAGTAGGTGATTTAATATCTCGATTGACCTTAGATGAAAAAATTTCACAAGTCATTAACGATGCTGAAGGAATCGAACGATTAAATATTCCAAGATACAATTGGTGGAGTGAAGCTCTTCATGGAGTAGGATTTTCTGGTATAGCGACTGTTTTTCCACAGGCAATAGGGTTGTCAGCAAGTTTTAATGTAAATTTAATGGCAGAAGTTGCTGATGCTATATCAACCGAAGGAAGAGCTAAACATCACGAAGCTGTGAGAAACAATAGTAGAAAAATCTTTCAAGGATTAACATTTTGGTCTCCAAATGTGAATATTTTTCGAGATCCTCGGTGGGGAAGAGGTCAAGAAACTTACGGAGAAGATCCTTTTTTAACTTCGAAAATGGGAATAACATTTATTCAAAACTTACAAGGCGATGATCCTCGGTATTTAAAGCTAGTCGCTACGCCCAAACATTATGTTGCCTATAGTGGTTTAGAATCTGAAAGACACTTTTTTGACGCTAAAGTTAGTAAAAAAGATTTATGGGAAACATATTTGCCTGCTTTTGAAGCATGTATAGTTGAAGGACAAGCAGAGGCAATTATGGGGGCTTATAATCGAGTAAATGGAGAACCTTGTTGTGCTAGTAAGTTTTTGTTAAAAGAAGTATTGAGAAATAAATGGGGATTTAAAGGTCATGTTGTTTCGGACTGTGGAGCAATTTATGACATTTTCAAAAATCACAAAGTAGTTGAGACTCCTGAAGAGGCTGCCGCTCTGGCATTTAATGGTGGTTTAGATTTGATTTGTAAAGTGGGGATAACAAGAAAAACGCGAAAAGAACGGTGGAAATGGCTCAAAGATGCTGTTGAAAAAGGTTTACTCAAGGAGACTACTCTCGACGAATCGTTAAGAAATCTATTTCGAGCAAGGTTTTTACTTGGTATGTTTGATCCCCCAGAACTGGTAAAATACACGGAAATACCCTACGAAAAAAATGATTGTAAAGAGCATCGCCAGCTGGCTTTAGAAGCTGCTAGAGAATCAATTGTGCTTCTTAAGAATCAAGACGGAATACTACCGTTGAGGAAAGATCTAGAAACAATAGCAGTGATAGGGCCAAATGCGGATAGTCTGGATGTTCTATTAGGAAATTATAACGGAGAACCTTCAGAATACACAACTATACTTGAGGGGATTAAAAACAAAACTTCCCCAGATACTGAAATCTTATTTGCGAAGGGTTGTCCTTTGAAAGAAAAATCAAAAGAGGGTTTTGAAGAAGCGATAGGCATTGCTCAGAAATCCGATATTGTATTTTTGGTATTAGGTATCTCACCGCAACTTGAGGGTGAAGAAGGTCAGGCATCACAGTCTGATCTCCGTGGAGATAGGTTAGAGATAAATTTACCGGGAGTTCAAGAAGACCTTCTTAAGGAAGTATATGCCATCGGTAAGCCAATTATTCTAATACTTACAGGAGGTAGCGCTATATCTGCGAATTTTGCAAAGGAACACATACCTGCAATATTGTTTGTGTGGTATCCTGGAGAAGAGGGGGGAAATGCTGTAGCTGACGTAATTTTCGGTGACTATAATCCTGCTGGAAGATTGCCGGTTACATTCTATAAATCTATTGAACAATTACCAGAGTTCAGGAATTATAGCATGGAAGGGAGAACATACCGTTATTTTAAAGATACTCCGTTGTATTCCTTTGGATTTGGTCTCAGTTATACTAAATTTAGCTATTCTAATCTTAGTTTTTCTAATGAAGAGATAGATGTTAGTGAGGCTTTAGAGGTGGAAGCTGAAATTGAAAACATAGGCGAATATAAAGGAGAGGAAGTAATCCAACTTTATGTATCGAGAAAAAATACTCATTTCAGAGTACCTATTAGAGAGTTGAAAGGTTTTACGCGAGTTTTTTTAAAAAAAGGTCAAAAGAAAAAAGTTTCATTTAAACTAATGCCTAAAGATTTTTCAGTAGTAAATCCAGATGGAGAAAGATTTCTAGAACCCGGAATTGTTACTATATCGATCGGTGGATGCCAACCAGGATATAATTTTGACAAAGATGGATTAGTTATGAAGGATGTTTCTATTATAGGGAAGGCAAAGCGTCTTGAATAAGAACTAAATATATTTTTCTTTAAATCTTTCTTTGATACGAGAATATTGTATAAAATTTTTATACTTATAATTTAATAATAATAATAATTAAAAATGTACAAAATGTGTTCAGAATAATGAAAGAAGTCAAGATTCTTACAATTGACGAACGAGGGAGGATCGTAATTCCACAAATTGTAAGAAAATCTTTAGGAATTACGACAAATTCACAACTTATGATGATTAGTGACTCAGAAGCCAAAGAAATTAAGATTACTCCGGTAGGTTTGCGAAGTGAAAGCGATCTCATTAAACTGAGAATATCGATGGGAGATGCTCCTGGAGCATTGGCTAAATTAGCAACAGCTTTCGGAGATTTAAAGCTTAGTATGATGTATAGTGAGGCAGTGATTGTCGAAAAAAATAAAACTGCGGTATGGACGGTAATCTCGGAGAGTCCAAGTTTTCCCATAGAAGAGCTAGAAAAGATATTAAAAGAAAAAGGAGAAGCTCTCAAAGTTGAGTTCCTTCCTTTAGAATAAGTAATTATTAACAAAAGAGGACGTGTTGAGAAAATCAAATGGCAAAGAAAAAAAAGAAAGATAAAGAAAAGATTAATGTAGAATCTTCTACTCCGAAGATGGATAATGTATTAAAATCGTCAAAGAAAACCGAATCTACTTTACATGGATTACTTAAAGTAGTCACCGAAGAAAAAAGTTTTATCTCTCTAAATGAGGTAGAAGAAAAAATAGCCCCCCAACTTTCATATGAAACCAAAAAGCAAATTGCTGAAGATTACATGATGGAACAAGTTCCTCTTTCAGAAAGAGCACCCCTTGAGAAAAGAACCCCCATTTCAGATATTTCTGAAGAAGAAAAAAGTTCAGAAAATGCTGATGCTCAAACATCAAGTACTATTAAAACACCTTCATTCTCAAAGGAAGAGAACATATACGAAAAGTTAACTGTTTTTTTTGAGGATGTATTTGATGGTTATGTAGAGAGATATAGCCAGTGGGAAAATTCTATATCCTCTATTCTCTCAATCCTTAGGAAAATGAGGAAAATTACAAAAAAAAATACAGAGGAACTAGTCACCTCAATAAGCGGTATTTATGAAAAAATCCATTATAATCTTGATCAATTCAAATTAAAAAGAGATGAAGTTGAAAAGATTACCGATGTAGACGTTGAATCTATGTCAAGTGAATTTAAAAAAGTTTTAGGATTATTAGAATTACAAGTGAAAGAATATCAATTAAAAAAGTTATCAGATGAGTACGTTCATCAGCATCAATCATTCTGATATTATTTATTGTTTTTTAATACCCTGACACTAACAAATCTAATAAGTAAAATCATGGCAAATACTGAAAACAATTATCTAATTCCATTAATTCTCGATATTGGGAGCGATAATTTCAGACTAGGATGGGCAGGAGGAGATTTTCCGGATATTATTGCTCCTAGTGTTTATGTTGATATTACTGATTATCTCTTTACTTCTGATATAAGTGGATCAGAAACTATTAGTGGATTAGAGGAAATATTTCTTGATACGGATAATCAAACTCATTTAGTTGGTTTTGATGCGCTTAAATATAAAAATATCTTAAAAATTCGAGAGTTTAGTAAAGAGAAAAACTATAACATTCTTACCAAGTTTTTTTTCCAATACTACCAACAATTAAACATTCCAGTGGATTCGCATTTTAAACAGCCGTTAATAATCATAACTCCCTTCTATAAATCGGAATTAGAAAAAACAAAACTCCAAGAAGTATTTTTTAATTCTTTAAACTTCCCCTATATTTTGTTTTTACCCGAGAGTCAAGCTATTCTGTCGACATTACAAAAATCCAACGGAATTATCGTGAATATCGGAGAATCTTATACATCAATTTCTTCAATCTTTCATGGGTTTACTAACATAATGGCGAGAGATATGTTTCCTATAACAGGAAAAAATATTACTAATTATCTCCTAAATCTAATTTTAAGCAAGATTAGCTCCTCAAAAAACACTTATCTCGATAAAACGATTGCTAAGGAGATTAAAGAGAAGATATCCCTTTGTATCCTCGATCCTACGGAAGAAAAGAAAAGGGTTAAAGGAGGTTTAACAAAATACGATCGAATCCTTGATTTACCAGATGGTAGCAAATTAAAATTGAACTCTGAGCGGTTCCTCTTGTCAGAACCTCTATTTGATCCTAAGATCGTTCATGTCGATTACATGGGATTAGCTGAAGCTATTTCAAAAGTAGTAATGTCGTGGGACAGAGAAAATTGGGAGGACCTCCTTTCAAATGTTATACTTTCAGGAGGAAGTAGCTTGATTGTAGGTTTAAGCGAAAGAATAGAAGTTGAATTACAGAGGTATTTTTCAGAAAAGTTAAGACCAAAAATAAAAGTAGTAGCAGCCTCCGGAAGAGAAAATATGGGTTGGATTGGAGCTTCAGTTCTATTTTCAAAAGATCAACTAAAGAAAGGATGGATTAGAAATCCCTCTCATCAGGAGTTGGAGCAACAAGAAACTGATTAAACAATTTCAAAAAATTTTAAAATTATAAGAAGTAGTGGAAAGGATGGTTATTAATTTAAACATACAATCAGAATTCTTAAAGGAATTCCAACAGAAAATTATTCAAGGCAGAAAACTGTTACACTCTTCAAATCATCTTTGGGCAGATAGATTATTAACCGATTTATATTTTGATATCGAAAAAACTGAGTGGCTCGATATCCAAAAGAAGCACCAATTAATAATGATTATATCAAATTCTTGGTGGATGTATATCAATTCTTTGATTCGTAGGACTGAAGAAAGTATTGATATAGATTTTATTAGATATATTGATGCATATAAACGCTTTTTCTCGTTTTTGTCTAAATTAGATGATTTTTACCTACTCAATAACTTTGCAACTAACTTGCTTAAATCATTTACTAAGATGGATTCGTTATCTCAAACGGGTATAACAAAATTTATAAATTCTTTCTGTGTTAAAGTAATTGAAAGGGAAGATTACATCAAGCTAATCGAATTGCAGTTAGTTTTGATGTTTTTAAGGAAAACGGTTATTCCTCAGGAATTTTTTCATCTAAGTATGGAAGTTTTAGGTAGAACAATTTTTAAACTCGAACCAGGGAAACGGGCTTTATTTCTTTATGTTTTTATAGAGAATGTGAATGTGAACTTCCAACTTATGGAGAATCCTGAAGAATTCGTAAAGTCGATGATTAAAATCTTGGTGAATAGAATCCCTGGTTATTTAAAGAACGAATTTAGTAATTTAGGTAAGATTTCAATTAATGAACGAAATTTTAACTTAATTTTAGGGGATTTAGAAGCATTAATATATTACTTAAATAACATTGGAGAGCATACTTGGATAATTACCGTTATAAAAAATCTATTTTCTAAAATTCATGTGTACCATTCTTATGGAGACGCTGTTACGTATATCAGGAAATTTATAGATTTTGCAATTACGAGAAATAGATTCGAACTCGCATTTCAAATCTACGATTTTCTCGAGGACCTATTCTTGTATCAGACGGATCTTGGATATGATAACATTCTAATTGAACTTTGGGTTGAAGCATGCAAAAAATTCGTAGAAATGAAGGAGAAGAAATATCTTTTACAATCTATTGAAAAGTTAAATACACACCTGAAAATTCCTCAAACTAATGCCCAATTGTATCACTTCTTTTATACTTGTAATTTCTTATGGAAATTTAAGTCTCTATTTTTCTCATTAGAGCAAAAAGATTTTTGGCATATGATGTTTTATCGTGTGTTATATGAGCAAAAAGATTTTAAACTCGCTCAAAAAATATTGCCATATTTAGAGAAAAATCTTTTGAACGCAATTGGTGATCCGCTTTTTTTGTATAACGAGACTGAATTACTTAGAAGAGATATATATTCTTTTGGAGAGGAAAACTTACTTTTTACAGGATTTGAAGAAGGGTTTGTAATAAAACAGATGGTTTTTAGGATCAACCACGATGGATTAATTTCTATTCGAATG
>Ga0307375_10002704_pt1 | contig 17967 bp, 14 predicted proteins | sample TR1MG_FD_202531 | JGI IMG/M metagenome (GOLD analysis project Ga0307375, IMG submission 202531) | Soil microbial communities from Risofladan, Vaasa, Finland - TR-1 | ecosystem: Environmental > Terrestrial > Soil > Coastal area > Acid sulfate soil | place: Finland: Risofladan, Vaasa | collected... | reverse complement strand
CGAAGTTGGCCTCACCTTCGTGGCCCAACTTTCCGGCGGCGGCCTCGTTCGAAGATATCGACACGAGGCCGCCGCATGTCGTGCACTTTGCCCTCGTCTCCATTCATTCCCCTCCTCACTCCCATCTCAACCACACTACCGTTCTCTTCTCAATCTCAAGAATCCGAATCCGAAGAAGCCATATTCAATCGAGAGAAGATGTCCAACGCCAAATCGACCTATCCTGCCAATACCATCCCCTCTGTTCGCCATGTCAACGTCGTACCGTCAAAGGCCCCTCCCCACAAGTTCATGGAAGGAATCAAGGACCAAGACACCGTCTGGGACGCGTCACACATCGCAAGAAGGGAGCTCCTCTTCCTCCGCAACTGCTCCGGCGGATCCATCACCGTCAACGCACCCTTCGCCAAGATTCTGATCGGTACGACCTCATTCTCTGATTCTTTCTCTCTCTCTCTTTCTCATTATCTCTGTCGTGAGGTTCTTCTTTGAATGCAATCGTTCTCTGACGCGTGACAAACTCTTCGCTTCTCTTTTCCCCCTCTCCTCCCCATTATAGAACAATGCGAGAACCTGGTAATCAACCTCCCCGACAAGATCATGACGAATATGCTCGAAATTTGGAAGTCCAAGAACATTGAGATTCACGTACGTGCGCCAATTTGTTGACCGATGGAACAGCTCCCGTACTGACCCTCCTTCCACTCTGTATTGCCAATAGATTGGTCATGAGGTGTACACTGCACAAGTTGATATGTGCGAGAACCTGACACTCGACTTTGGGAGCCCAAAACACTACCAGCAAATCGTTTGGTCGAACAGCACCAACTTGACCGTCAACTTTCGCGATGCCTCTGAGCACAACACTGAAACCGGCCTAGGCCAAATGCGACAAATCTTACCTGACTTGAACGAGACTGTGGATCAGTTCTTCTTGAGGTTCGTGGATGGAGTATTGACACCTGAAGTGCTCATCCGACTTCCAGGAGGATTCCCTACCACCCACCGAGAGGCCGATCTCTGGGATGCTGAACACCCTGATGACATCAAGATCTTCTAAGGCGCTATACGAATCCTACTGGTAGAGACACCAATCAGTTTCAGCGCGCATGTACACTCAATGAACCAAGATAGAGATAGCCAAGGCTTTCGACGGTACACTCCCATCCAATCACGATTACAATCTGGTATAGGTTGGTGTCGATATTAACACAGAGAGTGGCGAACGCCCCCGATGTATTCAAACGGAGGTGATATGCTGAAGAACTTCCACATGAAGCGATAGGAGAAGCGTCATGGCTTCTGGCTCAATTCCTATCTATGTTCGATCCAATGTGGAGTGTAATGTGCCAGATATTGATGATAGGAATGCAAGGATTCTATTGCAGTCCATGAGGATGTAACAAGGGGTGAATGAAATGGGACGTTTCAGGGGAGGCTGAAGATGGGTCTGATTCAAACAGATTCCTTGAACTTGGTCCACATGTGTGTCTGGTTTCGCTGTATCTCCAGAAAATGAGAAGCTCATAGTATTTAGATCGTTTATCTTCATTGGGAGCTTACAATTCATCATCAGAGAAGCCATAGGAGGATAGGAAGGACTCGACAACTGCTATTCACCGGCTTTTGCCCTGTCCATGGGCGTGTGTGGACAGGCACACGTATGAAGGACATCACACTACCCTTTAGAGTTTGTCCTTGCCATGAACCTTGTCGAATGCCTTCTTAATGTCAGTGAAAATCTCCTTTGGATCACGATCGGCATTCACAAACACAACCTTGCCGAGTTTGTTGTAGTACTCAATGACAGGCATGCTCTCAGTCTGGAAAGTCTTGAAACGCTTCTTGATGGAGGCCAAGTTGTCGTCAGATCGGCCGGAGGTCTCACCGCGCTTCAACAGGCGCTTCTCCATCACCTCCTCCGGGCAATCGAAGAAGAGTATGAAGGGAACATTCACCTCCTCGTTCATCTTTGGTGAATGCAAAGACCGGTCAGCAAAGCTCAAGCGGGGGGAGGGAGAGACTCAAAAAGAGAGGAAACGTTGTTCACTGCCTACCTCCCTTCACATCAGTACAAGAAGGCCTGCAGGTGGCCAAAAGAGCCTTTGAAATGGGACGTACAGCCTTTTCCCAAGAAGAGTTGTTCTCGGCGTTGCGAGGGAAGCCGTCAATCAGGAAACGATCGCTCTTGCTGTTCTTCATGGCTTGCTGCAACAGGGCGACAGTTACATAGCTCGGTACGATTTGGCCATTCTTAATCATAGTGGCAACTGGAAAAGATGAATGCGAAGGGTGGGTGTCAGCTCCTTTTGCGAAGGAGAGGGGTCGAAACTTGGAAATGAAGCGGCGAGCGTTTTCCACCCACTGGAGAGAAGGAGTGGGCCAACGTACTCATTTCTCCATTGGCAGAACCAGATTTCATCTCAACGCGGAGGAGATCACCGGCAGAGAGGTGTTCGTAACCGTATTCGGAGACAATGTTGGAACATTGCGTTCCCTTGCCACTTCCAGGCCCACCTAGTACGAAGATGACAGTAGGCTAATATACAGCACACATTGATTAGAGGCGAAAAAGAATGCGACAAAGAAGAGGTAAGAATCGATGATTGAAGCGAGATCCATACCTTTTGGTCGGCGTCAGCGCTCGTAGCCATAAAGTAGCTTGTTCCAGCAGCTAGCAAGGCTCCACCGGCAATCTGAGCACGCAAAGCGCATCACACATCGATTCGGATCAGAAACTCGGGAGGAGAGGAGGAGAGGAGGAGATGAGGAGGAATGTCGAGAAAAGACGCGCGGACGTACAAAGAGGGCGCTAGGGGACGATCCGAAGCGTGCAGAGGAGGAAGAAGCAAAAGAACGAGTTCTAGAATACACAATGAACAGCATGGTCAGAGGAAGAGGGAAAAAGACAGCGATTGAAGAGCGAAAGACGACGGCCGAGAATGGAGGAGTGGGCGAAACGACGGGCCTGAATTTGAGTGCTTCTCTGCCTCCAATCGCATGTCCACAAACTTCACGGCATGGTACATGTCAACGCAAGGGGAAACAGCGGGGAGAAGGCGACATACCTGCTGGCAGAAACTCGAGAGGAGGCACGGGAGGCTTTTTGACCAACGGTGGAAGCAAAGCGGCGCGCAAACGATGAGGCGAGCATGCTGCAAGGGGGAACGATGTTAGAAGGAGGGAGCACAAAGAGAGGGGAATTGGAGGGGGTTACCATAGGGCTTGCTACGTACATCGACGCCGGACTGTTCCAAGATAGAGAGGGAGAGAGGAGAGAGAGAGAGAGAGAGAGAGAGGAGAGAAACGGGGCAACGGAGAGGGCCCCTCGTGTGTACTACGCGACGGTTGAGAGAGAGGAGAGAAATGGCATCCCGGTCCTTCCAACTCACTCCCCCTCTCTTTGCCTTCGACCACCACTTCGACCTGCGCACCTCTGCAGACCACATACCGCGTGAGTATTTCTATCGTTTTCTCGTCATTTGGACCATTCTGCTCGCGTCGACTGGTTGGTAGGAGAGGGTTGACCCGGGACTGTGGCTAATTCGAGATGAGGTTGTCCAGTGGCAAGATACTGGTCCAATTCGGCCTGTTACTGGTGATAACTACAAGCCTATGCTGTGCCTTCCCTATTCCGATAGAGGAAAGGTACTTTCTCATCGACATGATGCTTCAAAACCTTCTCGCGCAGTATCCGTCCGATTGGAACGTCAACCAGGTCGGAAGCTGCTGTGATCTTCTTTGGACTGGCATTGACTGTGCGGTAGATGGGACGACTTCACGAATCATAGCGATGTACGCTTGGAAACTGCGGTTTAGCGCAGTCTCGCTTGTTTGTCCTCTTTCTCGCCCCTATCACCCCTTCTCATGTTTGGCCACTGACCATCTTCCAAACCATGTTCTACTATGCCAAACAGAGAGATTAACGGCTTTGCATTCGGTGGTACAATCCCCCCAAGCGTTGCCAATTTGAAATGGCTTGAATTCCTGTACGTTCGATTCTCACGTGTGGCCTTATAGGAGAGATGTTGCATGAAATGTCACCTAGAACATGAAATCTGACTTTACTCCCCGAATACAGCACATTGTCGGACATGATGCTGCAGGGATCGATCCCACCCGAGATCTCTCAATGTGCCAACCTGACTCACTTGTACGTCCCTCTTTCATGACCGCACTCCATTTTAGTGCATACTTTCTCGAAAGAGTAGCCCACCCAGACGTGACTTTCAGTCCTTTTTCCTGGTTTTGTGTTTGCTGACGAAGTTTTGGGCCTTCTGCCTCTCTCTCTCCCATCGTTGATTCTCCAATTGCTAAGAAACCTTCAATCGAACACTCTGAATGGCACCATACCACCTGGTTTGTGGAGTTTGCCCATCTCTGTGCTGTACGTCACTTGTACCCTCATCTTGTTCCACTGATCCTCTTCCTCCCCCTCTCCCGCTCGTAACCCTGTCCCTCCCTCCCTTTCTAACACTCATGACATTTCCCACCCTTTCACGTGCAGCAACTTGGGACGAAACGAAATTGAAGACGTGTTACCGGCGTTTCCGGTTACGGTTGCCGGAATGACTCAACTGTCCCTTTCTCAGAACAACTTCACCGGTACCATCCCTACTAGCATTACGAATCTGCTCTCTATCCTTGTCTTGGAATTGGATAACAATCAAATTTCAGGATCTATACCCGTGGAACTCTTCCAGCTCCCGTTTGTCTATCTGATCGATGTTTCGGATAATCAGCTGTCTGGCACGATCCCTGATCTTCATCTGTCCCTGGAGTTGTCTATTTTGGATGTTTCGAACAACAAGTTGAATGGCAGCATCCCCAACCTCCTAGCATCGCAGAACCTGACGAGCGTCAACTTTGGTTTGAATCAACTTTCTGGCTCTATCCCCGATACCATTACCTTCATGTCTACACTTTCGGTATTCATTGCCCGTGAGAATTCGCTGAATGGTTCTATACCTGCTGGCTTCACGAGTATGCCCAATATGACGTTTTGGGACGTTTCCTACAATGGTCTCGTTGGTACTATTCCTGTGGACATCGACCTCATGCCCCAATTGACTCACTTCTCCATGGGTTACAATGGCTTGCATGGCACCATCCCCGACACCCTCTGCGCTCTGAGAAACATGAGTTTCATCAACTTGAGTGCGAACCGCCTCACGAGCTCCATTCCCGCCTGCCTTGGCAATCTCTCTCATCTTGCTCTCTTCTATGCCGATTTCAATGCGATTAACGGCACAATCCCGCCATCGATGGGCTACTTGACGGAGTTGACGGTCTTCGCGTTGAGCAACAACCAGCTCACCGGTGCTGTGCCTACTTCCCTCGGTAATGCCACCAAATTGGAGTACTTGCTCCTTGGACATAATCAGTTGAATTCCGACGTGCCGTTCGAGATCTCGCGCCTTGCCAATTTGGTCTTCCTCGATCTCAGTTACAACCATCTCTTCGGTCCCTTCCCCTACGGCATTGGCGCTATTCAAAAGCTGAGGATGCTGCAAATCGACCACAACAACCTGAGCTGCCCGCTCGGCAGCTTGGGTAATTTGGTGCTGGAATCGTGCGATGCGACGAACAACGTGCTCTGTGGCGGCGACTCTTCCACTGCAATCTACAATCCTACGTGTGGAATATACTTCCCCAATTCGTGCAAGCTGACCGAGTGCACCTTGGCAGCGAAATCGACACCAGCCACGGCCTTCCAGTTCAACGGTCCAGACGGCTCCAAGATCCAATTCAACCCCACCTTGCCCAGCTTCACCATCAACACCGTCGATCCGAGAACGAAAAAGACAAGCGTGATGAAAGTAGAGGTGCTGGAGCTCAATGAGAATCTCATGAATTCTTTCCTCGACATTGCCTCCAGAAAGAGTTCTGTCTTGAACCGCATCGATGCAACGACTCTCACTTGGACACTCTCTACGGCGACCATATCCACACCAAGAAACCCGCAAATTCCACTGTGGACGTACCAGGCTTACATTCCGAGTGTCTTCACCAACGTGTCCATCATCGTTGCCTACCTTCCAGCGTCAGATAGCATCTACGTATACAACGAAACGTTAACGTTGGCGAATGGCGGCGTGAAGGTATCGGTGGAGTCAGATAACTGGAACTTGATTACGAGACCCTCTCTGGACAAAGTTTGGGCGACGTCGTGTGTATTCCGAGTGACGACCTCTGGTGCTGATGGGTTTTTCGTGTCCGACCCAGTCCCATCTTCTGGAAGCGCTTCTGGCACGCCAATGGTGTATCCCCTGAAGATGACATCGAGTCAGATGACCGGCTCCATTCAGGCGATTGAAGACGGCCAGTATGGAGACCCTGGAACCCTATCTCCTCTCGTGAGACTTGTGTACAATAGTTCTGCTGATATTATTGCTGCCAAGAGTGGAGGACAGTCGTTCCTCATGTCGACTTACTACGTCATGCCTTCGACTGCGAACGTCACCTTCTCCTACGACTTGGCCTTCCAACTCGTCAGAACACCTGTACCTCCCCCGAAACCTCAACTCCTCGGAAACAACGTAGGATTCGCATTCCTCATCATCTTCATCTTCCTACTGCTCGCGTTCTTCATCTTCGCAACGCTCATGTACAAGTTCCCGAAACTCAGACGCAAGGCTTTACCTTGCCTTGGACGCGCATCTGATCCCGTGGAGTACATCTGATCCTTTCATCTTCTTCATCATCCTCTCCAAACCCCCTCCTCCCCACCTCTCTTTCTCCCTCCCATTCCACATCCACATGTACCATATATCTCATTACTTTACATTTCAAGTCGTGATGTACAGGGCTGCATACACCAAGAAGACTCAAATGGGAGGTCGCATGCAGCACATGAACTGACCAGTGCCTCCGAACACCCAGCAGTGGTCGGGTGGGCAATCTCCAGGTTCATCAAATGAGCATCTCGACGGCACACAATTTGGTGCATCTTCAGTATATTGTGAAGCGAAAGGAGACGATGAAAATATGCGCTTCTCCAGATGAGCCTTGTGTTGCTTGTCAATGTCCTCTTGTTTGTCATTTGAAGTCTTCAGGCCTGGGAGATCAGCTTTTTCGAGGAAGGACGGAGAAGATCGGAGGTGCGAAGGAGGAGATCCCATGTATGCGAATTCGAACACTTCGATTCCGTACGATCCCTGCGGTAGTTGTACGGCGCCATATAGGAAGGGAAGCAGTCTGTTAGGCTGTATGGCCCATTGCATGGCTCCGGCAGGCATAGGTCCCCATGTGAGTTGTCCAGGTAGGATCTCCGGAGGCTGTCCCTGTCCGTAAGCGAGATGTAGTCCCAGCATGGCTTGCGTGGAGTTGGTATTCCCTGCGCACAAGATGCCTACCGAGGTGATGGGGTATTCTCCAAAGCAAGAGTGCGAGATGGTGTAGCCGGGTGGGAGAGGGATGATGAGCGTGGGAGAGTTGGGCCATCCTCCCCTGCTGTTGACGTAGACTGTCGATGTATCGTTTCTCTTGAGTTGCGTCCAATAGTGTATGTTGTATCCGAGAGGAATGTGCATGTTGGTGGGCGAGGTATCGAAGAAGGTGGAGGTGCGAAGAGAAACGGATTGACCGCGTTGAGAGACGAAGAGAGAGAGAGAAACGCCGGGCGCACTGAAACCAGTCATTTTCGAGGCCAAGACCACTAGCACCGAGAGTCCATTCAGCTCCGGTCTCCCCTGTACGATTGTCACCGTGTCCAAAGAGTATTGAGAAACATAAGGTTTGCCAAGCCACTTCATCGAACTGAGGGGAGCCATAGAGGAAACACTGAACACGAAAAAGGAGTCCATCGTAGCAAGGAACACCTGATCAGAAACCAATACACAGGGCTCCATAGACAAGACAGGAGACTTATCTGAGATGGGGAGAGGCACGATAGGGAAGGTAGGCTCACATAGGGGAAGAGAGGCAGAACAAACCAAAACGAAGGCATCCGTACGAACCACGGAAAGCAAGCGCACAGTATCGCCAGAAGCCCCTACAATCGCATATGCATTACCTTGATGCGTGGAATCGATGGTACAGTTGAAATTCCAAGACCTGGGAGAACCAATACCCAAGAGGAAGGTCACCGCACCTTTCCCCTGGAAAAACGCTGCGATTCCAAGTGCTACCGGAGAGATTCAGTGAGGAAAGGCACGAAAGCACAAATTAGCATCAAGAAAGCACTGAGGGAAGGGGATTGGAAGGAGAGGAATCATGGAAAACACGAACCTTCATGTCGAGCAGAGTAGATGGGCGCAGACTGGCCTGGAAGTGGGATGAACGACACAAGTCCAGCATGACACAGATGAATACAAGCAACCAAAGCTAAAGAGGCCAGAAAGAGGGCCAAGGAGCGAGTCATCAGAGTGTCACCGGGTCATGACTATTCCTCACTGGCTGACACAAAGATCGGAGAGGTTTCTTCGTTCTCAACCCGCATTCTCTCCTCTCTCTCTCTCCAACGCCTCCATAGCCCAAGTCTTTGATCGACCCCGACCACTTTCTCCTTCTCCTCTTCTGCCAACTACCACACTTAATCCCATCACATGGAGTCATACTGTACTTTCCGCCTCTCGGGATCGCTTATGGCCCTGTTCACAGTCAGTATTCCGGAGGAACAAGGACGCAGGGAACGTTCATGTGACTTTAGCAGGATCCACAACTGAATACCAAATCCTCAATCTGATGAAGACAACGACAGTTAGGACGCCGAATAACGGGCTGGCTGGCTGTTTCAGCCCTGGGATCAGCAGTGAGAACCCCCGGAATCGTTGTGGGCGAGTGTGAAGAATTGCCCCTGTGAGTTTCGGACATCCCCCAAGTTCCACTTCGCACCTTCTGGTGTCCCATATGACTCCATCGAATTCGTGAATCTTGAATTTCAAAACCTTGTTTTTCGATGTTGCATTCGTGTTTGTACAGATTGGGCAGCAAGATGGGGAAAAGTCGTCCAAAGGCCGTTGGACGTTCAGAGTTGGTTGCGACTTACATCACGCGTCACATGGAAGGAGTTTGTCCTAGATTGATGGTTGCGCTTGGAAGTGTGATGTGATTTCCTCTTCGAATGTTGGTGCTGCGACTGGAGATGAGGATGTTCTTGAGTTGCGTCTCTTTGCTTCAAATGGTCTTTCTTGGCGGCATTGTCCCCTTTTTTGGATGAGGACGCGGTCTTTGTGATTGGGGAAGCGAAGTTAGATTCAGAATGAGAAGAGGAGGAGGAAGTTTGGCATGGAGGCGCGAGGAAGAGTGGCGACGCTGTAAGTGCACTTGGACATTGTTGGCTGTAGAGGCAGTTGATGCATAGAGAAGGCCTATTCGTTGGTGCGTATATGCCATCTGTCATCCTCTTAAGAGTCGTTAGGATGAGGTTTTCGGTGCGAATGAGATCCAACTTTGTGGGCTTGTATTCGATGCTCTTCGTATCTGCGAGGGATGACAATACGAGTTTTGCAGGTACTACGTGATGTACTTTCCAGTATGCGAGGGCGTACGTCTTCAGTTGGAATAGTCCACTCTCTCGGTTGCGTTTGAGCGAAGTCTTGTATTCCGTGATTTCCACGTCTCCAGTTTCCGGATCGATGTCTACTCTGTCCCATGCGCCCGTCCACACGTTTCCAGTCGGAAGCTTGAAGGAGAACTTCTGTTCGCTGAAGCTGTACAGAGAGGTGAAGTCCTCATCGTAGTCCGTCTCCGCCTCAGTCGCACCGATCGATTTCGCCTTCAAACTTGGCAAAGATGACCATTCAACGTCTTCCACCACTTCTTTATCCTCAGTCAATTCTGATGAAGTGATGGAGCTAGTCTCCGCATCAATAGAAGTGGCACTGCCAACAGCAGCAGAATTCGAATCCGGAATCTGGAACGAATCCAGAGTCTGTGAATGAAGGGCAACAGTCGATTCCTCATAGGCATCGGCGATGAGATCGGAAGGACGAACAATGCCAACAACATCTTGAGGTACGCCGCCTTGAATGATCCTCACCTTTGAAGCATCCGACGCTTCCATGGTGTCCACACCTCCTATCGCCTCTTGTGCCATCTCCGCTGCGTTCACCGCACTCGCTTTAAGAGCCTGTGATGCCTTCGCCAACTTCAATTTCTGCTGCCGTTGTTGTTGTTGTTGTTGTTGTTGTTGTTGTTGTTGTTGTTGTTGTTGTTGTTGTTGTTGTTGTTGTTGTTGTTGTTGTTGTTGTTGTTGTTGTTGTTGTTGCCTCTCAATGCGCTCCTTTGCCTTCTTCTTCTTGTGCTTCTCTCCTATCGCCATTTGCTTCTCCTTCTCTCTCGACCACTGCCACAACGTCTGAGACTTGGCTTTCTCCACATGTTGACGATACGCAGGCTTGGACATGAGCAAATCGGCCTCCTCCTCAGTCAAACCCTGGCTCGTCACAATACTCCTCTTGAACGCCTCCTCAATCAACGTCTCGTGCACCAATCTCGCATCCTCCTCTGATACATGTAAATCCGCCTCAGAAACAGGAACAGAAGAGGCTGAAGAAAATGATTGGTCACCTACAACATCGTTCTCAATTGAAGTAGAGGTAGTGCTGGAATTGGAAGGCGAATCCATCGAAGATGATGATAAAGATGAAGGAGGCGATGGAGAAGAAGAAGAAGAAGAAGATGGTGAAGAAGAGGAGTCCTCTGTAAGCTTCGCATTCTCCAACTCCTCCTGCTGCTCCTGAGACAGCTTCAATGCCACTGCTAGCTTCTCCAGCACCTGAGAATGCACTTTTGAAGCCGCTTCATGGAGTGCCATACCAGTGGTTGCATGAATGGACGCAGGTTTGCCAGGTTCGACTCTGAGCACGTATCGGAGCGCAAACAGCATTTGACACTCTCGGAACACTCTGATTGTAGAAGATCCAATTGCAAGGGGGTGATGAGCACCGAAAAACAGGAACGACGGTCCACTCATAGAAAGGGGAGCCAAGAGAGAGGTGCGCGGAATGTCCATCACCGGATGCGTCTTGTAGTCCAGAAGATGCCTCTTCATTGGAGATGATGATGGTGTTGGTGAAGGTGATGATGAAGATGCAGATGATGGCTGAGAGGCATGCTGAGTATCTTGACTATCAGGGACCGAAGTTGTAGTCGAAACATGCGAAGAACCGTGCTTTGGTGTCGATGGTTTCACTCCCTCTGGAAGCGCGAAGTACTCCGCAATCTCTTCTGAATTAGGATTGTTCACTCGATGTGCGTCAAACACCAACGATCTCACCTTCGGAGTGTTCGGCAACAGAGATTCCAATCTCTCGGTGAATGTCTTTAGCGTATATGACTCTTGGAAGGGCACATTGAACGCATCAGCATGAGGGTGTGCAAATCGACTCGTAGTGAAGGTATAGAGAAGAGTAGAAGAGAACAAAAGGCGAAGTCGCAATGTTTCGAAGTCGGACTTGAGGTTATCACCGACAACAGAGTCCCTCTCTGCACTTAAACGTTCCTCGGATCCATAGAGAGCTAATTGAGCAGTGAAGGTCGGGGGAGGAGGCAGAAGATGCGGCTGAGGCGCAAACGTCGGCTCGGCTAGAACTCGCAGCGTCACTTGGAAATCACCAGATCCGCACGCGTGGTGGTCGAGATGAAGAAGAACGGGATGTGTAACGGGCAAGCGATCGCCATTCAGACGGATAGAAGCAAGACGAGCGCGTTGCGTGGCCAAAGAGTACGCTTCCATGGGTACTTCCACAAAGGAGTGTTTGATGAAGTGAAGGGCACTCTGCAAGTAATGGACATTCGAAACGTAGTTCTCAGTGAGAAGACCAGAGCCTTTGGATGGTACGGGGTGAGAGAGGGAATGGTCGTTTTGCAGTTCTTTCAAGCTCCTCGAGAACGCTCGAATCAAGACGAGAGCCTCTTCAGACAAGTAAGAGTATTGAGAATCAGTGGGAGGAGGAGGAATGAGGGGACGTGTATCGATGGGAGATGATGGATTGGAATGTGATGCATTGTGAGTCGATGGTGATGATGGTGATGATGATGATGATGATGATGATGATGATGATGATGATGATGATGATGATGATGATGATGATGATGATGATGATGATGATGATGATGATGATGATGAATACGAAGCAGCAGCAGCAGCCTCAGACCTATGAACTTGTCTCGTGATGAAGATGTCTATGATTTCCGAAGGAGAGAGGGGCATGGCTCGGATGGCACCGATGAGGTAGGCCAAGTCTTGGTAGAGGTGTCTGACCCCGGCCACCGCCTTGTGATCGAGCTTTGCGGAGTACACCGATTCCAAGATCTCATCAGCGGTCAACTCTCCAGTCTCATTGTATTGTGCCTCATGAGAGGGGAGTTTCGAGCGTTTCTTCCTTGAAGACGAATGGGATGTGGAAGAGGAAGAAGAGGAAGAAGAGGAGGAATCATTCGACTCACGGTGTTGACCACGACGACGATGATGATGGCCCCCATCTTGAACTCTTTCCGAGTCAGAAGGATGTGATGATGATATTGATGTAGTGGGTGTAGTGGGGGTAGAAGTAGTGGTCGTTGTGGCAGCTCCTGTGGCAGAAGACACATTCGCTGCTTGTTCGCCTCCAGTACCTTCAGTTGCCGTCCTATTCATCGAAGTAGTCATCGTCTCCATCTTCTTCGTCGCTATTACTTCTTGGTCTTCTTCTGATGATGATGTTGTTGCTTGCGTCGCTGAACTCTTCGAATCCGCCGTTCTGAGTTGCTTCTCCTGATCTGCCAGTGCTTGTTGTAGTCTCAGAATCTCGCTTGCTAGAGACTTCATACGGAAGGGGGTTTTTGGAGATTTGAGAAGATCGATCATCATGGTCGCGTCCTCAGTGGCCAATTCCACCGATGCGTCGAACTCTCTGGACATCATTTTCTTCCTCTCTTCCGCCACCATATCTCGCGTCGAGTGCCGATTGACCTTGTTACGTGCTTGTTTCGGCTCAAGGTGCATGTACTTGGCCTCAGTAGCAATACCAAGAAGCAGTGACATCATCGGATCCTTGAACTTGATGAACTGATGCATGAGCCGAGATTCAACTCTACGTGCCGACAGGATATCAAAACCATACGCCTCATGAAGCAAAGAGTGGAAAGCGGCAGCCAAGTTCGTTGGTTGTTGTCGAAGTTGACCAGGGAGAGTATCCTCCGAGTCCAAATGAAGTTCGCTCTTTGGAGCTGTCGTCCTCTTCCTTGGCGTCCCAGTATTTGGAGAGATAGATGCAGATTTCGATGGAGATGAAGATGATGAGGAATTTGGTTCGGTTGTTGAGGATGGAGATGAGGAAGCGACCAAGTCCGTTTGGATCTTCTGTTGCCTCTGCTCCAGTTCTCGTGCCTCTGTGAGGACGCTCTGCTTCGCCAATTCGATGAGTATGGTGAAGAGGTCACAAATCATGCGCACAGGAGGCGTTGCGAACAGAGATTGGGAGAGTGTCGGAATGCCTTGCATCTCCAGCATGTTCATGGTCGCCACCATCTCTAAATTGTTGCTAAACAGGATTCTAAGAGGGAGGGCAGGCGTATCGCGCATTTTGGACGCATGTGAAGCCAGAGAGAGGAGAAGCGGCACGACCTCGGCGATGTTTTGCTTTGGGAGTTCCAGATGTGATGTAGGCGAAACCAATATATCTATATTCTCCCGAGGCGTGTTTTTGAGCGCGTGGTAGCGGAAACTGGCCTTGGAAGAGGTATTCAACAGCGGAAACGGATCGACTCGAAGTGCTCGGGAAAGAAGTGGTTTGCTCACTTTTGCGCCCTCCGAAAATGTGAATATTGCAGTGCGAGACGAGTCCTTGCCCAGGTGTTGCAGGGATTTTTCGGTCCATTCAGGCGAGGCGAAGTTGGCATTGACGACTGAAAGGTACGGGATTTGCACGTTCGAATACTCTACAAAGTCGAGTGCAAATGATACGTTTGGCATCCATTCGTTTCTCTTTGGTGGCATGGATGGCACGGTGGCAGGGACGTCGGCGTGGTACAAAGAGAGGAAGTTGGGCAAGGTGAAGTCGAGCGAGATTTGTCCAGTGATGCCTTGAATGGTCGTCAAAATCGAGAGAGTCTCCATAGAAGTGTTGAAAGGAATGACGTTGGTGATATGTGCAGCTTTGAGGGCATGTACGGCGTGTTTCAAGCGAGAAGAACGGCGTGTTTCGTCGAACGCGGTTTGTGGGCGCAAAATCGACCAGAGCAGCTCCCTAACACCGTATATGCAGTACTTATTGTAAGATCCAGTGGTTTTCGACTTGATGAGGTGTGCTTCTACGTTCTGAGCGAGACTATGAGCCCAAGCGAGAGTCGCGTGAGACAAGGTCGAGTTCCCGGACGAAGAAGATGATGAGGATGACGACGACAAAGAGGAAGATGACGGTGATGACGGTGATGTGGAAATTGAAGATGAAGGATCAGAGGAAGGGGAAGTGAAGGAGGAGGAGGCGAATTTCTGCGCCGCCGATCCGTGAGACAAGATCACACAACCAGTCACGTCGATATAGGGAGTCATGAGATTATTGTAACCAGGGAAGAGAGAGCACCAGAATTCGTCTTCAGTCAACAACGTCCAAGAGCGGTGGGTGGGAATTTGCGCGGCTTCGATCACCTGCGCCGCCTGGAACTTGTACGCCTCCGTAGGTACCACTATTACCACATTAGGTGCAGGACCGTCGCTCTTCAACAACTCACCGGGAGTGTTGGTCTGAACCACTGAATGAAGCACGGAAGCAATGGAATTCAAAGCGTGAGACGGCGCCAACAACGCAACCTGAATAGGTAACTTTCTAGTCGTTTTGGCAGTCTGAGAGCGGAATAATAGATGGTAAGTAATTCTTTGTATCACATCAGTCATATGAGAAGTCGAGATCAGTGGAAGATCGGACGGGGAGGGCGAATGTTTGGGCCTGGAAGGTTTCGGGACCTCTTCCTCGAGTGCATTGGGAGTGGATAGCATTTCGGCATCGGATATGGATGTGTAGGACGAAGTAGAAGAGGAAGAGGGCGAGGAGTCGGCAGTAGAAGGGCGGTCAACAGCAGAAGCACGAGGGGGAGGAGGTTTCAACCAAGACAACTTGCCTATCCATTTGCCGACCTTTGATGGGGCGGAATCAGCGACTTCCTGAAAGATAGACTTGGAAGAAGATGAATCATCGTGGCGAGGGTGCACAGAGCGAGACAAGAGACGCTTGGGAGAGGGAACAAGAGGACCAACCTTGCGACCTCGAATAACGCCACCAACAGCTAACATTGCACTGATATCATGGGGAAAGGGGTGTAGCGGTTCGAGTAGATGTCAAAAAACAGGGCCAATGGCGGGCGAGGGGGGAACTCGACGCCTCGATGGAGAAGCCTGCCTGCTGTTCGTGCGGGCGGGCGCAGAGACCTGAAGCGTAGGTCGCAGAGAAACACCGCCAGCAGCGCCCTTCGATCAAGGCCCATTCTCTCCTCTGCCCCTCTCGACGATACGCTCCTCCCACTGCTAACTACTAACTACTACTACTACTACTACTACTACTACTACGACTACTACTACGGCATGTTGGAACAGTTCCTCATCTTCACGAAAGGTGGCCTCATTCTCTTCCAATCGGGCGCGTCGAAGTTGAGCGGCGAGCCGGTCGCGAACCTCGTTCAGAACATCCTTCTCGAGGTACAGGACGCTCCATTTGCCACGATTCCATTTCCATTACCCTCTACAAGGCATAACCTATCCTATGATACCCCATTGTTACTGTGGAATTCGGACTCTAACCTGTGTTTGACCATTCCACGTGTGCGACAGAACCGAGGTGGTGATTCGTCATTTTCTCACGACAAATACACGGTAGAGTGGCTTCTTCTGAATGAGCACGACCTCATCTTCGTTGTACGTCACTCTTCCTTTGGATAGGCGTCAATTTCGACGTCTTGGGTGCTTGGATTGCAGTATCGGTCTCCAATTCTGACCTCTTTTTCTCCTTTCTCATGATTTCATCGGTAAAGGTTGTCTACGAGAAGCTTTTGGCCAAGAATGTGACATATACACAAGACTTGCTTCAATTAGTGTCGAAATGGGTGATGGACAAATATGGATCATCGCTTCCGAACCGTGGTGGCGTGCCAGCCAACCCTGGTCTCTTCCCCAAGACCGAGATTGATGCACAGTTTGGTGTTCTATTGGAAAAGGCTATGGAGCGCGCTGAAGATCGCAAGTCGGCATCGAAACAGCCTTCGCAATTTTGGGAGACCAAGAAGGGCCAAGATCTGATCAAGAATCGAGGTGCTACCCCTGACATCCCCTCTTCTGTCAAAGAATCTACTTCATCTACAACCCCAAAGGACGAGGACACCACTACACCTTCGTCTCCTGGCGGTGCGACCGGCAGCTCGAAGCGCCTCTCGAAAGTTGAATTGGCAGCTCAAAAACGTGCTCAGCGAGCCGCAGAGAAGGCTCAGAAGGGTGATGCGAAGGTCAAATCCCCTGTTTGGAACAAGGATGCGAAGGTATCGATCAAAGACATTGACAAGTCAGGTCAGGCCGATGTCCCTCTGAGTGGCTCTTCTACCGGCGAAGATCAAGTGGATGTGCATGATATGCAATTTGAAGATGAGGAATCCGATAATGATAGCGATACTGAGACGTATGAAGGCGAAGAGAGCGATTCGAATGTTTCTCGTGCGACTTCTTCCTCTACTTCTTCTGGCTCTGGTTCTAAAGCCTCATCTTCTGATCCTTCGACTTCTGGAGGCGGGTTTGGTTTGCTCAAGTTCATTAAGGGTCTCACGCAGAAGGAGTTGACGGAGGAGAACTTGCGCCCTGTGATGGAGGACATCCGTGCTCACTTGATTGCCAAGAATGTTGCCACTGATATCGCAGAATCCATTTGTGATTCGGTTTCACAAAGTTTGGTGGGTCGAACGCATGGAAACTTCAAGTCGATCTCCGCTACGGTGAAGGCCGCCATGTCCGATGCATTGACTCGAATTTTGACCCCTAAGCGTCACATTGACATTTCTCGAGAGATTCAGACTGCCAAGGACGCTGGAAGACCGTACTCGATCGTTTTCGTTGGAGTGAATGGTGTTGGTAAATCGACCTCTCTCGCTAAGGTTTGTGCTTGGTTGCTGAAGCAGAATCATAGAGTGATGATTGCTGCATGCGATACGTTTAGATCAGGCGCGGTGGAACAGTTGAAGGTGCATGCGAGCGCGTTGGGAGGTGTGCCGATTTTCGATCAGGGCTATGGTAAGGACGCTGCGTACATTGCCCAGCAGGCCATTGCAAAGGCGAATACTGAGGCCATAGATGTGGTCTTGATCGATACCGCAGGAAGAATGCAGGACAATGAGCCGCTGATGGCCGCGCTCGCCAAACTCGTCAAAGTCAACAAGCCGGATCTCATCCTCTTCGTAGGTGAGGCTCTCGTCGGAAACGCATCTGTAGACCAACTCACAAAGTTCAACCGAGCCTTTGAGGAGTATGGGGACATCTCAACCCCAAGAACGATCGACGGAATCCTGCTCACCAAATTCGACACCGTGGACGACAAGGTAGGTGCTGCCATCTCAATGGTATACACAACTGGACAACCCATAGTCTTCGTAGGAGTAGGACAGAAGTACACCGACATCAGAACACTCAACGTGAAGAAGATCGTGGACATCCTCGCAAAGGGAAGATCCGAGTAAGAATCATGCAAATGTAACTAACAACATCTTAATCATGATGCGCACGAAATTGCGTGTATTTGATGCATATGGGGGGAGGGGGTGGGGGTAGTAGCGATAGCAATCAGAACGTGAGCCGGGAAGATGCAAAACGTTCTCACTCGAAGATAGGGACGACTTCACGTTGTCTCGCCCGTCCAGAGATACATTCTCCCTTCTATGTAGTATCTAAAAAGAGGGAAGATATGCCAAAAGGATGCCATGGAAGGCCAAAAATCAAAAGAATACAACACCCGCCTTTCGCTTTTGGTCACCCAGCAAACTACTCAACAGGCCTGAAATCTCTTAACT
>Ga0307375_10002701_pt1 | contig 17975 bp, 18 predicted proteins | sample TR1MG_FD_202531 | JGI IMG/M metagenome (GOLD analysis project Ga0307375, IMG submission 202531) | Soil microbial communities from Risofladan, Vaasa, Finland - TR-1 | ecosystem: Environmental > Terrestrial > Soil > Coastal area > Acid sulfate soil | place: Finland: Risofladan, Vaasa | collected... | reverse complement strand
GAGGACGTTCACAACAGCGGTCAATCAAGCCCTCCGTCAATACATTGCCGCTTTACACTCTTGCAATTAGTTCCCGCCGGTGATCTTCCTATATGAACAGCCGACCAGCATGGTGAAAGCAGGGCAGCAATGAAAATATCAAGCATCTTTTTGCTCTCCTTTTTCGTGGCGACATCTGCCTTTGCGAATCCCGGCATTCCACCACTCCCGGTGCATTCTGTGGGCACCATCGATATGGGCCGCAAGACACTCTGCAATACGGCTTTCCCGGGATCTCTGAAAGTCTGTCATCCCATGGGCACGGCGCCCGCCGGGGTGGTAAATCTGGAGAACGGCCTACAGATGGTGGTATTGACGCCATTTTCCATGTGGAAAAGCCTGGAAGCGCACGACATGCCGCTTATCGCCGTTTTTCGCGGCAACAAAGTGATTTCCCAAACCCGCAAAGTCCCGTACTTTGAAAACGTGCAATCCGCCGTGATTAAAAAGTTGCCAGGAGGATCGTTTGGCGTAACGTTGCGCGCCTATAAGGGCGGCAACGCCGGTAATCAAGAATTCACGCTGGTTGTCGGGATCTCGCCGAGCGGTCAAGTACACCTCAAACAATAGCGCTGCAAAGCAAAAACGTTATTCAGGCATGGTCAAGTCTCTGGGACAGTGAAAGCTGCGTTTTACCGGCTTGTAAGCAACAGAAAACTGCGGCGCTGTTTTCTGCTGCTTAGGCATTTTGGGCCGATTCACCGGCTTCTCCGGTTTTCTTGCGGTAATGCCGTACAAGACCATTCTGCAAATCTTGTGAACCTGCTCCCTGTCTTCGTGTTGCAACTCTGGCAATAGCTGCAATTCGTCCGCGATGATTGCGGCCTTTTCGGAAGATACTGGTCGCGCTCCAGGAGCCAGGATCAAATGATCTCCTAACGTCCATTGTGACCGCTTCAGTGCGGTTATAATCTTCTTCGACAACTGCCGTGCCCCGGTTGTTGGCGGGGTGTATTTTTCGCCCATAATGTTCTCCTTTAACTACCGGCCTCGTCCTCTTCTTCTTCGTGCTCTTGAACCTGCTGACGTGTGGCCGGTGCCGGTCCAGCCGGTCCCGGTTCAGACATGCTCATCAACTCGAATAGCGCGCCCGCGCCGGGCAAAACGCTGTCCAGTCCAGCACTTACGACGTGGTCGGCAACCATATCCCCCAGCCCTGAATCAGTTGCAGGTGCGGGCGCTGGCGTATTGTTGTCCTGCTGCTCGATGATCTGCGTCGTGACCTGCGCCGCCTGAGCCACAGAAGCCGCGCTTTCAGTGCCTTGTATCGGCGTCCCGGTTCGCGGCGGAACCGCACCCCAAACGGGCCTTGTGTACCCCGGCAAGGTCCATGCGGCGTCCACCCGCGCTTTTCTATAGCTCTGTAATTGCGGGAAATTCCATTGCAGAACAGCATTTGCACCCGGCGCCAAAAGCAACGCACGGGGGCCAATATCCGTCACTTGCAATTCCTCCTTAAATTCGCCGGGCATCATTAAAGCCTCTTTTACAGGCTGATAAACTCCGCTATTAGAGCCACTTGTATTGCTATTAGTAACAGTGCGTTGATAACGCAAAATATCCCTTTCTCCCAGCAAATCGGAAGCCCACTTTTGGTCACGCGACACACTCAGATTAGAGACAATTTTAATGCCACACTGCCCTGCCCATATATCAAGCGTGTTTTTTGAATATCCGTGTTCTTCGAGTTGCCCCACGCCTTGCATGCCGAGAACTACGCGACAGCCTTTAGAGCGCGCGGCTTCCAGTGCGTCAGTAATAGACGGCACTTTCCCAGCCTGCGGCACTTCATCGAGAAATAACCAAATGCGCCTTTCGTCAGGATGACAGTCATCAAAGCTCAGAACTTGCTTCACAATCTGCTCAATAATCGTCGCACAGTATGTCTTAGAAAGACCTTCCACGGCTGGCAGATAGCCGAGTATCGCCGCGCCTGGCGTGCGTCCGGCAAGCCAATCCCTCACGCTCCAAGGCTTGCCTTGGCTCGATGCGTCAGCAACGCCAAGGTTCACAACATCTGAAAGCCCGGACGCCATTTGTGCAAGATAAGATGCGGTCGTTTTTGAGTCTTTGCCCATTAAAAAAGCCTTGGCAAGCGGGCTTCTTTCCATGACGGTTTTTACCAGAAAATCGTAATCAGATAGCGCCATGCTGCAAGCCTTCGCTAATTCATGAAAGCCCCATGCGCCATTCTTGTATGACGGATTATGCTGCACACTAGCAATGACTGCTGTTAGCAAGCCTTGTGCGCCTTGCGCCCAGATTTTTTCGCCCTTTTCCGGGTCCGGGCAGAGCGTTTTTGCAAGGCTTTCAGCTTTCATTCGCGTGTCGATATCGCGGCCGATCAGCCACCTGACTGATCTGGAATCCCACGGGGCCAGTAGCGAAAACTTGAATCCGGCTTTCTGCTGAAAATCCCCTTTGAATGAAAAGATTAGGCACTTGTCACCACGGGCCTGAGCTTGGTTGATGACCGGCCAGAGAATCGAGGTTTTGCCTGAGCCAGAACCGCCCAGGAGAAGCATGTGGCGGCATTCTTGCTCCTCAGCTATGGAAATCTGGGGATGGATGGATACCCCAGCGGCCTTGCGCTTGGGCTTCAAGGCTTTTTTGGCTGGGCGATGGTCCAGACGGTGAAGTTTGGGACCGCGTACATGCCGCTCTGCGGGTTGATGAACACCGAACCATCCGACGGCTCCGGCGATACCCGCGCCTGCGACTCCAGCTACGGCGGGGGCAATGCCGAAAGCCAATGGATTTAACGCCTCAGCGGCTTTTATGACGCTGAGAATGGGCAAGTGGTCCAGAACGTGCGCCGTTGCTGTCCAGGCGGCGAGTCCGCCGATGACTGCAGAGCCTCCGGCCCAGAGGCCGGGCTGGGTATAGGTGTTAGGATTGTCCATCGTCTTGTTCCTCCTGGCGAATTTGCTCGATTGCGATTGCGCGTGCGGCGGATATTGCGCGGTCCAGATCGTCAGCGTTGGCGGACTCAAGCCCATCCGTAATCGCTGAAAAAGCGATTACGAATTCTTCGACTAAGTCTTTTCTCAGAGTGTTTTTGCATACCCAGCTGTCATCAAATGAGGCTAAATATTCCATGTCACTGCTCCTGTGGTCAGGCTGAATGCGCCCCTCATACATATGTGTATCTGAGGAAATTAAAACCTACTCTTCCTTATTGTTGTTATTTTTGTTCCCATTTTGTGGTTTCTTTATCGCTTCCCGATGCACATTTGCCACCCCGGCGATCACTTCAGCATGCACATTCCGCTGACCGTAATCGGATAGCGCCTGCATGCCGCCCCATTCCAAGGCCTTGTTGGGGATCACCATGATGAGTGAGAAACTCCAGAGCGCGATCTTCCAATAAAGTACGACGAAGATCAGGATCAGCGTGATGCTGCCGAAGATGCCCGCCAGGGCGGCACCAATTCCACCGGTTCCACCCATGGTCAGGACAGACTCGGCAACCGCCATGAACGTTGTGTTGACCAGCCAGGCTGCAGCCTGGAACACCATGATGCTCAAGAAAAATCCAAACACCAGTAAACTCGGTTCGACAAAGAGCGCCAGGAGCATCTTCCAGCCTTGCTTGGCCTCTTGCGGGATGGCCCCCTCTCCGGTCGGAATGGCATGCACAGCCGCCCATAGAGGCGCCCCAATCAGCGCCACCATGACCGCCATGATCCAGCCCAGTACGGCCATTGTGTAGATGATATATGGGATCATCGGGATGACGTAGGCGAGAGTTAAACCAGCTACCAAAAGGCCAAAGATGGCCAGGAACAGGAATGGAGTTATGAAAGGCAGGACAAGCTTCAATGGTCCTGAGATAAGTTTTCCCGCCAGCCCAAAAGTAAGAGCACTGGCTACACCGGCTGTTTCACCGGCGGCGCCAAGGCTGACGACGATAATCCCGACAATACTGCCCGCTAGGCCGATAAGAGCCATACCAAAACTCTGGATAGCACCAACTGGGTCCGAGGAACTCTGGAAAAGATACTTGAACACACCGACAATGCCTTCTTCAATCGGGTTAAGGACTTTGCTCAAGATCCACCCCCCCGGGCCGCTTTCCTCAAATGAGGTCATCCCAGACGGCGTCGTCCCACTACTCAAACTCCCAATACTCGCCGGTGCTCGATTATCATTGGCGATATACGCGTTGACCTGCGCCAGTCCCACATTGAGGTTGTAGCCACTCAACGCGCCGGGGTTCATCGGAATGGTAGAAGGCTGGACGTTGGCAACGTTGGCGAGTTCTTTGTCCCAGGCGGTGATCTGCATCATGAAGCCGCCGAGAGACGCAAAGCCGTACTGCTTTACCTCGGCGGCCCACTTCAAGGGGCTTTGCGATGCCGTTGTGATATTCGTCTCAATGGCAGCCACGACACTCGCCACGTTCTGGCTGTACTCCTGCGCAGCGAGGCTGACCTGATTGGCTTGCAGCGTGCTGCTGCCGCCCTTGGTATTGCCGGGCGTGCCGTTGCCGGAAGCGGCGGGACCCGCGTTCACCTGTATGGCGATGCCGTTCGCCACCGGCTGCAGGGTATTCTCCATGCTGGTGAGGCCCTGCTGAATCATGGTAGAGATATCTGCGGGTATCGGGATGGGGCTTCCAAGGCCGCTTGCGACGCTGCTTACAGCGTTTGCAAGGCCGCTGCCCGTAAGACTGATACTGAACCCCCCGCAAGCGTTGGCGGGCACCCCGGTTCCCTTGACCCCGCCATACAGCGTTGTGGTGACGCCGTTTAATGTGGTTGTGGTCAGAACAATCGGCGGTGTCATGCCCGCGTTCTTGGCCGCCAGATTCACCGTCGCCATGCACGTCATCCCGCGCAGCATGTCGGCAGCGGCGTTGCGCGCCGACGGGGTAGGGGAGCCATTGCTGACCATCCCTTGCGCCAACGCCGTTTGCATGCCCGCGTCGGCCACCATATCCGCCACCCCGATGCTTTGCGATACCGTCCACAGAACAATCACCTGGGATAGGGAATAGCCACCCGCAACCGGGGCGATCAGGCCCAGGAACATCACGACCCGAAGCGGCGCCCAGAAGCCGGACATGTTCTTGCCCAGCCACTCGCCTGCGACTGCCGAGTGGGCCACACCCTCGTAGATGACCTTGGTCACATAAAAGGTGGCCACGGTCAGGACGGCCGCATTGAAGATGAGGAACATATTCCCCAGCCAGTTGTTCGCCGTGGACAACCCGGAGATGTTCATGCCAGAAGACTGAATGCTGGTCCAGAGCGTGCCCAGGATCATCTTCAGCATGTGGGCGGCGTAATCTTGCGAGGGGATGGTGAAGTTCATTTTTTTGACTCCAGAAATAAATATATGTGTTACTGGAGAAATTAATTTAACGCTCTCGCTCCATTTCGGGTTCGCGGATACTCTCTTGCTCGCGTTGACGCTCCTGCTCAAGCTGCTGCTTTTCAACGTCCGCGCGTTTTTGCGCAAAGTCTCCGGATTTTCCGGCTTCCCGATCCGCTTCCTGACGCACCTTCTGAAGCTCTTCGTAAGACTCCGGCGCTTTGGCCCGCGCCGCGTCCATCGCGAAATGTTTTTCCGCGAACTTGCTCCAAGCTTTCATAAGCCGATCCATGTCGTCGGTGATGATCGTCAAGGCGATTTTTTCGCGGGAGCAACCCACGTAAGCGAGTTCCGCCATCGCCTGCCTCGCCGCTTCACCGACAAGAATGGTGCGGTCTACCGTCGCACCCTGGCTGCTGTGAACAGTGCGAGCGTAGGAATAGTCCAGCGACTCAGCCTTACGCGCGTCAATCGCCAACATTCCCTGATCTGTTTTGATAAAAACCACGCCCGCCTCTTTATCTATGCCGATCACCTTGCCTTGAGTGCCGTTTAATACTCCTTTTTCCTTATCGTTCTGGCGAAACATCACCTGATCACCGACTGCAAGCTCCATTTTTCTTTCGGCGAAGGCGTTCAACTTCGCCTTCGCGGGATCAATCTGGATATTGGTGTCCTGATTCGTAAAAGACTGCAGCGATAACTTGCCGCCGCCGTTGTCAGTCACCCGCCACTGTGAGCCTTTCTCCGCCACGATATTGCCGTCTGAATCTTTTAATTCCCGATTAAACTGCACAATAATCGTGTCGTCCGGATCCTTTGCCGCATAATGTATCGCGCGCGTCGCGCGTTCACGTGTAATATCGAGCTTATCCAGCGCCGAGATCGTCATGCCGTCGGTGCCAAGGCTGCCTTCTGCCTTCAAGCCGTCGCGCACTTTTTCGTTGATCAGCTTGCGTGTGTCGTTCGTCGCCGCCAGCATCAGCGTTTTTTCGCGTTCCTCCGGAGACAAAGCCAGATATGCGTCGGCGGCCGCGCGGGCCAGGGCGATTTTGCGGACTCCGGCCGGTGCTTTCGGGCCTTGCTGCTCTGCCGCCGATGCGCCGAGCCCCACGTAATACGCTTTTTCATCCAAGAATTTCCGCACGTCGTCGAAGCTGTCCGATCCTTTATAATCATGATCTTCGGCGAACTTCATCATTTTTTCCGTCGCCTTTACGTCCGATCCGCCGCCAGCGGCCTGGGCTTCGTCTTTTTTGAGCGCGGCTTCGGCGTAGTCCTGATCTGTAGCTTGCACCTGCCGCATGTATGGTTTGGCTAATTCAACGCCCGTCGCCGCATCGCCTCGCGCAAACGCCTGCGCAAGCTCACGAAGCTGGGGATCTTTCTGGCGCTGGATTTCGTCGATGTTTGTGTGCGCGATCGCATTTGTTTTGAGCATCTGTGCGTATGGCGACCCGGCCTCGGTGGCTGAAAGCTGCAGCGGATCGCCGACTTCGATTGTCCTTGCGCCCTCCGAGTCCGCCTTTTTCAGAAAAGCATCCATGTCCTTTGCTGATACCATGCCCGCTTCGTCTAAAATGTAGAGCTTCTTGCCGCCTTGCTCGTCTTCTTTCTGCTGTTTTAGCAACGCGCTCGCCAGCGTTCGGGTGCCGCACCCTGCCGACTTCAATTCATGCGCCGCCGCTGCCGATGGCGCAACGCCAATAATTTCATATCCCGCCGCCCGGTATTGATCGACGATCAACTCCATGGCCGTGGTCTTACCTGCCCCCGCCGCACCGACAATGCCGATGTGCCGATCTTGCGTGGTGAGGGCCAGGGCGACTGCCGCTTTCTGGCCGTCACCCAGGGAAAAGCCTTTCTTTTGCTCAAAATCGGCGATGACTTGCTTTACTCTTGAGTCATCATCTGGCCGTCGCAGATCATCAAGTCCGTGTCCATCAGCACTCGCATCACCTTGCAATAAACTTGAATCTTCCCGGATTTGGTCTGCATCCAGACGGCGTTCTGACAGGCTCCGCAGGCGGTGTTGGGTGAATGGTTCAATTTCTTCAGCACTGCTGACTTGATCGTTGACTGCCTTACTGCCTGCTCTGTTTCCATCGTTTCTACTTCCATAGTCTCGTTTTCCATCTTCAATCTCCTGCTCAGTGAATGAAACATCGGGTACTACAACGGGTTTAATTTCTTGGGAAACATCAATGAGCGCGTCGGCTTTGCCTTGGCCGTCCCGCGCGCGATGCAATATCTCGGCTTCGCGATAAATCGCTGATTTCGTCGTGAAGTTTTGCTCCAGCTTGCCCGTGCCGTCTCGGTCGTGATCGTCCACGCGGACAAGTCCGCCCTCCCTGTCATCAATGGCGGCGAGAATGTCTTTGTAATCGACGTGCCCGGCGCCGATCTTGACGGACTCTGCGATTAGCGATGTGCGCGTGATGATCTCGTCGCGTTCGCCGAGGTGGTGAAGCGCGGATTTCAGAACGTCCGCGCCGGTGATGCGATCGGCGGGGAGCGTGTCGCCTCGCTCTTTATCTTCTTTAATAGATGTGGCTGCCCGCTTATCGGCATTTTCCCGGATTTTGCCCAGATCAACTCCGGCTTCGCGGGCGCGGGCGCGTTGCTCATACTTCAGATCCACGCTGTCCACGTTCTTGTCTTTTCCAGCGCGGGTATTCAGCGCCGCCGCGTCTTTTTGCGCACGCGTTGCGGTTTTTGGATCTATCCCGTTGGCTTTGAGATATTCGTTGATCTGCGCCTTTCTCCCGGACATTTTATCTTCGGCTTCTCTGCTGATGCCCCTTGCTCCAAAGGAAAGATGCTCTCTACCGTCTTTATCTTTTTCCAGCCTGGCTTCCAGATCGTACCCGGCGGCCTGCATTTTCCCCATGAGTTTTGCCGTCTGAATGTCACCCAAGGTGAACATTTTTTGATTGTTTTCGCCGTAGTCGTAACGCGCGGCGACCCATTTACCGTCGGCGCGCTGAATCATGGACGGAGCGACCGCGTGGATGTGGAGTTGCGGGTCAATGGTACCGTCTGTGGCTCTTGCTGCTTCGTGCAGATACGCGGCCACCGCGACGTTCTCCGTGTATTCTGAGACAGCGCCGCCTTTCCCGACTCTCGCGTAAACCATCTCTTTACTGAAATACTCGTCGACGGTTTCTTGAACGCTCTCCAGCATCCATTGTTTAACCCGCTCGTCTGCGATGCCGATGATGCTTGCGGCCTTTGGTGCCGAGAACGTGAAGTCCGATCCCATGCGGCGCTGTTTATCGTGTCCGCCACGTCCGGATATGTCTTCGCCAGACATGGTTACGCCTGACAATAATTGCTCCAGATCGTCACTGTTTACAGTGCCGGAAAGCCCTTGCGCCGCCGCGCCTTTGCCTATCCACATGCTCGGAGCTTTTGACGATTCACTGTAATAGCCTGTGGTGTACTGCTCGCCAGATCGGGATTTGTGCAACTCCTTTTCTTCGGCCACGTATTTTGTGACGCTGGATGGGGAACCTGACAAATGTGTCTCTTTAACGCTCATTTTTCAGCGCTCCTGCTCGTGATCGGAGTAGATATGCTTAACATGACCCGTGGTCCCGCCCTTAAAAGCCATTAATTCCTTATGGAGAATTTCGATTACATCACGCAACGTCAGAAATTCTGGACGGTCTACTAAGGCCGCTGATACACACCGGGCCACACGCCTGGAGACCTGCGGATATGCTCTATAGATGCAGATGAGATCGGTCGCCGTGAAGGGACAATCATCATCCACATCATCCATTACCCACTTCCCTTTGATAGTCATACCGCGATTCATGACGGGCGTTTTCTTCGGCAATAATTCTCTGCAAATCAGCGTAATCGTATGGCTCGCGGTCATTGGTAAGCTCCTGAAGACGCGATGCAATCGCTTTGGACGTGCGCGGATCCGTTGAAGTAACGGCGCGATGATCCATGACCTGCTCCTTTGGGGCCGGGTGGCCCCTGCAAGTGATTAAAGTTTTGCTACAGGTAAACACATGTCCGTATGCCCGTTCGATACGGACATACAGCACAGCACCCCACACTGATATGACTCCGTGTAATCCAGTTGATCTCGTGACATGTTTAGCAAACTTTCTAATTCTGCAAATGGCGGCGGCTCTTTTCCCTGGTCAAATAACTCGCAAGTGTCGGTGTATCCTTGGATCATGCAATTCTTGGCGAACGTAAAATCCATGTCCGGGCGAAGTCAGGGCCTATATTTTTCAAATACATCCCCCCAATTTATTGCTGCCGCTGTGATTTTACGATTCATTTTGAAGTCCTTCGGGGCCGGGTGGCCCCGGTTGTGGTAGATTGATTACGCTTTCGCGGTTGCTACGGCTGTAGCCAGAATCGCGTTCGCGGTCTTGTCGCCCTCGCCTGCTTTACGATGAATTTCCGCGCGGAACAGCAGACCAGAGTTGTAACGAATTACTGCGTTTTTCCAGAGCTTGTCCATTAACGATTTCCTCTTAATGTGAAACAGGGAAATTCCCGTTTCATACATATGTGTATCTGCAGAAATTAAACAGCGCGTGATACTCACGAAACCTTCCCCGCGCAGCGGCCACAGACCTGGCCGAGTCACCACTTTGATGGAAAACAGCAGAAGAATGGCCGCCGCAGTCAGACGCGCAGTGCAGGACGGCCACCGGGCCGCCGCGCTCCGGCGAGGGACCCGTGCCGTAGGCACGGGACGGAAAGCGCGGTGCCGCGTAGCGGCATCCTGCACGTCCCCCGGCAGAAAGAACTTGCGGTAATGGTCCTGTTTGGTCGTCCCGTTTTTGTGGTGAGGTTTGCCTGTCCTACCGGCTGCGCCACTCCCTCTGCAATCGCCCTTTGAGTCGTTCCGGCGCTCAGGCTGAGCAATCCACGCGCCAGCGATACAGCCGCTGTCACGCAGATTGCACAGCCTGCCCCTTCTGGTACGCGCCTTCACTCATCAAAGTGAAAAGGGCGATTGCGACGGGGATGGCTCCGACCGGCAGGTAAGAAACGCCGGAAAACTCTTTTCTGCTTTGCAGAAACAGGGCGGTAAAGCAGGGCTCATGCTCTAAGGATTCACCAACCGGCAGGCGGCACTTTCTGCTCTATTCCGCGCGGAAAAGGACGCATCGCGCCCAGCGCGGAATCAGTAAAGGAAAGCCTCGTGGCCCGCCGGGCGGCACACAATTGCAACCCGTAGGGTGGGATTGTGTGTGCTTTAGGCCACTGCGAAGCGGTGGCCGTCCGTAATTTTTCCGCATTCTTCACGCGGAAAACCTGATGCAAACCTGACCAAATATGCAGCAAGGCGCGAAAACCTGACTTAAACCTACTGCAACGGTAATGCAAAGCTGATGCAGGCAAAGGCAATATTTAGACAAATCCTGATGCCAACCTAGCGCAAAGCTGTGGCAAGTTGCGACATTCCGCAGCAAAGCAAGAAAACCTGATGCAATCAGCCTTATCTGTGTGCATGGCGAGTCATTCGGTTTTAATTTCCGCAGATACACATATGTATGAAGGCGGCGCATGCCGCGTCATGTTGAGCGAGGATGGTATGGATGCACTGGAAGAGTTGATTAAAAAGGGGCCGGACCCGGCATACAAAGTGAAGGCCGTTATTCTGGAACGCTATCAGGACATCCTGACCGCTAGGCAACTTATGTGGAAGTGGGCGGCCATTGCGGTCGCATTAGGATTTGATACGGCACAGGGGAGACAGGTATCAGCAGTCTTTCGGCGTGTCGATATGGGCGTAAAAGCGGGTAGGTTGAAGTCACCGGGGAAAGTTTCCGCTCGTGCACAGGCAGCAATAGCAACTGATACTGCTTATGGTGGCTTCGACAAACCGAGGCCAAAACACGTTTTTGATGATGACCAGCAAGGAGAGCAAAATGATTTACGTAAGTCACGGTGAGAAGGGAGGCGTCGGCAAAAGCCGGTTGGCCATGGTTCTTATCGACTATCTTCTGAAACAAAATACGCGTCCGGTGGTATTGATTGAAGGTGATAAGAGCGGGCAGGACGTTGGTGAGCGTTACGCTGATATTGTTGAGACTGGCTTCATCAATCTTAATCGCCCGGATCACATGCAAGAAGCGTTTTCTAGTTTGGGGAATTGGATAGAAGAGCACGGGGAAGGAAAAGACGTGGTCATCAACTTGCCGGGTCAGGCTAGCGATACATTAGATAAGTTCGCCGATTTGTTGGCTGCAACCATGGAAATGGCCGGGCAGGAACTGGTGGTTTTCTATTCCTTGGGCACGCTGGATATGCACGTTGCGAACTTGATTCAGTCAATGCAGTCTGGATTGATGAGCGTGGTTCCTGTCAATCGGCAAATCGTGGTGATGAGCGAGGCGCTGGGCGATGTGGAAAAATTCGCGTGGACCCGCTCTGATGCCCGTAAAAAATACATCAAGGCTGGGGGTGAAGAAGGCTTTATCCCACTTTTGCTGCCTTCTTTTCTGGATACCAGAATAAGTGAAATGCCAGGCAGTTATTCCGCGTTTCTGGGAACGGACAGCCCCCTGTCCCTTACGGATCGCGGTTTGCTCTTTCGGTGGTTGAAGGCTGCACATACCGTTGTTGCAAAGGGGGGTTAGTCATGAATGACGATAAAGGATTGAGCATGCTCAATGATGAGGAGGAAACCGCCCCTGAGAAGGGGTGTGAACCGGAACCGGAACAACAATTTGCACCTTTGAATGACAGTATGACGGAGGCCCTTTCTACCCTTCCGGATGTGGTGGTTCGGAGAATATCAACTATCGCTGCCCGTTATGGAATTCGACATGACTCAGATCCCATGTGGGCCTTGGTGGAAGCCGTCCAGGACGGCATGGCGTGTGCCCAGGCGGCGAGGCTGGCTTCACTTGAGGTTAAGACTGGGATCGCTAAAATCCCTGACCAGATATTCCACGGTGCGATCCGTGCATCAGATGAAGTCAAGGGGGGTATGATCGCGGGTGCCAAACTCTTCGTTGAGGCGTTTGCAAATGCTGCCAATGATCGACAAACCAAGCTTCTGGAAGCCGCAGATATTGGAGCTGATAAGATCCGGGACGCCGCAAAAACTCTCACCAGTTCATTAGACAAAGCCATTGAAGCCAAAAAGGGAGCAGGTGTTTCCGAGTTCGCCAAAGCGGCCTCAGAAGCCAGCATCAATGCTGCAAAAAACGCTAGTTATGCGTCTTTCCGGCTGTCCGCCATCATTCTTGTGTTGATTATGGCATTGGGAGGCATTGGAGGGGCTGGGGGTGAATATGCGCATCTCCAGCTTACTCACCAGTCACCTATCGAGGGGGTCACAGACTACCAAGTGCCTAACGGCACATTGCTGGTACTACCAGATACCATAAAGGCCCCATCACCAGGAGAATGCCCAACTGGTGGGAAGTGCGTGATGGTGCCATAAGAATGCCCTGCAGATGCAGGGCGTTTTTGCCATACTTTCCTTTCATCCCTGCTCGCGCAGGGCAAACTCCTCCAACCATATTGAAGTAGTAATCCTCTCTTTCATCCCTGCTCACGCAGGGCAGATCGGTTCATCCCCGCTCACGCGGGGGGAAGTTACACCGTCTTTCGCCAGTGCTGCACGGGTGTGGTTCATCCCCGCTCACGCGGGGGGAAGTCTTGCGTATGCGTTCCGCACACCATGCAATCTGGTTCATCCCCGCTCACGCAGGGCAAACCCTTCTTCCAACACATCGTTTCACAACGGTTTTTCCAACCCCTTTGAGGTCACCGATTTTGCCATTCGGTGACGTTTCGTGCCGATGAGCGTTAATCCATCGAAATTTACCACGGTATGATTATCATGATTTATGAGCTCCACGTCAAATCCCTCATCAGGGATAATCGCCCGCATCTTCGGCAACAGAATCGAAAGCCCTGCATTTGCGGGGCTTTTTTGTGATTGCCGCCCGCGTGGCATGAAATAAATTCATTGGCACATAACTTGCTAATAATAAGCATACACCATTCCAAGTGAATTTTAGTCATGATGGCATGGGCACGGCATGAGCCTTCTCCACAAAATCCACGGCCCTTGCCCAGACAACGAAGGGGGTCAACCGAACCCCCCCCGGCGGCAGGCTGGGTTGTGGTCGGCAAGCCGGCGCGTGCGTTGGCTGGTCGTTACGCAGTAACGAGCCGTCCACAAGGCGGTGGGGTTTGTGGGGAAGGCGGGGGTGTGATAGGTTTTGCACTCCATACTTTCCGCAAAAAAATCTAAGGGTGCCGTATTATGAACAATACAGTTGTTGATGAAATTCAGCTTGATGTTAGTCAAGTTAAAGTTTACGCAACTTCCGATGGATTGACGGTTAGCAGTGGGTGGCATGTATATATTCCTAAAGCGGACGCCGTCCGTTACATTAAGGAATACGATACAAAGAATAATAACGTCGATGCAGGCGGTTTCTTTACAGATGAATTTGGTCCCGGTTTCGCGCTCCTTTCTCACGGTCCAGCAAGACTGAAGATAACCCTGCCAGAATCTATTGAGCTTCGAGATTTTATCAGAACGGTTTATCTATAGGGAACCCATGCGCTTATTTTACCAGACGCGGTAATAAAGGGATAATCACATGGCAAACAAATTTAAAACTACTTGGTTTTGGGCTTCACTTGGAAAGTATGACGTAGAAAAGGGCTTCTTTAATAAAACTGTTGTTAAGGAGCTATCACGGAGATATGTTGATTTTGATGAGTATGCCCAGTCATTACAAAATGCATACGAAGAACTCGATAATGAAGGTTATGACGTTGTTAATGTGGTTCCAATCAGCATGGGCACGTCTGAGACGTGCGTACAAAAGGGTGGTGCTTATGTTGGGGATGTTGGCTTCTCTGTTACTCGCGGAGCAGTCGTTGTCGGGAAACGACGTGAAGGCTAACGAATAAGGGCAGTGGAGTCTGTGGGGAAGACGGGGCATCGGGCTAGCTCCCCCGCCCGCCTCTATCCCGCTCTAACCTCGTTAAGCAAAGTAGTGTTTGCAATCGTCCGCACCCCCTATCACTGGATGATGCCAAATATTTCGCCTGCCGTTCCTTGTTGCTGGCCCTGACCCCTTGGCCGGTGTAGTGAACTGTCAAAAGTTATGCGACTGTCAAAAGTTATGCGAGTGTCAAAAGTTATGCGACCTGACCCGCCCGTCGGACGAAACTGCTCCACAGCCATTTAGTTCTCTGGATAAAACCCCAGAGAACAAGAGTACCCTCCGGGGGGATATACAAGGCGCTTTTAGTCGCCAAGGCCAGTGCTCCAATTTTGCGCTGTCTTATGGTGAATGCCCAACTCCGCCGCGATGGCCCGGTAAGTAGCCCCCTGCGCCCGCAGCAAACGCGCCGTGGCGCGCTTCTCCTCGTTGGAGGTCCTGACACCGTGCCCGGTGTAGTGCGTCGCGTAGCGGGATTTGTCGCGACCTCCTTTGCGTCTCTGCCCTTCCTCATCCGGTATGATGGCCCGCATCTTCGGCAAGAGGCTGGCCGGAATCAAATCACCGACCCAGTCATAAAGCGTTTGCCGTCGAAAGCGATAGCGCGGGTCGACCATTTCGCCGCGCCATTCGATCTTATGCCCCGCAGCGGCCTGTAGGGCGCGTTTAAGGCTGGGTTGGCCCGCCTGGGCTATCTCAGGGCCATTCAGGTCCGTATGCGTGCCACCGAGGCTCACAAGCTCGTGCTCGATGCCTTGCGGATGGGTGAACCAGGAAAGCGCCACGCCCGCCAGGAAAAGCCACTTGTCGCGGTGGCCGGACGGGATGCTGTGGCCATGATGGGCGGATATCCGCAACAAGTCCTGATAGACCAGGTGCCACCGGGCATAGATGCTACCCTGAATTGCCTTGTCTGGATTCAGGCGTTTGGCGCGAAGGTCGCGGATCTCTGCGTGCGTAGCACTAACGTGCGGTTTCTTGCCTTTGCCTTCCGTGCCCAGTATCTCGAAGGCGATCTGCCTCAAGGCCCAGTGATGGCCGTCCAGGACGATGGCCTTCACATCCTCGCCCTTATTGCGGGTACCGACGACCCGCAACAGCCGGGTGCAGTCCTTGGCCGCCGAATCCGCGCCCAGCGGCTTCAACGCCTTAATCAGCGCGTCCTGACAGCGTTGCCAGACGGGCAGCGCTTTGGGTGGCAACGGCTCCAGCAGCCAATACAGATGCAAGCCGGTGCCGGAAGAAACGATGATGTTGGGACCGGGCAACTTGGCCTCGGCCAGCGCATCCAAAACCGCGTAACTATCGGTCTGATCGTCCAGGTCCACATACAGCGCCCGCAAAGAGCGCAATGACCGGATATACCGCCAGCCGTCGAACTCGTTGACGGTGATGAACGTGTCGCTTTTGCCCGCGTCCGCCCGGAAAATCTCCGGGATGCGCGGATCGTTGGGCTTGAGTTTGATCCACTGCTTACCGGCTGCGGCATGACGTTCCCAATGGATCACTACGCCGCGTTGTTCGTGGGGTGCACCGCGGGCGGGGTGCAGCAGGTGGTAATGCTCGTTGGGCAGTTCCAGAGGCAATCCCATCTGGCTGGGTAAGCTGTGCTTGATCTGGCGGGCTAACATGACTTGGCCCGCCGGCCCGCATTCCTGTAATTTGCCCTGGGAGGGACATCTTCCGGGAGCGGCAGCAGTAGTTCAGTGTCTGGCAAATCCTCAGAAGAAACGATTTGCTCTATTTCCCGAACCAGCAATGCCAAGGCGTTGGTTACTGTTTTTTCGCTGCATTGCAGATGTTCGGCTATTTCTGACCGGGACAAGTCATGCAAGAACAGGCAAAGAATGTCTGAGTTTTTGTTTTTGCCGCCATAGCTATGATATATGGATGCTTTATAGGTGCTTGTAAGGCGCGATAAATGGCAGGAGTTATGCTGCTCGATCTGGTCAATATGTTGTGCATATTGTTCTGCAGGAACGTAAACCTGACGGAAGTTTTCCCTATAAGTCGGGTTGTTTTCCTTGAGATATGCGAATGACTTGGCTGAATCTCGTGCCTGCCGGGCGCGGATTTCACAAGCCTGATGATGGGTAGTAGTCATGACGCACCGCCCTTGCCACCGGCGGCAATAATGCGCGGACGTCCGACCTTGCGGCGGCGCACAGGAGGCACCACATCAGCAGGGATGGGTTTAGTAGGGGTGAGGGTGGTGATCTGTCGGAGTTGGTCCTGGGTGAATCTGGGGCCAACTGCGGTCTGTAGCGGAGCGGGTATCAGCCCACGGCAAACCTTATTTCGGAGAGTCTGAGGCGAGCAATCAAAGAGTTGTGCTGCGGTCGTGAAACTGAATAGTTGAAGCGGTCGATCCGGGTCGGGTTCGGGATATGAGTCATCAGAAGTATTAGAATCTCCTGATTTTGCAGAAGGACGGGTTGCCTGGCGAGTGCGGCGAGGTGCGGGCTGAGTGTGATGAATGATGGCTGTTGAGATCGGTGTGCGGGCTTTGATATTGTCGCAGACACCGTTGAGCATTGCATTGAACCGTGCAATATCAGCTTCAAAGCCTGATTTTCCGCGCGTCGCGTGAGCTATGCGTGCGGCGACTTTAGCGCTGTCGCGGCGCTGTAAACAGGCCTTACGTGTTTGGATGCGGGTGTGGGTAACATCAGAAGCTTTTTGAGCAGTCATAGTGAGTTCCTTTCGAACGATGAAAACCTGTAAACCTGTTCTCCTATAAGTTTGCTGCTGGCATGAACTGCCAGCAGCCATCGTTCGGAGCAAAAGGCCAAGGCCGCCGGGGAGCTAACCCGGTACCGATACTCTACGCTTGGCTGTTCCTAGTGTCTAGCATAAGTCATTGTTTTATATATGGCTTATAGAGAGATACCAAAAGCCATACAAACGGTTCGGGGTGGCTCTGGCGCTGCAATTTCGCTGCACTGCGGGGCGGGATAGTTGGTTATAGCGTGGTATAGTGCGGGATATGAAGGCGCGTAACATTATGATAATGATAGTTAATAAAAAACGCTTATATTTCAAAATGTGGAGATATTGACGTTATTTGCATTCGCAATGCGAAGGTCGGGAGTTCGATCCTCCTCCGCTCCACCAATTAACTATCTCACCAAGTCCCAGCCCGCATCAAATCCCACTGAAAGCCGCTGACTTATATAACAGTGGCTTTTTCTTTGTCTCACAACATTTCAAGATATCGCTTGCCATCTCGGGGCAACTGGGGGCAACCAAGATAAGCCTATTCGGAGTTGCCCCCAATGTCCTTGACTGACACTAAAATCCGGCAGTCTAAGCCTAAGGAGAAGTTATACAAATTATCTGATGAAAAGGGGCTCTACCTAGAGATTGCTCCTGCCGGAGGGAAGTGGTGGAGGCTGAAGTTTCGGGTGGACGGCAAGGAAAAACGGCTATCACTAGACTCCCGGTGTCAGCATAGTTGTCGCCAAGCACCCCGCCTTATCGTTATCCGCCCTCCATGTGGCTTAGTAAGCCGCATGGAGGGCGCGCGCAGCTCTTCGTCCCTTACCCAGATGCCGCCTGCCCCTAAAATAACTTGACCACAGAACCATCAATTGTCTAAGCAACCCATGTTCCCAAATTTTCCTGCTTGTTTATTTTACACGACGTCCCCAATGCCATTGCTGGCGC
>Ga0307375_10002700_pt1 | contig 17976 bp, 22 predicted proteins | sample TR1MG_FD_202531 | JGI IMG/M metagenome (GOLD analysis project Ga0307375, IMG submission 202531) | Soil microbial communities from Risofladan, Vaasa, Finland - TR-1 | ecosystem: Environmental > Terrestrial > Soil > Coastal area > Acid sulfate soil | place: Finland: Risofladan, Vaasa | collected... | reverse complement strand
AGCATGCCGACGGTGACAAATCCGGCCTTGAGCGAGAACTTCGCGAACATCGCCGCCCCCATCGGGCCGACCATGAAGGCGATCGCCTGCGCGGCGCTGCCGATGCCGAAGGCGGTGCCGCGCCGGTCGCGGCTGACGTTGAGCGCGATCATGGTGTTGGTCGCCGGCATCATCGATGCGTTCAGGAACGAGGCGACGGTGAAGGCCGCCACATAGAGCCAGGCCGAATTGCTGAACGCGAGCAGCAGGTGCGCGAGTGCGGTGAGCACGCAGGTGACGGCGAGGATGTCGCGCAGGCGCCAGCGGCGGAAATACGTCGTCGACAGGATCCAGACGCCCAGCGCGCTGGCGATGCCGCCGAGGGTGAACGCGATGCCGGTGGCCTCGGTCACGCCGGAACCGGCGATGTCCTTCAGCGCGATCGGCGTCGCGACCGACCTGAACGTGGTCAGCGCGAACAGCGCGAAGTAGAGCAGCACCGCGAGCGCGAATTGCAACGTCGGCTTGAACGGCGGCAGCGCGATCGCGGCGCCCGAGAGGTCGCGCTCCTTCTTGCGCAGCGGGTCCGCGGGCACGAGAAAGACGACCGCGGTCGCCACTGCGGCGATCAGCAATCCGGAGGCGAAGATCGAACCGCGATAGCCGACGGCGAGCGCCATGGCCGCGCCGACCGCCGGCCCGACCGCGCTGCCCAGGTACTGCGCGCCGGAGACTGCGTTCAGGCCGTCCCTGACTTTCGCGTCGGGCACGCTGACGCTCATCAGCGCCACCGCCGCCGGAACGAATCCGGAGAGCAAACCCTGCAGTCCGAGCGCGATGCCGATCTGCCAGGGCGCGTTGATGATGCTCAGCACGAATGCCGTGACCGCGGCGAAATACACCGCGCGGACGAACATTTTCTTGCGCCCGAGGCGGTCCGAGAGCAGTCCCCAGGCCGGCCCGCCGATGAGGCGGCACGCGCCCTGCGCGCTCGCGCCGATCGCCACCCAGAACAGGGCCGCGGCGTCGTCCTTGGCGCCGACCTGGAGCATGTACAGCGGCAGGAACGGCAGCCAGATGTTCATCAGGAGCGAGGTGCTCCCGGTGGCGGTGGCGATGGCGATCACGGCGCGCCGGTGCAGGGCGCTCGCGGCGTCGAGTGCTTTATGCATCACCCTGCCTGCGTCCGGGGTCGGGGCGGGGGCGCCCCTCCCACGGGCGCCGGTTCAGTGGCATTGGAGAGGGTGTGTCGTAGGAGGCCCGCCCCCGGGCCGACAGCTTGCGGCAGTGAGCGGATGTCGTCGTGGCGGGGGCGCCCCTCCTGCGGATCGCGCCGCGCTCATCGCGCAGGCTTGAACAGCGCGTCGAGGCTCGGTAGCGCCGCCTCGACCGCGCGCTCGCCCTCGTTGATCGCTTCCCTGGCGCGGTGAAAGTCGAGCAGACCGAGGTGGGCGAGGCGCGGCGCCACGACCGCGTCGGGCGGATCGCCCGCCATGCGGCTGCGGGTGACTCGCACCTGCATGATGTTGATGCTGGTGGCGACGACTTCGAGTATCGAGGGCAGCTTGGGCGCGTCGTCATCCGCGCGCGCCGGCATGAGCGTGCTCAGACGTCCCTGCAGTCTGCGCCGCCATTCGCTGATCTCGGCCGCGGGCGCTTCGACTTCCTGCTCCGTTCGCATGCGCCGGCCGAGGATGTCGGAGCTGAGGTCGACCGCGATCACGACTTCGGCGCCCATCGCGCGCGCGAGCGACACCGGCACCGGGTTGACCAGGGCGCCGTCCACGAGCAGGCGCCCCTGGTGCACCGCCGGCGCGAACAGTGCGGGCAGCGCGATGGAAGCGCGCAGTGCCGCTATGGTCGAGCCCTCGCGCAGCCAGACTTCGGCACCGGTGTTCAAATCGGTGGCCACGGCGGCGAAGGGCATGGGCAGCTCTTCGATCGGGCGGTCGATGAAATTGAGGCGGAAGAACTCCATCAGGCGCTCGCCCTTGATCATGCCGCCGTTCATGCGCACGTCGAGGAACGAGAGCACGTCCCTGACGCCCAGGCCGAGCAGCCATTGCTCGAAGCGCTCGAGTTCGCCCGCGGCATAGGCCGCGCCTACCAGGGCGCCGATAGAGGTGCCGCACACCAGGTCGGGCTTGATGCCGGCGCGTTCCAGCGCGCGGATCACGCCGACATGCGCCCAGCCGCGCGCCGAGCCGCTACCGAGCGCAAGGCCGAGGCGCCGCTTGCGCGGAGTGCTCATGCGCGGCCCCGCCGTGGGGCGCCGCTGGTCAAGCTGCTTCAGCGTGGAGGCGCACCCCGAGCGCGCGCGCTACCTTGAGAACAGTTGCGAAGCTGGGATTGCCGTTGGCGCCGAGCGCCTTGTAGAGGCTCTCGCGGCTCAGGCCGGCAGCGCGCGCAACCTGTGACATGCCCTTCGCACGAGCGATGTCGCCCAGCGCGCGCGCTATGCCTGCTGCGTCCTCGGGTGCCTCTGCCAGCCAGGCATCCAGATACGCGGCCATTTCGTCAGGCGTACGCAGTTGATCCGCCACATCGTAGGGCACGGTCTTGGTCTTCTTGGTCGACTTGGTCGAGGACTTGGACACTTCGGATTACTCCTGCAGCTTCTTCGCGAGCGAAATGGCGGCCTTGATGTCTTGCTGCTGGGTGGACTTGTCACCGCCCGCGAGAAGGATGACGAGTTCGCCGCGCCTTTCGGCGTAGTACACACGGTAGCCGGGCCCGAAGTCGATCTTCAGTTCGGACACGCCGCCCGCCAATCTGCGATGCTGCCCGGGATTGCCATAAGCCAACCGATCCACGCGTACCTGAATGCGAGCACGACCCGTGCGATCCTTGAGGGCGTTTATCCAGTCGCGGTAGACCTCGGTCATCAGCACGCGCATCTTCCCAGTGTAGCCTATGGGATACGTATGTCAAGCGCCGCGATTGGTGATCCGCGCGCATTCAAAGCATAATCCGCCTCTGCGGCGCGGCGCCGTTCCAGCCTCGAGGAAGCACCATGTACCAGCTTTACTATTACCCCGGCAACGCCAATCTGGCGCCGCATATCCTGCTGGAGGAGATCGGCGCGGACTACGAGTTGCTGCTGGTCGACCGCACGAAGAACGAACAGAAGGGCCCCGCTTACCTCAGGCTCAACCCGACGGGGCGCATCCCGGTGCTGGTCGACGGCGACTTGGTGCTGTACGAGTCGGCGGCGATCTGCCTGCATCTGGCCGACCGCCACGCCGCGGCGGGGCTCGCGCCCGCGCTCGGCAGCAGCGAGCGGGCGCAGTTCTACAAGTGGCTCATGTACCTCACCAACACGGTACAGGCCGAGCTGCTGCTCTATTTCTATCCGGAGCGCCTGACCGACGACGCGGCCGCGGCGGCGCAGGTCAAGGCGCATGCGGAGCGCCGCACCGGCGAGATGCTCGACCTGATCGAGGCGGCGCTCGCCGCGAGCGCAGGGCCGTTCCTGCTCGGTGCGGCGTATCGCGCCGTCGATCCCTACCTGCTGATGCTGTGCCGCTGGACGCGCTTCATGCAGCATCCGGCGCGCGCGCGCCCGCAGCTGGCGCGATTTCTCGACACGATCATGGCGCGTCCGGCGACGCAGCGCGCTTTCGCCGCCGAAGGCATTGGCGCGCCGTTCTACTGAACGAGAGCAGGCCCGTGCTCACCTGCTCAGGAGGATCGCGACGCATGCGATCAACCCGGCGAAGGCGGCGAGGGTGCAGACGAACAGCGCTTTGAGCCTGGAGTTGATTACCCGGATCGCCGACAGCAGCAGCTCCTGCCGCTCGGCGAGTTGCTCGATCAGGCGGGCTTGTTCTTTTTCGTTGCGCTCCAGCCTTTCTACCCGCTCTTCGAGGGACTCTTTCGCGTTCGGATCCTTGCTTTTCTTGAACAACGTTCTGGCGGAATCGACCACTGCGGGCCCGTGCTGAAAAATCTGCTTCCACGGGATTGCGGTGAGTAGGCCCGCTACTCCGGCTGCCGACATAGTTGCTCCCTTTTAGTTGATGTCCCTGAACAGGGTGGGTCTTCCGGGTGGCGCACGCTCCGGTCAAACGGCTAAGGCGCGCGGGACAGCCAATATCCAGGACGGCGAGCCTCATGCACCACGGCTAGGATTGCGACGCCCTCGGGTTCGGGTAGATATACCAGAAAGAACGGATAACCCTTCACGAAAACCCGGCGAGTCTTGGCGCGATAGGGTTGCCCGGCCATGGGAAACGCGAGTGCGCGCGCCGCGGCTTCTTCGACTGCCACACGAAACCGTTTTGCCCCTTCGGCCTGAACATCCGCGTAGTAATGTACTTCTTTGAGGAACTCAGCCTCTGCTTCCTCGACAAAGCGAGCGCGATTCACAAGTCGGTGATCAGCCGCGCTTTTGCAAAAACGTCTTCGGCGGGAACGAGCTTGGCGTCACCGCGCTCGTAGGCGGCGACACGACGGTCGATCTCGACCGCCCAAGCGGCCTCGACTTCGGCGAGTCGTTCCTCGTGAAGAGAATCCAGCAACGCATCAACCAGCTGTGCCCGCTCGTCCGGAGAAAGCAAGCGCGCTTCCTGCTCCAATTCCGTATACGTGTGTGCCATGCAGCACCTCCGAGCGATAGTCCATAAAATTATACTCCTCGGGTAAGATGTCCAACCATGTCGCCCGACCGCATGCAGTGGACTTCGCTACTTTCGCACCAACGCCTGGGCGGGGCGCCCGCGTCGGGCGCCGGACCGCGCTCGGAATTCCAGCGCGACTTCGACCGCATCGTGTTCTCCTCGGCGTTCCGCCGCCTGCAGGACAAGACGCAGGTGTTTCCGCTGGCGCAGAACGACTACGTGCGCACGCGCCTGACGCACAGCCTGGAGGTGGCCTCGGTCGGGCGCTCGCTCGGCGTGCTCGCGGGCGATCACGTGCTGCGCTCGCTGCCGCAGATGTGTGCCGGCGGCTATGGCGCCGGCGATTTCGGCGCCATCGTGGCGGCGGCCTGCCTAGCGCACGACATCGGCAACCCGCCTTTCGGGCACGCGGGGGAGGCTGCGATACAACACTGGTTCAACAGTTCCGAGCTCGGCCGCGGCGTCCTCGTGCGCCTCGCCGCGGAGCAGCGCGCGGACTTCGCGCGCTTCGAGGGCAACGCCCAGACCTTCAGGATTCTCGCGCGCCTGGGCATGCCCGACAATGCGGGCGGAATGCAGCTCACCTGCGCCACGCTGGCCGCGGTGGCGAAGTATCCGCGTTCGGCGCAGCTTTCGATTTCCGCGCCTGCCGGCATCTCCGGCAAGAAGCACAATTTCTTTCACGCCGATCGCGAGCGCTTCGAGGCGGTGGCGCAGGCGACGGGCCTGCTGCGGCGCGATGCCGGTGCCCATTGCTGGTGCCGCCATCCGCTCGCTTTCCTGGTGGAAGCGGCGGACGACATCAGCTATTGCGTGATCGACGTGGAGGACGCATTCCGCGCGGGCGAAATGCGCTACGCAGAAATCGAACCGCTGTATCGCGGCATCGTGAACGAACCGGCCGCGTGGACCAAGGCAGGGGCGATTGCGACCGACGAGAAGCGCGCGGAGTACCTGCGCGCGCGCACCATCGACGCGCTGGTGAGCGAAGCGGCCGAAGTGTTTTTTGCGCGCGAGCAGGCGATGCTCGAAGGCGCGTTCGACGAGGAACTGATCGCGCTGATCCCGCATGCGGCGGGGCTCGAAGCGTTTCGCACGCTGGCGCGCGAGCGGGTGTATCAGTCGGCGGTGGTGTTGAACCTGCAGAGCCCGGGCGCGGCGATCCTGGGGGAACTACTCGACGCTTTCGTCGGCGCGGTCGAGGCGGCGGCAGCCGGCGCGCTCGCGCCGCGCGAACGCGCGATCCTGGATTTTCTCCCCGGGCAGTTCCTCTGCGCCGACGGCCGGCCGGCGGCGGACCTCTATGCGCGCGTGCTCGCGATTACCGACTTCGTCTCCGGCATGACCGACTCGTACGCGGTGGCGATGGCGGAAAAAGTGAAGGCCTTGCGGCAGGTCGACGGGCCCTAGTCTCTATGAGGTTTTGGTAGGAGGGGCGCCCCCGCCCCGACCAGTGCCGTAGCTCGAAGCCCGATCGGCCCGAGGGCGGGCCTCCCACAACCCAATGAGGGTTTGGTAGGAGGGGCGCCCTCGCCCCGACCAGTGCCGTAGCTCGAAGTCCGATCGGCCCGGGGGCGGGCCTCCCACGACCCAATGCGGGTTTGGTAGGAGGGGCGCCCTCGCCCCGACCAGTGCCGTAGCTCGAAGCCCGATCGGCCCGAGGGCGGGCCTCCCACAACCCAATGAGGGTTTGGTAGGAGGGGCGCCCTCGCCCCGACCAGTGCCGTAGCTCGAAGTCCGATCGGCCCGAGGGCGGGCCTCCCACAACCCAATGAGGGTTTGGTAGGAGGGGCGCCCTCGCCCCGACCAGTGCCGTAGCTTGAAGTCCGATCGGCCCGGGGGCGGGCCTCCCACGACCCAATGCGGGTTTGGTAGGAGGGGCGCCCTCGCCCCGACCAGTGCCGTAGCTCGAAGCCCGATCGGCCCGAGGGCGGGCCTCCCACGACCCGATGAGCGTTTCGTACGATGGACGCCCCGCCCCGACCAGTGCCTTAGCCTTCACCCCGCGCTTTCGCCAAGTAAGTCTTGGCGCTGCCCGCCAGCAGGCGCGGCAGGTGGGTGTAGAGGTAGCGCACGCCTTTGCCGACGGCGTCGCGCACGTTTTCGGCGGTGGCCGGCATGCCGGGGGTGCGGCCTGCCGCCACTATTTTGCCCAAGCTCCTGTCGATGGCCTGTGCCACCGCGGGCGCTTTGGGGTTGCCCGGGTGGCCCATCGATTGCGACAGGTCGGACGGGCCGATGAAGAAGACGTCGATGCCCTCGACCTGCAGCAGCTCGTCGATATGCTCGATTGCGGCCCGGTCTTCGAGCTGGATCGCGATCAGCGTGGCTTCGTTCGCGGCCTTGACGTAGTCGGCGAGCGTGCCGTGGGCGTCGTAATTGGCCGCGCGGGTTCCGGCGGCGAGCCCGCGGTGTCCGGCGGGATGGTATTTCACCGCGGCGATCACTTCGCGCGCCTCGGCCGCGCTGTTGACGTGCGGCACCTGCACGCCCATCACGCCGCGATCGAGCACCTGCAGGATATGCTCGGCGCTTCGGGTCATCGGGCGCGCAATTGCGGTGATGCCGCAAGCCTCCGCTGCCATCGCCATCAGTTCCACGCTCTCCAGCGTGAGCGTGCCGTGCTCGCAATCGAGGAGCACCCAGTCGAAGCCGGCCGCGCCTATCATCTCCACGATCTGCGGCGACGGAATCATCACCGACACGCCGAACACCGGCTCGCCGGCGCGCAGCTTTTCCTTCATGCGGTTGCGTTTCATCGTTCCCTCTCCACTTCGAGCGGGGCGCCGCCGCGCATCGGCGCGGCAGGCGCCGTCTGCAGCCGGATCAATTTCCGGGGGGCGCCTCGCTCGCGGGCGGCCCGAAGCGATTGGGTTCCTTGCCCGGCTGCACGCACCAATAGATCATCAGGATCAGGCCGATCAACGGAATCAGTATGATCAGCTGCCACCAACCGCTGCGGTCGATGTCGTGCAGCCGCCGCGCCGCGACCGCGATGTTCGGCAGGAGCACGGCCAGGGAAAACAAGGCCGAAAACGCGTCGCCAAGGATGGACACGGCGGCGGAAGCGAGGAACACAAACAATACCCACCACCAGAATTCGGAGCGCGATGCCCGTCCGCTGAATTCGGCATACTTGGAAAAGCAGGTCTTGATCGAATCGAAAAATGTCATTGTTTTCTCCCTTGCTGACGAACCCTCAATATACTGGAGCGCGTGCCGTGGCGCCGGAAGGTTTTGGACGTGCGCCCGTGCTCGTGTATGCTCCGCGCCAGGACGAGCCTTCCGGCTTGAAACGGTAATCGGGCGCCAAAGGGTGGATACATGACGAACGAACATGTCGACGTACTGGTCGTGGGCGCGGGCATATCCGGCATTGGCGCAGGCTATCACCTGCAGCGCGACTGCCCCAAGCGCAGCTACGCCATCCTCGAGGGGCGCGAGGACATCGGCGGGACCTGGGACCTGTTCCGCTATCCCGGCATCCGTTCGGATTCCGACATGTACACGCTGGGCTATGCGTTTCGCCCGTGGACGGGCGAGAAGTCCATCGCCGACGGGCCCTCCATCCTCGCCTATCTGTGCGAGACGGCGCGCGCCTACGGCATCGACCGCAGGATCCGCTTCGGCCATCGCGTGAAGCGCGCGGCGTGGTCGTCGCAGACGGCGCAGTGGACGGTGGAGGTGGAGCGCATCGCCTCGGGCGAGACGCTGCGCATGCGCTGCAATTTCCTGTTCATGTGCTCGGGCTACTACGATTACGCGGAAGGCTACACGCCTCAGTTCGACGGGGCCGAGCGCTACGCCGGCCGCATCGTGCATCCGCAGAAATGGACCGAAGACATCGACTATGCCGGCAAGCGCGTGGTGGTGATCGGCAGCGGCGCGACCGCGGTGACGCTGGTCCCCGAGCTGGCGAAGCGCGCGGCGCATGTCACCATGCTGCAGCGTTCGCCGACTTACGTGGTCGCGCGCCCGTCGGTGGACGCGGGTGCGGCGAGGCTGCGCCGCCATTTGCCGGCGCGCCTCGCCCACGGCGTGACACGCTGGAAGTACGTGCTCCTGAGCACCTACTTTTTCAATCTGTGCCGGCGCAAACCTGGCCGCGCCAAGGCGCTGATCCTGGGCGGCGTGAGAAAGGCGCTGGGACCGGACTACGACGTCGGCACGCATTTCACGCCGCGCTACAAGCCCTGGGAACAGCGACTGTGCCTGGTGCCCGACGGCGATCTGTTCAAGGCGATTCGCGAACAGCGCGTTTCGGTCGTCACCGACCGGATCGACCGCTTCACCGAAACCGGCCTGAAGCTGCGCTCGGGCGCCGAGCTGCAGGCGGACCTGGTGGTCACCGCGACCGGGCTCAAGCTGCAGGTGCTCTCCGATGTCGACATCAGCGTGGACGGCGCGCGCGTCGACCCGGCGAAGACCTTCACCTACAAGGGCATGATGTACAGCGGCGTGCCGAATTTCGCGTCGTCGTTCGGCTACACCAACGCGTCATGGACGCTGAAAGCGGATCTCACCTGCGCCTACGTCTGCCGCCTGCTCAATCACATGCAGCGGACAGGCGCGCGCAGCTGCGTGCCGCGCGTGCGCGACGCGGACATGGGCGCAGAGCCCTGGGTTGACTTCTCGTCCGGCTATTTTCAGCGCGCGCTCGACAAGCTGCCGAAGCAGGGAACGAAAAAGCCGTGGAAGCTGCACCAGAACTACCTGCGCGACCTGGTCGCGATGAAGCTCGAATCGCTCGAGGACGAGGCCATGGAGTTTTCGCGCTAGCGCAGGCGATCTAGGGCGCCGAAGGCGGCCACGGGCCGGCGACCGGCACGGCCTCGCCTTCGCCCGGCCAGGGCGGCATGGTGACGGCGACGACGGCGACGCCTTCCGCGGCGGACGCGCGAAACTGGAAGTGCGTGCCCAGCGGAATGCTGAGGCAGACTCCCGGCGCCAGCGCGACGATTTCTTCGCGCTCACCCTGCTTGCGCCACATTTCCCCGCTGCCGGAGAGCACGAACCAGATTTCCTCGACCGTGCGGTGCATCACCGCGGCGGCGGTCTGCCCGGGCGCGAGTTCGAAGTGCGCCATGCCGCCCGCAGCCAGACCCAGCAGAATGCGCGCGTCGGCGCCGTCCGGGGCGACGACGCTGCGTTCGGCCTGAAGGCGCAGGGTGGCGAATTCGCTCATGTTGTCGCTGCGCGGGTTGCTACGGTTCGGTGCGCGCAGCGCTCGACGCGTAGCGCGGCCAGTTACGCAGGTAGGTGCGTTCGAGCACAGGCAATGCCGATGCGCCCACCAGCGCAGCGCCGACTGCGATCAGCACCAGCCATCGGCGCTGCGGCCAATAAGCGAAGACCGCGAGCACGACGAGGATCGCCAAATTGAGCAGGACGACGATAGTCTCGGCACGGTGGACGTTGAGGTGGATGACGCCATGGCATTCGGAGCACTGGCTCGCCATTTGCGTCACCAGCGTCTGGCCGAATCTCGTCTTCTTCTGATCCGCCCCGCACAGCGGGCAGCGATAGTCCATTCAGCATCTCCTTTCGCAGTCAGAACACGCCGAGGACCAGGCCCGCGGCCAGCGCGGCGCCGATGTCGCGGGACGATTGCAGCTCGCCGCTGCCGATCTGTTTCGGGCGCAGAATTTCCTGCGGCGTTTGCGCGTGGGTGCAGACGATCAGCGGCGGGGCGACGGGCTTCAGGCGCCAGCCGAGGGCGATGCGCTCGATCTGCCGCGCCGCGTTGTGGCCGTCGCTGCCGGCGCAGATCAGGCTGGCGTAGGGGCGGCCATTGAGCCGTTCCAGCACCGCGTAATAGTTGCGGTCGAAAAAATCCTTCATCATTCCGGATATCGCCGCCAGGTTTTCCGGCGTGGCGAACAGGTAACCGTCCGCGCGCAGCAGGTCGTCCGCGTGCGCATCGGGGGCGCGCAGCAGCCGGACTTGCACGTCGGCTTCGTCCGCCGCGCCCGCGGCCGCGGCCTGCGCCATCTGCAGCGTGCCGCCGGTCATGCTGTGATAGACGATAAGCAGGGTTTTCATCGGGGCGGCTGCATCGCGACGTTCGCCGATACGGGGCGGGCCGGTGCCAGGGCCTGCCGCCGTTTCCGCACTCAGTCCTCCGCGGCGATGCGGCGCAGCGCCTGTTCGAACACTTCGGGCGGATGCCCGCCCTGAATCAGGTGGCGGTCGTTGACGATCACCGCCGGCACGGCGCTGATGCCCTGTTCGAGGTAGAAGCGCTCCTGCTTGCGCACGTCTTCAGCGTATTCCTCCGAGGAAAGAATCGACTTTGCGCGCGCGGCGTCCAGCCCCACTTCGCCGGCGAGGCGAATCAGCACCTCGTGGGCGCCCGGATTCTCGCCGTCGGTGAAATAGGCTTTGAACAGCGCGTGCTCGAGCGCGCGCTGGCGGCCTTCGTGCCCGGCCCAGTGCAGCAGCCGGTGCGCGTCGAAGGTGTTGTAGATGCGGCTGCGCTTGTCCATGGCGAAGGTGAAGCCGGCTTCTTCGCCGCGCGCGCGAATCATCTCGCGCGTCTCGATCGACTGCTCCGGAGTCGCGCCGTATTTTTCGGCCAGATGCTCGTCGATGTCCTGGCCGCCGGGCGGCATCTGCGGGTTGAGCTCGAACGGCTGGAAATGGATTTCGGCTTCGATCTCGCCATCCAGCCGCGCGATGGCCGCTTCCAGCGCCTTGAGCCCGATCACGCACCAGGGACAGGAGACGTCGGATACGAAGTCGATTTTCATCGCGGTGCGCATCATTCGGGCTCCTGGTCGGACCTCATGCGGCCTTTACCGCGCGCAGCTGATAGCCGATGCGCGGAAAGTGCACGTGCACCGTGCCGGCGCGCGGGTCGCTGCGGCGCAGGGTGTAGCGCGTGCGCGTGGCGGCGACCAGTTCGCCTTCGGTGGGCTCCAGGCCGAAGCTCTCGGCGGTGATGGTCACCTTGCTGCCGAGCGCGATGCCGTGATCGTCCTGGAAGGCATTGTTTTCCAGGCTGGCCGGAGTGGATTGCGCCGCCAGCGCGATCGCGGCCGCCGAATCGAATTCTTCCATGCTGCCATGGCCGAAGGCGGCCATGCGGCCCATCCACGCGGCGAGGCTGGGCGTGGCGTCGAGTATGCCCGCGAGCGGCGGGATGCGTTTGGTGAACCACAGCGCGTGATAGCAGGAAAAATCCGCGACGCTCGCCTGCTGGCCCATCACGAAGGGCTGATTGTCCACCATGCTCGCAATGCGGCGCAGGTAGGACTTGTACGCCGAGGTGGCATCGCCGGGATACATGCGGCCGCCGCCGCCGCGCATCTTGGCGCGGTCCTCGGCGAACGCTTTTGCCTCTTCGGGCGACTGGTCCTTGAACATGTAGGCTGCACCCGTCGGATTGAAGCTGTAGCCCATCGCCGCCCAGAACAGCGTCGAGTCGGCCCACTGCGCAACGATCCTGACCGCGCCGGTGCTGCCTTGCGGGTACAGGCTGGGAGTGCGCTGGCGATGTTCGAGCACGTCACAAATGAGCGCGGTGTCGCAATAGACGTCGGCGCCGATCTGCAGCAACGGCGTGCGCCGGTAGCCGCCGGTGAGCGCCACCACGTCGGGTTTGGGCATGACGCGCGGGATGATCACCGATTTCCAGGCGAGCTTCTTGTAGCCCAGGACAGTGCGGATCTTTTCGGCGAACGGGGAGGTCGGGTAATGATGCAGGATCAAGTCAGACATGGCAGGGTCCTTTCGAGCGGGTGCGGAAGGTCAATTCCGGCGCGGTGCCGGGGATGTGAACTTTAACACTAGTCCGCGCGCGCATGCGGCGGCAGGGCACGCGAACCCCGCCGTCTAGTTCAATGGCACCTTGATTTCGAAGCGTGCCTGCCGTGTGTTTGTGGGAGGCCCGCCCCCGGGCCGATCGGTGCCCGTTTGTGGCAGCTGTCGGGGCGGGGGCGCCCCTCCTACATTCGGGCGCCCCCCTTGGATCGATGCGCGCCAGAGATGACGCTTGCTTACCAGGTTGTTTCGCAACTAACGTGTCATCGTACTAGTAGCTCGCCTTGTACGGAATCACGCCGCGCACGCCGCCGCGCGGGTTGGGCACGTCGCCCTTGTACCTCGGAATCACGTGGATGTGCGCGTGCCATACCGACTGCCCCGCGGCTTCGCCGCAGTTCGCGCCGACGTTGAATCCATCCGGCGCGAAGCGCGCGACCAGCACCGCCTTGAGCGGGAACACCAGGCGGAAGCAGCCGGCGTATTCCTCGTCCGTGAGCTCGAAGACGGTGATCGCGTGGCGCCTGGGCACGATCAGCGCATGCCCGCGCGACACCGGGTAGGAGTCGAAAAACGCGAGCGCGTGCGCATTCTCCGCCAGGATCTCGCGCTTCGGGTCGCAGAAAATGCAGTCGCTCGGATTCATGCAGGAGATTTCCCCATTTGCGGCTGGCTCGCGCCGGTTTGTTCTTGGGCGAAGTTTACAACGTATATACTCTCGCATTCGCAAACCGGACGCCGCCGGTCTGCGGCAAGCCCCGCCGGATCCGCCGCCCTCCGCGGTCCGACTTCCATACCTTTAGCGCATGAACGCCGCCAAACCCCCATTCAAACTCTTCGCCGCGCGCCGCGACCGGCAGGCGGCGATGCCTTTCATCATGCTGACGGCGCTTATCGACATGGTGTCGATCGGCCTGATCGTTCCGGTGCTGCCGGCTCTGGTCGGCAGCTTCACCGGCTCGCAGGAGGACCAGGCTTTCTGGTTCGGCGTGGTGACCCTCGCTTTCAGCTTGGCGAACTTCTTCGCCTCGCCGATGCTGGGCGCGCTGTCGGACCGCTACGGCCGCCGCCCGGTGCTGCTGCTCGGCTTCTGCGGCCTGGCGCTGAGCTTCTTCGCTACCGGGCTCGCGACCGCGGTGTGGATGCTGATCGTCGTGCGTCTCATGAGCGGCGCGATGCAGTCCAACCTCGCCATCGCCAACGCCTACGTCGCCGATATCACCCCGCCCGAGGGACGGGCGAAGCGCTTCGGCCTGCTCGGCGCGATGTTCGGCGTGGGTTTCATCCTCGGGCCGGTGATGGGCGGCCTGCTCGGCGCGGTCAGCCTGCGTCTGCCGTTTTTCGTCGCCGGCAGCCTGGCGCTGATCAATCTGCTGTACGGTTATTTCGTTCTGCCAGAATCGCTGCCCGCCCGGCGCCGGCACGCGATTCACTGGCGCGCGGCGAATCCGGTCGCGTCATTGTATGGGCTCACCCAACTGAAGGGCGCAGGCCGCCTGGTGGCCGTGGTCGCGTGCAGCGGCTTGGCGCAATTCGTGCTCTACACCTCCTGGGTGCTGTACACGACGTTCAAGTTCGGCTGGGGGCCGCTGCAGAACGGCTGGTCGCTCGCGGCAGTCGGCGTCGTCTCGGCGATCGCGCAGGGCCTGCTGCTCGGGCGCCTGCTCAAACGCTTCAGTCCGCAGCGCCTGGCCGTGATCGGGCTGGTGTCTTCCACGCTCGCCTACGCCGCCTGGGGGGCGGCCACGCAGGGTTGGATGATGTACGCGATCATTTTCGTCAACGTGCTCGGCGCCACCGTTTCAGCGTCGATCCAGAGCATTATTTCGGGCGCCGCGGATGCGCGCAGCCAGGGCAAGACGCTGGGCGCGGTGAGCGGCCTCAACAGCCTCATGGCGGTGCTCGCGCCGACTGTCGCCGCGCCGCTGCTGGTGATGGTGTCGCGCCTGCCGCAGGGAGACTGGCGCATCGGCGCCCCGTTCTATTTCTGCGCCCTGCTGCAGGGGGCGGCGCTGCTGCTCGCGGTCGCGCACTTCCGCCGCCAGCGTCGCGAACGCGGCACGCGCGCGGCGGTTTGACCGGGCTGCCCAAGCCGGCGATACTTCGGGTCGTGCCCCCTGGGTCTTCCGCATCCGTTCCAGACACATCGTTCGCATATCTCACCCATGGCACCTGCTTCCTCCGGCGACGGGCGGAATTCGCCACCGCCTCCATCGAGCGCCTATGTCGCTCTGGAGAGCGGCGCCTTTGTCTCTACCGACCTGACCCGCGGCCCCTGGCATCCGGACCATCAGCACGGCGGGCCGCCGATCGCGCTGGTGGCGCGCTGCATAGAGCGCGCCGCGGCGGCACTGGAACTCACGCATATCGCGCGGCTGACGGCGAACCTGCTGCGCCCGGTGCCGATCGCCGAGCTTGCGGTCGAGGTGCAGACCGATTATGCGGGGCGCAACGTCGCGCATTTTTCGGCGCAGCTGAACGCGGGCGGCAAGGAGGTGGCGCGCTTCACCGCGGTGGCGCAGCGCGAAGCCGGGCTCGCGCTTCCCGCCGAGCTTCCGGGGCATCCGCTGCCGCAGGCGCCGCGCTCGCTCGAGCAGTCGCCGCCGGCGCCGTTCCTGTTTTCGAGCAAGACCACCGGCTACCATGACCTGATCGAGGGCCGCATAGCCGAGGGCGTTTCGTTTCGCGGACCGTCCGCGGTGTGGTTCCGCCTGCGCCATCCGCTGGTCGCGGGCGAAGCGCCGAGCCCGCTCGCGCGCGTCGCGGTCGCCGCGGACTCGGGCAACGGCATCAGCGCGATTCTCGATTTCCACCGCTACATATTCGTCAACTCGGACCTGACCATCAACCTGCTGCGCAAGGCGCGCGGCGAATGGATCTGCATCGACGCGCGCACCTTGCTGGGACCCGATGGCGGCGGCCTGGCGGAGGCGCGGATTTTCGATACCGAGGGTCTCATCGGACGCTCGACGCAAAGCCTGGCAATCCGGCTGCGCGACCGGCAAGCGGCTGAGAAATAGACTTGGTGGCGACGGCGCGCGGCAGGCACGCGCACATCCCCTGATCCTGAAGCAGACGCAGAAACCGGCGCCGGCCGGCGATCAAAAACCGGGATTTATGGATTGGCCTATCCCCTGCAAGGGGCCCAGCGGATTCTTGCTTTCTTCGTGTTCGTGGATGGAAGGCTGGCCGCCGGTGAGCTTATATACGACGAGGCCGTTCTTCATCAGGATGACGCCGTTGAAGCGCCATCCGACGATATCCGTCTTACGGTTGAAATTCAGGAAATCCGCCCAGAAATTGCCGTAGCGCTTTCGCTTCAGCATTTTCTGATCCACTTCATAGCCTTTGCAGGCGCTCTTGGCTTTGATGCAGTCCTGTACACCAGCATCCAGGTCCCGCATATCGGTTGCCGGACTCGGAATGAAACGCCGCAACACGTCCGAATAGTTGAGCAGGGTGATGTTGGGATTGTGCAGCGGGTCCAGCTTGAGCGCTTTGAGGTCCTCCGCCGTGGTCTTGTAGGGAATGATCTTGTCGAAGGTCTTTTGCGCGTCTTCGTAACTGTGCCACGGACTGTCGTCGAGAGTCTCTCCGCGCGGCAGCAAGGTGCTGCAGCCCGCAAGCAACACAAAGCTAAGCCCGAGCGCGAGCCCTGCCATTCGTCGATGTTTAATCATGATGGTGCATCAGCTCATCCAAAAGGGCGCACGCCGATCAGCACGCCGTGCAGCCAGAATGCGAACAGCGCCCAGGCCACTATGCCCGCGACGACCGTGGCCGCGGTAGCGCCCGCAGTGCCGGCGGGATATTGCGTGCCCGCTGCGCGGTCGCGCTTTTTCTCCGCGATGTAACAGACCACCGCCCAGGCGAGGAAGGCCCCGAACAACAGCAGGTCGGCGAGCCTGCCGTTCGCGAGCAGGTGCGCGAACGCCCAGGTTTTCACCGCGAGCACCATCGGGTGGTGCAGGCGCGCCTTGATCGAATTGCGCGGCACGTAGGCCGCCGCGAGCAGCACGAACGCGATCAGCATCAGCAGCGCCGCCACATGGCGCATGGCGAAGGGCGGGGTCCAGATCACCACCGGCTGTTGCCGCGCCAGACTGAAACCCCAGACGATCAGGACGAAGCCAGCCAGCGATACCAGGGAGTAAACGCTTTTCCACCTGCCGAGGCCCAGGCGCTCGACCTGCGCGCTGCGCCAGCCGTCGGCGACGATGCGCGTCGAGTGCACGCCAAGAAAAACGATCAGGCCCAGTATCAGAATGCCCATGGTTTGCGCTCGCGCCGCGGAACGGCAGCGCGATCCTTCGAATGGTGAAGCGCCGATTATATATTGCGCCGGGCGCAAAACCGGAGGAGGCAGGCATAAAGGCTATACGACGTTGTGGGCCGAAAAGGTTTTCTTGCGGCTCGCCTTCGCCAGCACGGTCTTGCCGTCGGAGGCGAATTTTTGCGCGGACATGACTGCTTCCTTCGATCGTCCCTGGAAATCCATGATTGCAGTCCAGTGTCCTCTTTTGTTGCGCTGTCGATTTGACAAAAGTCTTGTGGCTCGCAATTTGGGCCGTGCATGCGAAAAAAAGGCAGGGTCGCGAAATCGCAACCAGATGAAAATAAAGGACAAGGTTCGATCCGGGTGTTGCATGTGCATGAAATTCGTGTACTTCGGGTCGGACCCGCCGGCTGCGGACGCGCGGCTTTCCTCGCGAGTCGGTGATCCAAGCCATTGAAACAACGAATGAAACAGACCGAAAGCTGGGGTCTGGCACGATCGATGCTCATGAACAGTCAGGGAAACAGAAATTAGACAACAGACGGAGAGCATCATGAGCACCTACACAAAACATCTGATGGCAGAAAACGGTTTGATGGTTGGATTGGGTTTCGCACCGGCCCACTACACATACGCGGCGCCCGCCGCCAAACACGGAGCACGCATAGGCAAACGCGTCAGGAACGTGGCACTGTTCTTTGCCGCGCCCTTCATCGGACTGGCCTACCTGCTCGCGTTCCCGTTCGTCGGTCTTGCGCTGATCGCCTGGGTAAGCGCGAAGGCGGTCATGAAGAACGAGAAGCTGCGGCCGGTCGCGACCGTGATCGCCGCCCCGTTCATCGGACTCGCGTTCGTGACCGTGGGACCGATCGTAGGCTTGGGCGCGCTCGCCTGGTACGGCGGCAAGACGCTGCTGCGGGCCTGAGCAGCGGCGCGCAGGGGCGGTCGAGGCAAAGCCGCTCGGCAGGCGCAACACGCAAAGCGAAGGGCGGGGCCCGCCGAAGGACCCCGCCCTTTTCGTTGTGCGCAAGAATCTGGACAGACCGGCAGCCGATCTGGTAAATGTGCGCTTGCCGTTTTCGCCGTGCAATACCACGCTCATTAAAGGACCACTGCCCGCCATGGACATACGCTCGCTTATCCGAACCATCCCCGACTTTCCCGGCCGCGGCGACACCTACTACGACCTCACCACGCTGCTCGCGGACGGAGCCGGCTTTCATGCGGCGATCGATCTGCTCGCGGCGCGCTATGCGCCGCGCGGGATCAGAAAGTTCGCCTGCATGGAGTGGCGCGGCTTCGTCCTCGGCGCGGCGCTCGCCTATCGGCTGAACGCGGGCT
>Ga0307375_10002699_pt1 | contig 17991 bp, 9 predicted proteins | sample TR1MG_FD_202531 | JGI IMG/M metagenome (GOLD analysis project Ga0307375, IMG submission 202531) | Soil microbial communities from Risofladan, Vaasa, Finland - TR-1 | ecosystem: Environmental > Terrestrial > Soil > Coastal area > Acid sulfate soil | place: Finland: Risofladan, Vaasa | collected... | reverse complement strand
ATAGTTGGGCCTGAACTTCGGAGAACAGAAGTTGAGCCTTCTCAAGAAGCTTGGTGGTTTGGTCTCCAGTAAGATTCGAAGACATGGCCATGTCGCACAAAAGGAAGAAGATCTCCAGCTTTGATAAGCCTTTGGAAGATGATGGAGTTTGTGTTGAAGAAGAGGAAGAAGGAGGAAGAGAGTTGGAGAGAATGGGATCGATGACAGAGTCGAATGACTTACCTGAGCCGAGGTTGCTGCGAATGGAGTAAACCAGTTCCGACACCTTTGCCAGATGTGATGCGCTTGTAGAGACCCCATCCACGTCCAATTCATCGCTATTAGCATGACGATTCATTTCAAAGAAGTCAACGATTGAGTGAGCACAGGAGAAGTCGCGCTCGCGGATGCAACGAATGAGGAGAGTCTCGGGTTTTGAGATAAGCACTGACACGATGGATATGGGCTTTAGCGTATCTGAATCAGTCTGCTCTTCTACTCGCGACGTATCCACCTCGTCCTTCACCGCAGGTTGGTGGCCATCGATGCTCAGCATGGGCGTCAAGAAGTATGGGTGTGTGCGGATCATCTCCAGTCTCCACTCCAACTCCTTCAGCTTCGCTTCGAATCTTTCAAGCGTATCGGTAGAGAGAGGTGCAGTGTCTCGAGATTTTAGAAGAGCAAATGACTGTAGAAGCATTTTGACGAGTGCAAACGAGAAGCTATAGCCGACGACAAACGTGGATAACTTGGAGCTCTTCCTTGAGACCAGCACTCGCACACCAGGGTTGTTCCAGGCGTCAGATCGCATAAAGAGGAAGTTGAAGATAATCTCGAGGATGGCAAGATGTACAGACGGAACTTCCACCTTGGCAATGATCTCCTGGATGCGGTCAATCTCGGTGGGTGAGACCTCTGTGGAGCCGTCAGAGGCCTGCTGAATGAGAATGCAGATGCCTTTTAGCGCATAGTAGCAGTATAGTAAGATGAAGTCCGTTTGGAGGTGCGCTCGCTGAGCTTCGGCCAAATCTGGCGTGCTTGAGATGGGTGTGTTCCTGATCATTGCTTCGATCTCTTCCAGTTCGACATTGTGTAAATAGTTGTGTAAGATGTAGAGAATGCCATGTTGCTTGAGCATAGAAGATACCAAGTTGGCCAGTGCGAAGTCAGGCTCGGATTGGGGCAGATCGGAGCCAGCCACTTTCTGAGCTCCTACGACGATAAGTTCAGAAGAAACAGCGATTGCATCTCCTAGTGATGGTGCTGATGATTTTACATCGTGTTGGTGTTGTTGAAGCAAGAGCGAGCCGGCCCAACGAGCGAGTTTTACCTGATAAGCGATGGAATCCACGGCGTCGTGAAGTTGGCGGTTCCTGTGCACTGGAGTAGCAGCAGCAGTCTCATTTGCGTCACTCCAAAGAATATCCAAGATTTCTTGCTTTGACTTGATATCGTCGCCAAACCTTTCCAAGCACATGAGCAGAAGAAGCGGCTTGAGCTTGGAGAAGGGAAGGAGCAGGATTCTGCAGTCCTCGAACCGATGCTCGTGAATAAGATCGAAGAACTGAGTGATGACGAACTCTATGAAGTGATTCTTTGAAATGGTGATGAAGTCGAAGTACTGGCTCCAGAACTCCCGCATTCTTGCCTCTGACTCGGCTTTCGGAGATGGTGAAGATCGAAGCACTTCAAACGGCCATGGCAACGTGTTAGTGACCTTTTCGCATTCTCTTCGTATCGCCGCTTCTTCGATGCTGGCATAGAGCTGCAGGGCATAGTTTTGTGTGGGTGGTAGTGCGAGGAGGTTGGAGTATATCCTTTGCCTGATTGGGTTGCCAAATCGCTCTTGATATGCATCTGGAGGCGGGAAATATTGCGAGACGAGTGAAGAGAAGACTTGTGCCGCATTGGCAGGTTCGTTGACGGCAGAGAAGGTGAGGTATTGAAGCAGATCGAGTCGTGAGGGAACTTGAGCGACGAGTTGCGTCCATAGCGCTCGGGAGAGTTCATTGTTGCCGATTTGGGAGCAACGAGTGGAGAGAATAGTACAGAGGGTGTGGCCGAGGATGGGGTGCGAGGAGAAGGTGGAACAGAGGTCCTGACGCAGCGAAGTGCTCAAGGTCGCGCTAGTGGGGCTCTTCAACAGCCTCGAAAGTTCTGCTCCAGACGTCGTACTCAAGAGGCCAGATTGGGTCAAGTCGCCGACTATCATTTCAAATTCACAGGACTCCAACAGCTCTCTTGCAATCTGCGTGGAAGAATGAACGGGACAATACGAAGCGAAAGAAGGTCAGAATTGGAGAGTTGAAGCAAAGGCGTGGTTGATTGGCAATTGCGCGGCTGATTCCGCAACACAATCAGCTCAAATGAAGGTTCAAACCAAGAAAGGACGTACAGACTGACCACTCTCGTTCATAGAATGGTATTGCGTCACCAGCATCCATGTCAGATGAGCGCTAGATGGAATGGAAGAAGTGGAGCGACTGAAACGATGCGGAGACGACACAAACGACAGAATGAGGGGTGTCAGACAATGCCATTGTGGTAATAACACTAAGAAGAAGCAGACTACGGAGATGAGAGGAAGAAGCATGTCAAATGGACACGTACACGGAGGGTTGAAGATGAATCAACTTGTACACCAGACTAGAAGCTTGTTCAGCATCAACTTCATACAATTGAGTAATAGCACAGCGCGCAGCTTCGAATTGTCCAAGGGCTAAGTAGTTTTGCACCAGTTGAGATAACTCTTGGGCGGAATTAGCGAGGAGAAATGAGACGTAACTCCCGGGCGATTGTACGCCTCTCGCTTCATGCTGAGAGCTCATAGTGACGGAAACGAATAGAAGAAACGATTTAGATCACCATCACCGATGGTCAATGAGGAAGAGTCCTCGCGACGGGACTGGTCATTGAGAGTTTGCGGCGAAGTATCCTCCCCTTTCTCTCCAAGTAGGTCGCACAAAGAGAAACGGATGCCCTCCGGTGCGCGATCTGAGGCGCTCGATACACTCCCACCTGGACCTTTCACTGGTGCTAATTTGTCGTAATCCACTCTCACCATGGGGTGCTTTGGGAAAAAGGCATCTGACGAGAATGAGGTCGAATTGCAGGACTTGAAACACTTCAGGAAGAATCCGAAGGGTGGTATTGCTCCCAAGAGGAAGTGTCGAGATCTTCTGCTCGCTGCGTTGTTTATTGCGTTTTGGGCAGGCATGCTGATCATTGCCGCGTTTGCCTTCTCCAAAGGAAGTCCAACAAGGTTCGTCAAAGTTGCTCGCGCAGCCGAAAACGCCCGGTCAACTCGTCTTGTCTGCTTCTGCCCTTAGAGCCCCTTCATTCTGGTACTCTTCCTTGCTTTTCTGAACACCACAGTGTTTCTAACTTGCTTCTGGCAACAGATTGGCGTATGGTGAAGATTCAGACGGAAACGTATGCGGTCAAAACAACATCAAGGATGGAGTCGTCCCAGCCAATCTCGCTCGCGACTTGACCTCTAAACCCTATCTGTACTTCCCTCTATCCCCTCCCTCCTACTTGAGTGTCAATTTGACGTACGTGCATCGTCTTTGTTCGCTGTAGCGCCAGCTATTTCCGGTCTGACTACCCGTGGCTGACTTTTGTACCTATGTGTGAATCTCTGTTCGCTCAAATGGTTGTAGTGGCATTAAGCGCATCTGTGTCGAGACGTGTCCCAACAAAACTAGCCTCCTCGTGTCCGACATGCTGTGCGATTACGATGCGACGCCTTCGATCGGAAACGCTTACGTTCGCTGCTGGCCTCCCTATGCCTCCACACCGATTCTTCACCTTTGCGTGCCCGTTCAGGTTGTCAACGAGACCACTGCTGTGTTCGACAAGTTGAATTCGCGCGACTTCGTTGCCAAGGTGACGGACGACATCAAGAACTCGTGGAAGGTCATCGTGGTCGCCTGTGTCGGTGCTCTCTTCGTGGGTCTTCTCTGGCTCATCTTGATGCGCTTCTTCGCTGGTATCGCCATTTGGTTCTCCGTGTGGGCCGTAGTGCTTCTCATGATTGGAATCACGGCTATGTTCTGGTTAGAGGGCACAAATCGCGAGGCAGTTTACAACGCGACGCCCGTGGCGATGCGCCTCAACAACGACAAGATCCTGTGGCAGGCGTTCCTCTATACTTCCTATGTGTTGTGCGCCATCTCAGCGATCGTTCTTTTGGTCGTCATCTTCTCCTGCAGCAGGATCCAGCTCGCGGCCATGGTGTGCGAGGAGGCGTCGAAGGCGTTCGGCGCCATGTTCTTCCAACTCATCCTCTGGCCTCTCGTTCCCTTCATCGCTCTCATTCTCCTGGGTATCTACTTCATTGCCGTTGCCCTCTTCGCCATCACCATTCTCACACCCGAATACAACCAACTCGTGCAGTTCACCGGATACTCCCAAAACTACATCTTCAAGGGCCTCTTGCTCTACCACTTGTTCGGTTTGCTCTGGACCTTCAACTGGATCATTGGAATCAGTGAAGTCACCATTTCCGGTGCCATCGCCGATTGGTACTGGTCTTTCGAGGGCAAGGAACAGAAGCCCTTCCCCGTCCTCCGCTCCTTCGGACGCACACTGCGTTATCATCTTGGCTCTGTCGCCTTCGGTGCCCTGCTCTTGGGCATCATTCAATTCATACGCATCATCATGCTCTACCTTCAAACTCAGCTGAAGGGCAAGGACAACAGATTCACGCGCATTGCCATGGCCGCAGTCAACTGCCTACTGGCATGCTTCGAGCGCTTCATCAGATTCCTCACCAAGAATGCCTACGTGATGATGGCCGTGTATGGATATTCCTTCTGCGACTCCGCGCGCCGCGCCTTCAAGATCATGGCCAACAACCCCATCCGTGTCGCTGCCCTCAACTGCGCCAACGTCTTCAACATGTTCTTGGGCAAGCTCTTCATCACTCTCGTGACGACCATTGCCTCATTCGTCTACCTGAAGAACTACACCAACCTACACTTCTACTTTTTCCCACTGGGCTTCATCGCTATTTGGAGCTTCGTGGTGGCATGCATCGTCATGTCAATCTACGATATGGCTGTGCACACGATCCTCTTCTGCTTCGTGGAAGATGAGGCCAGAAACGACGGCAGCGTGGACAAGCCCTACCACATGAGCAAGGACTTGCAAGCCTTCCTTGACGTAAACGGTGGCACTGAGTGCTGCTGCTTCTAATCCCCCTGCCTGTTGACCCCCCTTGACTTCTGGATCTCAACATGTTGCATATAATGAAACCCTTGTGAAAACTCAGCCACGTGGTACATCTTCTTCAAGTTCTACGCCTCCCACCAAAATTGAAACCGAACGAACCAAAGGAAGCTCAGGAGGCTCGTATGATACAAAATGGCTTCTATTAGGGCAAATCCTTTACAACAACGCACTCAAGTGAACCCATCGCGGGAGGGAAAGAGCCAAGGGGGACTCACGTTCAGAGAGATGGGACGGAAAGCTCATTACCGAGCGCGATTCTGAACGAGGCCGACCTCTTCATCGCTCCCTATTGAACATGGAGTTATCAATGATGAGTTCGTCGACATTCCAGTCTTCGTAGCTGCCATCAGGGAGTCTGCGACGAATGATGAGGGGGATCTTGCCCTGATTGAGTTCCTCCACTGCGATTTGGTAAGGGTCCGTCATGGAGCCAATGTCAATCATCACCGGCGCATTCATGCTGATTTGCAACGCACGAGCTCCCAAAACACGCGCACGCTCATACTTTGTCAGGTAGGGGGTCGTAATGCGATCCCTTCGGCGCGCTTCTTCAGGATCAACTTGCATCATGTCTGCTACGTTGCCTCCATCGAGTTCGTCCGCTACTTTCACGCCATTCGAGTCTATGACATCCATCTAGTGCAAAAACAGAACGTCGACGGCACGGAAGCCAAGTTAGCCAGAGGAGAGGTTAGAAACGAGATCGGAAGGCGAGGTGAACGATTTCATCCCAAGAACGCATGTTGGGAGCATCTCTATAGGGTAAGCATGTGAAAAAGCATAATAATGAGTTGTAACAACAGGAATCAGGACAGCGCGACGCACATGTGACCTGAGAGAAGGACACCAAATCGGCGATAGAAGAAGAAGAGTTTGTTAGCTTTCCATGCGTGTCAGTGGCAACCAATGAGAGAGGGATGTGTATATATTCTCTTTTTTGTGTGATTTCAATGCATGAATTGGCAACAGGAGGTCGAGAGGAAGAGAACGTACATATTCGTTTTGTACTGCGAAGTGCGATCTCAAGACAGATTATGGAGTGCCTGTTGGAAGTTGAAATGGAAAGTGATGCTCAAGCGATGCGGACTCGAGTCAGGGAAGGACTGAGGAGGAAGAGGAGGCTATTGCAGGGAGTGGACCCGAAGCGGCCTGCAACCAGTCCCGATCGAAGGAGCGAGTTTCCTTTCAGAGCCACGAGGAAGAGGTGCCGACGGCTCTTCTCCTTTGACCTTGTCGGAATCCCGAAAGCCAGTCCTCTTTGACGACCCTGTTTACCGACTCATGTCATCCAACGATGACGGGTTTGTCGACAGTATCTTCTCTCACCGCAAACGAATGGAGACCATATCTGAGATAATAGAAGGCGAGATTTACCTATCGTCTCTGCTTGCCGCAACGCAGGCTACGGAGAGTCTGGACAAGAAGGGCATCACTCATGTTATCTCAATTCTTAAAGAACCATTCCATAGACATTCGAATGTGGAGTATTTAGTCATTGGCGAGGACGACTCTTCCGACACGGACCTGCTGAAGCATTTCCAGACCATGAACGCCTTCATCGGTACGTTTCTCTCTGAAGCCGCCTCCGTTTCTCTCCATGGCAACGTTTGCTTCCCTTTCTACTGCCTCTCCATGATATTTTTGCCTCGTTTGTTACAATACAATAGGTTCCAGCTCTCTAACTTGGGTGATATTTCTGCTTTTCGTCACTACGATGATGCATGGCGTGGCTCTCGGCGTCACCTCATCGACGCTCTTGCAGATGAGGCCAAATCCAAAGGTGGAGCCGTCCTATTACATTGTCAATCAGGAGTATCTCGCTCTGCGACTGCAACGATAGCATATTTGATGTACAGTAGAGGCATGGGTGCCACAAAAGCGTACGACTTTGTGAAACTGCGAAGATCCTCGATTAATCCCAACCTGAGCTTCGTCCGCCAGCTTCAAGAGTATGATGAGATGTTACGTTCAGAAGGAATCATACAGTGCTCATCGTCAAGTGCTTCGTCATCCAATGGAGCCCAAGAAACAACGTCTTTCCTTGTACATTACCTTCGGGTCACGATCCCCGTTTTTACCCAAAACATCCCCGACGATCAACTGATTGTCACTGCCAAACGATGTGATTACAACTACATTCAAGTACTGGCCTCACTTAGGCAACAGGCGAACCCACCCACAGCCTCCTGAACCACGGCTCCCGATCTCCGACAATCACTGCCGAGTGGCCCTCTCCTAGTACCTGTACATCTACGAAATTACATTAGAAACCCCCTCTTCCTTCGTTTCCTCCTTACTTTCAGATGATTGTGGTGAAAGGCGGCCATATATAGGCGCACATCAGCACAAACACCTCTTCCCGATTTCGTGTTGGAATTGAGTTGGAACAGTGTGGAGTATCCTAGATTATGTTGGAATTCAAGTACATCATGATTTGGAACTACAGCAGCAGACAATGCGACACAGAGGTACCAATGGATGAAGGAGAGGAGGAGAGGTTTCGTGGTTTGACATGCGATCACTGCGGTTGAGCAGCCTCCAGACTGCCGATCAGTTCGTCGCAGAGCTGGGCCAGTTTGGCGTTCTCTTGTGTCTTAAGTTGAAGTTGTTCGGTGAGCGTGGCGACCTTGGACTCGGTGAGTTGGACTCGGGCTCTGATCACGCTGAGCTCCTTGGATGCCGAGCTGCTCTGCGCTGCGCTTTGCTCATGTTGCACCCTCAGGGATCGCAATTGCGCTTCTAGCTCTGCGTTTTGACGCTTCAATTGTTCATTCTGTTCCAACAGCAACTCGGACTTCTTGCGTGACTGACGCTCAACCAGTTGCATCATGGCGTGCTCGTAGTTGCCCAACACGCCTCTAAATTGGTTCACTAATTCACTGCGCAACCTCTCCAAATCGTCGACGGCATAGCGAGAGGAGGAGGTGCCGAAGAGTTGCTGCTGTGGAGGCTGTTGAGAGTCCCAAGAGGAGCCGGAGGAGGATGTGAAGGAGAAGGGACCTTGGTGTGCTTGGTGCTGAAGCTGATGCTGGTGCTGGTGCTGGTGCTGATGAGTAGTAGTGGAGGCGTAGAAGGAAGAGGGAGAAGAGGAGGAGACGGGAACATTGCCGACGGTGCTGCGGAAGGAAGCGAGCAGATCGTCGTTGAGGTAGTTGGTGGACTCCATGATGACAGGCGAGGCACGCGTGGGGGTGGAGAATGGGGGTTGTGTGGTGAGAGGTGGGGTCGAAGAGGGTGCGCTGTGTGGCACGTGATGGTGCTGTGGTGGGGTGGGTGGGGTGGGTTGAGAAGGTTGCGCAGCAGGAACGGGAGACGGGGAGGGAGAGGAGGCTACCACCGACACCTGGTCAGCAGCATGACTGGCCTGATGTTGCGTAGCAGCCACAGGGACGGAAGAATGAGAATGGGAATAGACAGGTGCGTCAGTCGCAACGTGAGCGGGCTCGGCGTGAGCGAGCGCGACTGGGGCAATCGCAGCAACAGGTGGTGGCGCGTGGTGGTGGTGTTGGTTGTGGTGGACAGGCTCTGAAATGTGAGTGGCTTGAATGGGCGCTTCGCTGGTGGAGATGGATGACTCCACCACAGGAGCAGCGTGGGAAGCTGCAGGGACAGTAGTGACAGGAACGATGGGAGTAGCAGATACAGCAGCAGGAGGAGGCGTTTGGACTACCTCCGGATTCGATCTGGTTTCGATGGGTGTTGCGGAAATCAACGAGGCCTCGTCCAAGAGAGAAGTTGCCAAGGAGGTGGCGGAAGTGTGTGGGACATGATCGGAGGCAGGGAGGAGTGGAGCGCTGGCTGGCTCGACGGGGGCTGAGGACGGAGGAACGTGCGTCGTCGCCTCCACTGCTGCGAGAGTTGGCTTGATTGGCTCTTCTGCCGGCTGAACAACCGTCGAGTTGGGCACTGGAGAAGAAGAAGAAACAACAGGGGGCATGGGATCGGTATGAGGCACGGATGCGGGGATAGGCTCCGCAGATAGAGGCGCGCTCTGCGTCGTCTCTTGCGTTGATACAGGAAGCGTAGATGGGGCTGTCAGTTCAGAGGGCGCCTCAGTGGGCACAGATGATGCCACAACAACGTCATCGCCAGTGGAAGAGGGGTCTTTCGTGACCGTGGTGCGAGCTGCCGCCATTTTCGCCTTCATCTCCAAACGACGGCGCTCTGCTTCCTCTTCACGGCGCTTCTTCTTCTCTAATTGCTCATCGGTCATGGCTGGCGCTGCTACGGCAGTTGTCTTCGCAGTGCGCTTCGCCACAGTGCGCTTCGCGGGGGCAGATTCGACGGGCTTCGGATTCTTCACCTCTTCCTCTTCAAGCTGCTTCATATAGTCCGCCCAGGAGGGCATTCCATTACCCGCACCTATTATAACACAGAAGAACCCACAATGTCAGGATCGGGACGAGGAAAAGGGCATACGAGCACAGGCACCCGACCTAGAATCAGAACGCGGGTGAATAGACGTACCACCTGAAATGGGCTTCACTGGAACGGGGACCTCCTCTTCTTGTGCGGGTTCAGCCATGTAGATCTGGAATCAAGGTCAAATGAGGCGCAGTGTTAGCATTTCGATGTCGGAGAGAACCGTTCGGCATTGGCATGCAAAGTGGGAGGCTGTGCTGCTGATCATCAAGGTGATTGCACTCCAAATGGCTATAAAGTGTGTGTATGTATCAAAATGATGGACGATGGGGCAGAAAGAGGCCAAACAGATCCGTAGAATTGACGAGACCGAGTCATCGGATTGACATCGATCTCATGGATTTCACAGTACGAATGTGTCGGCGTACATACGAAATAGACCTGTATTGACTTATTGGCGTTCAAAAATACCTCTGGATGAGGGTTGCTTGTGACGGTGCAACGGTGAGAGAGGGACTGGAAGTTCTGCTCGGACTCCAGAGAGAAATGGTAGTTTCCCATGATTGGTCATCGGTATTGTCAGTAGCAACTACCGACACGATGCCATTGAATTGTCGTATAGATCCCAAAACCGAGTCCAAAACCGTCGTGTTGGAATTGACGATGAAGGAAGAGAACTTCGCTGAGGCCGCCACTCCTCTGGCTGAGCTCGCCATGAACACGTCCCTCCCTCCTGGACGTGCCCTTCTCAAAGGCGCCATGTGGTGCGGCATCGTTTGGGGTGTTGGATATGGATCATATTTGCTTACTCTTGGTCAGATGGACAAGAACCTGAAGACGGTACGCGCAGATATTGGCTTGACTTCGCCCTCCCGCAATTATCAACCCCTCTCCTTCTTTACTGACGCGTTACACTGTGATATGGCAACAGTGGAAGGGTGACGTAGATCCTATTGAACAGCAGAGGCTCAAGAATCAGCATGATCAGTTCTTGGAAGGCGTACTCGGCAAGGAGAAGTACGCCGAACTTCGAGCTCGTGCGGAGAAGGAAAAGGCTGGCAAATGAGTCAACTAATGTACATCACATGTCTAATTTGAACCTATCTATTGCAACCATGTCTCTTTACAGCGCTTTGGCCCCCTCATCGCTACGATCGTGTCACTTTGATCGGGACAAGGGAGGAGCGCTTCGTTCTCCGTTGATTGGTGCTTGGATTCTGTTGCAACTACATTTCTACATCTTCTCTGCGGTGGAGAATGTTTGAGCAAGTTCGATCTTTGGAAAATTGCAAGAGAAGTGACAATGATGAGGGGGGAGGGGGCATGAGCTTCACTGCGTATGGTGCGCCTGGTGGAACCTTTTCATGAATTCGATGAGGGCGATGACGTTGACGAGTGGGGTAGCGTTGTAGAGAGAGACGCGAAGACCGCCTACGGATTGGTGGCCACCGAGAGAGGTGAGTCCCTCCTTCGCGGCCTCCTTGATGAATAGCGCCTCCAGTTCAGCGTTGGGAGCCCCATTGGAGTGGATTCGAAGGGGGATATTCATGCGAGAGCGATATTCCGGGTGCACCTTGTTGCAGTAGAAACCGTGCGTGGAGTCGATGTAGTCGTAGAAGAGCTTGGACTTTTCCAGGTTGGCAGCTTCAATTCCCTTGAGCCCTCCCTGCGAGAGTAGCCACTTGAAGACGAGTCCACTGACGTAGATGGCAAACGTAGGTGGGGTGTTGACAATCGATTTGCCTGCATCGGTGGAGGCGTAGCTGAGCGCGGCGGGGACGTTAGGACCGGCTCTCTTCAGGAGATCCTTGCGCACGATGGCGATCACCAAACCTGCAATACCGGCATTCTTTTGCGCTCCAGCGACAATTACACCATAATCACTCACTTTCACAGGACGGGAGAGGAAATTGGAACTCATATCGGCAACGAGAACGGGTCCATCCTCATCCTTCACCTCCACCGGAAGATGGTTGAATTCCACACCATGGATCGTCTCATTCGAGCAGAAGTAGAAGTATTTCGCATCAGGACTGTAGGTAAGATGGGGTGGCACTGCAGTGAAGCCATCCTTCTCTCCATCGTAGACAACGTGGACATCGGCAAACTTCTTCGCCTCCTGACTCGCCTTCTTCGACCAACCGCCAGTCACTAGATACTCCGCCTTCTCCTTAGGACTTCCAAGAAGATTCAAAGGAACGGCAGCAAACTGACCTGTGCCACCACCTTGCATAAACAGCACAGAGTAGTTGTCAGGGATGGAACTTCATGACGGAAGGGGCGAGTACATGCATAAAGTTAGACAAAAGCTCTCGGAAATGTTGCAAAATGGACAATAGACTGCAACAGTCGAATGAGGAGAGCAAGAGAACCTCAGAAACAGGAGATAAGAGGGGAGGAAGAGCCGGATCGGGCGAGCCACGCAAAGTTTGTCGGTTATCGCCACAGGATCAGCATGTATTGGACGTACAGTAGTTCTCTGAGATCACGTTCAGCCTCGCCAATGATCTTTCCAAAGTCGGCGCCTCGGTGACCAATCCTGTGAATCAAATTCGAGCACGCATCAGGTGGAGGGTCGCGGAACATCCAGTTTCAAGGTCAGATAACATGCAATAGGAACGGAATCGGACTAATCGTTCTTGAAAACAGGAAAAAAGGATGAAATGAGAGAGTGTTGAGTGATACGAACTCCATGATGCTCACACCAGTGTTGTTCCAGTTCAGCAGCTCCTTTTGGACTGTCTGAAGCACAGACAGGGGTAGTGCCGATGGGCCTGCTGCAAAGTTCATGACTCTGTTCTTGGTATCTTCGCCGTGTGCGGCCTGGTTCGAGTGTGATGTTGACATGACGCCAGGAACGATGGAAGTGGAAGTCTGTGGAAGCTTCGTGCCGCCCGCTCTGCACTGTGTGGGTTCTGTGGAAACCGTTGAAACAGACACGTTCTTCGCTTGTGTTGTGTTATCTCATGAGTACAACGTGTACATTTGGGATCGAAAGTACAATAGGTTCTGATAGAAGACCGGAAGCGCGCAGTCTCTGGATCTTTGGTTCTGCTTTGGTTGATGTGCGATCCACTGAGCGCTGCTACGATGGACGGTGAAAGTGCAGGCTATTTGATGAATGATACAAGGGAATTTGAGAATCTCTCGCAGTATTGCTCTGGAGGGATGATGGAGATGCTGTTGGGATCGTGAACGAGCGACTTGACAAAGTTCTCCGCCTTCTTCAACACGCCGAATTGTACGAGGATGTCGATGATGCCCATGAACCACACCTCATTTTTCAACACTCCCTTGGCATCGTAGCTTCTGAGACCTCGGTCAAAGTAAGGATGAGCGTTTGCGGGCAGCTCGCGGTGTTCAAAGAGTTCCAACTCCTCGGTGGTGAGTGTGTGGTATCCTACGAGTAGCGAGTAGTCGACGATGTTCATGCTCTTGAGAAAGAGCGCATCCAAGCGGATTTGGCGGCTGAACTCGGAATTGGCCTGTGCGCCGAAGAGGAAGCCGCGGTCGAAGTCCAGGTCCTTCTTGATGAAGCTATGCGGAGACGATCTGCCCACAACGCTGCCTTTCAAATCCCAAGCACTGTCCATCGTATAAGGGGAGTTGAAGACGTTGCCCATGACGATGATGGAGAGTTGGTCGATATCGTGAAGTCCATATATTGGCACCAGCAGAGAGTTGGGATACGTCTGCAAATGGTTGAGATAGCTAGACAGCATCTTGTACAGAGTGTTTCTTTCGTGACGAGCAATCGTTTTGATGAGGAAGCGACCATCGTGACTCGTGAAGAAGAACTGTCCAGACTTGCCTGTGGATCCCTCCTTTACAAAGCTCGTCAGTCTTCCAAGCAAGAAGTTAGCAAGAAGTTGCTCAACACCGAGGGAGCAGAGGTACTGCGCATCGTCGATGCCACGCATCGCTCTCAGCCGTTTGAAGACTCCAGGTGCGAAATCGGTGAATGTGAGCTTGTGATTGACTTTTAGCACGGTGTGAAGCTCGAATTTGTTGAAATGGCGGAAGGATTGAGTGGTGATGTTGGTGGCGTCCTCCTCACGCACGGCGAGACTCGCACGACTCAGACCGGACATCATCTGAATCACCAGTGGCCAAGACGGGTGGCCGGGGAAGATCGGAACGCCGCGAAGAGGAAGAGGGGCGAGGGGCACCATTGGCATCTGAGCGAGGCCGAGACCGAGGACGGCGTTTCGATTTTTGTGCATGCTCTCCGCGTATTGCTCGAAGTTCACCTGGCCTACTCGCCCCACATCCAACAGAGACCAGAAGTACTCAGTCATATCCGATGGGTTGGCCAAGTACACGGGCAACATCAAGGACAACATCACTCGGAAAACCAACTCAGTATGCACACGCAGCGCGTCCTTCGTAATCACTCCTAATTGGGAAAGGTCCAGAAGAGAAAACGCGCCACGTAGCTGTGTCATTTCATCACCAAACAAGAGAGAGCCAATGAAGGCTGACCAGTCATCCAAGGTGAGGGCATCTGGAGAGGCGGAGGAACGGATCTGTCTTCTCTGCGCAATATCGAATATACCACGGCTTAACTGTTCAATTTCGCCAAAGGCATCCAATGAGACAGTGAATTCGCTGTAAGACATGGTTGGTGGGTGCTGTTTGATGCGAGTTTGAAACTGGTGTTTCAGTTGGGCCATCAGTTGCGGGGAGGGCTGAGTTGAAGAGAGAGACTGTCCGTTTGAAGGTCCATCTGAGACTTTTCTAGTGTGGGAAGATGATTTGGGAGGGGCGTTCACGTATGAGGAGGAGAGAGAAGCAGAAGAAGAGGATGAAGATGCGGAAGACGAAGATCCGGGTATTGTTAGCGTCATTTGAGATGACGTTTGAGTAGTTGAGGATATTCGTGAAGAGGAGTCCGAGGGTGAGAGAATGGAGGCATGTTCGAGCTTGTTCCAGTTGTCGAGGTCGGGATAGAAGTTGGCCGTGGACTGGGTCACGTTCTCCATGGGCAAGTCGTTGGTCATGGATGGGTGCATTCCAATGGCATACAGAATGGCTCCGACGAGGTGATCGGGAGTGCTTTTGGCAGGGATGATGTGCACACGGACGATCTCGCCTTGAGTTGCGCCGCTCAGAAAATCCTTCGGGATGTGGATCACCTTCTCAAACTCGTTTGCTATCACAAAGGCGATAGTAGGACTGTCCATCATCAACACACCTTCAATAAGCGGGTTTTCCTTTGCTAAAACTGCTTGGAATCCAACAGAGGCGGTTTTGGGAGCGGTAGAAGAATGTTGTGCAGTTTGTGATGACACGGGATTCGAAAATTGGCCAAGAGGTGACTTTGGAGATGGAGCGGCATACGAAACAGAAGGCGGGGAGTAGGAAGATGCCACTGGGGCGGCGAAGGCAGGGTTCGAAGAGGGAAGCGATACAGAAGAGGATGCTGATGATACCTGCCTTGATGGGGCCGGAGATGTGTGATTTGAAGCTTGGGGGTGCTTATACTGATGAACCTGTTGGGATTCAGGAATGAGGGAGCTTTGGGGAGTCCAAATGGGCATCGGAGGCTTGAGCGAACTTGAAACGCTGAGATTTGCAGCACTCGGATGTGCGTATGGGGAGCTTTGAGGCTTTTGATATGGAAAAGTGGACGGTGGTTGGGAAAAAGAGGACTCGTAAGACGCTTGAGCTAGTTGGGCAGGAGGAGGGGTGGGATACTGAGAAGACGACGGTTGAAGCGGAGCGGCACTGGGTGCGGCCTTGGCAAGAACTAGATCCACTCTTGCATACAATTTTCCATCGGGACGCTTCTTGATCGATACCAAAACACTATCGCCATCCTCGGCGCCATTAGTACGATTCGGAGGGACGAAGATGGGATTCTTAAGGTAATCTGTTTCAATGACGGCCCATGAGTGTTTCATCATGTCGACTTTGAGAATCCTCTTTTCTTGCGCTATCACATCATTGGAGTTGTACTGGGCTGGAGCAGGGTAGGGAGCGGAGGTCGGCTGGGAAGGATTGGAAGGCGCTTGTATGGCTCCGCTAGCAGGAGGTGCCTGAACAGGAACGTGAGATGGGTGTCCAGCATAGTGAGCTACAACCGGATGCTGTTGAGAAGCAGATTTGGGATGGGAATACGGGAGATAGGCCTGGCGAAATCGTAACGAGGAATGTGGGCTTCCTGTCAGTAACTGTCTTTATTTGAAACGGGAAGCATGCAGATAGGAATGAAAAGGGATGGAATTAGTCGTACTTGTTGGGGTGGAGCGGCATGAGAGGGCGTGTGGTGATGGAATGTGTTGGGTTCACTCGACAGTCCCTTCTGAGGCACGATGTAGGGGTTTGGGGCTCCTGACGGATGTCCATAAGGATACATGATGGAGGAGTATTAGAAGGAGGACGTAGCCATGGAGTAGTAGGAGGGCAGACACAAGGGGAACTGCTCCCCAGTCTTCGAGGGACAGGCTCATTGTCGACCTGTTATCTACCCCTGTTTACGCTCAGTATCAGCCGGACGTCTTTCTGCTTCGGTACTCTGCTCCAACTTTACTAGAATGTTTCAAATCACTCATGGTGACCCTGTTCGTGCTTCGCATTCTCAACTGAGCGACGTTTCAGGAATCCGGAACCGCCAGGAACGCAGGAACGTCGCTCTTCTCTGATATGTCTTCTACTGCTGAACACAAGCCCTTCAATAGGCATGGTCGCTTCAAAAACACGTTGTACACAGGGATGTCCTTAACAGTTCCGTCTCGAGTGTTCTGTTGAGACCTTCTCAACGACCGATGCTTGCTTCATCAACAACTCATGATAACGCCCGTATCACAGCCCCTGACGCATCAATACACAGTAAAAGTGATCGAAGGCACACTTGTTTTCATCAAAGGATCGTGCTTTATGAAGTACAAGGGAGGTGGGAGGCGCTTCTACTTGCGCTTCCACAGGGCGAGCTTCTCGTTACCAGCTCTCTTTCCCCAGCTTCGGATGTTCTCGTCGACTCTGACAAGCTCGAAGCCGCGAGGCTCAAGTAGATTCTTGTACAAATCGAGGGAAACCGTGAAGGGGGGTCCACCCTCGTGAACGTCGAGAGGGAACATCATGGCGATCATGATGCCTCCAGGCTTAATGAGTTTGGCCATCTTGTCGGCCCAAGGCTCGCGCAATGGAGGAGGAAGAGCACAGAAGAAGGTATAGTCGAACATCAAGTCAATCTTGCCATCCATATCGAAGGTGAAGAAGTCAGCGCACACAACTTCAGTGTTGGAATGACCCTCAATCACCTTCTGCGCTCTTTCGACTGCCAGCGGTGCAATATCCAAACCAATGACATGACGCTTCTCACTTGCCAGCAGAACCACATCATGACCATAACCACAGCCAGGAACCATAGCAATCCCGTCGGGAAGTGACTCACTTTTTAGCAAGTCCTCGAGCGCCGGCGTCTGCTTACCTTGATCCCAAGGGACAGTATTGTCCTGATAGAGATCTTGCCAACCATGTGCGCCTTTCGTTTCGATCGCCTTGATCACCTTGAAGCCAGTGGGAGTCACACCAGGTGGGAGCTGTTGATCAGTCATTTTTCGGAGTATGTGTGTCCTTCTTACGGCGTTATTAGTGATGCGAAGAGGTAGAGTAGTAAAGTGTGCACCGAGTGAGGGTTAGTGCACTGGAGGCGAGTGAATGGGGAAGTGAACGCGAGGCGCAAGCGACGAGGTGCGCCTCAAGGGAGAGAAGAATCTTCTGCTTCTGCCCACTCTGAAGCTGACGCCCTTTGGGCCCCAAACACCCGACACGCCAGAAGCGATTCTTGAGAGCGGAATGAATGTACCTGGAGCTCCGGAATTTGAATTCCGTACCGATGTTGGAGGGTTTGCAATGCCCCAGAGCCGCGCCCAAGTGCTCAGACTTGGTGTCCCTCCGCGCCAAGCCCGCCTTTTCGGGCTCTGCCCCCAACCTCTTAGACGTTCCGAGAAGAGGTATCATCCCAGGCAAGATTACATCCATACACACGGAAGGAGCAAATCCAGGCAACACGGGACTCCTGACCATACCACCAAAGAGACGTGCTCCGCGCATCTGCCGTTTGTGTCAGACGGCGCGCTCGTTCGTTGGTCTGATAAATGAGGAGCGACCCTTAACGCCTTCTCCGGTCCATATTTCACATTAAACCGTAGCCTCCAAGCAAAATCTTGCAGTGTTAGAGCCCTACAGAATACCATGAAAGGACGACAGAGGGAAAACATGACGACGTTATGTTACTGCTAGTACGGCGTAGGGGAGGGACAAAACTTCAAAATGCGGGAAGTTTAACATGCTGCTCAACGTATAGTACATGTGAGTGCCAACACGACAGGCCAAGTACGAGCACTGAAGTCAGAAGAGGACACGAGCACCTGCGTAGCGACATATCGAACAAATGTGGGCCAAGACACC
>Ga0307375_10002698_pt1 | contig 17996 bp, 16 predicted proteins | sample TR1MG_FD_202531 | JGI IMG/M metagenome (GOLD analysis project Ga0307375, IMG submission 202531) | Soil microbial communities from Risofladan, Vaasa, Finland - TR-1 | ecosystem: Environmental > Terrestrial > Soil > Coastal area > Acid sulfate soil | place: Finland: Risofladan, Vaasa | collected... | reverse complement strand
CTGTTGAAGGTTTCATGTCAATTTACCCTGTTTCTCAACGTGGTTGTCGCGGTAAAGATGCGCTGAATAGGCTTCACGTCCGTCCCGGCCCGCTGGTTTTGGCTTTGCAGGGTGAGTGTGACCTGGACCGCGTCGACATTGCCCCAGTTGGCAGCCCCAACCGTCGTGGCGTTGACAAAGGATGTACCGCCGTTGACGAGATACCGAATCGTCATACCGGTCACATTGCGCACCATTTCCTGGGCGGTCGGGGTGGGAACAGCGCCGCTGTTCAGCAGACTGATGCGATAGAGGGATGATCCGCCCACCGAATTGGTGCCGATATACCAGTCGTTTGCGGCAAGCTGGGCGATCTGGGAATTGGGGCTGAAGGTATAGCTGTTTCCGTTGGTTGTGCACTGGGTGGGGTAGCCCAGACCCTTGGAGCAGTTGCCGGGGTTGCCCGTGCCGGTGTTGTGTACCAGGGACACGTTGGCATTGTTGTAGTTGGTGATCTGGGTGATGGTCGCGTGGTCCGGGTCGCAGACGATGATGATATCGCCTTGTTGTAGGTTAGTGGAGGGCGCATTGATGAAGAAGGTGGCAGCGGTGGCATTGTGCTTGACGATGCTCAAGCCAGAGCCATCCGCCCCGATGAGCTCAATGGAATCCGTGCCGGCGACCCGCGCCGGCATGAGGGCCGTGATGGCCGGATCGGCCACACCGGCGTCATAGCCGATGACCGCATTGCCCCAGTTGGCCCACCAGGCCGTGCCTCCGTTGTTGGGTGCCGAATTGAGTACGTCAGCGACGCGGCCCGTGTTGCCGCAACCGGTCAGGCCAGCATCCCGAATATCACGCGCCATCAGTTCGAAAGCAATGCGGGAATTGTCCTGAACCTCGCCCAGTGCCTGGTTGGTACGATAGGATTGCTGGTTGGACAGAAATACACTGACCACGCCGCCGATGACGACCAAGCCCAGCACCATGGCCACCATCAACTCAACCAGGGTGAAGCCGTGTTGCCGGTCATTGGGCGCGTTGCTGTATACCTGACTCATAGCATGGCCTTGGTTATGACTTGTTGTATGTTTGAGCCGCCAGTACCAGCGCGGCTGTCGTCAAACTGGATAGTGATCGTGCAGTCTCCCGTACCTGAGCAGCTGACCTTCCCCGTGGTTGATGCGAGAGCGCCGAGATTCTGTACCAATTCCTGTGTGCACCAGTAGCCAAGTTGTGTTTGCGCCAGCGAGCCCGTGGTCGTCGGGCAGGCGTTCGCGGCTACGGTGCCGTTGTAGGCACCGGCCAGTGCATTGGTTCGGTCCGCGCGCATGGCATCCAGAATGGAGTAGCTGGCAATGGTGGCCATGGAGCGACTCATTGCACTGTTGTTGGTCGAGAGCGATTTTGCCTGGAGCGCAGCCATGCCCAAAAAGCCGATCGATAAAACCAGTACGGCAATCAGAACCTCGATCAGCCCGACGCCCGCTTGCTGGCGCGGGGTTGCTGGCGGCAAGCGATGTGAGGGTCGCCAGCCTTGCTTATTGGTTGCAGGTTTTAGGTTGCGCATTCAGGCAAACTCCTGGTGTGAACGTCTCGGTGCAGGTGCGCACCACGGATCCCGTGGTGATGTACACACAGCGATGGTTGTTCGATGATATCTGGCTGGTATAAATGTCAGCGACGAGCCCGGTCCAAGGTGCATTTGACCCCACCTTCTCACCCAGTCCCTCACCGGAAAAGTTGAGTCGGGTGAAGTTCTGAATGGATATGGGGGGTGTAAGACCCACGATACCGGCCCGGACCAGTGTCGCCGTGCCATCGGACAATGTGGCATAGACGGCGCCAGCCTGGGTTCCGCAGGCTGCGCCGAGCGCGTCTGTTCCATTGCCCGTGTTGCTGCAGGTCGTAATGAGGTTGTTCCGCTTGATTGCTTCCATTCGGGCGGTATTGAGTGCGGTGACCAGATCATTGGAAACTGTTGTGAGCTTGCTGGATACCGTGAGGTAGTTGAAGCTGGGGATTGCGATGGCAATCAGGATCACGGCGACGGTCAGGGTGATCATCAGTTCGATGAGTGTAAAGCCCTGCGACCGCCAGCTGGTATGCGTTGCTGTGCCCTTTATTTGAGGGTTTAGGGGTGTCGGTTGAATTGTGCGCTCGCTGCGGTTCATGCCTAGCTTTCCTTTTTAGTGCGTCCATCAAATCATACGCGTATTGAGGCGGCTAGGCTCGAAACACCAAGCGGTTGAAAATGAGGGATGAGTGGTTAATTGGCTCTGGTTGTTATCCATCGGATAGTCATAATATATAAATATCTGTTTCATGCCGTCGAAACACTGCGGTGTTCCCATGCGGGCTATAATCGAGCACCTGTGTGGCTGAACGTGACTGGTTGCGCATACTGCCACGCCATTATATGTCTTACTGTCAGAGGAATTCGCCATGAACATCGAATCTCCCGCTCGCCCGGATGCGGCCGTTACCGTGCCCTCCGCGCAAGAGCAACTTATCAACCGGCTGGCTACCACGGCCGAGTTGCCTGCGTTCATTACGCCGCAGGACGAAGCGGATGTGATTGCCCGAATCAAGGCAAAGCTCGTCGAGCAGAACGCGGTAATGGTGGTTCATTATTATGTGGATGCCGCTTTGCAGCGTCTGGCCGATGAAACGGGGGGGCGCGTGTCGGACTCCCTCGATATGGCGGCATTCGGGGCAGAGAATTCGGCCCAGACCCTCGTGGTGTGTGGCGTGCGTTTCATGGGCGAGACCGCCAAGATCCTGAGTCCTGAAAAGCGCGTCATCATGCCTGAGCTTAAAGCGGAGTGCTCCCTGGATCTGGGATGCCCGGTCGATGAATTTTCGGCATTCTGCGATGCGCATCCCGATCGTACGGTAGTGGTTTATGCGAATACCTCCGCTGCGGTGAAAGCTCGGGCCGACTGGGTGGTCACGAGTTCGAACGCACTGGAGATCGTCGGCCACCTGCGGGATCAGGGGCAAAAAATACTGTGGGCGCCGGATCGGCACCTGGGGCGCTATATCCAGGAAAATACTGGGGCGGACATGCTGCTCTGGCAAGGAAGCTGCATCGTGCATGATGAGTTTCGCGCCGAGGCGCTGGCGGAACTGAAACAGCAGTATCCTGAGGCGGCGATCATTGTGCATCCGGAGTCCCCGAAGGCCGTGGTGGACATGGCCGACGTGGTCGGTTCCACCAGCCGACTGATCCGGGCCGCCATCGAATTGCCGAATGACACATTGATCGTGGCGACCGATAAGGGCATTTTCTACAAGATGCAGCAGGCGGCACCGCGCAAAACCTTAATCGAGGCACCTACCCGCGGGCATTCGGCCACCTGTGTGTCTTGCGCGCATTGCCCCTGGATGGCGATGAATGGTCTGGCCAATGTTCTGGCCGCGCTCGAGCACCCCGAGACGCATGAAATCCAGGTGTCGGAACCCATTCGGCGGGATGCGGTGAAATCGATTGAACGGATGCTGGATTTTTCTCGGGCGCGCGGCATCGTGAGCCGAGGCAACAACGACGCATGATCAGCCGCTGATTAAACACCCCTTCGCGCATCACGCCAGCGCCCCTTGAGAAGGTGGTAGCCATTGGCCGCGCGCCACGCCTTGAGGCTCATCCCTAAGAACCCGCACGGAAACGATGGTGCGTTCCTGGCCGCGTCGTATTTATGATGGCGAGAATTTATATGCCTTGCTATATTATTAGAGTTACTCCAGCCGGGTGACGTAATATAGATGACGACAGGTAACCAGCTCGTGAGAGAGTTTGTTTATTAGTATTTGGTTATTTTAATAATTGCCATTTTTGTTTATTTATTTGCCTGTCTATGGGATATAAAAGTCTTATTTCCTGGATTTAGTTTAGTGCTTTACTCTGGCTTATCGTTTTTATAAGAGAGGTCAGTGTCGTGAAACGTTTAATTTCAGCTGCAATGCTTGCATTTTTGGGGATGTTTGTTTTTCAGGGGGGAGCTATGGCCGCTACCGCCCACATGAAGCACGGTGTGGTTTACCATCTGGATAGTTCCGACCCCGGTCTGGAAAAGGCCACGCTGCGAAATATCAACAACCATATCAACTCGCCGTCAGGGCCATCTACCCAGATTGAATTGGTCATTCACGGTGGCGGCATCAAGTTGTTGACGGATGCCAAAACTGATCCGCAATTACAGGCGGCTATCGACGGTTTGAAAATGAGTGGTGTAAAAGTAAAAGTGTGCAATAACACCTTGAAGAGCAAAAAACTGGATTATAAAACGGACCTCTATGATGTCCATGCTAGCGATATCGTACCTTCCGGTGTTGCTTATCTTGCCGATAAACAATTTGAAGGGTGGGCCTATATTCACCCCTAATGTAGTCTGACGGAGTCCGTAGTGTTAGGCTTTTGCCCCTCTAGTCGAGGGGTTTTTTTATTTCCCTCGCTATCTTTATTTGTTCCATGCCATTTCTGGTGTCGTACTCCCGCCTTGACTATGATGTCGCTGTTAATTTCGATTTGAACTGTGCCAGGCGTGGGGATTTATGCATCAAACTATTTTGCTGGCGTTGACTGGAATCATTGTCGCGGGCATCGCCGCCCAGTGGCTGGCTTGGCGAATCAAAGTGCCCGCCATTTTGTTCCTCCTGATGATCGGTGTGTTACTTGGCCCCATGCTTGGGTGGTTGAACCCCGATCAGTTATTTGGTGATTTGCTTTTCCCGATCGTCTCTCTAGCCGTGGCGGTTATTCTGTTTGAGGGCAGTCTGACCCTGCATTTCCATGAGTTGCGCGGTGTCAGTGGCATGATCTGGCGATTGGTGACTATCGGGGCGGTGGTGTCTTGGGGTGTGGCCAGTGCCGCCGCCCATTATTTTGTGGGGCTGTCCTGGTCCATGGCGGCGCTGTTCGGCGCCATCGTGGTGGTGACGGGGCCAACCGTGGTCGTTCCCTTGCTTCGCATCGTGCGGCCTGTGGCCAAGGTGTCCACTGTCTTGCGGTGGGAAGGGATCATGATCGACCCGATCGGTGCCTTGCTGGCGGTGTTGGTGTTCGAGTTCATAATTACCCAGCTCGAACATTCAACCTCCGGATCAGGGTTGTCCACCGTGCTTTGGCCGTTTTTCCGGCTGGTAGGGTTGGGGCTTGCCTTCGGATTGGGCGGTGGTTATCTCTTGGGCGTTGTGTTGCGGCGCCATGCCCTGCCGGAATTTCTGATTAATGTCGTGGTTCTGGCCAGTGTGCTGGCGGTGTTTACCGCATCCAATCTGCTGGCGGACGAGTCTGGCCTGCTTGCCGTGACGGTGATGGGGATTCTGCTGGCGAACATGCGCGGTGTGCCCTTGGCGGATGTACTGCATTTTAAAGAGTCGCTGACGCTTTTATTCATATCCGGTCTGTTCATTCTGCTGGCGGCACGCATTCATCCTGCCATGTTTTCCGCAATCGGTTTCGGGGCGATTCTTGTCTTGCTAGCCATCCAGTTTGTCGCCCAGCCGTTAAAGGTCTGGTTGAGCGCTATCGGTTCGGGCCTGAGCTGGCGCGAGAAACTGATGATTGCTTGGATCGGCCCGCGCGGTATCGTTGCGGCCGCGATCTCCGGTCTTTTCGCCTTGAAACTGGCCCAGCATGGCGTCGTGGGAGCCGATGTTCTCGTGCCGCTCACCTTCACTATTATTGTGGGCACGGTGGTGAGCGCTTCGTTAACGGCTCGGCCACTGGCGCAGCGCCTGGGGGTGGCGCTGCCCGAGGATAAGGGCCTGCTGATCGTCGGTATCAACCTGCTTTCCCGCAAGATTGCGCAAGCACTGAAAAAACAGGGCTACCGTGTGATTCTGGCAGACACTTCTTATAGCGACATTCGTCAGGCGCGGATGGAGGGTTTGGAGACGTTTTATGGCAACCCCGTCTCGGAGGCGGCAGACCGGCGTTTGGACCTGGTCGGTATCGGGCGTCTATTAGCCATGTCTGCCCAGCCGGAGATCAACAGCCTGGCTGCTGTACGCTATCGACATGAGTTTGGCGCCGGGAATGTCTATGTGCTCAAAACACCTCAGGAACTGGCAGGCACCGCCAATCAGCGCATATCGGAGACCTTTACGGGGCGCCCTTTATTTGGCGAGAAAATCTCTTCAGGTGATTTGACGGCCCTGGTCGAGCAAGAGGCCGAAATCAACTCGACTCGTCTGACCGAAGCGTTTGGTTGGACGAACTATCAGAGTATCTACGCCGATCGCGGAATGATCCTCTTCATGATTTCTCCGCGCGGGCTGCTGTTTGTGCACGGGAGTGGTCATGAACCCAGTCCCGGTGAGGGTTGGGTCATCATCGGTCTCTATCGTCCTGAATCGGTGGTGGAAAATCCGAAGGAAGCCACGGCAGAGTGACCGGCTCGTCCCGCTAGACGGGGCGCCCCGTAAGGCTTTATGAAAAAAATGTTGCGCTGCGAGTTTTGGTTTGTATAATGCGCGCTCTGTGACAAACAGCCACGGTCAAACGCGGTTGTTCGATGTGCGGGAATAGCTCAGCTGGTAGAGCGCAACCTTGCCAAGGTTGAGGTCGCGAGTTCGAATCTCGTTTCCCGCTCCATGCTGGGTGATTAGCTCAGTTGGTAGAGCGGCGCCCTTACAAGGCGTAGGTCGGGAGTTCGAGCCTCTCATCACCCACCAACATCAAAATTAGCAGCGGTAGTTCAGTTGGTTAGAATACCGGCCTGTCACGCCGGGGGTCGCGGGTTCGAGTCCCGTCCGCTGCGCCATCTTCGTGTGAAAAGCCGCCTTGTGCGGCTTTTTGCATGTCTGGCGATTGTCGAGCACACGGGAAGGGCCGCATAAACCCCATCATCGGGTGCATTTCTTTGATCTGCCGATCCTTCGTTTCTATTCGTTCTCGTTTATCGCTATCATGCGGGCTTGTTTTTCCTTGACGAGCACACCATGTCATCCCGCTGGACAGCCACACAAAACGATCTACTCGACGCGCTCCGGAAACTTCCCGCTGCTTTGTTCCTTTCCTGGAGCGACACCAAAGCCCGCTATAAACGCAGTATGCTCGGCCCTTTTTGGCTGACTCTTGGGACGGCCATCGGGGTTGGCGGTCTGGGTTTCGTCTGGAGCACCTTGTTCAAGATGGACAAGGCGACCTTTATCCCGCTGCTGACCGTTGGTTTGATTCTTTGGGGGTTTATCGCCGCCATCGTTACCGAAAGCAGCCAGTTGTTTATTCAAAATGCGCAACTCATTCGGAATTTGCGCATACCGCTGTTTTTTTATCCGATTAAGTTGGTCTTGCGGCACCTGATTAACCTCGCGCACAACGCCATCGTGATTTTGATCGTATTTTTGATTTACCCCCCGGATTGGCACTGGAGTGCTTGGCTGGTGATTCCCGGTTTTGTGTTGGTGGTTTTGAATTTAAGCTGGATGAGTTTATTTATTGGTATGTTCGCCTCACGGTATCGTGATACCGAAACGGCGATTACCAACTTTATGCCACTACTGTTTTTTATGTCGCCTGTGTTGTTTAAGGCCGAACAATTAGGCGTGGGAAGCTGGATTGTTTGGATGAACCCATTCAGTTATTTCATCAGCATTGTGCGTGATCCTCTCTTGGGGCACCCCAGTCCCGAGTTTGTATGGCCGGTCGCTATTGGCATGGTGCTGGTTGGTTGGGCGGTGACATTGTGGATGTTTAATTCGCGCCGCACGCGCATTCCTTACTGGATTTAATCATGGCGCATTTAGTATTTGAGAACGTTTCGGTTCGCTACCCCATTTACAACGCGCGCGCGCAATCGCTGCGTCACCAATTTATGCGAATCGCCACGGGCGGAAAAATTGCGGCAGAAGCGGGGCATACCGTTTCCGTCACCGCATTAGATGATGTGAGTTTTGAGCTCAAAAGCGGTGATTCGATCGGATTGATTGGCCACAATGGCGCCGGTAAAAGCACCTTGTTGCGCACCATGGCGGGCATTTACACTCAGGATTCCGGGCGAATTATTCGCGAAGGCCGTATTGCCACGGTGCTGGAAATCGGCTCAGGTATGGATCCAGAACTTTCGGGCTATGAAAACATCTTGCGCATGGGGATGCTCATGGGCATGTCACTTAAAGAGGCGCGCAGCAAAATCCCCGAAATTGAAGAATTCACCGAATTGGGGGATTTTTTGAACCTGCCGGTGCGCACCTATTCATCGGGCATGACGATGCGCCTGATGTTCGCAGTGGGCACCAGCTTTCAGCCGGAAATTTTATTGGTGGATGAAATGTTCGGCGCGGGCGATGCCGGCTTTCAAGAAAAAGCCAAAGCGCGGATGCACGATTTGATTGCTAATGCGGAGATTTTTGTCTTCGCCTCGCACGATCACACTATGCTGGGCGGTTTATGCGGCCGTGTTTATGAACTAAAACATGGAAAAATGAACTACTTGCCTGATTTTAAAGATAAGAAATTGGAGCGGACTGGCGCGTGATATTAGTAACCGGCTTTATTGGCGGCGGAAAGTGCCTGGCTGGACACAGGAACGCACGACTCTTTGCTTGAGGCCAGTCACTTTATCCACACACTGGAAAAGCGTCAGGGATTAAAAATAGCCTGCCCGGAAGAAATTGCCTGACGATAGTGCTGGGTCAACAATGAGCAACTTCAAGCATTGGCCACACCATTGCCCAAAAGTGGTTACGGTCAATACCTGAGTCATCTGCTTACAGAGAAAATTTATTGATGAATGTGATACCCACAGAAATTCCAGAAGTACTCATCCTTGAGCCCAAGGTGTTCGGTGATGATCGGGGCTTTTTTATGGAAAGTTTCAATGTACGGAAATTTAAAGCGGCAACGGGCTTGGATGTACAGTTTGTGCAAGACAATCACTCCCGCTCAACGAAAGGTGTGTTACGCGGTCTTCACTATCAAATCCGCCAGCCACAAGGGAAGCTCGTTCGGGTAGTGCGCGGAGCCGTTTTTGATGTTGCTGTCGACATCCGTAAAAGCTCGGACACGTTCGGAAAATGGGTCGGTGTAGAGCTCACGGAGGAAAATCATCGGCAATTATGGGTGCCTTCAGGGTTTGCTCATGGGTTTCTGGTGCTCAGTGACACGGCAGATTTTTTGTATAAGACGACAAATTACTATTCGCCGGACTACGAGCGCTGCATCATATGGAATGATGAAAATTTAGGTATTTATTGGCCCCAGGTGGGTGCTTACAGCCTTTCAGATAAGGATCAACAAGGTAAAGAGATTAAAGAGGCAGATTTATTTCCATGATTTTGGCAAAAGTAGATGGCTTTCGCGTTCATGCGCAAGATTTGGTTGGGTGAATTCGAGTTTTTCTTAAAATAAACATGATGGGTTTTGAATGGTGAAAAATACACTCCAAGATCTGTATGCCAAGCATCAGGGAAAGGTCTCGGATAAATGGTCGCTTTACTTGGCGGAGTATGAGCGGTTGTTTTCATATTTTCGAAACAGTCCCGTTAGGCTTTTGGAGATAGGGGTTCAGAACGGTGGATCACTGGAGATCTGGGGGTGCTATTTTCCAAGACCTGAAAGGCTGGTGGGCTGTGACATTAACACGGATTGCCATAAGCTTGCATACGATGACCCTCGAATATCGGTGGTGGTTGGAGATGCAAATGATGAGGAAACCAAAAATAATATTCTTGATTGCTCGCCTGCTTTTGATGTGATCATAGATGATGGCTCACACAGGTCTTCCGATATTGTTAAGTCATTTGTGCATTATTTCCCGCACCTTGCGGATGAGGGCGTTTATGTCGCCGAGGATCTACACTGTAGTTATTGGCAGGAATTTGAGGGGGGGTTATATGATCCCTATTCAGCCATCTCCTTCTTTAAGTGCTTGTCGGATGTGGTTTCTCATGAGCATTGGGGCGTAAATAAAACTCGCGAAGAATTACTTTCTGAATTTTCCAGGAACTATGGGGTCATGTTTGACGAAACCGCCCTGTCGCAAATCCATTCAGTCGAATTTATCAATTCGATGTGTGTGATCAGGAAGTCTCCATCGGAAAAAAATCGGCTTGGAAAGAGGGTGATCTCCGGAAATCAGGCGCTAGTGGTTGATGGTGTTTTGGGTCTCCAGTCCACTTTATCCGTGGCGCCATCGCAGATTGAGAACCAATGGGCGAATTTGCCCAAGGCTCCTGGAGAAGAATTTATGTCATTGAAATCCAGGCTGGGCGGGAGCGAAGCCCATATTAGTGACCTTGAGGTTAAGTTAAGGTCAAAGGATGCTGAGTTAAGGTCAAAGGATGCTCAACTCACTGAGAAAGAGGACTTTCTGGCATCAATATTGACAAGTCGGTCTTGGTGCATTACAGCGCCCCTTCGCCAAGCAGGCATTGTCCTTAAGAGATTGGTCCGAGTTTTGAAGAAGTAGAGCTGGTCAAGTCGTAAGGATAGATAGTTTAACGAGGTTTTGTTTTGATGTTTGAATCAGCAAAGAAAGCGATAAGTTTTTGGAGAAGGCGCGGTACCAAGCTTTTAATACGGCGTATTCTTCAGGAGTTTTCTTCTGGGCACGATCTGGAAGGTTTGCAAGGGCTTGATGTCGCTCGGGGGGGCGTTAAGTCTAGTGACTTTAGTCGGGATAGATTCTTGATGGCCGCCCCAATGACGACATATTCCAAAGTCGCAAGGGGAGAGGGCTGTAGAGTAAATATAGTTACTGACAGCGTTCAGGCCGGGAGTTTGTTCGGTGGGGTCGGGACTTCGTTATTGTTCGGAGTTTTCCTTGCAAACAGGTTGGATGCCCAGTTGAGAATTGTGACCAGAACAGAACGACCTGATGAGACAGGGGTGTTCAATTTTCTAAAGTTATACAGGCTTAATCTGGAGAACGAGCTGCAGTTTAAATTTGAACCCTGTGATGGTCACGGGTATGGGGTTGATTTCACAGAAAATGACTTTTTTGTGACAACGTCGTGGTGGACTACCGCTTCCACACTTTCTGGTGTAAGAGCCGACAAAATTATCTATTTGCTCCAGGAGGATGAGCGAATGTTTTACCCGTTAGGAGACGACTGGGTAAAATGCAGTCAAGTCATGAGTAATGACAAAATTACTTTTGTGATTAATACAAAGCTCTTATATGACCACCTGGTTGGTGAGGGTTTTACCAACATTCCAAAAAATGGATTTTGGTTTGAGCCTTCATTTCCTCTCGAGGTTTATCATTCAGAAGCTAAGAGTGAAGGCGGTGGTCGGAAGAAATTCTTTTTTTATGCAAGGCCTAATAATCCGAGGAATCTGTTTTACTTGGGTATCGAGGTAATTGATCAAGCGCTGAAGAACGGCGTGCTGGACCCAGAGGAATGGGATATTTTGTTTGTCGGCAGCAATATCCCCGATATAGAGCTCTTCGGCGGGGTTCGGCCAATCAAATATGAGAAGTTGCCGTGGGGGGAGTATTCTGCGTTGCTGCGATCGGTGGATGTCGGGCTCAGTTTGATGAGTACACCTCATCCTAGTTACCCGCCACTGGATTTGGCGGCTTCTGGCGCTGTTGTGGTTACGAACAAGTTTGCCTTAAAGACCGATTTATCTGGCTACTCCAAGAATATCATCTGTTCTGAACTGGATGTTGATGACATAGTTTCGGCGATTGGTTTAGCAATTGAGCTTTCTGCAGATGATAGCGCGAGATCCAGAAATTACATGAACAGTGGGTTTAGCCGTAGCTGGGAACAGTCATTCGAGCCTGTGATTGATTCGATTGTGGGTGAAGGGCATGCTTACAATTAATATTGATGAATACCCTTACTCGGATCCATGGATCGTTCCTTTTGAGAAGAGGTTGTCCTCACTGTTGAGAGGTGAGCTAAGGGTTGCTTATTTTTATGAACAGCCCAACAATAGTACGTTCAGATATCGAGCGTACAACATGGCCGAAGCTCTTAATAGCCTAGGTGATGGACGCGTTTCGGCCTCGTACTTTTTCTTGTCTGACTTGTCTAATGTTGAGCAAATTGTCAAAGCCGCCGATCTCTTGGTTGTTTGCAGGTCCCGTTACAGTGCTCAGTTGAACTGCTTGATTCAAAGGTTCCGCGCTCAGGGGAAAAAAGTCCTCTTTGATGTGGACGATCTGGTATTCGATTTGGATTATGTCCATGTGCTTACCGATTCCCTTGGCCTTGATGCGGGCCTCCCTCAAGTTTTTGATGATTGGTTTGCATATATTGGGCGCATGAGCCAGTCTCTCAAACTATGTGATGGAGCGATTACTACGAATGAGTTTTTGGCGACACGCATCACCGAGTTTTGTGATCTGTCAGCTCTAGTGGTCCCCAATTTCATGAATTCTGTCCAACAGAAATTTTCTGATGAGATTTTTTCTGCAAAACTCAAAGGAGATTTTTTGTCTGATGGTCAGGTTACTCTCGGCTATTTCAGTGGATCTCCGTCTCACAAGCTGGATTTCGCTATCGTGGCTCCGGCCCTGGTTGAGTTGCTAGAAGAAGACGAGTCCCTAGATCTTGTGGTGGTGGGGTATATCGAGCCGGATGCATCTCTTGAAAGATTTTCTGACCGTATTCGTTCTTATCCTTTCCAAGATTATGTGAATTTACAAAAGCTTATCGCGTCTGTCGATATTAATTTGGTTCCACTGCAGGATAACGTCTTTACGAATTGCAAGTCAGAGCTCAAGTATTTTGAAGCAGGTGCAGTTGGAGTGCCTTCTGTTGTATCACCTGTTTTCACCTATCGCGGTGCGATATCTGACGGCCAAAACGGTTTTCTGGCAAAGTCTTACCAATGGGGCGATGCAATCAGGCGCTCGAAAGTAGATCTTTCGACCGGCGGGGCCGTAGCCAGCCGCGCGCGTGCTCATTCTCTTTCTGCTTATTCTTGGGACTCTCAATTTGAGAATATCATGAAGGCCCTGACGTCTTTGGGATCTTTATAGATGGCGCGTGGACCTGTTGTCGCGGCAGTTGTCGTAACTTATACCCCGGAATTGGATGGCCTGATTTTATCTTTGCGGTCACTTGCCGCGCAGGTTGAACTTGTCATCGTTGTTGATAATGGTTCTGCCGCCCAAAATGCGCTTTCCCTAGCTCTTGCTGCCTTTGATCGTTGTATTTTTGAACCCCAGAAGGGAAATCTTGGTCTAGGCTCTGCATTGAATACGGGGGTTGAACGTGCTCGGTCCCTAAAAGCTACCCACGTTCTGCTGATGGATCAGGATAGCGTGCCGTGCCCAAGGATGGTTGATCTTATGGTCATGCACCTTGATGGGTTTATGGGTGATAGACCCGTAGCTGCGATCGGCCCGCGTTTTGTTGATGTCAACAATGGGGCTGTTTCTCAGCATGTTCATTTTGAATCTCTGCGTATTGGTCGTATTCCCTGCGTGGAGAATGCCCCTTGTCTTTCTACTGATTTTTTGATCACTTCAGGCTCATTGATTCCGATTCAGGTTCTTGACGACGTGGGTCCCATGGATGAATCACTCTTCATTGATCATGTGGATACGGAGTGGTGTTTGCGGGCCAAGTCGAAGGGGTATGCGCTCCTCGGTGACTGTGAGGCCTTGCTCGAACACGATCTGGGTGAGTATCGAAAACGCATTTGGTTTGGGCGCTGGCGTGATGTGCCCGTGCACAAAGCGTTTCGTTACTACTACATATTCCGAAATAGTATTTTGCTTTATCGACGTAAATATATTCCCTGGGCTTGGATTAGGGTTGATTTGATTCGACTCGTGTACATCCTGGGTTTCAGCATTCTTTTTGGTCCGGATCGTCTGAACAAGATGGCGATGATGTGGAAAGGCGTGCGGGATGGGCTTCGTGGTGTCACGGGCAGGCTGGATACATAAGTGCTTCAGGGATTGTCCTTTGGTTGATGCAAGCATCCTGATCGTCGTTCCCGTTTATAACCCTCTACGGCAGCAGTGGCGGGAATGGATTAATGCTGTTCAAAAGCAGTCTATTGCGCTTTCGGTTTGTGTTATCGATTCTGGGTCTCCTTTTGATGTTCTCTCGCAGGCACGGGAAGAGGGATTTTCTGTTCACGAAATATCTCAGTCCGACTTCAATCACGGAGGAACCCGGCAGCTTGCCGTCGATTTTAACCCTGATTTTGATGTCGTCGTTTTCCTGACTCAGGATGCCATCCTCGTTTCTCCCGATGCGATAACGAGGTTGGTTGAGGTTCTCGATCATGAGTCGGTGGGCGCCGCATACGGGCGCCAGATTCCCCGGCTTGGTGCTGGGTTGATCGAAGGTCATGCACGTCTTTTTAATTATCCTGAAACTAGTCATGTCTGTGATTTTGCTGATGTCGAACGAATGGGCATCAAGGCTGCCTTCATGTCCAATTCATTTGCAGCATACCGAACTGAAGCTTTGGCTGCCGTCGGCGGGTTTCCTTCGGACGTTATTCTTGGGGAAGACACTATTGTAGCGGCTAGGATGTTGATGGCGGGGTGGAAAGTGGCCTACCAGGCAGATGCGATTGTCTATCACTCGCACGATTACAACCATCTTCAAGAGTTCCGGCGATATTTTGATATTGGTGTGCTGCATGCTCGTGAATCCTGGATGCTCGATGCCTTTGGCAAGCCAGAAGGCGAAGGGGGGCGTTTTGTTCGTTCCGAGTTGGCTTATTTGCTGAAACATGCACCTTGGTTGATTCCTTCGGCCTTGCTTCGCACGATTCTGAAATATGCCGGGTATCGTCTTGGACGGATGGAATCCGGTCTTCCCTTAAGGATTAAAATAGCTTGCAGTATGCATAAGGGCTTTTGGGTTTCTGACCGACGAGGATAATTTTTGATAGCAATTGTTCGGTTGATCCCGAGAAATTGGTACATTGGCGCTGTTGAATTTATTCGTCCATCACGCTGGTTGTCCTCTTGTTGAGCAATTCATCTGCGCTTTCTGCCTTGGCTAACCGTGCCACCGATGTGCTTCTGGTTGTCTTGAGTGGCGTCGTCGCTTATTACCTCCGGTTTGGGTTTGACGCCACCTTTTCTCTTCCTTATGCCGTTCTCTTGTTGTTGACGACGCTAATCGCCATCGTCATGTTCCCTATGCTCGGTGTTTACCAATCGTGGCGATCCCGCGGGCTGTCGGCACCTGCCGGTCGGGTGGTTCTTGCGTGGGCGAGCGTCCTGTTGGTGGTGTTGGTGCTTCTGGTGCTGACCAAACAGGGGGCCACATTTTCGCGCTTATGGTTGGGGCAGTGGTTTTCTCTGGCCGCAATATTGTTGATTTTTTCTCGGATCGCCGCTTTTTCATTGCTCAGACTGATGCGTAAAAGAGGGCTCAACAGGCGTCGGGCCGTGGTGGTTGGCGGGGGACCTCTGGCGCGCGACTTGATTCGCCGGGCGCGGGAGGAAACCTGGGCCGGTTTTGATGTGACGGCAGTGTTTGATGCGGGTGGCAGTGATCGGGCCTTGCCGGATGAGCCTTTGCGCCCGTTGGAGACATTGTTCGATTATGTGTCGGTGCACGATATCGACGAAGTGTGGATCGCCGTGCCGTTGGAGCAGACCCGTCGACTGCGGGATGTGCTGGAAAGCCTGCGGTTTTCGACGGCCAATGTGCGGTTCGTTCCCGATCTGTTTGGCCTGTTTCTGATCAACCATGGGGTCTCCCAGATTCTCGACATGCCGATGTTCGATCTGACGGCCTCGCCGATGACCGGCGTCAATCGGCTGGTGAAGGGGCTTGAGGATCGATTGCTGTCCCTGCTGATCCTGATCGTGATCAGTCCCTTGCTGCTGGCATTGGCCATCGGCGTGAAGCTCAGCTCGCCGGGGCCGGTGTTCTTTCGGCAGAAGCGTCTGGGATGGGATGGCAAGACGTTCGAAATCTACAAGTTCAGAAGCATGCGGGTGCATAAAGAATCTGCGGGACAGGTGGTGCAGGCGAAGCGGGATGACCCGCGCCTGACGCGCATTGGCGCCTGGATGCGGCGCACGAGTCTGGACGAGCTGCCCCAGTTCATCAATGTGCTGCAGGGGCGAATGTCGATTGTGGGCCCGCGACCCCACGCCATCGCGCACAACGAAGCCTACAAGGATCAGGTAGGCGGGTACATGCTCCGTCACAAGGTGAAACCGGGGATCACCGGCTGGGCGCAGATCAATGGCTGGCGCGGGGAAACGGATACGCTCGAAAAGATGCAGCGTCGGGTCGAGCATGACCTGTACTACATCGAGCACTGGTCGCTCGCTTTTGACCTGAAGATCATTTTCTTGACGATATTCAGGGGATTCGTGAATAAAAATGCGTATTGAGCTGAGCGTGACATGAATATTCTCGTGGTCGGCGGTGCCGGTTATATCGGTTCGCATATGGTGAAGATGCTGGCGTGTTCGGGGCATGCCGTGACGACGCTGGACAATTTGTCCACCGGACATGCCGATGCCGTGCGTTATGGCGAGCTGGTGGTCGGCGACATGGCCGACACACCTTTACTCGACAGGCTGTTTACCGACGGGCGATTCGATGCCGTGATGCATTTTGCCGCGTTCAGCCTGGTGGGCGAGTCGATCGGCGATCCGGCAAAGTATTACCGCAACAATGTGGCCAACACGATCAATCTGCTGGATGCCCTGCGTCGCCACGATGTGCGGCATTTCATTTTCTCGTCCACGGCCGCGACGTACGGCGAGCCGTTGCATGATTTCATCGCAGAGGATCACCCGCAGCAACCCATCAATCCCTATGGCCGCAGCAAGTGGATGGTTGAGCAGGTTTTGGCGGATTACGAATCGGCCTATGGGCTCCGATCGGTCTGCCTGCGGTATTTCAATGCGGCCGGTGCCGACCCCGAGGGTGAATTGGGCGAACGGCATGATCCGGAAACGCATCTGATTCCCCTGGTATTGCAGGCCGCGTCCGGACGGCGCGAAGCGATCACCGTCTTCGGTACCGATTACGCCACGCCGGATGGCAGTTGCCTCCGTGACTATATTCACGTGCAGGATCTGTGCGATGCCCACCTCAAGGCATTGCTCTGGATGATTGCGGCCGATCAAAGCGGCCGGTTCAATCTCGGCAATGGCGAGGGATTCTCAGTGTTGGATGTGATTGGAACCGCGCGTGCGGTCACGGGAAAACCGATTCCGATGGTGATCAGTGATCGTCGCCCCGGCGATCCGGCACGGCTGGTGGCGGATGCCCGGCTGGCATATCAGGTTTTAGGGTGGTTGCCCGCCCATACCGATCTGGCGCAGATCATTGCGGATGCCTGGCATTGGGAGTGCCGTTCGCAGACGGCATGACCCCCTGCGTTCAGCCGGGTTGTAGCGCCGTGTGTTCGGCCTCGGCCAGACGTTCGATTGTGCCGACATCCAGCCACACACCGCGATAATTCATACCGCTCCCTCGATTCTCGGCAATCTGCGCGTGAAGTAGTGGGCCGAGCGCATGTCGCCCTTCAGGCAGCAGTTCGAACAGACTGCGCCGATATAGGCCGATGCCCGCATAGGTCAGGCAGGTCTGCGCGCTCGTCGCTTGTGGGCCCGTGGGTGGGCAGGGCGTCAAACGATGTTCTTCGGTCAGGCCGAAGTCGCCCTTTGGGTGGTGATTCGGGTTGTTCACCAGCACGAGACGGAATTGATCGTCATCGGCCAGTGGGTTTTCCAGCAACAGCCCGAAGGGGAAATCCGTCCATACGTCGCCATTCACCAGCAGAAATTGTGGGCTCAGCAACGAGAGTGCATGTCGAATGCCGCCCGCCGTTTCCAGCGCCCCCGGCAGATGATTTTCCCAAGAGTAATGAAGCCGAACGCCCCAGCGCGCGCCATCACCGAGTGTCGCAGGGATCTGCTCGGCCAGGTGGTTGAGGTTGATCACGATATCCGCAATGCCGCAGCGCGCCAGCCGCTCGATATGGTGGGCAATCAGCGGCCTGCCCTGCACGGGCAGGAGCGGTTTGGGGGTGTGATCGGTGAGGGGGCGCATTCGCTCCCCCCGCCCGGCGGCCAGGATCATGGCGCGCATCGGGAGCGCGGATTCCGGGGGCG